>SDBV01001916.1_pt1 | contig 31202 bp, 25 predicted proteins | sample 2277081 | NCBI WGS metagenome assembly SDBV01 (sample SAMN10402039, study PRJNA504765) | marine sediment metagenome | isolation source: marine sediment core GS10_PC15, 223 cmbsf | place: Arctic Ocean: Southern Knipovich Ridge | collected 2010 | reverse complement strand
GTGTGGCTTCTTTCGACGTTAGGGCCCGCCGCAGAATAGGTGGCGCGTTGTCGGCGAGGACTCGTTCCTCGCAAGGCGCGACAACGACGTGAACCCGGGAACACCCCGGCAGCGCCCCGAAGGATGGAGGAGCAACGCAGCGAGGGGCGTTCAGAACCGTTGAGAACGGCCAAGTTATTTTGCGGCGGGCCCTTACCTGAGTTTGCCTACTGGTTTGACCGGCAACGAAGCGACGCTCATGCGCCGCTGGGCAAATCTCGCTTGGGAGCGCCGCACAAAACCGTAGATCTATGTGATCCTCACGGTCGGCGTTGCGACGATGGGCGCCATAGCGTTTTTGGAATTGCCCGAATCTGTTACGAGCGCGTTCTGGATGGGCCTGCTCGTTCTCGTCGGCGCTTATATCGTCAGCACGCGCGCCGCCGTGTTCCTCGCTGGCGCTTCGATACTTGCGATCGGGATTGCGTTCGGGGCCGCGGCAATTTCGACAGAGGATACAGCCGACAGCGTGGTGTCGATCGCGTTGCATCGTGTCGTATTCTTGGCGGCCATCACCGCCGTCGCAGACGGTGCATGGGGCGTATCGCGGCGCACGTCGCAGTCTTGTGTCCTAGATTTGTGAGACTTTATCTCAGCTTGACACGCGTTCGCTTACTGTGCGATCAGACCAATGGGACTGGAGAGGTCGTATGAAACAAATGGTTGCAGGTGCTGTCGTCGGGGCGTTGATTGTCGCTGGCTGTGGGACAGGCTCGGGCGGCGTCGTATCGCTGTCGAATGCGTCGATCGACGACGCGAGCGATGAGACTTCGACCCAATCGTCAGAAGACGCGATTCTCGCGCTCGCTCAGTGTCTGCGCGATCGCGGACTCGAAATCGAAGACCCCCAATTCGATGAGCGTGGGCGCCCCAGTTTCGGTGGCGGTCAGGGGAACGGGGCCGAATTTCAAAGCGAGGAATTCCGTGAAGCGTTTCGGGAATGTCGTGAAGAAGTCGACCTGCCGTTCGGGCCCGGGCAGTCGGACGACCCCCGCGAAACCGCAGAGTTGGAAGACGCTCAAGAAGCGATCCGGACGTGCATGCGAGACCAGGGATACGACCTGCCGAGCTTCGACGGCAGCGCGCCTGGCGAGTCGACGCGTGAACGGTTCGACGAGATAGGTGAACAGGCCGGTTTCGAAGATGCAGTCACTGCGTGCGCCGAGTCGGCGGGCCTCGACGGTCCTGCAGGTCGCGGTGGCGGACGCGGTGGCGCCGGCGGGTTTTCGTGACCGTAGACGTCGAGATGTCTGACGCTTCCGCATTTGAAGACGGCCCCGGTGAACAATCGGTCTCCGAAGGCGGGCATGCCGGTGAACACAGCCGAGACACGGCAGCCGCGACCACGTCGCCGTCGACACTGCTGCGAACGTTGGCGAAGAACCAGTGGTTCGCCGTCGGCGGGATCGGGTTGATCGTTGTCGTCGCCGCACTCGTTATTTGGGGCGTCGTGACAGGCGGGGAAGCGGGCGCCGGCATCGACCGCAGCTTCGACACGGTCGAGGTACGCCGTACGACGCTGGTCGAGTCGGAGGATTTCAACGGGACGCTCGGATACCGGGACTCTGTGTCGGTCGGTTCGCCGACTTCGGGCACTGTGCGTGGGCTCGCCGAAGAGGGCTCGGTCGTCGGAGGTGGCACCGTCCTGGCAACCGTCGACACCGATGCGGTGATATTGCTCGACGGCGCAGAACCAGCGTGGCGCACGCTCGACACGTCGACAGAGGGAAGCGACGTCGCTCAGCTCGAGTCGAACCTCGTGGCGCTCGGCTACGTGTCTGCCGACGACCTCGCCGTCGACGACGATTTCACCTGGGCAACAGCGAATGCCGTTGAGGCCATGCAGGCGGCGCTTGGTCTCGAACAGAGTGGAATTCTCGAACTGGGCTCGTATGTGTTCGAGGCTGGCCCCCAGCGCGTGAGCGGCCGGTTGGCCACGATCGGCGCCCGGGTGAATGCGGGCGCCCCGCTCATCAGCCTGAGCAGCGTCGACCGCGAGGTGACCGTCGGAGTTCCGCCCGAAGATGTCGGGCTGTTCCCCGTCGGCGGCCAGGTCGATGTCGAGTTGCCGGATTCGACGGTGACGACCGGCCACGTCACCGAGATCTCTCAGACGCTGAGCGGTGGCGATTCGTCGACAGGTCAGGGCGCAACTCAGACCGTGCGGGTAGCGCTCGACGACCCGGCAGCAGCAGGCGATCTCGTTTCGGCGTCGGTGACCGTGTCGGGGAAGCGAACCGTGGCCGGCGATGTCGTGGTCGTCCCGGTCCAGGCGCTCGTGGCGTTGGCCGAAGGCGGCTATGCGCTCGAGGTCGTCGACGGCGAGTCGACGCGGCTCGTTGCCGTCGATCCAGGAACCTACGCCGACGGGCTCGTCGCGGTGACCGGCGACATCGAAGTCGGCGCGGAAGTCTTGGTCCCGGCATGAGCCCGGTGCTCGAACTCGACAGCGTGTCGAAGTCGTATCCGGGTCCGCCCCGCGTCGATGCGTTGCGATCGGTCGATCTCACGATTGATGAAGGTGAACTGGTCGCGGTCGTCGGACCGTCCGGGTCGGGCAAGTCGACACTGCTCCACATCATGGGTGCACTCGACCGTCCGACTTCGGGGCGTGTGTCGATCGGCGGCCGCGACGTCGCGGCGCTCAGTGACGCAGAGCTGTCCGCGATCCGTGCTTCCCAACTCGGTTTCGTTTTTCAGCGGTTCTTCCTCATCACAGGGCTCTCGACGGTCGAGAACGTCGCTCAAGGCCTGCTCTACCAAGGGGTGCCTGGCGCGCAACGCAATCGGCTCGCGATCGAGGCGCTCGAGCGCGTCGGTCTCGGACATCGCCTCCGCCACGTCCCGCAGCAACTTTCGGGTGGCGAACTCCAGCGTGTCGCGATCGCCCGTGCTGTGCTCGGTGATCCGGCGATCCTGCTCGCCGACGAACCGACCGGCAATCTCGATTCGGTGACAACGCAAAGCATTGTCGAACTGTTCCACGATTTGGCCGACGTCGGGTCGACGATCGTGCTGATCACCCACGAACGTGAGATCGCCGCCACCTTTCCTCGAACGGTCGAGTTGCGTGACGGACGCATTCGCGACGGGGCGCACCCATGAACGGCGCGGACCGGCGCCCCGAGGAGCGTCCGGCGTCGGTCGATGAGTCGGCGTCGCGGCGTTCGGGCTCGGATCAGCGAAGTCGTCTCCGTTTCGATGATCTCGTCGGCACGGCGGTACTCGGCCTGCGTGCTCGCATCGGACGGTCGATCCTGACGGCGATCGGCATTGCCGTCGGCGTCGCGGCGATCGTCGCGGTGCTCGGCATCTCGGCCTCGAGTCGGTCGGAGCTGTTGCGTGTTCTCGACACGCTCGGCACCAACCTCATTCGCGTGGGCGCCGGGCAGTCGTTCGGAGGGGGCAACAGCGAGCTGCCCGACACCGCTCTGGGGATGATCGAACGGATTGGTCCGGTCGAGGCCGTCGCCCAGGCAACCAGTGTCGACGCCAACGTGTACCGCAATGATCTCGTCCCGGTCGAAGAGTCCGGCGGAATCGGTGTGTTTGCCGTATCCGACGATCTGCTCGGCACGATCGGTGTCGAACCCATCGTCGGGCGCGGCCTCGGTGACGGGGCATTGCCAGTCGCTGTCGTCGGCTCGGTTGCAGCGCAACGCCTCGGCCTGGTCGACTCTGCCGTCGGGACGCGGGATTCCCAGCTCGTCTATGTCGGAAACGAATGGTTCACGGTCGTCGGCATTCTGGCTGAGACGGAACTCCACCCTGACATCGACCGTGGCGTCATGATCGGTTATCCGGTCGCCGAGGCCCTCTTCGGCACCGACACGACGCCGTCGACGCTGTTTGTACGCGCCGATCCTGAAGACATCGAAGATGTGAACACCGTGCTCGCAGCGACAGCGAATCCGCAGGCGCCGAATGAAATCGACGTGTCGCGGCCCTCGGACGCACTCGTCGCGCAACAGGCTGCGGAGGAAACGTTCACATCACTGCTGCTCGGTCTCGGCAGTGTTGCCTTGCTCGTCGGCGGAATCGCGATCGCGAACGTGATGGTGATGTCGGTGCTAGAGCGCCGCATGGAGATCGGTGTCCGACGCGCGCTCGGGGCGACCAAGCGGCAGATCAGAGCCCAGTTCGTCGCCGAATCGATAGCGTTGTCGGGCATCGGAGGAGTCGCCGGCGTATTGATCGGCGGCATCGCAACGGTTGTCTATGCGAACGTACAGGGTTGGGACGTGACTCTGCCTGTCTTTGCACTTGTCGGATGTGTCGTCGCGGCTCTTGCGATCGGGGCGGCGGCAGGCTTTTACCCGGCAATGCGTGCGGCGCAGATAGCGCCGTCTGAGGCCGTGCGAGCGGCGTGAGTCACCTCATGTGCGGGCCTTGTGCCGCCGCTTCGGCGGTGGGAATATCCATTCGACGGCTTGTCCCGTCTCGTCGGCGATGATATCGAAGTCCGCGTCGTAGTGGAGGATCGTGACACGGTGGTGCTCGGCGCAGGCTGCTACGACGAGATCGGGGATCGACGGTGCTCGGTGACGGCCGGCTTTGGAGAGCATTCCTTGCACCTCGATTGCTCGGTCGAAAATTTCTTGTGTGAGTTCGAGACATTCGAATCCGAGTTTGCGCTCGTCGTGGACCGATTCCCAATCTTGCGCGGAGCGGGCGCTGTAAAGAATTTCCAGGTCGATGATCGAACACGTCACCGCTTTGCGCTCGGTGACCAGGTCGGCAAGGCGACGGCGACCTTTGTCATTCTTGGCCACTTGTTCGAGGGCCGACTTGTCGATGAGGTAGCGGTTCAGCGCCACGCGCCGACGATCCGTTCGATCGCCGAACCCGACTCCGCCCTGTTGCGCGCCGATCGAGGCCGCACGATCGGTCTCGTCTCCGTCGTCGCTACATCGACGACGGAGACCGAGGGTGTCGATGACCGCGGCCTTTTGCCGTGACGACGACCATCGGCTTCCAACGATCGGCCGTTATCGAGACGATGCGGCCGGAAAATCGACGCTGATGTCGAGACCACCTTCGGGGCGGGCGGCTGCGTGGATCTCGGCGTTGTGGAGGCGGGCTATCGCCGCGACGATCGAAAGGCCGAGCCCGAATCCGCCTGTTGCGCGGCTGCGAGAGTGATCGACGCGCTCGAAGCGCTCGAACAACTGGTCGACAGAATCGGCCGCGACTATCGGCCCACTGTTCGTGACGCGGAGCTGGGCCCGGTTGTCGGCACCCACATCATGGGACGATGTCGACACTTTGATCCACCCGGCATCGACGTTGTAGGTGATCGCGTTTTCGATGAGGTTGTCGGCCAGTCTTTCGAGTAGCTCGCGGTCGCCCCGCACGATCGCCGGGCCCACGTCGAGCATCGTGTCGATGTCGGCACCGGCCGCGTCGAGACGATGCAGCGAGGCTTCGATCACCTCCGAGAGATCGACGATTTCGTCGACGAGCGGCGCCGCTTCAGCCTGCGCCAGGACGAGTAGCGCGTCGGTCAACGCGTCGGCGCGGTCGATCGCAGCCCGGATCGTGACTGCCGTGTCGCGGTAGTCCGCGACCGTCGCGTCGGGGTCGTCGAGGGTGACGTCGATCGCGGTTCTCATGATTGTGAGTGGCGTGCGGATCTCGTGTGAGGCGTTTGCGACAAAATCGCGCTGCGCCCCGAACGCGGCGTCGAGGCGTTCGAGCATTTCGTCGAACGTGTCGGCGAGCTCTTTGAGTTCGTCGTTCGGTCCGTCGAGATTGATGCGTTTGTGCAGCGTCGCATCGGAGAGTCGCCGCGCCGTCTCCGTGATTTTTTGCAGCGGACGCAGCATCCGCCCCGCCACAATCCAGCCGAGAGCGAAAGACACCACCGCCATTGCACCGATAGCAATCGCCGATTGAATGAGCAGGCTTTGCAGGGTGTCATCGACCACTCGCTGGCGGAGATTATCGACGACTCTGCGTACGTCTTCGTTGTCGAACGGTGTCCGGTTGCCTGTCGGTGGAGGGTGACGGTCGCCGGGGCGACCGAAGTCGGGGAGGGTGTCTGGGTCGACGCCGAGTACTTCTGCGGCTTGTTCGCGGATGCTCTCCGGCCCTTGGTCGATCGTGTTGCGGACGAGCACGAACAACACGGTCAACAAGATGACGCCGGTCACGAGGAACATCGATCCGTACCACAGCGTGAGCCGCATCCGGATCGTCGACCCTTGTCGCATCAGATTTTGTATCCGGCGCCGATGACAGTCTCGATGATCGCAGGCTCGCCGAGTTTGCGTCGCAGGTTCGCGATCGTGACCCGCACGACGTTCGTGAACGGATCGGCGAATTCGTCCCATGCTCGTTCGAGCAGCTCCTCTGAGCTCACGACCCGTCCGGCTGCCGAAACGATGATTTCGAGCACTGCGAATTCTTTTGCCGTCAGGTCTAGCGGGTCTCCTTGTCTTGTCGCGCGGCGACGCGACGTGTCGACCGTGAGATCGCCGGCCACGATGGTCGGAGGAGCGACCGGCTCCGACCGCCGTGCGAGTGATCGGATTCGCGCGATGAGTTCGCCGAAGTCGAACGGCTTGGCGAGGTAGTCGTCTGCGCCGAGTTCTAGCCCTGCCACGCGGTCTCGCACCGCACCAGACGCCGTGAGCATGAGGATCGACGCTCGCACTCGGACTCGTTGGAGTTCGTCACACACAACGTCGCCGTGGGTTCCGGGCAGGTTGCGATCCAAGAGAATGACGTCGTAGTCGGTGACGAGCGCTTTCGACAGACCCTCGTCGCCGTCGAGTGCGACATCGACGGCCATGCCCTGACGGCGCAGTCCGCGTTCGAGTGACGCGACGAGATCCGGTTCGTCTTCGATCACGAGCACACGCATCTTTTCACCTCGCGCGGTCGGCGCCGCCTGCGACGATGTTATCTGTCGCGGGCGGCGTCGAGCCGATTGGGGCCCGTGGTGGGGCCGTTTGGGGATAGTCAGCCGACGGTCAGGCGGTGTCACCACCCGAGTCCCGTGGTCCGCCCTCGAAGCCGCCGCGGCGCGGGCCTCGGTGTCTGCCGCCCTCGCCTTCGGGCCTCTCGCCGTTCATCATCTTTTCGACCTTTTCAGGTGCGTTGGCCTTGATCTCGTCGGCCTTTTCCTGGTCCATCTTGCCGTCGGCGACCGCCTGGTCGATACGTTCATTGATGGCGTTCACGATCGCGTCGGCGACGGCTGCCGGGTCGGCGTTGTTCTCCTCGGCGATCTGTGTCAGCGTTTTGCCCTCTTTGAGCTGATCCTTGAGGGTGTCGACGTCGATTCCGATCGCCTGGGCAACCACATCGAGCTTTGGACCGCGGCGCTCTCCGCGCTTTTCTTTGTGCTTCGCTTGGAGCGCGTCTCGGACTGTGTCGGCTTGCTCTTGGGTGAGCGTGCCGTTAGCGACGAGTTCGTCGAGCACTGTCTGGAACGGCGGTGTACGGTCGCCGGGCGCCTGTTGCTCGACAGACGGCGCCTGGTCGTCGTTCTGAGCGAGCACGATCGGTGTCCCGAATGCGAGCGTCGCTGCAAGCGCTGCCGTGCCGCCGGCGATTGCAATTTTGCGGAGCCGTTTCGGCTTTTGAGTAGTCATCTCTGCCTCCTTGGGCGCCGGGGCTTTCCCGGTACAAGGCCAACGTATGCAGATGCCTGTTAAGCGGAGATAAAGAAGCGGCCGATTCGGAGCGGTTTTACACAATCCGAACAACTACCGAACGCCTCGTTCACGAATCGGGACGATTTCGGCGTGTGCGCACCGAGCCGGCGAGTTCTTCGGCGTCGAATGGTCCGAGTGCTTGTTCGTCGGTGACGTATCGGTATAGGGCGAGCCCGAAGATGAGCCGGGCCGCCATCATCCGGATCAGCCCCATCGCGAAAAGCAGCACCCCGGCAGCGACGAGCAGGACGCCACCGATTACCGCTCCTGGGTTCGAAATGAACGACGTGATGACGACGACGCCGACGACGATGAGAACAATGGCGGGAACGATGTATAGGAATGTGCCGCGGATCGATATGCGGACGATGCCTCGGATCTGCTTGCCCCATGTCGCTTTCGCAAGGTCTTTCGACCGTTTGATCGCGTTCCAGGTCTTGGTGTTCTCGAACAGGATGATCGGCAGCACGAAAAAGGTGATGATGCTCCAGATCAATCCGACGATAGCGCTGACGATCGCAGAGATGATTGCGACGACGGCGTTGTCGCCGCCGGCGTCTCGGGCCGCGGAAAGTATCCATCCGACTATCACCTGCACGAGCGCCCAACGCGAAATCGCCCGGCGATGTTCTTTTGCAGTTGCGAGGCCACGGTCGTAGTCGAGCGCCCGGCCGTCGAAAAACTGTGCCGTTTCGACGACGAGCGCGGCGTTGTAGGTGTAGATGACATAGACGGTGAGCCACGACCCCAAGAAGAGCGGAACGAGCCCGACGAGCGCTGCCGGCGCCGTGTTGGCGGCGTAGCCGACGGCGCCGGCGATCACGCCTGATACGAGAATTGTCGCGAGGGCTAGTAGTCCGCCCCAGATGAATGCCCGTCGCGCATACTGGCGCAGTGTCTCGTTGTCTTTGTAAATCTGCCATGACTGCTGGCTCAGGCTCTTCGCTATGCGGCGCCTGTCGCTCCAACCGCTCATACGTGACACGTGTCCAGCCTTTCTTTCGTGGACTACATCATCGGCACCGCCCGAGGCGCGGTTTACTTTGCCGGGGCGGAGCCTTGGGTTTGCGCGCTCGCCTTGCCATCGTATAGGCCGGTCGCGGCCGTCTCGTCGGGTTCCGCGTCGACGGTGTCGCCGTGGCGTCGGCCGCCGACGCGGGATTCGACCGGTGCGAGTTCAGGTCGGGTGCAGTCGACGGGGCGTTTACGGTGCATGGGCACATGGTGCGGCTCAGGCGTTCGTTCGGGCTGCTTCGGCCTGGCTCGAAGTATCGGACGTGAGCCCGTCGAACCATGCGACGAGGTCGTCTCGGAGGAAGTGGTACACGCGGCCTTTGCCCGGCAGGCGGCGGTACGGAATCTGGTCGTCACGGCACAGTTCTTGCAGCTTTGCGATCTTGAGGCCGAGCATCTGTGCAGCCCCGGCCGTGTCGAGGATCGGCGGATATTCGTGGAATTCCGCGGTGGGTGCAGGCTGGCGGTTCTCGATGTCGCTCATCGGTTGGAACCTCTGGTATCGATCGGGCGGTGCGGCGAATGTCGGCATCAACCTTATCAGATGTCATTGGACATTGCATAGGACCACAAGCGGCCTATTAGAGACGGGCGACATGTAATAAGAGGCGTTTACGTAGGTTGAGATTGACACGCTTTCGTTGGGTTTGCAAGACTGGCGTCGGCGCCGACATGTCGAGTCGGCCAAATTGCGATCACGGGGGGCGGACGATGAGAAATTCGATGTCGAGGCGAGCGGTGGCAGAACTGGCCACGATCGGCGCATGGCTCGGCGTGTCCGCGGCCGCGGTCGTCGTCCTGACGGCGGTGGGGCGCAGCGGCGCGCTGAGCATCGAGTTCGGGCGGCTCGGCGTGTGGTTGAGTTCGACCCAACCCGAGTTCGTGGTCGCGGCGCTGTTGCGCGTTGCGGCTCTCGCCGTCTCGCTCTGGGTTCTGACGTCGACTCTGCTCTATGTCGTCGCTCTGGCGTCACGAGTTCCGGCCGCAGTCAAGGCTGTCGAGTGGGCGACGGTCCCGGTTCTGCGCCCCAGCGCGCGGCGTCTCGTTGCCGCCGGCCTCGCAGCCGTGACGCTCGTCGGGGCGCCCCGTATCGCGTCCGCGTCGGTGATGCAGTCGCCCACGCCGGTGTCGGCAGAGCAGTCGGCGGGCGATCCCGGCAATCAGGTTCACGGGCGCCCCGATTCAGCGTGGTGGCCGCTGCTTTCAGATGACGCCGGCGGGGCGAGTGGCGGCGGGGCACAGGGCGCCGGTCCGCAGTATCCGGTAGAGCAGATGCCGCCCGAGAGTCTCGAAGGCGATGGCGAATACCTATTCGCCGACGGCGACCATGTCGGTGACGCCCATGGTGACGACGGAGCGGCCGCGCCTCGCGCTCCGGGGTTCGCGTCCTCGATGCGATCGTCGCCGTCGATCGACGGTCGAAATGAAGGTGATGACCGAAGCGTGGGCTCGTCGGTATCGGAGTCAGCTAGCGATGAGCGGCCGGGCGCGCTCGGCACAGGTGGCGTAAATGACTCAGCGGAAACCGGCGGTTCGACGATGTACACGGTCGTGACGGGCGACACGCTCTGGTCGATTTCTGCCGATGCCGTTGCCTGGGGTCTCCCTAGCTCGTCGGTCGCGCAGCGAACGAAAGAGGTCGCACCGTATTGGCTTCGAGTCGTCGAGGCCAACCGCGATCGGCTCAGGAGCGGCCGTCCCGACCTGATCTTTCCCGGCGAGGTCGTTGAGTTGCCCGAATTTGGATGAGGTGTAGTACACTGCGTAGTACAAGTAGTGCAACATGTCTGGAGGTTTTGGCGATGGACTCGCAGTCTGACGCTCTTTTTGCCTTGTTGGACTCTGTCGAGTCCGACGGAACAGTGGTGTCGTCGGTCAGGCTTCCGATCGCGCTGCGCGACGCACTGCGGATCGCAGTCGAACTCGGGATGGATCCGACCACGAACGAGGCCACGGTCGAAGGCATACGGCAACGGCTCGACGTATTCGCGCAGAGACTTGCACTCGAAGATCACTATGCAACCCATCCCGAGCTGAGACCGTCATTGGCCGAGATTGCGATCGCAGGCGCTGAACTCGACGCGAACGAACTCGCAAACGACCCGGGGCTCATCCAGCGCGCTGCTGACGAGATCATCTCGATCAAGCCCGACGCCGATCGTGATGACGTCCTCGTCTACGCGTCGGCACTAAAAGCACAGGGTCTTGTCGGTTGAACACTGAGCCGGCGACCGTTGTTCTCGACAACGAGGCTGTGCAAGCCTTGATGTCCGCGACTCACCCGAAACATCGGCGAGCACTCAGCATTGTCGAGGCGTCGAACCAGCGTGCCCGGAACGGCCGCACCACTTCAGTTGTCGTTCCCGTCTGCGTCCGGATCGAGGCCGGCTGGGACCGTACCGGCCCGTCGGCGGCATTGATCAACAGGATCAGTCGTGCCCGCGACGTGGTCGTCGATGGCCGCGCCGCGAACATGGCAGCGCCACTCCGGGTAGACCACGATGTTTCGGTCGTCGATGCGACGGTCGCTCACGTCGCGCTGAGTGCGGCACCACCCGTCGTCGTGATCACGTCCGACGTCGAGGACATGAAAGCTCTCACTCGATCGGCTGCTGGAGACGTGCGCGTACTCAGGATCTGACGGGCTGCGTGCCGACTCGGCCGGTTCCCTGTCGAAGCCGACGTAGCGAGCGGAGGGCCGAGATCTAGGTGCCGTCGTCGAATCGAAGTCACACGGTGTGGCCCTCGACGATCTTGCCTTCGGTGACGTTGACGATGATCACGTTGAGGCGCTCGAGTGGGCGCGCCGCCAGGATGGCGACGAGTCGGCGGGCGCCGGCGCGACGCTTGGACGGAGACTGTCGACCTAACAAGTCGGGCCGCACCACTGGCAAGCAGACGTCTTGTTTTGCGACCCCTGGCCATTCACCTTCCAGATCCTCGGCCTCGAGAGCTTCTTCCGATACTTCGACACGACGATCAGCGTGGCAAGCGATACGGTCGAAGCGAGACCAGCCGGCCGCTGACGATCGATTTGTGATTGTCCGGATGGGCTGGTGGCGGCTCAGCCGTTACCAGGAGGGACTGCGGTGTCGCCGAGTGTCGGGCCCGTGGCACCGGGAGCGCTCCAGACGCGACAAGTCACGCTTCGCTTTTTCGGGCCGCTTTCATTGGTCGAGTCGCATCGCTTCATTTGCTTTGACATTCCGGTCAACCGGACGCATAACACCCCTGCTACGTCGCGTGGTATTGACGCTATGCATTGTGAAGTAACTTCAGTGGCTGTGCATAGGGGGAACTACCCCCGACATCGAGGGAGGCACTATGGATAGTATGAGCCCGCGACGTCTAGTCGTGGGCACACTCATTGCAGTACTGACTGCATTCGGGTTGCTGTTCGTTCTGAGCGGAACCGCCAACGCCGATGAAGGCGCCGGCGAAGAAGTCGCTACGGAAGCGCCAGCAACCGAACCGGCACCGGCCCCAGTCAGTGAACCAGTTGGAGAGGTCGCGGTAGAAGACGTCGCCGAAGTCGGCGATGTGCCTACTGTCGACGAGCTTCCAGAGGTCGACTCGCAAGAGCCGTCTGCTGAGCCCGTCGAAGAGGGAGATTCGGGCGAGGAAGCCGCAGCTGCGGCTCCATTGGCCGATGAAGCCGTCGAGCCCGATTCGCCAGAACCCGTCGCAGAAGCGGCAGCCGACGATGATGACGAGGACGACGCACCAGTTGTCCCCACCGCCACGTCGACCATCGACGACATCGAGATCGTCTCGAGAACAGAAAATGCTGGCGTGTGGGATATCACGTACGAGATCACTCTGACCTCGAACGAGGACTGCGGCCCCTTTCGGACGGGTGGCGATTGCATTCTCAATCTCGCCAACGAGATTGGGATAGCAATCAACCCGAACAGCAAGGATGCGTGGACGTGTCCGACCGGCTGGACGGCGGGGAAGAAATTCTACCACGCACCGGGCTGCACGCGCAGTTCGAAGCTCCAAGACAGGTATCTCAAGTTCCAAGTGAACACGAAGACGAGTATGGCAACGGGAACTGTTTCGTTCATCGCTCAGTTCTTCCGCGATAGCTCGCTCTTCAACCTTGCCCAGAAACAGGAGACGACGAACCTCGACGTCGACGTCGACGTGACCAAAGACGTGCAAGGTGGGCGCCTCCACCTGGCGGGATCGAATGTCACGTACACGATCACGGCGAAGAACAACTCCGGCGCCAACCTCGTCGGTGGCGCAGGGAACAACGACGTCCAGCTCGAAGAAATCGTGCCCACCGGCATGTCATTCGGCAGTTGGACGCTCGTACCAGCCGATTGGACATGTGCCGGAGTGTTCTGCTCGCTGGACAATGCAGTGGCATGGGCGGACAACACGACCGTGACCTTCAACGTCGAGATGCAGCTCGCAAATGGTGCTGCTGGTGACGGCGACAAGACGAACACGGTGATTCTGAGATGCACGAATGGCTGCGACGGCCACTCGGCAAACGAGACGATCACCGGATATCAACTCACTGACACGACTCTCACGATCACGAAGACGGGGCCAGACTCCGTCTCGCCCGGAGACAATGTCACTTACACGATCACTGTGACGAACGTCGGTTCGCAAGACGCCCAACCGCCGATCGTGGTCACCGACCACGTCCCGGCGTGGCTCTCGAACGCGATGCTCTCGTATGTGAGTTCATCAGACGGCAGCACCTGGACGTGCGAACAGTCGAACCACACCTGCACGAGCAACGCCATGTGGGCGGCAGGTGCGTGGGCCATGTTCCAACTGTCGGCGACCGTCGAAAGCAACGTGCCGGTCGGCACCGTGATCATCAACGAGGCCGAAGTCACATGGCCGAACTCGATCGACCCAGGCATAGCCGTTGTCGACAGCCACACAACCGTGGTTACCGAGTCGAGCACCGTCGCATCGACCTCCTCGAGTGCGTCAGCGCTTCCGTTCACAGGCTCGGCAGGATCGATCCAGATCCTGTTCGCAGGTCTGTTCACCGTCCTCATGGGACTCGGTCTTGCTCGCTTCGCGAAAACGCGTCGCGTCTGACCAACAGCTCATAGAGCGACCGCATGGCCGCCATCCGCGACAGGGCGGGTGGCGGCCATGTCGCGTGTCCGGACGATCAGGCCGCATCGTTAGTCCGGATTTCGTACGCGTCGTTGAATGAAGGCCAGCATTGGGCAGTGTCAGATTCCGCGTTTTGCGAAATACTGCTGGTGGTAGTTCTCGGCATCGTAGAACGGCCCGGCCGTCGTGATTTCGGTCGCGATCGGTCGCCCTATCGGTCGCCCTATCGGGCCGCGCTTGGGTGGGTCGAGTGCGTCTCGCGACGCTTCGGCCGCAGCCTTTTGTTGGTCAGATGTGCAAAAGATCGCCGAGCGGTATTGCGTCCCGACATCGGGTCCCTGGCGGTTGCGCTGCGTCGGGTCGTGGCTAGCCCAGAAGATGTCGAGCAATGTCTCGTAGTCGATCACTTCCGGGTCGTAGTCGACGCGGACGGCTTCGGCATGACCCGTGTTGCCCGTACGGATCTGTTCATACGTCGGGCTCTCAGTAGACCCGCCCGTGTAGCCGACGGTTGTTTTCACTACGCCTACCTTGCCCCGAAAAGCCTCTTCGACTCCCCAGAAACAGCCTGCGGCGAATATCGCGGTGTCCATTGAGCTTCTCCTTGGTCGGTTGCGGGCCGAATCTGGCCCGCCGGCCGGGCTTCTTCTGGACTGTCAAAACCGATGTCGGCAGAGTTGGCCCGAATCCTGCGATTAATCTCCGGTTGGGGTGACGATCCAGAGCGCGTATCCTTACTGCGTGACTGAAGCGACCGAGACCGAGGATGCCCCGTTCGATTCCGACGAGGCGTTGCTCAACGGTACTGCTCCGACGGCGGTACCCGACGGCATCGTCCCGACAGCGGGGCTGGACAGTATCGCCTCGACATTGGAACAGACCGCCCCGGCAGCCGAACCCGAGAAGGTTGCCCCGACGTCCGTCTTGGACGATTCAGTTGCCGAACCCGACAAGGCCGCCGGATCCGCCGACGTCGACGTCTCGAAGCGAACGCTCCCATTCAAGCGGGGCGACGTCGTCGAAGCGACCGTCGTCAAGGTCGACTCCGACGGCGCGTTGTTGGACCTTGGAACGTGGATCGAAGGCGTGGCCGTGCGCCGTGAGATCGCACTTGGAGCGCGGAGCGCACCTGATGCGCATGTGAGCGTGGCTGATCGTGTCAGGGGCCTGGTGACCTCGATCGAGGGGCCCGACGGTCGGCCTCGCGTGTCGCTTGCGCGACTCGTCGCTGAAGAATCGTGGTCGGGCATCGAGGCAGCGGTCGCGTCCGACGGGATTGTCTCGGGTACCGTTGTCGAAGCGGTCAAGGGCGGTTTGCGCATTGACGCCGGAGTGTCCGCTTTTCTGCCGGCTTCTCTCATCGATCTCCACCCTGTATCTGACTTGAAGTCGTATGTTGGGCGCCAGCTCGACGTCAAGATCCTCGAGGCCGACAAGAAGCGCATGCGCGTTGTCGTGTCGAGGCGCGCAATTCTCGAAGGGGAACGACGCGCGATGCGGAGCGAGGTCTTCGCCAAGCTCAACGAGGGCGACGTCGTCGACGGCACGGTGTCGGCTGTGACCGACATCGGAGCGTTCGTCGATGTCGGCGGGGCGGACGGTCTCGTTCATGTGACCGAGATGAGTTGGTCACGCGTCGGCAATCCGAAGAAATTCATCAGCGCCGGAACGCCGGTCAAGGTGAAGGTCCTCGACTTAGACCAGGACCGCGATCGGATTAGCCTTTCTCTCAAACAGGTAGCCGAAAATCCGTGGGACCAGTTCATCCGAGTTCACCGTACCGGTGATGTGATCGTGGGCAAGGTGACAAAGACTGTTGATTTCGGGGCATTTGTCGAGGTCGCGGAGGGCATCGAGGGACTCGTGCATATCTCCCAGGTAGCGTCGCACCGTATCGACAAGGTCTCCGATGTGCTCCATGCGGGTGAAGAAGTCGAAGTCCGTCTTCTCGAGATGGACCTTGCACGTCAACGACTCAGCTTGTCGATCCGAGCCGTCGCAGATCCTGAGGCGGCAAACTCGGCGCCCCGCGGTGGCGGCGATGGTGGTGGTGGTGGTGGTGGTGGCCGCCGCGGTTCACAGCGTGGGCGCGGCGCCCCGAGCACGGGCCGCGGCCGGGGTGGTGGTGGTGGTGGCCGTGGTCGAGGTGGCAAAGGCATGCGCTCGTATTCGTCGGGCGGCGACGGCAGCGAGGGCGGACTAAAGGCGGCTCTGCGAGGCTCAGACGTCGACGCGCTCGACGCCCTCAAGGAACAGCTCAGCCGCGACGCCGATTCCGAGACCGAGGCGGAGTCATCCGACGACTGATCGGGCGAGTTGGGTGTAAAACTCGGTGGCGTTTTCGATTGCCTCGATCGAGACACGCTCATTGCGTCCGTGAAACAACTCGAGCCAACTCGCAAGATCGAGACGGCGATCATGAAGTGTGAAACCGTAAGCAATCGTCCCGTGCTTGCGGAAGAACCGAGCATCCGTCGCGAACGGGGCCGTCCATGGCGCTAGGCGGCACTCGCCGAACACCCCGGTCGCGCTCGTCTCGAGTGCCGACCAGAACGGCCCTTGTGACGTGGACGAGGTCGCTTCGTGGACGCTGAGTTCGGTGATTTCGCATTCCTGGGCCAAGTGGCCGAGGATCGCGGAGAGTTCTGCCCTGATTTCGCCGATTCCGACACCAGGTAGAACCCTTGAGTCGAGGGTTAGGGTTGCCCGGTTTGCGATGACGTTCACCTTTGTACCAGCTGCAATCATGTTCGGCACGTAGGTGTTACGGGTTTGTGCGTCGAAGATGGCGGCCTCAGATGGATGCGTTTCGGCGATCTCGGCGATCGCATCATCGACCGTCTCGGGTTCCATGAGTCTCGCACCGAGATCATCTTTGAGGTCGAGGCATGCGACGAGTCTGCGCCACTCGTCGGTTATGCGTGGCGTGCTCCCATGCGCCTCGATTGCTTTGATCGCGTCGACGGCCTTGCTCAGAGCATTGTCCATGCGATAGGGGACGCTAGCGTGGCCAGACCTGCCTCGAAACCGAAGTTCGCGCCATACCGGGCCTTTTTCACCGACCATGACGCCGATCGTAGGCATCGTCGACGACTGTGTTCCGGATGAACTCGAACTACCGAAGTCTGGGAACACGAATCCGCCCCCTTCGGTGATTACATAGTCGACTTCGAGAGCCGACGGTTCGTTGTCCATGATCCACTCTGTGCCAAGTGCGCCGCCGGCCTCCTCGTCGGCGGCAGCAAAAAAGACGAGATCACCTCGTGGTTCGAAACCGTCGTCGGCTAGACGCTTCAGCGCCCCGGCCTGAGCAGCCGTCTGGTTCAGCATGTCGAGGGCGCCCCGTCCCCAGATGTATCCATCACGTATCTCGCCACAGAACGGATCGACGTCCCAGTCTGCGGGGTCGGCCGGTACCACGTCCGTGTGGCCCATGAGACACAACGACGGGGCGGCTGGGTCGGTCCCGCGCCAGCGTATGACGAGCGATCGGCGACCCGGCTCGGGCTCGAATACCTGCGTCTGGAGCCCGATGCCTTGGAGATAGTCCGCAAGCGTCTCGGCGCTGCGAACTTCACCACCCGAGTCAGGCGTGCCGCAATTGACGCAAGCATTCTGAATCAGCTTTGAGACGAGCTCGACTACGTCGGGCGCCGGCGGGGCGCTCACTGACCTTTGTCGTCGGTTCCAGGCTCTGTCGGTTGCTGCCAGTCGCCCGGCGGTTGCGGTGGGGCGACTTCTGGGCTCTGATCGACAGACCCGCGAGTCGTCGGCCCTGAGTCTGTGACGCCTGCCGCGTTCTGGTCGGACGGAGCGTCGGTCGACCCGTCGCGTCGACCCGGCTCGTCCGGCATCTGCCCTGTGTCGGCGTCGATGTCTTCAAAGCGTTTCACATCCGGCGTGACGACCATGTCGTCTTTGTCCCATGCTTCGGGGTGATGCCCACTGTCGGTGTATTTTGGCGCGAGCCATTGTGGGGCCCACCAGAGTCGAGGGCCGAGAAGGCCGATCAGGCTTGGGATCACGAATACGCGAACGATCAACACGTCGACAGCGACGATCGTGACGAGCCCGACGCCGATCTGGGCCAACAGCATTGCGTCAGAAAAGCTGAATGCGAGGAAGAGCACGAACAGGAACGCCGAGCCGGCAATACCGACACGGATCGATCCGACCAGGTGTCGGAATGTTTCTGAGCGGGCCAGGACGCCGGGCTTACCCATCTCGGCACGCATGCGGAACAACAAGACGGTAAGGAAGCTCGTCGCCAATGCGAGCAACAGCGGGATCATGATGGCGGGTACTTCGACTTCGATGAAGCCTATGTCGAGTTTCGACCCCATGAAGCCCCACTGGAAGATTGCAACCATGACGCCGAACGCCGCCCCGACGGTCGCTAGTTCGGCGAGAACCGCGACGAGAGCCGCGACCGGTGTTCTCAGAACGATCGTGAGCAGGATGAATAGGATGAAAGCCGACAACAACACGATCCACCAGAGCATGCTTTGGGTGGTGTCTTGTACGTCGAGACCGACCGCGATGTTGCCGCCGACATATGCTCGCCCCTTTGTCGAGAATTGCGCTTCGGTGGCCGGCCCGTACACGTCGGTTGCGTAACCGCGAATCCGGTTCACCCAATCTTCGGCCGCCTGTGATTCGGGGCTCGCAAACGGGATCGTCTGGATCGATACGGTACTGCCGATGATCACCGCCGAGGTTGTCCCGCCCAGGCCTGGTACACCGGCGATTGCGACTCGCAGCGCCCCGATCGCAATTTCGTCTTTTTGTTTCTGCTGTTCTGCGGGTGTCAGGTCAGTACCGCCCGAGAGCAGGCTCTTTGCTTGGTTCGGGTTTGCCGCTATTTGAAGGAGCGGGCCGAGATTGCGGTCGGCCACGTCGGTGAGGAGCCGGCCGATCGTTGTGACGGCGAGCGTCGTGACGCCGTCGGGGAGGATATTGGTGATCTGGGAAGTCACCTGTTTGGGACCGGCGACGAACCAGGTGCCCTCGTCGGCTTCGATCTTGGACTGGAAGGTCTCGGCGAGTTCAAACGAATCGACATTGTCGAGGATAGGTGACGACGTCTCGATGATGACCGTCGTCGCACCTGGTACTCCGTCGACGAAATTGTCCTGGATCGATTCGGCGGCTATGCGCGCCGGGTTGTCTTGGGGGACGAGGCTGACCGATCCTGCGGTCGGGCGCATCCAGAAAACCGGGATGATCAGGATCGCAAGCACGAGGAACGCGATGCCGAGGGCCGATCGCGGCCTGCCCAGACTCCAGCGCAGCGGGGCCGCTATGCGCCAGCGCAGCGGGTCACTCGTCTTATCTGCCCACGGCAACGACAACGCGAATGTTGCTCGCCCGAGCATGCCGATTACTGCGGGCAAAAAGAACGCAGTCACGATCGCGAGGACGAGCAGCACACAGACGCTTGCCCACGCGAACGACCGGATTCCGGCGGACGGGATGAATAACAGGGGGAGGCTGGCGACTGCCGCGATCACGGCGCTGACCACCGCAGACCGGCCTTCAACCGCCATTGAGCGCCCGATTGCGTCTTCACGGTTCAGACCCTGCGTAATGCCGCGGCGATATCGATAGAAGACGTGGATCGTATAGTCTCCGCCCAGCGCGAGAGCAATAGCTGCGAGCGTGATCATAGCGAAGGTGTTGAGTTCGGTGATCCGCGCGATGAGCGTGAGGGTCGCTGCACTGATGATCAGAGCGGTGACCGGCACGCCGATGAATGGAAGCATGATCAACAAGATCGCGCCGACGATCGACCCGAGCGCGAGGAACGCGATCAGGACGGCCGGGATCGTAGCGACAGCGGTCGTCAAGGCGGCCGACTTCGTCGCCGCTGTGGTCAGCGAGGCTTGGAGGCGCCCCGCCGAGATCCATTCGACCGTCATGCCGGTTTGCTGAGCGGCCTTTGCCGCGGCGTCGGTGATCTTGGCGTTACCGGTGCCCGAGATCGAGTCGGGGCCTGAGCCGACATCGCTGCCGTAGATCCCCGTTTGGAGCAGGATGCCCTTACCGTCTTTCGAGACCCACTTTTCGAAGATGTCGCTGCTGATCGGCGAGTTGGCCGTCCCGATGAATGGATGCGCTTCGGTTTGGATGGTCTTGAATCCGGCGTTGACTTTGTCGACGAACTGTTGGTTTTTTGAGTCGTCTGGGTTCTTGAAGCTGAGTGCGTCTGATGAGAAATAGAACAAGCCGGTGTCTGCTGGGGCGAGGTAATTACCGTCTTGGAAGACGGCCTTTTGTATCGACGCTTCTTGCGACGATTGCGACCCTTGGATCGTCGCCGTCGCCGGTGGTGCGAGCGAGTTCGACATGTTCGTAGCGACGTTGTACGCAGACGCGAGCGTGATTATCAAGAAAATCGGAAAGACGATTGCCCATCGACGGAAACAAAACCGTCCGATCTTTGCGAGGGGAGACCAGTGTGTCGCCGAACTCTCCGCCGGGATATTCGAGGAATCGCTCTGCACGGAACCCGTCACTTGGTCAAGACATGTAGGCTTGCTTTCTACCAGACGTCAGCCATAGTTCGAACGATGCTCCGGCAAGAGTGAGGCAAGTAACGTGAACCGAACGTTCAAGAACCGATCGGGACTCGTGCTCGTAGCCTTGTTTGTCACCGTCGCAATCGTCGTTTCGGCGTGCACGTTCTCACCACGCGATGCCGGCAAGAACTTTCCGAACCCGGGCCTTCCTCCCGACATGACCAACTTCAAGGCGGCTCTGCTAAACACCGTTGAGAAGCCGTGGGCCGCGCAGTACACACTTCAGAATGCGGCGGTGCTCTCCAAGGCTCAAATGATTCTCGACAAAGAGAAGTTGTTCACGTCGCTCACGATTGGTGGCATCGCGGTCGAGCTCTATGCAGACTTCGGCACCGGACAAATCACAGCGTGCGCCCTTGCAACGAACGTACTCGTCGGTTGTTTCCCGTTCGATGCGTCGAGCGAGTTGGGAAAGGCCGACGGCAAGTTCAACCCGACGACAGCAATAGATGGGCTCCTTGAATTGATCGGTGTCGCCGGCTCATCGATCACCAACGATGAGATCGTCGGTGCGGCCGCTCAATGTTTCAACGCTCCTGAGACGAAGATTTCGCTGGTGATCAACCTCTGCATCGCAGACAATGGCGGGATTCTCTCGTACAGCAATGGTACGGTGCGCATGACGGCGACGAGCTACACGAACAACATCGACCCGTCGAAGCTCATCCCGTCGACCGGTGGTCTTGCGGCCTCGCTCGGTCTCGGCTGACCGCAGCGATCATCCCTGTGAGCTGCGAGTGCGCTTGCTGAGTCAGCTCGAGTCGTCTCATGCCAGATTGGTGGATCAGGTTCACGGAAGTCCGCATTTGGGACACGGCGCGGCATGACTCGTGTTGTGAGCTGTGTCATGGCAGTATCACCGGATGCTTCAACAACTCCCACCTAAAGGCGCGACGGTTACTCCCGAGCGTATCATCGACATACGTCAGATCGACGGCAGTGGAACGACCGTCTCGATAGTGGAGGCGATCGATTGCTGGAAGGTGAGCAGGGCGACTCTCCAACGCCGCCTGAATGCGGGCCAGATCGAAGGTTCACACAAGCGCCCCGGCGCTAGTGGTGAGCAATGGCGCCTGCCGGTCGTTTCACTCGACAACCTGTGGGAACGGGCCGACGCCCGGCCTTCGTCGTCGAGCGGCAGCGACGGAGCGCCCAGCCCGGTCCAGTCGGGTCATGGGGCGACTGAGGACCTGGCCCAGTCTGAAGTGCTGAGCGCTCTCGTCGATCTGATCACCGATCTGCGGGGCGATCTCCAAGACGAACGCAAGAACCGCCGTCTCGAACTCGAAGCGTCGACGACAGATCGGGACGCGCGAGCCCACCAAGAGGCCGAACTGGTCGAACGGACGGCCCGTGCAGAAGCGGCAGTGGAGGCTGAGCGCGAGCGTGCCGCCGACGCACTCGCGCGGTTGAGCGATCTCGAGGTATCTCGCTCACAGCTTCAACGAGAATTCGATCGTTGCAAGTCGATGCTTACGAGACGACAGCAGCGCAGACTATTCGGAAACTCGCTGAGCTGACTCATCGATATGTCACGACATATCTTGAGGTGACTTACGGCCCACATCGTCGAAACCGCCGAACCAGTTCCAGGGTTCATCACGGATTGTGGCTGTTGGCTCGTGAAAACTACTCAGCGTGGTGCCCGGCGAGTCGAAGCAACGAAGGCAGTCAATCGGCGAGATGGATCGATTTCCATCGCAACGACTTCGCAGGTAAACGCACAATTCCGTTGCAGTACGGCGCCCCATCTCCGTGACATTCTTTCCAGTGTGCACCGTAGAGAATGCGCAAAACCAATCGCGACATGGATGTAACCCCAGGTCGAAGACATTTTGTGGTGAGTGGTCTACCGACGGTGCTGGCCATGTCTATGATCTCTTCCGAAGGCGTCCCTTCGAGGAACTTATTGGGGCTGGGCCGGGAGGTCCTATTGCACAACAAACGTGCGCGTAGGCGTGTGCGCTGGATGGCTCTCGGCATCGTCGCTGTTCTCCTGCCGGCAATTCTCACGCCTATCGTCGGCGCCGATACGACCAGTTCGGCCCTGAACCAGGTTGAGGTGATCACATCAGACCTGACCGGCGACGGCACCGTCGGCTCTGTGCGCGCGGAAGAGTGGCTTCGCGCAACCGGCGAAGACAAGACGATGCGTATCGATGTCTCGACGAGCCTCAACGACATTCAGGCGCTCGCCGGCACACAATCGCCGAACGTCGACGGCAGCAGGGTCAGTTACACGATCGACTCGAAGGGCCCGCAAGAGCCCGTCGATGTCTACTTCGGCGGTACCGGGCAACTCGCCGCCGACAACGGTACGGTAAAGACTCCTTCGGGCGACCGGCAGCTCCCACTCACGGTGGAGACCGAGTTCCGCTTCAATGACGACGTCGTAGATGACCTCAGCGAGATCGCCGGCAAGACTGGCGAGTTCGACATGACGATCATGGTCGAGAACCGTTCTGGCGTCGCGCAGGAACTCACGTACAACGATTCGATCTCGAACAAAGAAGTCACGAGCACTGGCTTCGTGTTCACTCCGTTCACCGTCGGCATGGGGCCGTGGTTCCTCGACAACTCCAACTGGTCGAACGTGATCGTTGACAACGCGACGATCCAGCAGGTCGGTACCGACTCGGTCATCCAGGCATCAAACGTCCTCTTTCCGCCGACCATGCCCGGCAAGGTCACCATGCGCCTCAGCGCCGACGTGAAGAACTTCGACCTCAACTCGGCCCGGGTCGTCGCGACACCGGGCGTCGGGGCGCCGATACCCGATTCGGTCCAACGAGCTCAGACCCAGGGCGACAGCGCCGCCGCCCTCGTCAACCTCGGCGTCCTGCAGTTCCTCAATGGCTTCGAGAAGATCCTCGAGCCGCCACCAGCTCAGGCCTTCCCGTTCTTGGCCGAATCTCTCGCGGATGGGGCCAAGCAGGTGGGGGCGCTGACGCTGCTCGGCGACATTGGCGCAGTTATCCGAAACACGATCCTTCCGTTCTTCAACAAACTCGATCCAAACTCGGTCGACGACGCAGTCGAGAAGGAACTCATGCCGATCTGGGAGACTCTGACGGGCACGATTGGAGAGTCGAATTACAGCCGGCTCGTATGCAGCCCGAGCTTGCCTGCTTCCGCTTGCCGCTACGGGGGCGACCCACCGTTCCAGGAGCCCGAACTACCACCGAACGCCCCTCTCGCAACGGTCATCAACGGCATCTTTGCGAATCCGGTGACGGGCCTGCCCAGCTACGGCCCTGTCCAAGATCCGCAGACCATCAACCGCCTCTCCGACTTGCCCGGTCCTCTTGCAAACGGCGACTTGTTCGCGACACCGACGACCGATTGTCCGACCGGAAAACCGGGCACTTGCTATACCGGCTCTCTCTACAACTGGGCAGCAATGGCCCGCGCTTCGCTCTCTCGTCCAACGGCCGGCGAACTCGGTGCGCCGACCCACCCGCCATTTACGTGGCCGTCGGTCACAGCGCAGAGCGAGCTATACACGACTCAAGCGCTCGATACGGTAGCCATCCAAGCTGGGTCGCTTTGGCCCGGTGCCGGGGTACCGAAGTGGTATGTCTGTAAACCGGGTGATTCAGATTGCAGTCCTGTTGGTCAACCGCCGGCGCCGGTCGTAGGTATTCCTGAGAAGGATTTCGGACCGCTGTTAGCGACGCCGTCGGTCACGTTCGCCGGGTTATGCACGCTCGATGCCCCATTCACGTCTGATCTCGACCCGCTCAAGATCAGCGCATCGAAATTTTCAATCACATGCAACCCGGGCGGGTCGAACCCGGGCTGGATACCCAACGATGACATTCTCCTTCGCGATCTGCTCGACGGTTCCGCAGAGTCGAAAGTGGGCTTAGGTGTCGTGACGTTGGACGATTTAGAGGTCGACTTCATGGGCGCCGGGACGAAGGTCGACCTGACGGGCTTCATCGACTTTGGCAACCTCGTTGTGCAAGGGACGGCCGAGGGCCTGCAGAACTTCTTGGAGGGTGAGCGACAAGGCGACACAACAGTCAAGCAGAGTCAGTGGAAGATCGTCTGCACGAGTCTGTCGCCGGCACCTGACGACAAGACGGCGATCGCCACGACCATTCTATGTGGCCCCGGCGCAGGCACGGGTGTGACAATCGTGCCGCCCGCCACAATCTCCACCGAGTACAACCAGATATCGATCGACACGAACGCCGTGCCAGTCGTGAAATACATAATCGACATCACCCCCAATGGCGCTTTCGGCGACTTCAACGTCGGCTGTTTCTGGCCGATGAACATGTTCCCAGATCCGACAGTCGGCAATAGCGAAGACGGCTTCACGTGCGACTATGCCTTGGCGGGCAATCTGAAGGCGTTCGACGCTGCCGGCGCAGCGATCGAAGACAAGATCACGAATCCGGATTGGAACTTCGACAATTGGTGGCGCGGCGACCCGGGCTTCCAGTCGGCAGACGCGCTGGGCCCGTTCGGCCCGAGGTTGCATGAGCAGTTCAACCTCATCGCGTTTGAGCTGGATCGTAAGTTGGCGATGTGCCCCAGCGCGCTAACGACAAGTCCGGGGTCGGGGATCGCGAGAGCAAAGGCGCCGAAACTCGACACGCCGTGCAGCGCCGTGATACCAGACTCAACGAGTGATCCACAGACTCTGCTCGGCAACGTCAACGACATGATCGTTTCGCTTGGCGATCCGTCAAACCCGACATTTGTCGGGGGTCAGCCAGCGAACCTCGCCACAGCGCTCGTCGTTCTCGCCGGCTCGCTCGAGTCACAAGGCGCCCAGGCGCAGGCGACCATCGTCAACCCAATCAACTCCGTTGCGGACGGTGTGCTCGGGTTGATCGCGACGCTCACCAGCGCCGTAGCGATCGACACGAAGCTCGTCTCGGAGTCTGCTACGACCGGCAACTCGAAAGACCTGAATACCGCCGCGAGCAAGGCGGGGCTGCTGGCGGCCCAGAACTACCAGCCCTTCTTTGGCCCCGCTTCCGTTGACAACAAACAGGCGGATGCGCAAGTCATACTCGTCTGGGAGATCCAAGGGGTGAAGTCGTGATGCAGCTGATCACGCAGATGCGATCACGCGTGACCGGGCGTTCACCGAGCGGATGGTTGACCAAACGCAAACGCCGCCTTCGGTGGTTGGGGCTCGGCCTAGTTGGAGTGATCGTGCCCTCGGTGTTCACGCCACTGGTCGGCGCCCGGGCATCGAACGCTTCGGTCGTGCAGACCGAAGTCTTGAGCCTCGACCTAACGGGCAACGGCACTCCGGGCACCGGGACCGTGTTGGAGCGGCTCGAACTCACCGGTTCGGGCGAGATGCGGGTCGACGTCGACACCTCACTGACCGAGATATCTGGCGTTGCCGGTTCGCCCGGCCCCCGAGTCGACAATGGCACGGTTAGCTATCGCGAAGGGGTCAACGAGAATGAGCCGTTGAATGTTTATTTCGACGGCACGGCAACATTGACGAACGACAGCGGGACGGTCAAAACACCCCGTGGTGACCGGCAAGTTCCGGTCGCCGTCGACACCACTTTTCGTTTCAACGATCAAGTCGTCACCGATCTCGACTCGATCCAAGGGCTGTCCGGGACGTTCGAAATGGCAATTATGGCGGAGAACCGCTCGGGCACCTTCCAAGAGGTCAGCTATCGTGACACCGCCTCGGGCCAGATAGTCACCGAGGTCGGGACGGTATTCATACCGATGACCGTCGGCATGGGGCCGTGGTATCTCGACAATGCAAACTGGCAGAACCTCTCGGTCGAGAACGGCACGCTCGACAAGATCGGCACGACATCGGTGTTGACGAGCGCGGCCGTGCTGTTTCCCCCGACGACGCCCGGTACTCAAAACCTTGTGTTCCGCGGCGAGACCAACGACTTCAACCTGAACTCCGCGCGTGTCGTCGTCGCACCAGGCATCGGCGACAAACAATCCGACATCGTGAAGGCCGAACAAACACAGGGCGCGAGTTCGCTCAAGACCACGTATCAAGGAATGCAGGCGAATCTGAGGGCGTTTGATCAGCTGGCAACCAAGTTGCCGGAATTCTCAGACACTCTGTCTGGCGTCATCACCGCGGGCGCGCTCCTTGCGGCAGAACTCACTGCAGACCTCAATACGCTCGTAGCAGGCGCCGAGAATACGATCGCGGCGCTCCATACCGACCTGACCCAGGTCCAGCAGATACTCGCCAACCTGTCGCAATCACTGAGCGGCGCCGTCTCGACACTCGGCATAGCCGGTGCGACAGGCGCCATCTGCAAGTCCGTCATCGATAGAACTGTGTATCCAACGGCGGACATGGCCGCGCTCTGCCAGACGGGCAACAGCGCATCGGCGCAGACACAAACCAGTCCATTGCCACTGCTACCGCCGATGCCGGCGCTGAACGATATTCCAGTCAACTTCATGAACTATGGGACAGGCACGATCGAGTCGGGACTGCGCGCGAAAGCGGGCGAATTCCCTACAGACATGCTGCCTACACCGCAAATCGCGCAAGACAAATTCCTCGGCTCGATCTGGAACTGGGCGTCACTAATCTATTTCGGGGTACAGGGCGCTATCGACGGCGATTTCGACGGTGCCGGCGACTTCAAAGAATTCATGTGGCCCGATCCGGACAGCGCGCAGAAGAGCATCTATTCCACACAGGATCTCGATGCGGTGGTGATCCGAAAAGGCGAGTGGTGGCACAAGGACGGAACAAAAGTCGACCCAGGCTTCCCCGACCACCTGCCACCCATCGCAGGCATCTGTAACATGAAAGACCTGGTAGGCAAGACGGACGTGAAGATCGACACCGATCCGTCATACGCCGGCGCGTACAACAATCCGAAGGATACGTACTTGGAATGGACGAGCCTGGTCGCCACGTGCGCCGATGACATACCCCAGGCCGATGTGCGAATGCGGGACCTGATCAAGTCGAGTGACCCGATCGACCCGAGCGGCAACTACGACGCCGAATACGCAGCCGCCACAACAGCAAAGTCTGTTGCTGAGACGATGATCGGTACGGCGCACATAGCGTGGGGCGGGGTGCGAGCGGCCGGTACGGCAGGCGGGTACTCAGGTGGTACCACGGCATACGCAATGGATATCGACTTCGGCGAAATGCTTGTACAGGGTAGCCAGAACGGCATTGCAACCGCGCTGATCGGTCAGCAGACGGTTAAGGGTACGCCACCCACGTCTTTTGATATCAAATGCACGGTCACCGGCAAGGTCCCGTCGACGGACCAGGAGCAAAATCTTGCCGGAGCGTTCTGCGGCAAGTTCAAGCCAACCGGGGCAGAGACTGGAACGCGCTCGACGTTCGGCTTCCGCAACGACGGACCCTCATCGACCGGCGTCGCGACGATAACGGGAGCGTATTCCTTCAAAGACTCAGTGACTGGCTGCTATTACCCGCTATCTCTTTTTCTGCCGGGCGGACTGAGTTGCACCTTCGCTGCGAAGGGGCAACTTGGCGGCCTACAGGCGGCGAGCCAGGCGATCCAGTTGGTTACCTTCAATCCGACGTGGAACTTTGACAACTGGCTACGAGGCGACCCTGGATACCAGATTCAGGATGCTGGGACGGTGCAGGGTCCGCACCTCGCTCAGATATTGAACCTCTTGGCGTTCATCATCGACCGAACTGACGCATTGTGCCCGGCGACTGTCGTCACGTCGCCGCCGGAGGGCCAATTCCCGGGCGTCACCACTTCGTTCCTCGGCGACATCACACAGGGAACAGGAACGCCACGCGTCAAATCGCCCATACTCGACACGCCGTGTGACAATGTGTTTCCGGACACGTCGAACGAGGTCATTGTCTCGGCAGCGGGGCTGTCGCTCTCCATTAAGAACGACGTGGTCGGAGCTCTCGGTCAGGTCATTGCCCTGTTGGGCAACCCGTCCGATCCGAAGTTTGGGTCGACGCTGCCGTTTGGCCTCGACTCGATATTGGCGAAGGACAGTTCGACACTCGCTTCGCTCGGTGTGAGCGTGAACCCGCCATTCCCGCAGGATGTTGCCACTGCGTTGCCGTGGATCGCGTCGATTGTCGGCCTGGTACTAGACAAGCTGATTGGCGGGCCCGATTCGACGCTGGGGCAGAGCCTGACACAGGCGATCGACGCCATGACCGCCGGCGTTGCAACAGCGACCGCAGGCCAGCAAGCGACAGAATTGATCCTCGGCCAAGTCGCGACCCAAGCGATAGCCGAAGACCTGAACACGGCCGTCTCCAAGGCAGGCATGAAGCTCGCAGAGGAGTATGAGCCGTTCATGGGCCCGGCGACGTATGGGAATGGCGACCAGGCAGATTGGCAGGTCATCATCAGCTTCGAAGTACAGGGCACAAAGCCGGAAGCGGCAGCCGTCTAGGGGCAATAGTCTGATTTGGCAGGTACATTCGCAGCCGTGACCAAGGCACTACGGCACCGGCAAATCTACCCCCGTAACCGCCGAAATGGCGAGCGAAGCCGCCGATCTGAGGTCTGTCGCCACCTGTTGCATGAGCAACGCTGACTCAGCGAGTTCGGTCTCGAACGTCGGAGAGTCGCGAACAGACGCGAGCGACAGGGTCGCGTCCAGATAGAGCCACATTGCGTTGCGCAGCATCGCGTCTTGGAGGCCCATCGACTCGGGTCGGGGCGCCTCTGTTATGTCTTCCTGGGCCGTGCGGATCGCATCCGCCCACGAGGCCGCAACTGTGTAAAGTGTCTGGTCATACATCGCCTCGAGAACGACGTCTCGGCCCCGACGCTCGAGTTTGATGTCCATGATCGAAAGTTCGCTCGCGACGTTCGCTGCGTAGTCGGCGTCGGCCTGTGTCGACTCGTTCACGGCGAGAGCTAGAGGGTCATCGGCGGGGGGCCGCAGGACGTCTGCGCGTGAAAGGACAAATGGCGATTCGGTTTCGATAGTCTCTAGTGCATAGTTGCCGACATCGAGGAGAGCGAGTCCGACCGCCCCGGATCTGCCCGCCTTTCGCAACACAAGGCCCTGTTCGGCTAAATCATCAGTCTTCGACGCAGCGATCAGGAGCCGAGCCGCTTCATCGAGCAGCCGCATAGCACTCAGATGCGCAACCGTGATGAGGTCTGTGTCGGTGTCGAGCGACGCCGGCTCGGGGATCTCGAACTGCGCGAGCGCCGCCCGAAGATCCTCAGCCCAGACTGCGACGTGTGCGGCCTTGAGCGAGCCATCGAGCGTTCCGTTGACCCATTCGGCAAGTTGCTCGGCATCCCGCTCGAGACCAAAGCGGGATTGAGCAGTGCCGGCGCGGTATGACGATGCCGCGCGAATCGCTGGACTAACGGTATCCGATCGCATCGCTATGGCGCCGCCAATTCCGGCGGCGAGCAGGCCGGCCGTTGACGCAGCTACAATCCATCGTTTCGACCGATGGCGAGAGTTGTTAGTTGGAGATCGGCGTTTGGCCTTTGCGTTCATCTGTGTGGAGCCTACCGGGATCGCAGGCGGTGTGGGCATGGACTTGAGCGGTCCCGCCGGGTGTTACGCTATGGGCCAGGTGTGCTCGGCGGGCGGGCGGATCGTGGAGCAGAGTCAATGAAAACAGCCAGACGTGTATTGGTTATGGCCGTGGTAGGCGCTCTGACGCTGGGAAGCACCTCGTTTCTCCCCGTCGCCGTGGCCGAAGCCGCTGAAGTTCCAGTGGCAGCGTCGCCTCCCGCGACGTCTGCGCCTGTAACGACTGCTCCGACCGAAGGCCCCGCACCTATCGCTACGGCGCCGCCGACAACGGCAACCGTAGCCGCCGGCGATTTGGGAGATTCCATACCGCAGACGCCGGTCGACCACACCGACTATGGGACGCTCGGTGCGGGCCTATACGCGGATCCAGGTGGCGTCGAAACGGGTGACACCGACGGCTCGCCGGTCGGCGGCTCGGTGTCAGTCGAAGGCTCCGAGCCCGAAGACTGGGAACTCGACCTCACCCTGGGCGACGACGAGCCGGCAGCGACCAGCGACGACACCGACGACTTCGGCGAACTGATCTGGTTCGAAGACGACGCCGAACCGGTCGTGTCGTCCGAAGCGCCCGCGACGTTCAACGTGGTCGTGTTCGAACCCGTCGGCGACCCCACGACCGGCGCGAGCGACGCGGCAGCAATTGCCGAGCCGGCAGAGACGACTGCGGACGACGATGCGTCGGCGCCGACGACCACGCCCGAAGTATTGATCTTCGGCGACGCGATTCCCGTATCGCCGAGCGCCATCGACGCTGCGCTGATCGGTGCTATTGACGATCCTGAGCTGATCGTACCGAGTGCCACGCCGGTCACGTGTGGCAGCGCCACAGGGCAATCGCAGGGTTGTCAGAAATTCGAAGTGAGTCTCAAAGGCGTCTCATGCAGCGCGACTGATTGCACGATTCTCGGCAGCGTTTTTCTCGACACGAAGCTCACCAGTTCTGACTGCAAAGGGTGGTTTAGCGCAAAAGATTGCTGGATGCAGATGACGCCGGAGCTTCCATCGACGTTGAAGTCGATCGACTGGACACCCTGCCCGTCGCCGTGGGCCAAGTTCACCTTGAGTAAGCAGGGATGCAAGACTGCTGACAATGCGGAGGGCACGTTCAACTTTACCGCGGTGACAAAGGCCATCACCGGTACCGTCACGCTGCAACCACTGTTCAAACAGGACAGGGCAAGTAAGTACCAGTTCTTGACAGACTCCCCGCTCGCGGTCGTGCTCAACACGTTTCATATCGCAGCGTCAGGACCTGCGTATGCGACGGCCGGGACGCCGTTCAATTACATCGTCAACCTGGATGACAATCCAGATTCCGGCT
>SDBV01001915.1_pt1 | contig 31210 bp, 23 predicted proteins | sample 2277081 | NCBI WGS metagenome assembly SDBV01 (sample SAMN10402039, study PRJNA504765) | marine sediment metagenome | isolation source: marine sediment core GS10_PC15, 223 cmbsf | place: Arctic Ocean: Southern Knipovich Ridge | collected 2010 | reverse complement strand
ACCTTGGCGCTTAAAAGAATCTCCTCTACTAAAAGATTTCCCGAAGAATCATAGAAGTGGGCTTTTATCATACCGATATCTTTTGCAAACCATCCGCGGCGGCGCAGGATTCCCATATCTTCATCTGTCTGTAATAATAAAAACGTGCTTTTCCAATCTTCAAAATTATTAACATAATATGTAGACATCTCTATTCCCAATATTTCCTCGTATGCTTTTGTCTGTTTTCGTGATGTAAGTGAATCCGGTCCCCTCCGGCATATTCGCTTAAATATTCTATCAATTGCGTAACCAGAGCTACGGAAATCATACCTGTAGTATTTGAGTATGGTGCATCATATATAGATACATCCCAGTCTATACCTGCAAAAACAACAGGAAGTTCTGAGTCTCTATAATAAGGCATTATCAGATATTTAAATGCATTATCATCAAAGGTTATAACAACATCAGGTTTATACTCTTCTATGGTCTGTTTTGCATCTAATGCAGCATTTAATTTAAATTCTTCACTTGTTTTTCTCTTCGTATCCATATAAAAAATTTTGTATTCAATTCCTGATTCATCTAAAGCACTTAAAAGGCCAGTATTATTTGCAATGACTCCTTTATTTTCTGCATCATAAGAGTGTACAATTAGGATTCTGTTACCTTCATAATTAATTTCTTCAACTTCAACAAATTCATCAGCAGGCTTTTTCTCGCAATTCAGCAATAACAATAGGATAATAACAACAACAAAAAAAATATTTTTTTCATAATACCGCCTCTGCAGTTGATTAAAACCTGTATTTAAGCAATTATTTTTTTATAGCCTATAAAATATTCTAATTGTATATTCCGTTAAATGCAAATTTTTTTTAATAGTTAATTGCTTTGTAAATAAATCTATATAGAGCAATAATGATTTAATTAAACCACAGAAATCACTTTACACCGGAATACATTCATAATGGCCTTACTATCAACATAAATTATCATTTGTCAATAAAAATTGATCCCATAAAAAAAATACGCGGTATTGTAAAATCTGTATGAAATAATAAGGCGGGCAAAACTTATAGTTACCGAAATGACAGGATTTAACGGACCATGTACAACAGTAGAGATAGGCGGGCCAGTACAATATGCATGGCATACATGGCCGGATAAAATTGTAAGAAAAGTTACAATTATATTCTATATTGGCTGTTAACTAAAAGGGAAATCAGACGACCTCTATACCATCCCAATTTTCCGGTGGAGGCAGGCTTATATAACTATCACAGCGTTCTATAAAAATATCAGAACATACATCATCAATTATAATATCTTTCACTTTAACAAAAAAATCTCTTGCCTGTAGAAATTCTCGTTTATAATAAAGCACCATCCCCTCTTTATGATACTTCCATGCAAGCTTCTCTTTTTCGCTAAGATTATTATTAGGCGAATAAATCCTTAAAGTTTCATTAATATTTTTAACAGAAATATGGTCTAACATACGGCATGGAATACTATTGTTAATATTTTTAAATATATTTTCCGAAATTATTATAGGCTGCTTATAAACTTTTGTAAGCCTTTCCAGCCTGGAAGAAATATTAATTGTTTTGCCAACTACTGTATAATCCATCTTTTTATCAGAACCTATATTCCCTATTATTGTTTTACCGTAACTTAAACCTATGCCTATCCGAAACTCCGGCAGATCCTTTATTTTCTGATTCTTATTAAAATCATCAAGTATTCTTAACATTGCAAGGCCCGACAGAACAGCATTAACAACATCATCTTCATGTTTAACAGGCGCTCCGTAAAAAGCCATTATACGGTCACCGATATATTTATCTACGACTCCGTTATGCTCCATTATTATATCAACCATCAGTTCAAAATAATTACTAAGAGAGGAAGTAATTTCAGAAGCGGACAATTCCTCTAGCATCTTTGTAAAGCCTCTAACATCTGCAAATAAAATAGCAAGCTCTCTAACTTCTCCTGTTAAAGTTGACTCCGGATTCGCATAGAACTGCTCGATTATATTTTTTGGTACATACTTCTGGAAAATATTTCTTATATAAGTCTCCCTGCTCTTTGCAATTACCGCTTTAAGAGCATACTGCTTTATCTGTTCATATGCTTTGTCCAGCTGGTCTGTCATTATATTAAAAGTGTGCCCCAGCCTGCCTATTTCATCCGCGTACTGCACTACTACTCTTTTAGAAAGATCCGTTGTAGATATAATTTCCTCCATAGCTAAAGACAGGTTCTTAATGGGTTTTGTGATTATATTAGTAAAAAATACAAGCAAAAAAATGGATATTAGAATTGCCGCAACAAGAATTATACCCGTCTGAAGTAATATTTTATTTACAGACTGATAAAAACTTTCCTGCTTTTCAGTAACAAAAATATACCATTCAAACGGTTTAAAGTAAGCTGCCTGACATACTCTCACTAAACTATTAATAGTAATCTGATGCCATCCATCCTGCCTTAACTGCCATAATTCCTTTAATTCTTCCTTTTCAGCTTCTAATAAATTAAATTCACCTGTTGATATATCAATATTGATTTCTTCGTCTATAGCAAATATAAGTTCGGTTTCTTTTCTAATTATGCTTTTTGCAAAGGATTCCACAGCAGATTTTGCAATTTCTATATATTGTTCATCATCGGACAATCCGCTTGCAACAAGAAGATCCCATTGGCTCTGTGCGTATTTTTCGAGCTCATCAAGTTTATAATTTAAGTATTCTGTTGCAATTTCTGTTATTCCGTTTCTTGCAGAAAGATACGATATAGAGGCCGTTATTATCAGCGATGTAATTAAAAGAGGAAGTACAATAAGTATTGTTTTAGTATTTATTTTCATATACTAAAAAATTTAGTTTAAAATCGTTATTAGGTCAAGAAAATTAATATGGACAAATTTTTCTTAAAGGTAGATAATTAATTATATAGGGGCTTTTAAATTATGAGCGATTATTTAAGCGAACTTACAAAAGAAGTACCAAAAGAACTATATGATAAATACTCCAGAGAAATTGATGACCTGGTTCTTGAAAGCAGAACAAAGATAAAAGGAAATGTGCATGCATTTACACCAAAGAAAAATAGTTTATTAATTCCTTTGATAATTAATATTTCTGCGGTTGTAATTATTTTTACAGGTTTATTACTTATTGATTTCTTTTTTAATTTGCAGGAGCAGAATATTATTTCCAATTATACAGTTTTAAATACAGTAGAGGGAAGAATATTACTGGAATATAAACAGCAGACAGAAGAAAAATTACGACAAATAAATGATGAAATCGGTAAAATTGAGCAGAGGCTGCTTAGCGTAACAGAAGAGAAAAATAACCTCATGGCAGGAATTGATACAATAATTTTAGAAAAACAAAAAGAACTTGAATCCCAAATGGAGCAGGAGATAGAAGAAGAACGTTTAAAATTACAGGAACAGGGATTGTCAGCAGAAGCAATTGAACAGCAGCTCAGAGTACTGGAACAGGAGAAGCAGAGTGAAATTGATCTGTTTAGAGCAGAACTAAGAGAAAAATTAGAGGAAGAATACGAGATTAAACAGTCAGATTACCTGGCATTATTAAATGATTATGAAACAACCTTAAAACAGATACAGACACAGAGAATCTATCTTGAAACTGAACTGGAAAACAGTAATGTTGAACTTACGAACCTGGCAGAACACATCAACATACAAACCAGCCAGGCAGAATCCCCGGCAGAAAGTACAGTGCTTAACAGCATAAATGAATACCTGCAGGAAGAAGACCTTGTCATAGAACAGATTTCAGTTATGTACAGAAAAATAGAAGGCAATATAGAAAACATGCAATTTGAAAAAGCAGAAGAAAATTTAAATAACCTGTCTTCATTCTTAAATGAGGAATCTATTGCCTTACTGCCTGCTATACAAAAAAGAAGGGAACTAGAGGAGTTTATTATAGGCTCTTTAAGAAAACTTCTTGAATTTGAAACATTTCAGGAACCGGAAAATAATATGCCGGAGCTTACAGAAACTGTGATAAATACAACTGCTGCTGCAGACATACAGACAAATACAGAAGATTCGAAACTTATAGAATTAATAGAACAGCTTGAATTGATAGAAAGCGAGTTTAACAGATTTTTTACTGATAATCCCGGAATACTATCTTACACTTCAGAAGAGGAATTCATAGCACTGGTGGAAGTAAAGCTTCGTGTAAAAGAAATATTAAGTACAGATCCTATTGCATCAGAATATCCCGGCCTTGCCGGCCAATTAGAAGATTACTATTCTGCACTTGGCAATGAAAAGGTGACAACCGGAAGATTATATGCACTGTTTGATGTATTAGACCTCATAGAAAACCTTGAAAACAAAAATTCAAGTATTAGGAATAACTGGGACGATTTTAATAATGTTGATGTAAAAAACAGTTTTCTGCAGATAATACAGAAGCTTCAAAGTGTATTAGAATAAAAGAAGTTATTATAAGTTTTTAACTTTAATTCTTGCAGTTGCAGTACCTCCAACACCATCCTCGACATATACATATACATTATTATCTCTATAATCCGGCGCTGTATACAAACCTGTATCAGGATCTATTGTACCAGGGCCTGATTGCATATAAAATTTATACGGAGCTGTACCTCCGAATGCTGTAAAAGGATAAGTTGTACTAATATTAATAGTAATACTTTGAGGGTTTATTGCAACTCCGCCGATGTTTACGGATATAGTTACAGTAGCTGTGGCTGTATCACCTCCGGAGTCTGTCAGTAATACTATATCAGTTGACGCCTCATTGGGCGCGGTATATGCTCCCGTATCAGAGTTTATAGAACCAAGTCCGGACAAAATAGAAAAAAAATAAGGCGGACTTCCATCTATAGCAGAAAAAGTACACCCGGTACTCGTATAGAGAGAAATTTCTTCAGGATTAATTATAAGCCCATCATCATTCCCTAAAGAATAAAAAGAAAAATCATCACAGGAAAAAAATAAAAGAATAATTATAAAAATTAAAATAGTTTTTAAGGAATATGATTTATAATGTTTGCTTTTCATAAAGCCTAAAACTTTAGATCCTGAAGTAACAATACACACCTGGTGTAAATCCCATTACAGGATCCTCCTCCTCAAAAAAAATAAAATATCCTGCTTCTATTGCCAGGCCGAATATTTCTGTAATCCGTATATCAAGGCCTGCACCTCCAAGAATATAAAAAATTATTTTGGAAAGTGTTTCATTATTAAAATTTACTATAAATATTGCAGGGCCGGAAGATATCCGCGCAAAAAAATTAAACCTACTTTCAGATGCTGTTGTATAACGGAAATTTGCACCTACAGGAACAAGAAAATGGTTTTCCGGGCTTTGATCTTCCACATTAAAACTATTAATACCGGCAAATAGTCCAATCCCGAGCTTTCCAAAATCAAGATTAAAGACATAGTTAACATAAATAGAAGGAAGAAATCCAATTTTAAAGTATTCATGTGCCCTTCCAATACAGATAAAAGGAGAAAAGCCCGCGGATGCTTCTATATAATTACTCTTTTCAGGTTCAGGCAGGTTAACAATTTCCAGATTATTATCAATTATATTGACTTCGGAAGAAATATTATCGTTTTCTTCCAGGTCCTCTATTATCTCCGTATTTTCCTGTATGTCTGATACATCTTCTTCTTCCAAAATTTCAGGTTCTTGTATAATAACTAATGGAAATTCCCTTATCCTTTCATTCATAAGTATAATTATTTCATTTATAATTTCACTTATACTTTCATCAAAGGTAAGATCCATAACTATTCTCTCAGATACAGATTCCGAAATTTTTTGAAATTGAACATCATACCATATAAAATCTATTTCCAGGAGCCTTCCCCGTACAGAATATATTCCTGAAATAATAAAATCAGCATTTGCTTTCTCTGCAATTTCAGAGGCAGCTTCTTGATCGTTTATATCAACAATTTCTGTTCCAGCCCTGACCTGAAGTCTGGCAGATTCCAGCTCTATTTTTACTGTTTCCACTATTACATCCCTGTACAGATCTTCCGCTATATCCCTGGATTGTATCAATACAAGCACAACAGTATCACGTAATTCGTACTCATCTGCAAAACCAAAAGCAATTATCAGAACAAGTAACAATATCGTAATGCAGACAATTCTTTTCTTCATTTTTCAATTAAGTTCCCTGCTGTATATCGTTTTAAAGCCGATTCTTAAAACTTTAAATTTACACCAATTCAAAGCCGATAAATGCAATATCATCATCAATGTTGCTGTTTTCTTTATTTAAAATTACATTCTTTTCAATATTCTTAAGAAGATCACACATATCGACATCTTTGTACACTTTTAATAGTTCCATTAAATACTCACTGGAAATCTTATCTGCATAATTATTTGAATATTCAAGTAATCCATCGGAAAAGAGGAACAATCTGTCACCTTTATTAAAATCAAACTCTACTTCTGTAATCTCCATCTCTCCGAATATTCCAATCGCATATCCTTTGGAGTGGAGTTCATAAATCTGGCCGGTTTCTTTCTGAAGTACAGGAGGCAGATGTCCTGCCCGGGCTATTCTTGCTTTATGTGTCTTAGTATTAATAATACCATAAACTATTGTAAAAAATGGATTTGTATTGCCTTCAAAATAAAATCTTTTATTCAATTCTGCAATTACTCTGGAAGGTGTAATTATATTAGGAAGTAAATCAGATTTTCGCCTTTTTGGATGGTTCGCATTTTCATCCTTTTCTCTTGTTAAAATACCGCCCTTCTTAAAATCCGGAGATAAAAATCTATAAAGAGTTGTAGAAAACAGTGCTGCAGAAAAACCACTCCCCATTACATCAAGCAGGTAAAAGCCTGCATGATCTTCATCTAAAGAAAAGAAATTAAAAATATCGCCGGAACCAAAAGTGCTTGAATGAAAAATCCAGTTTATTTTAACAGTATTTATTATCTGCCCGTTTTCAGGAAGAAGGCTCTTTTGTATTTTCTTAGGAGTTTCCAGCTCACGCATAATAATATCATCATTATGTACACTATCCCTTTCTATCTGCTTAAAAATAAGTATTACACCAATAGTGTTATTACAGTTGTTTTTTAAAGGGCCAATGGTAAAATCTATATTTAATTTTTTTTCATCTTTTGTTAAAAGGATACATTTTTTATTAATAACAGATCCCTGAATAATTGGCAGTTCAAGAGGCAGGTTTACAGGATTATTTGTTTTATTATCTATTATTTTAAATAATTGTACTAATCTTGAGTTTTCTACCTTTTCAGGATTACTCCCCAGGATAGTGTTTGCATTCTCATTTAGATATTTTACAACACCCTTAATATCCGCAACTATCACACCCTCTCCAATACTATGCAGTACCATAGAAAGCCATTCTCTGTTTCTCTTTGCTTTCTTTTCTTCAACTGCTTTATACAGAGCCATTTCTATAGCTACATTTAAAGCCCTGTCATCAAAGGGTTTTAAGAGGTAACCGTAACTTTCAGCAAGTCTTGCATTCTGTAAAGTTTTTTTATCCGAATGCGCAGTTAAAAATATCACAGGAATAAAGAAGTTTTCTCTTATCTGCCTTGCAGCCTCTATCCCATCCATTGAGCCATCCAGACGGATATCCATAAGCACCAAATCGGGCTGTTCAGTTAATACCCGGCTTACTGCATCATTACCGTTAGATACAACTTTTGGAACATCGTATCCCATTTTTTCAAGGCCTTCCTTTATTTCTAATGCAACAAGGCCTTCATCTTCTACAACCATAATCTGGGCTTTAGCCATATAAATTCTCCTAAATTTATCTAACTTAAATATAATAGTATTTTTTATAATTGTACATTAAAATATTGACTTTTTTTATATAAACATGTCACAATAAAGAGCAATTTAAAATTTTATTTTTATAACTGCTCCATTATCACTATTCACCGATATAGTTCCTTTCAACTGCTTAACAAGGGTATTTATTATTTTAAAACCAAGAGTATCATTATTCTCTATATCAATATGTTCAGGGAAGCCTATTCCATTATCACTCACAGTTAGTTCAAACCCGAATCCTGTACCATATTCATCATCTTTAGTATTCTCCTCGGAAATAAATTCAACCATTATCTCATTACTCTTATCTGCGTCCGGAAATGCGTATTTTAAAGCATTTAAAATAAGTTCATTAATAATAAGCCCGCATAAAACAGCAGAATCAATATCAAGAAAAATATTTTTCACATTCACTATTAAGTTAACAGATTCTGTATCCTTTCTGTGTGAGCTTATTAGATATTGCGCGAGCTCATGAATATATTCGGATAAATTTGCATTAGATAGGTTTTCAGATTTGTATAGCTTCTCGTGTATCATCGCGATAGACCTTATTCTTGATACGGCAGTATTAAAAGCACTTAAAGCATCTTCATCTTCTATGTATTTGGTCTGCAGTTTTAACAGGCTAATAATAACCTGGAGGTTATTTTTAACTCTATGATGCACTTCGCTTAGCAGGATGTTTTTTTCCTCCAATGAAGACTTAAGCCTCGACTCGGATTTTCTGTGCTCATCGATTTCCCTTAATAGCACCATATTCGTTTTTTCTAACTCGAGTGTCCTTTCATTAACCCTTGTGACAAGTTCTTGCTTAATATCAACCATCTGATCCTTTACCTTCATTAATGGGGAAATATCTCTTAGAAGTAAAGTCCTGCTTAACAGTTTACCCTTTTTACTAAGCTTAGTATACATTTTTATTCCATACGTAATAGAATTTATCTTAATTTCTGGTGATTTGCTTAATTTTTCACCGATTATTTCATCAAATTCCGGTAAAAAATGATTAATAGGCTTTCTTGATACTTCTTTTATAGTCCGGTTAGAGAACAATTTTAAAGCAGGAGTATTAAGAAATAGTATATTGTTAGTATTATCCAGAACAATGATTGAATCTGATATATTCTCCATTATAAAATTTCCGGATATCCTCCTGCTTTTTTTTAACAGAATAAAATAAATACCAGAAATATTTATTAAGCTGCATACAATTATTAAAATACTAATATAAAATTCTTTAATATTAAAAACATATAAAACAACACCTGAAACAATAAAAAGCAAAGATGTTGTTAATAGAACCAACAAACCAATCCCGAGCTGTAAATAGCTGCGGTTAAGGTATATATAAGAAATTATATATGAAAGGGTAAGGCCGGAAATTATAGAAATAACAAAGCAGAAATTGTAAAGAATGTTTCCATTCATCTGTTTAATATTAAATGTTTTTTCATAAATTGTCAAATAAATTATGGCAAAAGCAGAATGCCTATTTTAACATCGCAATATGCTTTTTTTGGTGGGGGGCCACTAAACCGGTTTGGGGGATTTAAACTAAAAGAAAATATGTAAAGAGCCGTTTTAGCGGTTGGGTGCGGATTTATTCTGTAAGTTATTAGTGTTTTTATATTTTCATTCAGACCTTATAAAATTGGACATTGTTTTTTAGAGGATTAGTATTCGGAAATAAATAATAAACAGTTTAAAAATGAGTAAAATATAAGACTATTAAATATTCAAAATAAAAGATAATTTACCTGATAATTCTGCAATATTAAATGGCTTTTGTATAAAATCCTTTGCGCCGGAGTCAAGTACATTCTGCACTTCTCCGTTCATACTAAAACCTGTGGAAATTAAAACTTTAATTTCCGGATTAATTATTTTCATAGCTTTAAAAGCTTCCACTCCGCTCATTTCCGGCATTGCAATATCAATAACAACTGCATCTACCTTGTCCCATTCTTTTTTATAATACTCCAATGCTTTAAGGCCATTTTCACACAGCACTACAGAATAGCCCAGATCTTCCAGAATCTGTCCTGCCACATCACGGATATCTTCTTCATCGTCTATAAAAAGAATATTTGCAGAGCCTTTTATTAATTCGACTGGAGTTTCATCCACCTTCTCCTTTTCCATAGAAAGCGGTAAATAAATAATAATACTTGTTCCGGCACCCAATTCACTTTCAATTACTATTTCTCCATGATGATTTTGTACTGTACCATAAACTGCCGAAAGCCCCATACCTAAACCCTTTCCTTTCTTTTTTGTAGTAAAAAAGGGCTCAAATATCCTTTTCTTTAGTTCTTTGTCCATCCCTGCACCAGTATCGGAAATATTAATTTTAACATATTTTGCATATTTTAATGATTGATCTTTATTAATGAATATTGATTCCTGCAGATCATCTGTTAGCTCAGTTTTAAAATTTAATACACCGCCATCAAGCATTGCATCATTTGCATTTATCCCAATGTTTAGAATTGCATTCTGTATCTGGGTCGGATCTCCCATAGTAATTAATATTTCCTTTGCTAATTGTTGTGTTATTCTTATTTTTTTATTAATACTATGCTTAAGCACAGATATTACTTCTAATATAATCATATTAATATTAACCGGAATTAATTGATTTTTCCCTTTATGCGCGAATGCAAGAAAGTTGGAAGTTAAATCAGAAGAACGTTTAACAGCATTTATTATTATATTTAAATACTTTTTCCCAGGTCGATGTTTCCGGAATTTTATTTAATTCTTTTAGAAAAATAAATTGATTATATAGATTTCCTCCTTCATGCAGAAACATTTCCGGAATTATAGGTATGCTTTTCATACCAATTAAATCCTGCTCTGCAAGTGCGGAATATTCTTCCGGAGTTAAATCATATTTTACGTTAAACTCAGCCTCTCCCGTTTCTACCGCCCATTGTACTGCTTCCGACAAATATATATTATGGCTCTGCAGCCATTTAATCGCGCGAATTTCCGCGGCCACTATCCGGTTTACAGCCTCTGGAAAATTACCGGCAAAATCTCCTGTAAAATACATATATCCTGTGCTGTTCTTTTTATGAATAATTACATAATTACTGCCATCCTGGCTTAAAACAGCAATAGAAGGAATCGGCTCCCACGCGGAAAATGCATCAATTTTACCGGAATTAAGTGCCCGGGGCATCTCAGAAATATCCATAGGAATAAGCTTTACATCATTTTCTGTTAATCCTGCGCTATAAAGTGCGACAAGTAACGCGTAATGAGCATTTGAACCGAATGCATATGCTATTTTACAACCTTCCAATTCATTGATTACCATATGATGTTTTGAAACAATCGAAGTAAACCCATGCTGGATAAGTACGGGTATTAAAATATCAGATTCCGCGGAAATTGTAACAGCAGGCATATCCCCCCCAATACCCGCTTCCAGTTCTCCCTTTAAAATATAGTTATTAACGTCCGCGCCTTTTAGATAATTATGAAACCGTAATTCCATTCCCATTTTATCCAGTACTTCCTTTAAAATAAGGTCCCTTTTCATGACTTCACAGATAATATTGGTGGGGATCCACAGAGGCTGTATTCCGATATCTATAATTTTATCAGACTCACCATAATTATATTCATCATAACTTGTTATTGGATTATTAATTTGGACATGCTCTTCATTATTTTGAAATAAGAGTACTATTAAAAAGATCACAAACAGGGCACTTAATATTATAATAATTATTTTTGGTTTCATAACAAATAAATACCCTGTAATATAGAATATCAATTTAATTCTAAGTCAAAATGTATTTTATTGCAACTTTTTTTTGGGCTGTAATTATGAATAATAGGTTAAAAGAACAAATTAATTTTATTTTTGAAATTGATAAAATCAAATCCATAATAAGAAAAACAAAATTATTTCATACAGACGAATATGAAAATGATGCAGAGCACTCCTGGCATATTACACTTATGGCAATAGTATTAAAGGAATATGCAAATGAGCAGATAGGTATATTAAAAGTAATAAAAATGCTATTAATACATGATCTGGTAGAAATTGATACAGGAGATATAATCGTTTACAAAAAGAATAAACAGAATGTTAAGGAAGAAGAAAAAGCTGCAGAACGTATATTCGGCATATTACCGGAAAATCAAAAAACAGAATTTATAAACCTCTGGAAAGAATTCGAAAAGCGCGAAACAATAGAGGCAAAATTTGCAGCAGCTATAGACAGGCTGGAACCGGTAATGCAGAACATTTATAAAAATTGTGAAACATGGAATGAGCATAATATAAGTTATGACAGAGTTATAGGTATTAATAAAAAATAGGAGACGGTTCAAAAGAATTGTGGAATTATATAAAAAAAGAGCTCGATAGATGTCTGGAAGAAGGATTGTTTAACAGTGAGGAATAAATGAATAGATTATTCTATTTAACTGTAAATATATAAAAGAAAAAATACTCTGATTTCACAGATTTTTATATAATCTGATTTATATTTTTTTACTTACAAAGATATTATTATAACTTCAACAGGATTTATCACAGATTAAATTTTTTTTATCAATTTTGTCTCTCGCAAAGGTCTGAGAGATCGCTAAGGAAAATATTCTTATTACATTATTATTGTAAGCTTTATATATGTATATGCCTTCTTTTAAGTAAAAACATCAATTGATAAGGAAGGCTGAGAATTTGTTTAGTTACTGTTTATATATTTAAGTTTATTTTTTTTAAGAATTTTAAATAAAAATTAATAGGGTTTATGCAGGTACATATAAGTTTAGGTTTATTCTAATAAACATGAAGACGATTCTGATTTTATATATATTTTTTTAGGTGGAAACCATATAAGTATAAAAACATAGAAATATCGTTTGCATTTTCCTGCCTTCCTGTTTTCCTTATAAATTTTTTAATTATGAGTTGTCGCCATCATCAGTTAAGCACAATAAATACTTCTTCTAATTTCTTTGCGGGCTTGGCGAGCTCTGCGAGAAATTTTTCACACAGTCTGAAAGCGGGCGAGAAATTTATTAGATCACTGAATTCATTCATTAATATCCTTAACATAACAAAAAGCAGGATTATCTGCTCCCTCATACCAGAGATGAATTGAATTGCCAAGACAGTCCTTAAAATATTCACAATTGCCGCACACACCTTTCTTAGACCATTCCCTGTCTCTAAACCGCTTAAATCCTTTTTCCCATACTTCACTTAAAGGTTCATTTAAAATATTGCCTTCATAAAACTCCGGATTATTATTTGCACAGCCTGTAATATTTCCATCAATTAAAACAGATGCAATATTAATTCCTGCTCTGCAGAAGAATGGTGTATCCCTGACCATAATATCTTCTTTAAAAGGAAGGAATCCTTCACAGCTTGCATTTACTATTAAGCCTCTTTTTTTTAACCTTTTTTTATTTTCCTTTATCCAGTTAAGCAAACCTTGTGTTTGAGAAAATGACAAAAGCAATTCCTTGTTTTTCTCTGCCCGCCCTGAAGGGAAAATCCTGAACAGCCTCCAGTAGTGTATATTCCTCTCTATTAAAAGTTCTGCGACAGAATCAAGCTCCGAATAATTGTCCGGATAAACACAGGTAACAACGTCTTTAACAGGAATAACAGATTTACCGGTAATTTCAATAGCAGATAACGCTTTCTGATATGCAATAGTACTTCCTCGAAGCTTGTTGTGACTTTGCTTTAATCCGTCCAGGCTTATTGTAATACTGTATATTCCTGCTTTAATTAGCTCATTCAGCATTTTATGGTTTAAGAGCATGCCGTTTGTGACCATACTCCAGCGCATGCCATTTTCCACAATTCTCCTGCCAAGCAATAAAAGTCCGGAATATAGCAGGGGCTCGCCCCCAGTAAAAATAAATGTAAGGTCATTTGAAAATTTTTCTTTACAGTAATCAACAATAGAAAGCCAGCGGCTGGTTTTAAGGCTTTCTTTAAGCTCTTTAGAAGTGCAGTCAGAACCACAATGCATACAGGATAGATTACACCTTCTTGTAAGCTCTAAAAAAAGATAGAGCAGCTTATGTTCCTTTGTTTCTAATTTTTTATATAATCTATGAAGTTTAGACTTTATTATAGCTTAAGCTCCTGATTACCCGGATTTTTTATCTTCCCGTTTCTCCTGCTCGTCCGGTATTTTCTGTTCAGTTTGTTCCACAGGCTCTTCCGGAGGTGTTTCCATATCCAGTACAATTATCATTTCATTTTCGTCTGTAAGAATAATTTCTTTATCTGTTCCAAAAAATCCTAAGTTGTTAGTCCAGTCTTCATCAGTTACAAAAATAGTTTCCATTACTCCATCTTTATTTATAATGGGATGAATTATGATTTCACCATTTTCATCCGTAATAAACTCGTCCACATAACATCCGGAATCACCTAGACTTACCCTTAATCCTGAAATCGGTTCATTCTTTTCTGTAACAAATTTGAGCTTTTTTTCTATTTCCGAATAAGTATTCTCGTTTACCGCGATTACTACTTCCTGTTCGGCTTCATCATCAAGTACAACTTCCGTTCTTGCAAAACAACCCAGGTTTTCCTCCCCGTCTATATCCTTAATAACAGGATTAAACAAACCACCATTATATTCATCGATCATAGGATAAAATATTGCCTCCCCATTCTCGTCTGTATAATAGTATTCAGGATAAACATTGGAGCCAATGTTAATATAAAGTCCATTTACAGGCTGATTATCTTTATTTACAACACGGAGTTTTTTTTCTGTTTCGCTATACGAAACCATTACTCCATAGCAGGCGGCAATTATAAAACTAAAAGAACCGGTAATTAAAAATTGTAGTAATTTTTTAATAAATCTCATTTTATATATCCTCCAATTAATTTATAATCCTATCTATGCGTTAAATCAATACTGGAAACCCTGTTTCGGCCGCCTTTTTTAGCATTATACAGTTGAGCATCTGCTTTCTTTGTAAAATCTATAAAAGTAAAACCTTTTAAAGGAACAGCTGCGCATACGCCAAGGCTTATTGTAACAACTTTAAGAGCTTTTGAATGTGCATGTTTGATATTCAGAGCAATAATACTTTGCCGCATAATTTCTGCAACATGACATGCACTGCTGTAATTTGTCTCGGGAAGAACAGCAACAAATTCCTCACCGCCGTACCTTGCAACAAGGTCCTGAGACCTCTTTGCGCATTCAACAAGGGCTTTTGCAACTTTAATAAGGCATTCATCTCCAACCTGGTGTCCGTAATTATCATTGTAAAATTTAAAATAATCTATATCTATCATAATTATGGAAATTTCGAGTTTTGAGCGCTTTGCTCTTTTCCATTCCCGGTAAAGTGACTCATCAAAACGCCTTCTGTTAGCAATTTTAGTTAATCCGTCTATAAAGGAAAGGTTTATTAATTTTCTGTTTGCTTTTTCAAGTTCTTTTTTAATCACTTCAAGTTCATTCATTTTCTGCTCTAATAGTTTCTTCTGAACATACAATTCTGTAAAAATCGATATTTTACTTTTTAAGATATTAGGATCTATAGGCCTTAATAAACAATCTACAGCTCCAGCCTTGTAACCCGTAAAAAGAAAATGCCTGCTATCACTAATTTCTGTAATTAAAATAATAGGAATGTGACGGGTTTTTTCATTATTCCTCATCATTTCTGCTGTTTTACAACCATCCATATTCTGCATTTCAGCATCTAATAGTATTAGTGCAAAGTCATATTCAAGCATCAATTTAAGAGCTTCATTACCGGAACCCGCTGTTATTACTTCCAGAACATAGTCTTCTAAAAGAGTTTCCATTTCTTTAAGATTTTCGGGTTTATCATCTACACAGAGAATATTTACCTTATTTATCTGAGTGTCTTTTTTGGCAGAAAAACTATCATCCACAGCTTCGAGTTCCTCTATATAAATATCTTCTTCACCTTTATTCATAATTATTCCCGGATGATAGATTTATTATTGAATAAAAACAGTAGTTATTGTAACAGCTTTTGTAAATAAATTAAATAGTATTTTTAAAAAAAGAATTTTGCGATGGTAAAGAAAATTAAGATCTCAGGCTGCACCCCGCTACTAAATTATATATATAGAGCGTTTATATTTCATATTTCGATGATTTTAAGAATGTTCAATAATAATTAGACTAACTTATATAATTTAGTAGCGGGGTTTCCGCCTGATTGCATAATAACTATTTTAACATCGCAAAATGCTTATTTTTAGTGATCAGGTGCGGATCTATCCTGCAAGTTATTAAGATTTTTTTTATTTCGTGTGGATTTTACAAAACTGCCCATTGTTTTTATGGGATCAATTTTTATTGATATATGATAATTTATGTTGAAAGTAAGGCTATTTTGCATGTATTCCGGGCGACAGTGATTTTTGCGGTTTGATTAAATCATTGCTCTATATAGAATTATTTACAAAGAAAATGTCTCTAAAAAAATTATTTGCAAATTTATTACACTTATATAATAATAAAACTGTGATAATTCTTAAAAATTATTTATAATATATATCATGGAGAATATTAAAGAAAAACCGGTACCAAATATTCAGACAGATAAGATCTGGGACTCATTAGTTAAATATTTGGATGATACTGTAATTATTTTAAATCCTGATCTAACAATCAAGTACATCAATAAATCAAAAGAAAATTACGACGATTACATTTCCTGTTCCATATTCGAATCACTCATAAAGGAAAACATAAATTTAATCGAAACACTTAACAGACTAAAAGAAACAGGAAACCCGGATAATTGCGAAATTGAACTAAATTTAAAGGATAAAAATATCCAGTGGTACAATTTAAAAGCAATGCCAATTGAATCAGGAAAAAATGAAATACTGATAATAGCTTCAAATATAACTTCAAGAAAAATTATTCAGAAAAAACTCGAATATAATGTTAAGCAGGCAAAGATTTTAAACGATATTTCCATACAGTTTATAAATTCCAGTTCAGATGAAATCGATTCTGCTATAAGACAGGCTTTAATGAAACTCGGCAAGTTCTCACATACAGATCACTGCTATATTTTTATTTTTTCCGCGGACCTGTCCAAAATGAATAATTCATATGAATGGGCGGACAGTGGAATCGAACCCCATATTGCAAACTTTGAGGAAATACAATCATCTGCCCTCCCGAACCTGATGAATAGCTTAAATAAACTTAAAAATATAATTGTTTCCAATGTAGATTCAATTCCGGATAATATTTTAGAAAAGAAAATCCTTACTCTGCAGGAAGTTAAATCATTTCTTGCAGTTCCCATGATCTATAAAAAACAGCTTGTAGGATTTATAGGCCAGGATACAGTTACAAAACAGAGAGTTTGGTCACATATAGACATAGAATTATTAAAGAGCATAAGCAATATCCTCACTATGGCACTGGAACATAAGAAATCTGATAATGATCTAATTAATGCAAAGCATGATGCCGAAGAAATCAACTATCAATTAAAAAAAGCAAATAAACTTGCAACCAATATGTTTCATCAGGCAGAAAAGGCAAATAGAGCTAAAAGCGAATTCCTTGCAAATATGAGCCATGAAATCAGAACACCCATGAACGGTGTAATTGGAATGGCAAGCCTATTGGAAAGCACAGAATTAACAGAAAAACAGGATGAATATGCCAGTACTATAAAAAGTAGCGCTTTTTCACTATTAAAAATAATTAATGACATTCTAGACTTTTCAAAAATTGAGGCTGGCAGGCTTGATTTAGAAAAAATTGACTTTAACCTATATACTACAATAGAAGACATTATAAGCATTTTTAATATTCAGGCAAAAAACAGGAAAATTGCACTTAATTATAAAATTGATCCCGCTGTAAGTTCATTTTTAATAGGAGATCCAGGCCGCCTAAGACAGGTGCTTAACAACTTAATAAGTAACGCAATAAAATTTACAGATAAAGGTGAAGTCTCTTTAGAAATAAATTTAGAAAAAGACAAGGGAAATGGTTACATAACTTTACAATTCGCTGTGATAGATACAGGAATAGGTATAAGCAAAGAAAAAATTAACAGTTTGTTTGATCCTTTTAAACAGGCAGACAGCTCAACTACAAGAAAATACGGCGGAACAGGATTGGGACTTTCTATTTCACGGCAGATAGTAGAAATGATGGGAGGAAATTTAAGCGCTACAAGTAAATCCAGTAAGGGTTCCAAATTCTCATTTACAGCTGTATTCAAAAAACAGTCTTTAGAAAAAAAAGTAGTTAAAACAACATCAAACAAAGAAAATAAAACTTATATTGAATCCTTAAAAGGCTCACGGATACTTGTTGTCGACAACAACAGCCAGAGCCGCGATACTCTAATAGAAATGCTTAAATTCTGGGGATGTATTTATAGTGAAGCTCCCAAAGCTCTGGATGCGCTCGACAAACTTCATAAAGCAAATGAAAATGGGAAACCATTTAATATTGCCATTATAACAATGTTATTGCCGGAAACAAACGGCGAAACTTTAGGCCGTATGATAAAGGGAAATTCTATATTAGAAAGCACAAAACTTGTCATGATTACACCTGTAGGTAATATTGGCGATGTTCAGAGGCTGGAAAAAACAGGGTTTTCCGGTTACCTGGTAAAACCTGTAAAACATTCCGAATTATTCAATTGTCTTATTATGGTAATTAATCAGGATATAGATAATTCCCAGATAGTAACAAGACATACTGTTAAAGAAACAAAAAAATCAGATCTCCTTATTTTATTGGTAGAAGATAATGTAGTTAATCAGAATGTAGCAAAGGGTTTAATTGAAAATATGGGTTATAAGATTGATGTTGTAAATAATGGAGAAGAAGCTATTCAAATTCTTAATAAAAATAAATATGACCTTATTTTAATGGATATACAGATGCCTGTAATGGATGGTTATAAGGCAACAGCTTATATAAGAAGTAAAAAGTCAGATAAAATAGACTATAAAATTCCCATAATAGCGATGACAGCACATGCTCAGATAAAAGACCGGGACAGATGCCTTGATGCGGGAATGAACGATTATATTACAAAACCCATAGAATTAAATATTCTATCAAAAAAAATCAATAAATGGCTCTTTCAAAAGAATATTAATAATCTTTTGAAATTAGAGGATAAAAATGAAGCAATTTTGAACCAGGAAAATAAGTATCCTAAAAACTTTAATAAGCAGAATAAAAATTCAAATTTTTATCAAAACAATATTTTTGATAAAAAAATATTATTAGATAGGCTTAAAAATAATAAAAACTTGTTCAAGAAAATAATAAAGATTTTTTTAGATGATCATGATGCGCTTTTAATAGATCTGGATAAAGCAGTAAAAGATAATGATTCAAAAATGATTCAATTCCATGCTCATAAAATTAAAGGAGCTTCAGCAAATATTAATGCAGAACTTGTAAAAGATGCGGCTTATTCTTTAGAATCCTTATGCCGAAAGAACAACTTAAACGGTGTGCAGGAGCTTGTAAATCGATTAAATTCAGAAATGGTAAAATTAAAAAGTGCTTTATCTGAAGAAATTTAATTTGACTGTACCATCTCTGAATCCTGGTGCTAAAAAAGTTTCTCGCAAAGGACTTGCTTATAGTGTTAAACTGAGGATGCTAACAACTCTTATTTAATAAATTTCACACAATCTACAAGATCACAAAGGAAATAATGGAATAGTGAAAAAATATTCCTTTTAATCATACGAAAGATTAATTAAAGTAAATAACTATTTAAATGTTTATTATTTACTTTATTTTACTATAAAATAAACTCAGGTGTAAGAAAAAGTATACACTTTCCAATAACAGTTTAATAAAACCTTATAATACAAGGAATTAAAATTCCACCTCACCTGGCACGGTTTATGCGGGTATAGGATTAGACTATATTGTCTGAAGAGAAAAATGAATATGATAAAATATGATAAATATGATCTTGCTGGGCTTTTTAACTGGGATTCACTTTTAGAGCGGCTATTAAATAATAAAACCGGTGAAATATTTGAACCTCCTGTTAATCTGTATGAGGATGAGCAGAAATATACTATGGAGATTGATTTTGCCGGGATATCCAAGAAAAATGTTGAGATTAAAGTGAGTAACAGGAGGCTTACAATATCCGCAAAAAAATATAGAAAGATTACTGGAAATGATTTGCTGAATACTAAAATACGGACCTGTGATTTTAAAAGAACTTTTGTAATGCCTAAGAATGCGGATGAAAACAGAATTACTAAAAACATAAAAAATGGGGTTCTGAGAGTTTATGTTCAAAAAATCAGGTTTTAGCAGAAATTAATACCTAAATATTTAAACCTTAAGACATATTGACATTATCCTGTATTATCTCATACTATTTCTTAATATATATTTCGGTTTTAAAAGAGCGGAATGCGGTTAAAATCCGCAGCGGTCCCGCCACTGTAACCGGGGATGAAAAAAGCAATCTGCCATTGTATGTGTATCAGCATAATTAATACACACGAGAAGGCGCTTTTAGTAAAATGATCCGGAAGCCAGGAAACCCTTTTAAAACTTTATAACCTCGAGGTAAGGGATGAATGCAGATAGTTTAATTAGAACAAATCAAATCAAGTTAAATCAAATAGGCAATCACATCATTCACTCCTCAAAAATTATTTTTTAGGAGAAAATTATGAAATTTATAACAGCTGTTATTTTTATTCTAATGCTTATCTGTTTTGCAGGATATTCTGAGGAACAAAACAATTTAAATAATACGGATGATTATTTAGAAATAATTGAACTGGATGATATAGTTGTAACAGCTACACGCACAAATGAGGAAATACTTGATGTACCGGAGCATATAACAGTTGTTACAGCGGTAGAAATAGAACAGAGTGGTGCAAATAACATAGCTGATGTATTAGGCAAGCAGGCCGGATTATCTATAATTGATTATGGTGCAAATGGAGCTTTGCAGACTGTTTCTATAAGAGGAGCTAAATATGAACAGGTGTTGATATTATTGGATGGTGCAAGGCTTAATAATGCACGTGAGGGTGGCGCAGATCTTTCTATGATCCCTCTGGAAATGATAGAAAGGATAGAGGTAGTACGGGGCGGGATGAGTGTGTTATACGGAGCAGATGCAATAGGCGGAGTAATAAACATTATTACAAAAAAAGAGGCGAATGAAGATACTATCATAACTGTAACTGTGGAAAACGGAAGTTATATACCGCAAAAGCATATTACGGGGCAGGAAGGCAGTGAAGAGGAACACGATGTAAATCCTTTAACTTTAATTGATACACAGAAGTATGCTTTGCAGTATTCGCAGAATTTTAATTTTTTAAATATTAATCTTACAGGTTCATTTACTATGGCGGAAAACGGATTTGTTTTTAAAGATGGAAATGATCTTAACAGATATCGTGAAAATGCGGATTATCTTGGTGGAGATGCGATGCTGAGCCTATATTTCCCATTTGAAAAAGCATCTCTTAATATAACGCAATTTTATTTGCAGAAGAAATTTGGAACCCCTGGTTGGGTTCCTGAAAATCCTTCATTAGAGTCTTTTCAAGAAGATCAGAAGATTAGAAGTACAATTAATTTTAAGACAGACAGGTTTTTTACAGATATATTAAGTTTTGCTTCCACTGCATATTTTGAATATTCAAAATTGAATTATGAAGACCCTTATTCTCCCGGTGAACATAAACTCTACTCTACCGGAGGAGATATTGTACAGCAGGTTAATGCATTCGATTTTATAAGTTTTGTCTATGGCGGAAATATTAATTATAATTACAGTGAAAGTACATTGAGTGGTAACAGAGAAAGATTAAGTGGAGGCGTATTTTTAGAAGTTCCGCTTTATATTAAAGATAGAATAACAATTCAGCCATCTGTAAGGTTTGATTATTACAGTGATTTTAATGAAGCTATAAGTTTTAAGCTCGGAATGACTTACAGGCTTTCTTCATCCTCCTCTTTAAAAACAAGTTTCGCCCATTCGTACAGAGCACCTACAATTAATGATCTATATTGGTCTGAACCGTGGATGGAAGGTAATCCGGATCTGAAACCGGAGACAGGGTATGATATTGACTTAGGATACACAAAGATAAACGATTCGATAGAGTTTAATGTATTCGGATATATCCGGATCCTGAATGATCTTATTGACTGGACTTTATGGGATGATGGAGTCTATAGACCAAGTAACCTGGATAAGGTTTTATTTCCCGGCCTGGAAACTGATATAAAGTTTAAATTCCTCGATTATTTTTCTATTAATGCTTCATATACGTTTAATTACTCATTTTACCTGTCCGAAGGTTATAAACTGGAAGATAACAAGAGAATGACGAACAAGCCTGTTCATGAAGCAGGAATCGGATTTCAATTTAATAATGATACGAATATTGTTGGATTTGACGGTAAATTCATGGGTTTAAGATATACAAGTGCAGATAACAGCAGCTATGTTCCGGCCTTTTTTGTAATGAACGCATATTATAAAAGAAACCTGGGAGAATATTTTATTTTGAGTATTGGTATAGATAATATTTTTAATGAACAGTATCGGATTATTAATGAATTTCCTATGCCCGGCACTATGATTACAACAGGAATTACCGTCCGTTTTTAGGCCGTTTAATATTAAGCAGCTTGTTTTTAAAAAGCACAGGCTTAATCTTTTCTGTAAAGAGCAGGCTGCCGCCGTAAAGCAGTATAAGGAATACCAATATTTTAATCGGGGAAAATAAGAAATCTGAAAAATTAAAATAATCAGTATTAATCAGAGGGATAAAATAGATAATAGGAAAGTGTATGAGATACGTGTAAAAGGATATTTTTCCAAGCTTTCTTATTATCTTGATTTTTGTAAAACTGCAGATTATCCCTGTGCCTTTTGCAAAGCAGTAAATTAAAGCAGAATATGGGATAATGCAGAATATATGATATGCAAGCCAGTAAATATATTTATTGGATGAAAACCTAAAATATGTATTTAAAAATATTAAGCATAAGGAAAATAAAATAATAATAGTATTAAGATACGGTGTTTTCTCATAAGCCGTATTTCTGCCTTTGTTTAACCGGAATAGACGCGCGATTAGCATTCCAATAACAAATTCAAAAAACCGGATTGGAGCAAAGATATGGAAAAACAAAAAAAGCTCGTTATTAAATCCAAATAATGAATAAACAAAGGTCCATATTATTCCCGGTATTAATGAAAGGAAAATGTAAAAAATAACTTTGCTTTGCTTTGTAATCTTATTTATAAGTTTTAGGAATACAGGGAACAGCAGATAGCATAAAAGAAAACTAGATAAAGACCATGAAGGAAGGTTAAGCCTGTAAGTATTTAAAGGGAAGAATGACCATAAAAGTGAAAGGTGCATGGACAAAGATAGAAATATTTTTTCCGGATTAATATAATTATTCTGAATACTTAAGAAAATAAGAATTAATGCCATTAATAGAGTTGTTGCAAAATGCAAAGGATACAGTTTTTTAAACCGCTTTAACAAGAATGGCTTAACAGGAAATTTCCCTGCCCGCTCTGAATATTTATAAGTGAAAATAAAACCGCTTAAAAGATAAAACATGCTTGCGTTAAATGCCGGGGCATAAATTATATAGTCGATAAACCCTTGAGAAACAGAAACCATATAGCTTACAGGCCTTTGAGTATAAATATGCAGGAGTACTATGTTAACAGAAGCAAAAAGGCGTAATCCGTCCAATGCTTTAAAATATTGTTTTGGCTTCATCATTTATCTTCTTTTATTATGATGCCGTAATACCTCGTTGTCTTCAAGCCCTTTGGGTGCTCTGCAATCTAAGGATATAAGGCATACCTAAGCGCAAAATCGGAGATATTGCTGCCTTACAATACTTCGCAGCTCTGCTGCGGAGTATTCTTTATTATATTCTAAATCTATCCTATAAGTTAATAAAATAAATCCATTCTCATGCAAAATTGTCATTATCGCAGAGTAGAGTTTTATTATTCTACTATTATGGAACAAGCAACTCCAATTATGCTGCCTTTTTGGATTGGATTACTCCAAAAATGCTTGACTGTGAAATAAATTCCTTTTACAATACAATTATGAAGGAAATAAAAAGGCTAATTCCAAATTTAAAATTGAATTTCTTTTTATTTGGGCCAAGAGGAACCGGAAAAACCACATGGTTATCAAGAACTTTTAAAAATGCTTTAATTATTGACCTTTTAGATGAAATAACTTGCCGGTCATTGTTGTCAAGACCAGAAAGACTTATAGAGTTAATAGAAGGAAATCCGGAAAATGATACAATAATTATCGATGAAGTCCAGAAAATTCCTTCTCTTTTATCGATAGTTCATAGTCAAATAGAAAAAAGAAAAAAATTACAATTTATATTAACTGGTTCAAGTTCCAGGAAATTAAAAAAACAGGGTGTCGATTTACTTGCCGGAAGAGCTATTTTAAAATTTTGTTATCCATTTATTGCATCAGAATTAAAAGAAAATTTTTCCTTAGAATATGCCTTAACTTTTGGGATGCTGCCTCTGGTTTTTTCTTCGGAAAATAAAGAATTAACATTAATGACATATATATCGTTATATTTAAAAGAAGAAATTCAATTAGAAGGAATTGTACAAAATATAGGAAATTTTGCCCGCTTCCTGGAAATAATAAGTTTTTCTCATGGCCAGGTTCTAAATGTATCCGAATTAGCACGAGAATGTGAAATTGGAAGAAAATCTGTAAGTGCTTATATATCTATTTTAGAAGATTTACTTATTGCTTATAGAATTCCAATATTTTCAAAAAGGGCCAAGCGTCAGTTAATTAAACATTCAAAATTTTATTATTTTGATTCCGGTGTATATTGCTCAATCAGACCTAAAGGCCCACTGGATAGAACGGAAGAAATAGCGGGAAGCGCTTTAGAGGGCTTAGTATTACAACATCTAAAAACGTGGAATGAGTATGGTATGAAAAACAATAAAATATACTTCTGGAGAACTAAATCCGGAAATGAGGTAGATTTTATTATTTATGGTGAAAATAATTTCTATGCAATCGAAGTAAAAAATTCAAATAAAATAAGAAGCAAAGATTTAAATGGTTTAAAATCTTTTATAAATGATTATCCGGAGGCTGTTCCTTTAATTTTATATAGAGGTAAAGACAAATTAAAAATTCAAGGAATATTATGTATTCCATGTGAATATTTTTTATTACAATTAATTCCAGGAAAAAAAATATTATTATGATGCCGTAATACCTCTCAACTGTATTGCTGTATTTTTTTTTGTTATTTATATTGATAATCGTGCTGCCTGATTCTATATTTCTTAGTTTTAGCTCACTCTTAATATGATTGAGCAAAGTGATAGTTCTGGCAATTGAATCATGCTCATTCTTTTCCGCACAGATCTTCATTTCAGGATCTATCTGCAGGCCCTGGACTTCTCACTTAGCTATATCTACAATTTTACTCAGGCTACTCTGCCCGATATTTCTATCAAACCATTTGGCCCGGCCTATGCAGTGGACAGGATAGATATGAACAGGGAGCGGGTACACCAGTGGAGCTTTGACTTAAGAACAAGTATTGGAAGGTTCGGCCTATGGAATGAAACAGGTATAAGCCTTGTTAATGGCTATGAACGGGGCACATACGAACTCACACACCCGCAGCTAAACTGGGTGATTGGTGCGGATTTTAATTAGTAGTGTAAATCCTGCATGAAGTATGATCTAATTTTAATAACTTCTATAATAATTTCAAACTAATAGAACTTACCGTCTTACAAAAACCAGGCATTTTGTGCTGTTAATATATCATACTGAAGTCTGGCTGTAAGACACATGCCGCCGGCATCAGAACATAATAATAAAACCTCAAAAAAGATTATATGTCTTGGTTCTGTTCTGCCAAGGTATGTATTTTACAGCCAGACGTTTTAGTTTTAATAAACACCGCAATATACCTGGTGCATTATCCTCTTGACCATTCATAAAGTTCTCAAGTAAGTTATATAATCAATATAGATTAGTCTTCTATATAAATATTGAATGTTCTATAAGGTAACTATGTTAAAAAAAATAGCGTTTATATTATTATTCATACTTTTACTGAGTGCATGTTCCAGTGAAAGTTCATACTATCTTGTTGGAAGCGGTGAAGAACAGAAAATTATAAGAGAATTGTTTCATCTTCTTTCTGAAGAAAAGGGTAGCGTGGAAGAAAAACTCGACAACCGTTTTATACTTATAAAGCTTATCTCGGAAATTCTCTATAATACCGGACATCATGAAAAACAGATTACCTTTTTAACTCAATATGTAGAGAAGAATCCAAAGGATCCGTATAACTCATTTTATCTTGCTATGGCAGCAGAAGCGTATAAAGAATCAGGGGCTGTTACCTTTGCACTGCATTACTATGAAAGAATATTAAGAAATTATCCGGATGTTTTTGTAATTGGTAATTCTATTCATTTTACATGCTTAAATGAATTATTAAAGTATACAGAAAACAGTGAGTATAAAATTGAATATTATAAAGAATTAATATCAAGGTTCGAAAAAGACATAGATTTAGGCGAATGTTATTACTTTCTTGCGGAAGCTTATGAGGACATTGGAGAATGGGACCTTTCTATTCAGACTTATAAGCAGTTTCTCAATTATCCGGATTCAGCAATTCCTAATCATGCAAACGCATATGAAGAGGTATCAAATAAAGTATCTTTCTATGATGTAGAAAAAGACTGGATTGTAGAAGATTTAAGATTCCTTGTATCAGAAATAAAATCAGCCCTTTCGAATAAAGATTTGTCCAGCCTTAATTCTTATAAGGCCAAAATCAACTTTTTTTCCAAATACTGGCTGCAGAAGGATTATGATGCAACAAGAATAGAGAAAATATTTAGTATCGGAAATATGCTTTTATCATCAAGAACAATAAAGTATAACGATGAATTGGAACCGGAATCAAATTCCAATGAAGCATATTTAAAGACCTGGGGGTGGTCTTACTGGGTTGGTACCTGGTATTTGTACTTTAGAAGAATTGATTTTCCGGAAGATCCCGAAGTTGATGGAAGATGGGAATGGGCAGGTATATATTTTGGAAGTAAAAGTTAAAACAGATTCCCGCGATTCAACAGGTTCTTGGGATCTAAAATTGATTTAACCTTTTTCATTTCCGCGATCTCATTATTTCTATACATCATCTGCAGGAATTCCTTTTTTATTTTACCAATTCCGTGTTCTGCAGATACCGTTCCGCCTGCTTTAACCGTTAACTCCATAATCTTTTTATATGCATTTAGTGCTTTTTGAAATTCGTCTTTATTCGCAGGGATTAAGTTTAAATGAAGGTGATAATCTCCAAGATGGCCGAAACAAATATAATTAATGCTCTGTTTTTCTATCAAATCAATATAATTTTCAAACACAGAATTAAAACTGTGAGCCGGCAATGCTGTATCTGTGCTTACCTTTCTAACCTCCGGATACTGCTTTTTTATTTGCGCTATCTTATTATTAATAAGTTCCGGTATTAAATGGCGGAAGGATTTTAATATTTCCATTTCCTTTTTTTCAAATCCGCTCCATGTATAATCAAAAGAGGTACCAAATTCTGATAATTTGTTTTCCCATTTTTCCATGATTTCTTCAAACGGATTTTCCGTATTTTCAGCATATTCCCAGTAAACAGCGAAAGTTTTGCCACGAGGCAAATCAGGGATTTTATGATGTTCCCTGTTTACATATAAGAGATTCACAGCGCTTCTGTCAAAATACTCAATTGCCAGTACGTTTTCTTCTTTTCTTACGAAATCAGCAAAACCAAAAGCATCTTTTCTTTCCGGGAAAAATGTAAGGCCTGCGATTATTTGGGGCCTTTTTAACAGTTTAATTGTAATTTCAAAAAATATACCGAGTGTTCCCTCACTTCCAATAAAAAGGTCTATCAGGTCCATATTATCTTTGGAGTAGTATCCTGCCGCATTCTTTATATCTGTGTTATTATACTGCATTTTTTCAATGCAGATTGATTTTCCTTTATCTGTTTTAAAGCTTGCCTCTTTACTGTTAAAAAAAGCAACTCCGCGACTGCAGGTAAAAGTTTCTCCGTCTGCAAGTACAATAGAAATCGATACTATATAATTCCGTGTAGGTTTATAGTAAAATGAACGGGCACCGGATGCATTGGTTGCAATAGTACCTGCCAGAGTTGCAGTTAATTCCGTAGGGTCCGGCGGGTAAAACCAGTATCCGGATTCTATAATTTCTGAGCCTTCTACTTTATACTTCCAATTCACAGGAGCTTCTAAAAATGCCTCTATTTCTTTTAAGCTTACACCCGGCTGACAGGTTAACAGGCATACATTTTCATTTGATTTTTTTACAGAGAGAATTCTGTTCATTTTTATAAAACTCACTGCAAGGCAGTTATCTTCCGGAGTGCTTCCTCCGGTAATGCCAGTCTGGCTTCCTATAGAAATTATGGGCTTTCCAGTTTTATCTGCAAGTTTGACAATTTCTACAATATCTTCTCTGCTTTCCGGAAAATATATCTTTTCAGGAATACCTGATGTAAATCTCGATTCATCGTATAAAATTTCGGAGTATTTTTCCTTTATAGTATCTTTTCCTGAGATGCATTGCATAACAGCAGTATGCAATAATTAGAGAAAATTAGCAATTTGAAGAGCATAAATAACAGCAATTATAAATATGAATTCTAAACTACTATTTAAATACCTCAAATTAAAAATCGCTGAAATACTATATAAATATTTGAAAAAGTATATTATTTCCGGTATATTAAAGAAAGACAAAATTATAGGTAAAAGGGTAATTATTATGTATTCAACATATCGGGTAAAAGCAAATGAATTAAACAAGCATTTCTGGGAAGGTATTAAAGAAATGTTTCAGGATAGAGAAATTGAAATCGTTATTCATGATGTGGAAGATGAAACTGAATATCTTCTGAAAACAGATGCAAATAGAAAACATCTTCTTAAAGCCATTAAAAATGTAGAAAGTAAAAAAAACTTAATTGAAGTAGAAACAGCAGAATTGTAATGAACAAGATTGCTTTTGAAGTAAGTGCCTTTGATGATTTTAATAACTGGGCAAAAATAGATAAAAAGACCTATAAGAAAATTATAGAATTAATAAAAGATATAATTAGAAGTCCATTTTCAGGATTGGGCAAGCCGGAAGCACTGAAACATGAATTAAGCGGTTACTGGTCAAGAAGAATAAATGAGAAAGACAGGCTAGTATATAGGGTGACTAATGAAGAAATTATAATAATTTCCTGTAAATATCATTATTAATAATTGTTTCAATTATATCTTCTCTGCTTTCGGGAAAATATATCTTTCCGGGAATGCCTTTTGTAAATCTCGATTCATCATATAAAATTCCGGGGTATTTTTCTTTTATTGTTTCTTTTCCTGAGATACATTGCATGGTTTTAGTATGCAATAAACAAAAGAAACTATCAAATTATTTATAAAAGTATTTTACACTACCAGTGAGCTATTTCAAATACTTTTATTATGGCCGGGGGGCCATCATTGTCGCATATAAACAGTTTATTTCCGGAATAATCTACAGTAACCTGTGTTGGAAGAGAAAACCAATCAGCTAATGTTTTAGCTAAATAACCAGTACTTGGAGTTGCAGGCCACCAGTCTCTGGTATTCGCAAGATTTGTGCCTAACCATCCCATTAAAGTACCGTTTGCAGCAAACAATTGAATTCTATTATTGCTGGTATCTGTAACATAAACATAACCGTTATTGTCTACAAAAACTCCCTGCGGCATATTAAATTGACCATCTCCAATTCCTGCGGTTACAGTACCTCCTACATGCCAATCTATATCTGTTCCATCGTCACCAAGCCAAGCTATATAAAATAAATCTGAATCAAATTTTTGTATCCTATTATTAGAGGTGTCTGTAACATATAATTCTTCGTTATAAATATATATTTTTGAAATACTTGCTCCAAATTCACCTGGATTTGTACTTGCAGAACCTGAAACCAAAGTTTTAACATGATCCCCATTATTGTAAAACTTCTGTATTCTGCCTCTGTCTGGTAACGTAATATTATCTGCGATAAATATATTTCCATTATCATCCAATGCAACACTTTCCGGTGAATTAAATTGACCGTCTCCTGATCCTATTGTTGTAGTTCCTGTTGTGTGCCAACCTGTATCTGTTCCATCGTCACCAAGCCATGCAATAAAAGTACCATCTGACGATATTTTTTGTATTCTGTTATTATTGGTATCTGCAATATACATAAATCCGGAATTATCAAAAGCAATGTCTTCAGGATTGTCAAACTGACCATATCCTAAACCAAGATTATAATTTGTGTCTGTCATATCGTGCCAATCAGTTGATATACTATTATAACCAAGCCACTTTGTTGTCGAATCATTAGTATCTATTTTTATAATTCTGTGATTACCTCTATCCACAATAAATAAATTGTTTTCATGAAACTTTATGCTCATTGGATTACTTAAATTGGCTATATTAATGTCTAATTGTTGTGAATAAGCCGTTTGATAGGGGTCAATTACTGGCAGTTGGATTTCCATAGAAGCATCACTTAGATCTGATGAGCCACCCAAATTATAAGCTTTTACCTTATAAGTATAGTCTATATCGGTAGTTGCTGTTCTATCCTCGTATTGAACTGTGCTGCTTGTTCCAATTAAAGAATAAGAACTTGAACCTGCCTCACTTCGGAAAATACCGTATTCATCAGCTTCGGAAACACTGCTCCATTCAATAAGAATAAACAAAAATATATCGGGCACATCGGGATTAACAGCAGTAACATTCGTTGGAGTATCTGGTGCATCGGGCAACTGATCACTGTCGTCCGTCGAATCTTTACAAGCTATAAATATAAGCATAAAAAATAAGAATATTAATAATACAAGCCTTAGTTTCATTTGAATTACCTGCCTAAAATAGTAAACTCAACTTTTTATATTATTATTTCTTAATTTATAGGAATTTATTAGACTATACTACTAAATTACACCATAAATAACATATTTTCAACATATAAATATTTTTTTTTCTCGATTAGGAAAAAAAATTGCACAAAAACTCAATAAATAGTGTAAAAAAATGATTCTTTTTTAGGAAACAATGTTTTCTGCAACTACAAATTCCCCATTATTGCAAAATAAATTCCCCATCTATGCTGGGGAATTTATACCACAAATTTTATAGCTTATTACCTCCTTCTAAATAAATAATTTTTTATATC
>SDBV01001914.1_pt1 | contig 31212 bp, 29 predicted proteins | sample 2277081 | NCBI WGS metagenome assembly SDBV01 (sample SAMN10402039, study PRJNA504765) | marine sediment metagenome | isolation source: marine sediment core GS10_PC15, 223 cmbsf | place: Arctic Ocean: Southern Knipovich Ridge | collected 2010 | reverse complement strand
TCGGACCTTCGATGCCTTGCTCGACGCAATCGCCTTGGCGCTGCGAACCATTACGCCACAGGACGCACAAGGCTGGTTTTCACTATGCGGCTATCCCGCATTACAATCGTGAACTGCTCTAGAAGGGGATAAAGCCATCAACAAAGCTCGCTTCGCTTGGTTGAAAGAACGGCAAGAAGAGATTGATAGATTCTTCAAAGAACCGCTGGAATGGCGCCTCTGTGAAAACCTGAAAAAGTCACACCTCGCGAAGGAAGTGGAGGGGGGTTATCGCGATGATCCAGAAGAATGGACGGCTACCCAAGATCGCATGATCCAGGCTATGGTGAACCTAGAGAAAGCTATTGGTCCGCTTGTGCCAGATTTGCGAAAAGTTTCTGTAGGACACGAAGGGAACGGCCTTATCTAGCCGTATCCTGACGCTGTTGGCGCGTGCACGTTGCGCATTGCGAAAAAAGAAACTCGAAATGAAATGCCGGCGCTTGCAGCTTTGCGAGGGTTTTTCTTCTTTGTTCAGCGGCGGGACGTGGCCCGCCTGTTTGTTTCACTTTTCTGTCGGCCCGTTGAGTGTATTGTCTGAATGGAAGGGGTGATTGCCTCCCAATTGCCCGGCCGTGGTGATGCTGGTGAATGTCTCGGTTCCTGGATTGGGCACACCAAATGATTCCAGGGAAAATAAAGCAACCACGAGACAAATTGCAGCCAGAAGTTTAATCGCCTTAAGGGAAATTCTTTTTTTCATAGCCAACTCTCCTTCATTCGAGCTTTTCCATATGGGCTCGCCCACAAACGTCGCAGGCCGCTGAATGGTCAATAATTCTTCCATGCATATCTTGTTCAAGATTTGTATATGCAAGCTAAGCGAAGAATATGAAACTTTGGGAACTTGGCCGTGTGGCCTGGGACGGTGCGAGTGAGCGAGAACGCCCGCGTCCCGAATTGTATGAAACCTGCCGCTCCAACAAAGCAGGTCCAGAGCAGTACAAACCTGTCTTGTGGATGATCGAGCTAAAAAACTCCCTCGTGCTGGCTCAGGCTACTACATAGTTCTCAAGCGTTCGAGCAATCCTGCCCCGAAAATCATTGGGACGCACGTATCGTACCACGGAATCGGGATATGTCAAATGTTTAATAAATTTACAATCACCCGGCGAAGCCGAAAACCGTTTGTCGATCTTTCGGGGCCTGATAGAATCGACGTGAGCCTGATCTGCCCCAGTTTTTCGCTGCAATTCAAGAGAGAGTCTTCACGTTAAATGTGTGCTGCTGATGATCTTGCCCCCTGGTTTGATCCAACCTAGACGCGAGTATTCCACGCTTTGGACCTCTCCCCAAATCGGGTCCATTATGCGTGCGAGTTTTCCGCTTACGATTTCATGTTGCATGGGCGTATTCCGAAGGACGTAGCGCAGCGGAGTCCGCAGGAATACGCCGTCGCGCGAACTCGGCCGGGTTGTTGGCCAGGCCAGAGCCACGCAGCGATATTGCATGAGGACTCTGCCCGTGCGACGGAGCCGAGACCCAGCATCGCCATCGTGGCCGGTGCGGGCAATATCGCGGGCAATCTGGCGGCATCGGGCGTGGGGAACATCCAGGCAACTGGCCTGTTCTCAAAGCCTGCTGTTGACCTTCCGCCGTCTAGGCCGTAATACATCATCATGCATATTCGGCTCGTTATGTTCTTGGTCGGCGCGTTGGCGGTGCTGTTCGGCGTAAACATGCTGCCGGCGGTGGCGTGGGGGGTCTATTTCGGTGAATATGAGGCCGTCGCGTCGCTACTGTGGTCGATGGGCATAAGCATCGGCGTGGGCCTGGCCGTGGCGGTCGGTTTTCGGGGACCCCGCATCAATGCCAGGCCGCGCGAGGGCTTTGCCGTAGCCGCTCTGGGTTGGGTCGCTCTGGCGGCTCTGGGGGCGCTGCCGTTCTACATCGGGGGCTATATCCCCAGCTACCTCGACTGCTATTTCGAGACGATGAGCGGCCTGACCACCACCGGCGCGAGCATCCTCACGAGCAACGGTGGCGAGTTGGCCACCGATATCGAAGCCCTGCCGAAGTGCCTCCTTTTCTGGCGGAGCTACACGCACTGGATTGGCGGCATGGGCATCATCGTGCTCAGCTTGGCCCTGCTGCCGCTGCTGGGTGTGGGCGGGATGCAGATCTACCGCGCGGAGGTACCCGGCCCGTCGGCCGACAAACTCGTCCCGCGCGTCCGGCAGACCACGAAGCTTCTGTGGAGCATCTACGTGCTTCTTAGCGTGGTCGAGTGCCTGCTGCTGTGGGCCCATCCGGCGATGACGCTCTTCGACGCCATGTGTCACACCTTCGGCACGATGGCCACGGGCGGCTTCTCAACGCACTCGGCCAGTGTCGGCTACTTCCGCAGCGCCTATGTGGATGTGGTGATCATCGTGTTCATGCTGCTGGCGGGGGTCAACTTCGCCTTGCACTACGCCGGACTCCGCGGCCGCCTGAAGACCTACATTCGAGACCGCGAGTTCCTCTTCTATATCGGCGTCATCGCGATGGCAATTGTCATCGCCACTGCGCTGCTGGCGGTGCAATACGATCTGCTCAGCGCCTTTCGTAAGGCGGCCTTTCAGGTCGTCTCGATCACGACCACCACGGGCTACACCACCGACGATTACAACCTCTGGCCCATCGTGGCCCGCCTGGGGCTGGTCGTGCTGATGTTCTTCGGCGGCTGCGCTGGCAGCACCGGCGGCGGAATAAAGAGCATCCGCATTTTCCTGATGATCAAACACGCCGGCGTGGAAATGCGCCGCCTGCTGCACCCACAGGCCGTCATTCCCGTGCGCCTGGGCAACAAACCCGTCAACGATCGAATCATCCAGTCCGTGCAGGCCTTCATATTCCTGTATATCGGCATCTTCGTTGTAGCTTCACTGCTGATGACCGGCGTGCTGCTTGCATCTCCGGCTGCCATCGAGCCAGGAGATCAGGCCGTTTCGTCCGATACGGCGATGGTCACAGCGGTCAGTTCCGTTGCAGCCACGCTCAACAACATCGGCCCGGGTCTCGGCCAAGTCGGACCGGGCGACGCACGTGCCTACTCATGGGTGCCTCCGCTCGGCAAAGTTCTCCTCGTGTTTTGCATGTTGATTGGCCGCCTGGAAGTCTTTACTGTGGTGCTTCTGTTCACCCCTTGGTTCTATAGGCAGTAGCTTATGAAGATCGTCATAAATGGCGGAGGCGGCGTGGGCCAGGCCCTTGCCAGCGTCCTCAGCGAAGAGCAGCACGACGTGACCGTGCTGGAGCCCAGCGCCAAACGGGCCGAAGCCCTGGAAAGCGCCGTCGATTGCCATGTTGTTGTGGGCCCAGGCAGCACGCCGGATGACCTGCGACTTGCCGCGGCCGGCCAGAGTGACATCTTTCTAGCCGTAACGAATCGCGATGAGGTGAACCTGCTTTCTTGTCTCATCGCCCGCAAACTCGGATGCCCAAAGACCATCGCCCGCGTGCGTCACCCATCCTTCACGGCCGATGACCCGGCCGTCCCAGTCAGCGAACTCGGCGTTGATCAGATCATCAACCCGGATCTGGAAGCTGCCCAGGAGATCGTTTATCTGCTGCGCAACCCCGGAGTCACCCAGATTGTCAAACTCGCCAACGGCGCTGTAGCCATTGCCGGTATCACCGTCGCCGAGGGCAGTCCGTTCGACGGACGAAGCCTGGCCGAACCGCCGGACGTACTCGGCCGGATGATATATCGTGTGGCTGTGATTCGGCACAACGACAAGGTCATCGTTCCCAGCGGCAAGGATATTGTCCAGGCAGGCGATGAGTTATTCGTGATTGCCGAACCCAAGACCATCGAGCAGATCGGCCGCATTGCCTACCCCACGGCCGACCGAGGCCAGAAGCCGCCAATCATGGTCTGTGGCGCCAGCGACCTGGGCAGAAGCCTCGCCGACATGCTCCAGAACGACTGGCGAGTAAAGCTTATCGAGACCAGCAAACAGGCAGCCAGATCGGCCTCCGAAGAGCTCAGCCGAACCTTGGTCATCGAAGGCGACGGCCTGTCCATGCTGGAACGCGAGGGCCTCGACCAGACCACCGCCTTCGTAGCCGTTTCCGACGATGATGAGATAAATCTCATCGGCTGCTTGTATGCCAAGCGAATTGGTGTGCCGCAGACCATTGCCCGGATTGAACAGCACATCTATCGGCCGCTGGCGATGGCGCTCGGTGTCGACGCGGCCATCAGTGCACGCGAAACTACCGTGAACGCAATTCTCAAGTATATCCGGCCGGCCGGCGTTCAGGCTGTCGCACGTATGCGCGGCGTGTCGGCCGAAGCGCTGGAGTTCGTTGTTCGGGAGGGAGGGAAGATTGTCGATCGGCCGCTACTGGACGTCCCCTTTCCGCGCGGCGCCATTGTGGGTATGATCGTTCGGCCGGATGAGGTCGTCGTCCCCACAGGCGATACCAAGATCCGGCAAGGCGATCATGTCGTGGTCTTTGCCCTGCAGGAAGCCGTTAAGAAGGTACAGAAGCTCTTCGCCTAACCCAGTGCCTCCTGACCCCCTTTAGAGCATCTTAAAATTGATCTGTCGCATTCCGGCTGGTTGCGGCTTCGGCGAGCTGCGTCTGCCTGCATCGACGATGCTTATTGTCATTGGCATCGTCTGCTTCGCCTTCCTTGCTTGTCCATGCCGAAAACCCCATCCGTTGGATTCATTGGGTTCAATGCGGCTGTTCAACAATAACAAATGGCGGAACACGAATGGAAACAACGAGGGTCATGCCAGTCGACACGACCCTCGTTGCAGAATTAAATTCTCCGAGGCTTTGCCTCGAATTCAGATGAGATATCAGCTTCGCTTGCGGCAGCGGAAGAAGGCAACAAGCCCCGAAGCCATGATGAGGATTGTCGCAGGCTCGGGTATTGGATAGGGCTGCTGATTCATCATGAACGCAGTGTCGGAAGAGCCGTTCGATCCCGGCTCGCGGACATTGCGGATTTTGAAGAAAATGGCGAACGTTTCGTTCATCTCAACGAAATCGTCAAAGAAAATGTTGAGAACAGCGCCCTGTTCATTCCGGTAGATTATCGAGGATGCGACATGGACGGATCCGACGATCGATACGAAGTCTATCGTTAAGTCTCCTGCTACACCGTTCATCTCCACTGGATTGAATTGCGGTGCCAGGAAGTCCGAGCAGGGCCCGGAGAAGTCGGCTCCCAGCAGCTGAATTTCGTATCCATACCATGGGATGGGCGTTGAGTTCATTACGAATTCGCGAACTAAAGTCACCCCGTCCTCTGTTTCGTGATCACCGAATAATTGGTGCTGCGCATTTTCATAGAATACCGCGAACGTTTCCTCATAGCTGTTCGGGAGGGCCCTGAATAGCACGTCCACCTCGTTGGTTCCACTAGGGTCCGACTCAAACGACCCATTGTGTTGAATTACAGAGGCTTGCGCTATTTGGGCTTGCGGAAAAATGCCAGCAGTGAGACAAATAGCAGTTGCCAACACACTGATTTTAAGCAGACGGGCATAAGTGCGCATAATATTTTCCTCTCTTATTGACGATGCTGGAACGAGCGTGAGCGGATTCGAGCAAATCGTGATAAAATCGAGCGCTAATACTTAACGGGTCAAAGCAATTCCTACCCAAGATACGCAGCATACCACACAATGGCCAATATTACAATCACAATTTTCGATAAATTTCAACATGGCCAACATGGCCGACATGGGCATCTACGAAATAAGAAGCTCCTACACTCTTGAGCTGGCGTAAGAGATATCACCTCGAAATAACCGGCGGACGTGTCGAGGGCTCTTGGACGCCTTGTTGCAGAAGACGGTTCCTGGTCAACAGCGGGCAGTATGCAGGAACCTTCCGAGAAGGCTTATATTATACGCTTGACAAGTCATGCATTCGGCGCGAGTATTAATGACTTCGATGATGTGATCGCAGAATCCTCTTAGATGGGCTGACAATATGAGCAGATTAAGAAGTTTTGCAAGGATATATTCATGTATTTTCTGCTTGTCAGCCCTATGGGTATTGGCGGGTTGTCAGCAGAATGGCATGACTTGGGAATCCTCTGGCGATTCGGTCAAAAGAAGTGACTACGTGCTTCAGATCGGCGATGAGTTTGAAGTCAAATTCTTCCATCATAACGAACTCAACGAGTTGGTTGTCGTCCGCCCCGACGGGCGCATTTCTTTGCAGATGATTGGCGATGTGGACGCCCTGGGCAAAACCCCGGCCGAACTGGATGCGGTGATTACAGAAAAATATAGTTCGATCCTTTTGGATCCGGAAGTCACTGTGATCGTCAAGAGGCCGACCGCTGCTCGGGTTTATGTTGGCGGGGAGATCAAAATGCCTGGGATGCTGCCTCTCGAAGGTATGATGACCTGCCGGCAGAGCATTATGCAAGCGGGTGGATTTCTAACGACCGCCGAGCCTAGCAATATTTACATCATTCGATATCAGGGCACGGACAAGCCCTTGATCGTCAAAGTCGATCTTGCTCGCGGCCTGAAAACCCCAGGCGAGGTGGATGATGTCGTACTACAATCGCAGGACATTGTCTACGTGCCTAGAAGCATCGTTGCCGAAGCCAACCTCTTTGTTGAACAATACATAGACAGGCTCTTGCCTTTCGATCGGTTCTTTGGCTTTTCCTATAACTATGAGCTGAACAACAACTAACGAAACGTGGCGGAGAGTTGCTGGCATTCCTTTGAAATGCCGGTCGAAACGATTCGCCCCTTTAACACGTATGGCCCTCGCCAATCCGCACGCGCGGTGATCCCTTCAGTCATCATGCAAATCGCCGTCGGCAAGAAGCAGATGCACCTTGGTTCTCGCTTACGCCCATTCGAGGCTCGGGACACGGCCGCGGGCTTCATGGCCTCTCTTCGCGATGCGTGGCAGGAGATGGTTCAGGGCAACCCATCGCGAGCATGCCTGGGTTGAGAATATCGACATGCGTGGGCTTATACCCGGAATACTCTGTGAGCTTCAGGGTCGTGTTCGACCGTGTCGGACATTAATGACGTATCTTCGCGGAGGCTAGGTTCGTTGTCTCCACGTTCCGTTAGGTCATCAGCGTTCTTTCCAGGCTGGTGGTTTGCTTGAGTTGGATGGCGGAAAACACAGGAGCTTGGAATAAAGGATCGATGACAATGAAAGGTCTAATTCTCTCCGGCGGCGCAGGAACACGACTCCGGCCGCTGACTTTTACCAGCGCGAAGCAGCTGATTCCGATCGTCAACAAGCCGATCCTGTTCTATGTAGTTAGTGATTTGGTTGAGGCTGGAATTACTGATATTGGGATCATTATCAGTCCTGAAACCGGGGAGGAAATACAAACCGCCCTTGGCGACGGATCTCAGTGGGACGCCCGTTTCACTTTCATCCTCCAGAAGGAACCGCTCGGCTTGGCGCACGCCGTCAAAACGGCGCGTGATTTCCTGGCTGACGCTTCTTTTGTGATGTACCTCGGCGATAATGTGCTTTCGGGGGGCATACACTACCTCGTCAAGGAATTTGAGCAGGACAACGTCGACAGTATTGTGTTGCTCGTACCGGTGGAGAATCCCAGTCAGTTTGGGGTGGCGGTTCTGGACGGCTCTGGCAACATCGTTGATCTGGAGGAGAAGCCGAAGCAGCCCAAATCCAATCTCGCATTGGTGGGGGTGTACGTGTTCAATTCCGACATCCATGGAATCATCGATAAACTTACGCCCTCATGGCGGAATGAATACGAGATAACGGACGCCATCCGTGGGCTGATAGAATCCGGTCGGCGAGTTATTTCTCACCGTGTGCAGGGCTGGTGGAAGGACACCGGCAACCCGGACGACCTTCTTGAGGCCAATCGTCTCTTACTTGGACAGATTGTCGAGGATTTGCAAGGCGAGGTCATTGACAGCACGATTGGGGGGGATGTGGTTCTGGAAGCAGGGGCTCAGGTTGTGGGTTCTTCTGTTCGGGGTCCGGTCCATATCGCAGCCGGGGCACGTATTGAGAACAGCTACATAGGCCCTTATACTTCGATTGGGGCAGGAGTATTGATCTCCAATAGCGAAGTCGAGCATTCCATCATTCTCAACGACGCGCAGATACGAGATCTGTCTCACCGAGTCGATTCCAGCGTAATCGGCAGGTCTGTGGTGGTTAGTGGCCATCAGAATTCTCCGCGGAAGCAGGTGACCAAGTTGGTTCTTGGAGATTACAGCCAGGTTTGGATATGAGTGGCGTGTTGAAAAGGGTTCTGATGACTGGTGGTTCGGGACGCTTGGGGACCGAACTCGGCGGCCTGATCCCCGGGCTGGCCGTTCCTCTGATGGACGAGCTGAACGTCACCCAGCCTCAGACGATCCAAGCGGCCATCGATAAGTATTGTCCAAGAATACTGCTTCACGCGGCGGCATATACCGACGTAGCCGGTGCAGAGCAGGACCGTGAGGGCTGCTGGGAAGTCAATGTGACCGGCACGGCCAATATTGTGCAGGCTGCGGTGTCCAATTCACTTTTTCTCGTTCATATTTCCACCGATTATGTTTTCGAGGGAACGAAGGGGGCTTACAAAGAGCAGGACGTTCTCGGGCCGGTATGCAATTACTATTCGCTCAGTAAATTGGTTGCCGAGCAAATGGTTCAATTTTGTCCCGAACACCTGGTGATTCGAACAAGTTTTCGAGAAAAGCAGTGGCCCTACCCGCAGGGCTTTACCGACGTTTATACCAGTCAGGACTATGTGGATATCATCGCACCGGATATTGCGTTGGCTATCTTGCATTGCGAAGATATTCCGTACGACACGATCCACATTGCTACCGAACGCAAGAGCGCGTACGAATTGGCAAAACGTCGCAGGCCAGATGTCACGCCGGCGAGCAAACAACAGATTGATGTGGATCTTCCTGACGATATTTCATTAGATATTTCTCGATGGCAGGAGTTGAAGGAAAAATGGAATCAGAGCAGATGAAAATCAAGCTGAACCCCGATTGCCTGGGGGATCTTACTTTTCAGGACTATAAGCCACAACAGGAGATGGCTGGCGTTTTCAATTTGCCGCTCACCAAGCATCATGACTTGGAAGGGTCGTTTACGGAATATATCCGGCTCAACCAGGGCCTCGTAGATGGACTCCCCGTGCCATTCGAGGCGAGGCAGATCTCCGTTGCCCACGCCGTGCCTGGCAGGATAAACGCCTTCCATGTGCACCCAAAGGAAGTTCAGGATGAATTCTGGTGCGTTCTTGATGGGACGATGCTCATTCATCTTGTGGATCTTAGAGAAGGCTCTTCCACTCTTGGCCATAGGCAAGTGCACGTTCTGACCGGCGAGAAGCCAACCTTGCTTTACATCCCATGCGGTGTAGCGCACGGTTACAAAGCTGGCCCGGACGGAGCGATTCTTCTGTACACCATGAACAGTCAGTTCAATCCTGCGGACCCCAACGAGGGACGTCTGTCGTGGGATTATTTCGGCAAGGAGCTTTGGGAAGAAAATCATGGCTGAGTTCAAAAAGGTGCTTATCACTGGTGGAGCAGGCTTCATAGGTAGCAATTATGTTCATCATTGCCTTGCTGCTCATCCGGATTGGCAATTGGTTGTACTGGACAAACTTACCTATGCGGGAAACATGGAAAACCTGCAGTCTGTTCTGGAAAAAATCGAATTCGTCCAAGGTGATATTTCCGATCCGGAAGTTGTCAGCCAGGCGATGCGCGAGGTCGATTTGGTTGTGAATTTTGCGGCCGAAACTCATGTGGACCGTAGTCTCGTGGATTCGTCGCCCTTCGTTCGAACGAACGTTGAGGGTACACTGGTTCTGCTGGAGGCGGCCCGCCATTTAGGCGTCAAGCGGTTCTGCCATATTTCGACGGATGAGGTCTACGGTGACCTTGTAGGCATGGACGAACGCTCCACCGAAAGTTCACGATTTCGGCCCCGCAGTCCTTATGCGGCAACGAAAGCCGCGGCCGAGCATTTGGTCTTTTCGTACGGTATCAGTTACGGCCTGGACGTGGTCATTACTCGCGGATCGAACAATTATGGGCCATGTCAATATCCTGAGAAAATCATTCCGCTGTTTATCACTAATGCGGCGGAAGATACCCCGTTGCCGCTCTATAACGACGGCAGTGCCGTGCGGGATTATATACATGTTCTGGACCACTGTGCAGGGATCGACGTGGTGATAGACAAAGGGGAAACGGGTTCTGCTTATAATCTCGGTGCCGGGTCGGAAATCTCCGGCCGCGAGGTTGCCGAAACGATACTCGAGTTGATGGGCAAAGGACGCGAGCTTATTACATTCGTTTCTGATAGGCCAGGCCACGACTATCGCTATGCAATGGATGTGTCTGCTGCGCAGTCGTTGGGCTGGTGTCCGACAAGACAGTTCAAAGACGGTCTAGCTCAAACCATCCAATGGTATCAGGACAACGAGAGTTGGTGGCGCGCAGTGAAGCAGAAGATGTCCTATAAAACGCATCAGCAGGCATGGTACTCTGAGCGTAAATAACCCCATGCTTTGCTGGAGTCGTACGCGTAGTTATTAGCCAGTGGCATGAAATATTGAACGTCATTCGTGCTGGGCTTTTCTGCTAGAGCAGTTTGCAGAATAATTGTCGCGTCAGGGCGTAGCGAAATGCCTTGGGGCGAGGACGGCGAAGCAGACATAGCCGTAGCTATGTCGATGCAGCCGGACGATGAGCCATGGCATTGCAGTAGCAAAGAGGCGACAAGAATTTTGCACAATGATCTAGAGCCACGTTACGGGAGATCCCAGCTCGCCTCGGTATAGCCCGTCACCATGTTCTGGTCATTATCGACGCCCAGATACCACATTCGCAGCGTTCCATTTTCGTAAGTGACGGTTGGTGCCAAGACCTGGTGTTGATCGAAGCTGTCGGCTGTGGGGATGACGATCGGCTCTTCGCGGACCGTCCACTGGCCAAGGGGAGAATCGCTGTACGCCACACCGATCACACGCTCTTCCTGGTTCAGGCCTGTGAAGAACAGATAGAACTTACCGTCAGGCCCTTCAATGATGGACGCCTCGGCCGCACCGTCTGCCATCCAGTCTATTTCGCTTCCCGGTCCCATCAGTGGCTCTTCATTCTTTGTCCAATTAATGCCATCTGAAGAAGTTGCTGAAAGCAGATATACGCCTGGAGCTGCGATATTCTCAGAGTTCGTGTAGCTATGGCCGGTGTAGATCATGATATATTGCCCGTTGTGCTTAATCACGGTAGGACTGTAGAGCGCATCGTTGTCGTACCAGCCGCTTGTGGGCTCGAGAATCGGCGAGTCCGAGACGCGCTCGAAGGTTTCCCCGTCAGTCGAAGTGGCTGCAAAAAGGGCGGCAGGGAATCCCTTAATCGGGTCGCCCTCGTCGCGGTATCCTGAATAGAACATGAGGGTCCGGTCGGCTTCCTTCAACACAGTAACGCCTTCAAGATTCTCATCCATTTGGCCGCTCGTGCCGTTGAGAATCATGCCCTGGTGCTGGCCACCCGTTGGAAGGTATTCCCACGAGATGCCGTCAGTGGATACCGCCTCGCATATGATCGTCCGCAAATTGACCACATCCAGCCCGGTATGGTACATCCGATAGAGCCCGTTGTCGTATATGACCGAAGGATCGGAGGCTACGCCGTACTGGCCGGAAAATACCGCTTCTGATCGCTTCGTCCAGGCTGACCAGTCGACCCAACCGGGCTGGTCGCTGGGTGCTTCGGTGATGGAAATCGCTACCGTCGAGACATCGCTGCCGCCGTTGCCGTCGCTGACCGTCAGCGTCACGATGTAATCGCCAGGGGTCTGATAAGTGTGAGACGTATTTATACTCGTGGCGGTGCTGCCATCTCCGAAGTCCCATAGGAAGCTCAGCGTGCCGCCGTCGGTGTTGTTGGACCCGGCCCCGTCAAAGGCGATCGTCGTTGGCGCGAAGCCGGAAGTGGCGTCCGTGATGATCACGGCTGTTGGCGTGGTGTTCGGCGCTTCGGTGACTGTGATGTGGACCGTCGCTGTAGATTCCCCACCGTTGCCATCGGTAACCGTATATGTAAAGACATCCTCACCATGGTAGTCGGCGTCCGGATTATATGTCAGTGTGCCGTCGCCATTCAGGCTGACCGTGCCGCTGGCGGATTGCGTAAAGCCGATAATATTGAGTGAGATGCCTTCTGCCGCAGTATCATTAGCGAGAACATCTATGATCACTCCGGTACTTTCATCGGTAACGGCGGCATCGTTTGCGGCATTTACGGGGACAAGAGGCTGGCTTGTAGTAATGTTGATCCGATACGGGCCGGTATTCTCATCGGCACCGACCATCCTGAGGTAATAAACCTGGCCTTCGACAACGTCAAAAGATACGAACGAGTCCGTTCCGTCTCCATAGTTGTCGTTATATGATAGCAAGTTGCCATCGACGTCATATGCGAATAGCTCGCCGTCGAGCTCGCTTCGCTTGACACTTGCGACCATGCTGACCTGCATGGTCCCCGTTTGTGTCGCGACGACGGATAGGGTGTCAGAATCGTCATGATATCTGATCGTGCCGTCGAGGTGTCCCTCTCCAGACTGGTTCAGAAGCATCGTTTTGGCGGTCTCGAAAGTGTTGTCGTCGTCGTCGATGGGCTGGCATGTCAGCGTCAGGTCATTATCGCCGGCCGCGTCGACCTGGCCCGCGATGCTAACGCTTCCACCGGTTGGAACATCTATTTGATATGGGGATTCCGGGAAGGTTTCGAGTACGGTCGTGCCGCTCAACATCAAACGAGGTTCGAGACGGTTGAATATCGGAAGAGTGTTACGTCGGTGTGAATTGTTAGTCATAACTGACAGACCTCGCAGGCGTGAAAACTACGGCTACCTCCGAGGCAGTCAAAATTACAAGCGGCACGTGCCACTTCCTAGCGTCCGAAGTGAAAGGTAAGATTTGGCTGATTGGATGCCAATATACTCTCAGCGGAAACTGGGAGGATAGAAAGGGAGGGCGTCCTTGGTAACGCTTGGCAAAAGGATTCCACGATCTGTCGACAGTGTTTTTTGATGCAAAATTTCTTGCTCAAATCTACATTTGCCTAGCGCAACTTCGTTACGATCGACTCCGAGACGCAGTGTTGCCTCTGAGTATCCTTATGGCCCCGGTTGTCTTGGCTCGATAAGGGCCATCATGCAGTGGAAGTATGTTGTCAAATCAGCCTCACGCGGGTATACTCCCTCTTTCTGATCTGATATCATTGGCATGTCTTGCAGCCAGGTGTACGGTTGCGGTACTCGGGTTATGACTGCCGCACCGGCGATGAAGCACGATGTGCTCTCAGTGGTGTGTAGGGTCGTCAAACCTGCGACATTACCGAGGTACAGGTTTTAAAGAGACTGAAAAAGTTGTCTTGGAACCAGGCCCGTCCGTTGGCAAATCGTTGCGAACAGGCCCATTTTGTAAGGGAGTCGTTATGGTCGAGGCTGAGGCTAAGCCGCGCGTGACATGGAATATGCCTGGGCTGGATCGAATTGTCCCTGTGCTTGTACAGCGACGGAAATTCATTGCGCTGTTCACGCTGGCTGTTTTCCTTGTGAGCATGCTGGCGGTGATGATGATCCCACCCAAGTACGAGACGAAAGCCAGGGTGCTCGTGAAAGTGGGTCGGGAGATGGCCGCACCTGCCACCATAGGCGCGCGTGAAGCGATGCCCGCCAGCCTGAGGCAGGAGGCGGTTAACTCTGAAATAGAGATCATGAAAAGCCAGCACCTGCTTGGAAAGCTGGTGGAACATTTCGGCGAAGACTTCTTCTATTCCGAGCCGCCCGCTAAGGGTGTCGTGCAGAACGTCAAGCGTTCTGTCCGTTGGGCGTTGAAACAGGTTCGTGCGCTCCAGCGCGAGACGCTGGTACGTATGGGCCTGCGTCGCCGACTCACGCCGTCTGAACGTATGGTGGTCATTCTGCAAAAGGGGCTGAATGTTGAGCTCATTCGCAAGTCGGACGTGGTTGAAATAACCCTCTGGTCTACGTCTCCCGAGGCCGGCGAGATGATTTTAAGCAAGTTCATCGACCTGTATAAGGAAAGCCACATCGAGTCACATAAGACGCCTAAGGTCAGGGATTTCTTTGATCAACAGGTAAGCTCGATCCTTCAAAGTCTCGCCGCGGCTGAGCAGGAGATGGCCAACTTCAAGCAGTCAACCGGCGCATGGTCTACCGAACAGCAACGCCGACTCTTGCTCGACCGGAAACACAAGACCGAGATTGCCCAGTCAAACCGATTCTTACGGATTGCCGGTTTGCTGGCTGAGACCGGCAGGCTGGAAGCAGAGATCGCCGAGTTGCCTGAGGAACTGAAGACGTCTACAGAGAAACGTATCAATCCCGTGGTAAGAAAGCTTCAGTTGCAGTTGGTGGATTTGCAGGTTGAACGATCGGAACTCATTACCAGGTACCAGCGGGACGGCCGTACTGTACGTGATGTGGAGCAACTGATCGAAGATATGCAGGAACAGATTAAGGCGACTCAGATATACACCGTTGAAACAATGACCACCGGACGAAACGTCAGGCGAAGAGATCTGAAATCGCAGCTTTCGGAAAGGCAGGTTGAATTGCAGGGCCTGAATGCGGAGCTTAAGGAAGGCGACCGCCACTTGCAGGTGATCAAGGCTACGCTGGCTGAGCTGGAGGAGGCAGAAATCAAGCATCTCGTCTTGGGTCGACAAATAAATCGGCTACGCCATGACCACCTGCTTTATGCAGAGCGGCTGGAAGATGCGAGGATTTCCGACGCGATGCAATTGGCCAAGATATCCAATGTGACGGTCATATCACCGCCGGTCACTTCTCTGCGACCGGTTTCGCCGCGTCTTAAACTTTGCTTCCTTGGTTCCATTCTTGCGGGGCTGTGCTTATCCATGGCCATCGTATTTATTATCAATGCAACAAGGCCTGTCGTGCGTTCCCGACAGGATGTGGTTGATATCCTCGGAGCGCCCGTACTTGCCCGTATTGTGGAGGATCGCAAGATATGATCAGCAGAAGTATAGAAGAACTGCGTCCTCAGGCTCTACACGAGTTCCGCAGGCTTGTGGCCGAACTCACCGAGGGTTCGCGGGCCGTCCGAAGTCTTATGTTAACCTCCCCGGCTGGCGGCGAGGGCACGACGACCATTGCAGGTTATTTAGCATTATCGCTTGCCGAAATTGCCAATACAAGGACACTCCTGATCGATATGAATCTGGCCCGTCCAGACATCTCTCGCTCGTTCGGGCTGAAAGCCCACCCGGGCATCTATGATTGGGACGGGGAAAGCGAGCCCTTCTATCAGCAGACGCCGCTATGCAAGAAAATCCATTGCCTGGCCAGCGGGTACGATCAAACCCAAACTGGCAGCGATTCAAAATGGGGCGGTAAACTTTGCGCCATAGCCAACCGCGTCAAAGAGGATTTTGATTTTGTGCTATGGGATGCCCCGCCCGTAACTCTTTTTCCTGAGGCGGAAATACTTGCTCCTCTAGTGGATGGCGTGATCGTTGTGCTTGAGGCAGATGTCACCAGAGTGGATAAGCTTACGTACGTTCGCGACAGGCTTACGCGTGCCGGCGCTAACATCGTTGGCGCTATCGTGAACCGAAGTGGCAGGTTTGTTCCATGGCGAACCGGAAATGGAGAGTAGCAAGATGGTGGATGGTGAAATCCATAAGGAGTTTTCCCGGTCGACGCCTGTTGTGATTCTCTGCGGCGGCGAGGGAACGCGTTTTCGCGAGGAGACACAGCTTCGCCCCAAGCCACTTATTGAAATCGGGGGTATCCCTGTCTTGTGGCATGTGATGAATCACTATGCATGCTTCGGATATAAGCGTTTCATTCTGTGCCTGGGTTATCGTGGCGAGATGATCAAGGAGTTCTTCCTCAATCATGAGAGGCGAACGCGGGATTTTACACTCGATCTTTCCAGCAATAGCACCCAATTTCATGGCTCAGCCCCCGAGGCAGATTGGAAAGTGACCTTCGTCGAAACGGGCCCATCCACTATGACCGGCGGGCGGATTAAAAGAGTGCAGAAGCATATAGAAACCAAACATTTCATGCTGACCTATGCCGATGGTCTGGCCAATATATGCCTCGAATCGCTGGTCCGCTTTCATCTCTCGCACGGCAAAATCGGCACCGTTACCGGTGTTCAGCCCAATGCGCAGTTCGGCAACTTGGAGACGGATGGTGATGAGGTCATCGGATTTCACGAAAAGCCGAAGCAGGAAAACTTCATAAACGGTGGCTTCTTCGTATTCCGCCGTGAGTTTCTCTCCTATTTATCAGACTCAGAGGATTGTGTTTTCGAGCGAGCACCCCTTGAGACGCTTTCCAGCGACAGACAATTTCGCATCTACAGGCACAGGGGTTTCTGGCAGTGCATGGATACGTATAAAGACTTCCGTGTGCTGAACGACCTTTGGTCGGATGGTGGGGCCCCATGGCTCTTGGACAGTTCCCAAGGTTGAGTGCGTCGTGGGAAAGTGGAACGATAAATCGATTTTGATCACTGGCTGTGCAGGTCTTGTCGGATGCTCCCTCGCACGGCGGCTGGTCGACTCCGGAGCCAATACGATCGGGCTCGAACATCGGGATCTCTCGCCAGAGGAACCGTATCACAGGATGGGGCTGGGGGAGAATGTGACGCTTGTCCGATCGGACCTGAAGGATATTCAATGCCTTCAGCGAATAATGACCGAGAATGAAATCGAAGTTATTTTTCATTTGGCGGCCCAGTCCCAGGTAACCGTTGCCAACGACCATCCAGCCGAGACGTTCGACGTGAATGTGAGGGGGACATGGAATCTTCTGGAGGCGGCCAGGCGAACCAATCCTGAGATTAGAGTCCTGCTGATTTCAAGCGATGCCGTTTACGGCTCTGGGGGAGCGGAAGCATTTACCGAGCACACCGTGCCTTGTGGACAATACCCCTACGAAGTGTCCAAGATCTGTGCGGAGAGGATCGGTACCTGTTACCAGGAAACGTACGGCCTGCCGGTAGGTATCGTGCGGGCCAGCAATATATATGGCCCGGGAGACAGGAACGTCAAACGCCTCGTACCTGGAACCATACTCTCGGTACTGGCGGGGCAACGGCCTCAAATTCGAGGTAATGGAAAGAGTCTCAGAGATATGTTGTATGTTGAAGATGCTGTTGACTCGCTGATGACATTGGCCAACGCTCTGGGCCAGGATGATTTCGGCGGTGATGTGTTCAACGTCAGCAGCGGCAGCAGCGTATCTGTATTGGAGATCGTGCAACTCACGCTTGAATTGATGGGCCGCAAAGACCTTGCGCCCGAGATGCAGCAAGCGACTTCGGGCGAGGCGGCAGCGAGACGGACTTCTTCCGAGAAGATAAGACAAAGCTTAGGCTGGTCTCCACGGTTCAGCCTGGCCGATGGACTGAAAAAGACTATCGAGTGGTATCGTTGACATTCCCTGTAACCTGATCACACTGAGGATGGATTTATGTCGCGTTTCGAAGGGTTCTACAAAGACAAGGTCGTGATGGTGACTGGGCATACGGGCTTTAAAGGCTCGTGGCTGGCGCTGTGGCTCAAACACCTCGGGGCAACGGTAGTCGGCTATGCTCTTGATCCGCCGACCGAACCCAATCATCTTGCCGCAGCCTCCATCGACAAATTGGTCACTGACGTGCGAGGTGACGTGAGAGATCATGGCCGCCTGGAAGCAGTCATCACCGACCATCGCCCGGAAGTGATTTTTCATCTCGCCGCCCAGCCTTTGGTGCTGGCGGGGTATCGAGATCCTCGCTCCACTTTCGATATCAACATGATGGGGACGGTCAACGTCCTCGAAGCCGCCCGTAACACCGACTCGGTCAAGGTGGTCGTCGTGGTAACTAGCGACAAGTGTTACAAGAATCTGGGCTGGGCATGGCCCTATAGGGAAAACGACGTGTTGGGCGGAGCGGACCCGTACTCGGCGAGCAAGGCTTGCGCTGAACTGATCGTGGCTGCCTACCAAAGCCCTGAATTTCGACAATCTGCCGAGCCCAATATAAATTTCACGGTGGTTTCGGCCCGTGCGGGAAACGTGATTGGCGGAGGTGATTGGGCGTTGGATCGGATCATCCCCGATACTGTCCGAGCGATCACGATGGAGCAGGATCTGGTCGTTCGGTATCCAGAGGCTACACGTCCTTGGCAGCACGTGCTCGAGCCGCTGAGCGGGTACCTTCAACTGGGGGCCGTGGCCGGAGACGATCCCGCTCGATATGGCTCGGCCTGGAACTTTGGCCCAGCCCACAGTGCCCAGAGCTACAGCGTGGCCGAAGTTGTGGAAGGGATTCTGCAAGCCTGGCCGGCACCCAAGACCAAGATCGTCGTTCAGTCAACCCACAAGCCTCTCGAGAAAATTCGATTGATGGTAGATTCGAGCAAGGCGGTTCACGGGCTGGATTGGGCGCCCGCATGGGATTTTCAACAGACTACAAGTGCGGTCGTCGAGTGGTACAGGCATTTTTATTCACAGAGTCAGCCCGACATGCAGGAACTGTCCCTTGGCCAGATAGAAGCTTACACCAAGTGCGCCAAGGGAAAAATGATTCGCTGGACTACGGATGGGTAATCACAGAATATCACGGTTACGTATGACAGAGACGACAGGGATCTTCTAACTATGGCGCAGGAAGCACATGATCGCGAAGCCGAGAGGCGCTTTTGGAACCAGAAGGCGGAAGACGAGCTTGGACCCGAGGAGAGCGTGCTTCTGGTCCGGGCGGAAGACCGCTACGACCATACAAAGGATTGGCTGCCATATTTGGGCATACCGAAAACCGTGGATCGTCTGTTGGAGATGATCGGCGACCTGCAAGGCAAGAAAGTGTTGGATCTAGGTGCGGGTACCGGGTTTTTGTCGGTTCTTTTGGCGCTGCACGGTGCGGAAGTCATTGCGATTGACGTCGCTGAAGATGCCCTAATTATCGGGCGTCGTCGGGCTGAGCTAAGTGGCGTGTCGCACGCGGTAAAATTTCAACAAATGAGTTGTGAGTTGCTGGAATTTGCTGATCAATCGCTGGATATCGTTACCGGATTGTTTGTGCTGCATCATCTGGATCTGGACAAAGTCGGGCCGGAGATTTGCAGGGTTCTCAAGCCTGGAGGCAAGGCCATCTTCCTTGAGACTTGTGGCTATAACCGGTTACTTATTTTTTGTCGAGACACCCTGGCTGGTCGGTTTGGAATCCTCAAAGCCAGCTCGCCTGGCGAGAGGCCCATCAGTCGAGAGGATGTCAAGGTTCTCGAAAAGGCATTTCCGTCCGAAGTAAAAATGGTTTTTCCGGAGTTACTGTTCCTTCGGATGTTGCCGGCTTACGTTCGCGTTTTTCGATGGGAGCCCATCCGTTCATTGGCATTGGTCTTGGATCGGCTGCTTTGGTGGTGTAAGCCTCTTCGGTCTCTCAGTTACTTCGGACTCATTGAACTGGCGACGCGAACAGATAATTCGCCGAGCGATTAACAGAAGCTAACGCATTGAGCTTTATTTGCGTATAAAAGCTCTGCGTTGATGTATTCGATTAGGCTTGTTTGGAGAGGTGGTTGCAGATGCCTTGCGGGTCTTCACCTTGCGTCAGCATTGTTATCCCGACATACAATGCCGCCGATTATTTAGGTCAAGCGATACAAAGCGCTCTTGACCAAACCTTTGAATCTTTCGAGCTTCTGGTTCTCGACAATGCTTCGGAGGACAATACGCCTGAGATCGTCAAGCAATTCAACGACCAGCGTCTGATCTACCACCGCAATGAACGCAACCTTGGCTTCGCGGGGAACGCCAATTTGGGGCGTGAATTGGCACGCGGTGAATTCATTGCCTACCTCGGCGCGGATGACATCTGGCCGGAGCATTTTCTCCAAACCGCAGTCGAATTTCTCCAGAAAGAACCCTCTGTGAGCTTTGTGCATGGTGCGGCAGCGTGGATCGACGCTGATAGTGTGCCCTATGGCGGCACCGACAATAGATGGGCTCGCATCACGCCAGGCAAACAGGCTTTTCTTGATACCTTCAGATACGGGTTTTGTTTTTCGACCATGCTGATGAGAACCGCGATGGTGAAAGAATTGAGTTCTCTGGATGAAGCGTGGCAGGAGCTTACGGATTCGTGGCTCTTCCTGAAACTGTGCTTACAAGGCGATATCGGTTACCTCCAGCACCCAGAGGTGTTGTATCGGGTGCATAGAGAGAGTATTTCACTGAATATGTATCGCGACGGGCGACTCTTCAGGAATCACTTTAAGCACGCTAAGGAAGCGTTCGCTTGGCCCGCATCCAGGGCTGCTGGACTGGCCAAGATCAGGCGCAAGGCGCTACGAAGCATTGCGATTCAGTCTATTCAAATTCTACATTTGATTCGGCTGGAGGAAACTCGTTTGATTTTCCTCAGAATACTGGGGCAGATTCTTTCTGAGGTTCCGGAAGTAGCATTGTTGCCCAGTACCTGGATGCGGTTAGCGCTCGGCCTGTCGCCGCGCACATTGTTGAAAACACTGCGCAGCATGCGACATCGCAATTGGCAGCGCGAGCATCAAGGAGATTTGAATAAGACTGACTCGGCGGGGGGATGTTCATGAAGCGTCGCACTACTTTGAACCTGATGATGGTCACGGCCGGTAGAGTAGGGCCTTTGATGCTTTGGTTCATTGCCTACGTTCTCCTGATCAGACACCTGGGTGCGTCCGAGGCGGGCATTTTCATGTTGTGCTTGATGTTCATAAGGGTGGTGGGGCTGGCCGTTGGAGAGCCGCTGGATTTGGCGGTAATGCGTCGCGTGCCACAATATCTCAAGACGGATCGATCACGCGGGTTCAGCGTTATGCAGGCTGCGCTGCTTCTCCGCATTACCGTTGGCGCATCAGTGCTCCTGCTTGCGTGTATTCTCAGCAGGCCAATTGCCACAGAATTGCTGAAATCCCCCAACTATGCCATATTCGTAGTCCTTGCCGCTATCGGTGGACTTGGCGAGTTACTATTTCGTTTTGTGCTTAGTTACTTTCAGGCGGCGGAGTCTTTCGGCAAGTATATGGCGATAGAAACGACACTCCAGGTCAGCCGCTTTGTGGCTATACTCGGCTTGGTATGGTTCGATAAGCTCAGCCTTATCGCAGCGCTTGGAGTATACGTGTTTATATCCTACGCTGTTTTTGCAGTGGGGGTTGCACTACTCCCCACCGGATTGATGCGTCTGTCAGTTGCCGGCCGGAAAGAACTCAGCGATTTGTTTCACTACAGTAAGTGGATCGCGCTTGCACTTCTTATCGCAGCACTTTACGAAAAGCTTGACCTGTTCATGCTGGGCAAATTTGACCTGATTGCAAATGTCGGCCTTTACGGCGCAGCGTTACAATTCGCCATGCTACCGGATATCCTGACATCCTGCCTTGCGACTGTTTTCTATCCGAAAATCGTTACTCTGTATGAGCGCAATGAATTTCAGGCCGTGCTTCGTAAGTATCTCCGATTTGCTGTGCCTCTGAGTGTTGTTGCGATGGCTGGAGTGATGCTGATAGGAGGCAAGGTTTTTGTGTTCTTCCTTGGAGAAGAGTACAGTGCAGCAATATCGGCCCTGAAGATACTCTCGGCAGGGACCCTGTTTTGGCTGGTTGTCAGCCCATTGCCAATGGGCTTGGTGGCATTGAAGAGGCCAAAACAAATTTTGATGGTAACATCGACGCAAATGATTTTCATGGTTGCCGGTAGCCTGATGCTGATTAAGCCCTATGGTATTATCGGGGCGGCAACGCTGATCCTGGCCGCTCGTGTAGTGTTCGGCAGTTGGCTGTTTTTGCTTGGCCAGAAGATAGTGCGCGATAGAGCCCAAGCGATGGTCCTGGACCCATCGCTTGGTGTTGGATTGGCTACCGAGCCAATAAGTGCCATTTCGCAAGAGGAATAATCCAGTACCTGGAGTTGGTGACCCGTGACGCGAACGAAGAAAATAATCTTGGTGGCAATGGCTTTGGCGGCAGCGACATTACTGATCTTCGCCACGGGGGGCTTTGTAGGCATTGCGACCCTGGCCGGCATCGCGGTGCTTGCGACCATATTCGCCCGACCGTTATGGGGAGTGGTGGCTGTGGTTTTCTGTGGCACGTGTTTTCAGATTGTCGGTAGTACACACATGACGGGCTTGCCGCTTAGTCTGGCGAAGATAATAGGGCTGTTGGCTTTTGCGAGCTGGCTGATCTACATGGTAATGAACCGCCGGCCGCTGACGTACTCGCCACAAATGATTCCTCTTGGCATCTTCGGGCTGATAATAGTTGTTTCTGCCATCATAAACCCCAGCGAGGAAGGCGCGCCAGTGCTTGAGGGTTTATTTAAATTTCTTCAATTGTACCTGTTCTATATCCTAATCTCCAACATGGGCGGCGAATCGAAAAAGGCCTTGCGCGTTGTCTGTATGGCGTTGACGCTCGCAATCACCATCTGCGGTATCATTGCGATACTCGAGTTTTGTCTCCCATCCTTTGCTGTGGAATCTGACGATCCGAGGCTTGAAAAGGGCATTCTGGCGGCCGTAGTTGACCGAGAATCCATTGCCTCAGGTGATATTAAGAGGGTTACCGGCGGCCTGGCTGACGCCAACTGGCTTTCATACACCATGGCGGCGGTGATTCCGCTCAATATCTTCTGGTGGCGAAAATTTCGAAGCTTAGGCGCTCGGATGGGTGTGATTGCAATCGCTTCGATCCAGCTGTTAGGCTTGGTGTTGACTTACACCCGCACCGGATATCTTGGGCTTGCTGTCGCGGCTGTATTTCTCATGTTCAAGAAACGAATACCATGGACGTCTATGGCCATGATGTTCATGGTCGGTATTATTGCAGCGATGATATGGATGCCACCAGGCTTCACAGAGAGAATCCTGTCTGTGAAGTATATGAAAGAGGGCAGTACCCCAATGCGCAGGGACCTTTTTCGCGCAGCGGCACACATGATAAAAGAACGGCCACTTTTTGGCCTGGGATATGGCCAGTATGGCTATGAGTTTTACAGGAAGCTCAGCACGGATTCGAGTATGCGTGTTGGGGCATGGGGCGCTGATCTTGAGTATGCTGTGGAGGAAGGCCAAGAACAGATACATAATATCGGCGCCCATAGCATGTATCTTGAGGTATTGGTGGAATACGGTGTGATCGGTTTTATCCCGTTTGTGCTCTGGCTTTTCTTCGTCCTTAAGGATTGTCGCCTGGCTGAAAAATGCGGCGATCCGGAACTGGCCGACCTTGCTGTTTGCCTCTACGCTGGCGCTATCGCTTTTTATACCTGCGGAATACTAGGCCACGCAAAGATCCTGAAAATTCTATGGATACTGGCCGCTATGGCTGCTGCTCTGCGCCGAGTGGCGATTTCCCAAGACAATAACAGACCTATGAACTTAGCCACAATAGAAGAGCCCGAAGGCAGAACTGCCGTATGACTGACGGGCAGCATAATATTTTGATGATTAAGGGCAATTACGGCAGCGCCGGTGGCCCAGAGTCATTGTTGGCGTCGCTGTTGCGATGCATCGACCAGCAGAAATGCATCCCGACGCTCCTGAGGCTCCAGAAGCAGGGCATCCAATGGGCTCGGCCACTCGCAAAAGATATTCCCGGCGTGGCTTCCGTAACGGTTCCATGGCGGGGCATACTGCTATCGCCACTGACGGCCCGGGCAGTAAACAGGGTGGCCATCGAGACGCAGGCTGATCTGATAAATACGCACGATATGCGTTCGAATCTTGCCGCGTACATGATCAGAGGGCGCCGAATACCGTGGGTAGCGCAAATTCATGGCTGGCTGGGCCACACGCACTCCGGACGATGGCGATATTACGAGAAGATGGATCGGATGATTATCCGCAAGGCAGACGTCGTCGTAGTCGGCTCGAACGCAGCGTTTCAGGAAGTCCAGGCTGCCGGCGCCAAGAAAGTCTGCTTGGTGCCGAATTCGGTCGCCATTCCGCATCGAGATGAGTGCGAGTTGCACTGCGAAGAAATTCGTCAGCAAATCGGTGCCCGGCGAGATTCGGTCGTCGTCGGCACGGTCGGTCGCGTACATGCGGGGAAAGGCCCGATTTATCTGATCGAGGCAATTGAAAGATTGACCAGGCAGGGCTTGCCCGTAAAGGGTTTGATCGTGGGAGACGGCCCGGAACTCGAATCGCTAAGACAGCTGGTTATCGCGCGCAACCTCACCGATTCTGTGATTCTGCCGGGGTTTTGTCAGGAGGTAGGGCCATACTACTCAGCGATGGATATTTTCGTCGTCCCGTCGCTCAAGGAAAGCATGCCGCTTACAGCCCTTGAGGCCATGGCGATGCGCAGGCCCATAATTGCCTCCAATGTTGGCGGGCTTCCGGATGTGATAAAAGACGGCCAAAACGGCTTGCTGGTTCCTCCAGCTGATTCAGAAGCGCTGGCAGCTGCAATAGAGAAGCTCATGGCCGATCGCAATCTTTCGGAAAAGCTTGCCGGTTGCGGAAGAGAAACGGTAGTGCAAAAATTCTCGGCCGAGGCCATGACGCGTCAACTTGAGAATGTTTTCCAAGAGACGATTGAGGAGAGTAAGAGTCGTGCCTGATCGGCCAAAAAAAATCCTGTACGTTCAGCCCAATGCTGAAATCGGTGGCTCAGATATCGCTCTGTTGCGGACGGTAGCGTGCCTTGATCGTGACAAGTATTGTCCCATTGTCGCATTGCCTTCCCGCGGCCAGACCGCTTCGCTGTTCGAGAAGGAGGGCGTGGAATGTCACATCGTTCCGATGATGCAGTTGCGTACGATCCCATCCATTAGCTACCATTTGAGCTATCTCTGGCACTATTGGCCTACAATCAAACGACTTGCCAGGCTCATAGAATCCCTCCAAGTCGATCTTGTACACAGTAATTCCTTGTACTGTCTTTATGGCGGCTGGGCTGCGAGGCGGGCCAAGGTGCCCCATATCTGGCACATCAGAGAGATACCTCCTGCGGTTCCCCTGGCCCGGCCCGCTCTGGCAAAGATGGTGCTGATGCTTTCAACACGGGTGATATCCATGACGTCGGCTTGTACGGAGGGCCTGTTCGGGCGATGGGACGTTTCTGAAAAGCTTGCCTGCATGCCAGCCGGTCTCGACCTGAGCCAGTGGCAGGCCGGAACCAGCGGCAGCAAGATCCGTAGCGAGTTGGGCATTGCCCCCGAAACTCCGATCGTCGGTTTTGTAGCGCGTTTAGACCCATGGAAAGGGCTGGACGTATTTATAAAAGCTGCTGCGATCATTCATGAAAAATTTCCTGAGGTTCAGTTCCTGATCGTGGGTGGCGCTCCGGCAGGATTTGAGGCGTACGCCGAGCAGATGCAACAATTGGCGCAGCAATTGGGCGTTGCCGATAGCATGATATTCCTCGGTTGGCATTACAGCCTCGAGAGTATCCCGCAAGTGATGGCTGCGATGAACATCATGAGCCACACCTCGATCCGTCCCGAACCGTTTGGGCTGGTTCTGATCGAGGCGATGGCCATGGGGCGGCCTGTTGTGGCATCCAAGGCGGGCGGGCCTTTGAGCATCGTACTGGATGGCCAGACGGGGTATCTTACCCCTCCGAATGATGCCGAGGCTCACGCCCAGGCATTGAGCCGCCTGCTGAGCGACCCTCAGCTTGCGCAAGACATGGGACAGGCCGGCCGTCAGCGCGTCGAGACTGAGTTCTCGCTTGAGGCTTTCCGCCGCAGGCTCGTTGAGAACTACGAACGTGCGTTTGAAGTGTGGGAAGCTAACAAATGAATCGCGTAGACATCTCCGTGTTGATAGTCAGCCATGGCCATGAATCCATGCTCCCTGAATGTGTCGCTTCGCTTCCACCTGCCCTCGATGGGCTGACGAGCGAAATAATCGTGCTGGACAACCTCCCCCATGGCAAGGTCGCTCAGTGCCTGTCGCAGTTTGGTGACTCCGTCCGAGTGCTCGAAAATGACTATCCTCGCGGTTTGTCCTACAACATAAACATGCTCGCCGAGCAAGCGCAGGGCCGATATCTGTTCATTCTCAATCCAGATACGATACACCACTCGGGCTTGCTGGCTGATGCGGTCGCCTTCATGGAGTCGCGTCCAAGTGCAGGCATTTTAGGCTGTCAACTGCTTAATCTGGATGGCACGCTCCAGGTGAGCTGCAGAATGTTCCCTACTTTTTTGATTTTCCTGCTGCGCGGTCTGGGCGTAGATCGCTGGCCTTTCAAGCCTGGCTTTTATCGCAAGGGGATGATGTATGGGGAAACATTTGGCGAGTCGCGGCCGGTTGATTGGCTCCTTGGAGCCACCATTCTTTTGCGGCGGAACGAATTCACCAAAATCGGCGGAATGGACGAGGGGTTTCGTCTCTACTACGAAGACGTTGACTTGTGCTATCGCTACAGGCAGGCTTTGCTGGAAACCTGGGTTTACCCGTCAGTGAGTTTTGTGCATAAGCATATGCGCACCAGTGCAAAGGTCCCATTCGGCAGGCATTGGCGGTGGCATGTGGCGAGCGCTTGTAGATTTTTCCACAAACACGGCTGCTGGCTATCGTCCCACTTGGAACAAAGATGAGCTAGAGGTACTCTCGATGGACTTGCGTCGACTGGCAATCAGATGCTTCAAGATAACCATGTTGGTTTGCTCGGGCTTTCGTCCGGCCGATGATATTCGCGTTTTTGCATATCACTCAGTCGATTGCAGCGGATCGAGGCAGTCGATCTCGCCAGACCAGCTGCGAAGGCATCTCTGCTGGCTGCGAGAACATGGATACCGCGGCTTGACAGCGTCAGAATATCTCGCATGCATCGCAGGTGGAGATAAGGCATCAAAGCGCGTGTTCATCACCTTTGACGATGGGTACGAGAATTTTCTTCTCGACGCTCTGCCCGTCCTGTCAGAGTGTGGCTTCCCGGCGACTGTATTCGTGCCCACCGAACTGGTCGGCAAAAAACCTATCTGGTACCACCGGGATGAAGACATAATACAGCGATTTCTGGGCCGGGTGCCTATGACGAAAAAGGCGAGGCAAGCTTTCCAGAAAAGCATGAATATGTTCGCCGAAATGCCTTTGATGGATTGGGGCCAATTATCACAACTGAAGCGGTTCAACATAGACGTGGCCAGTCATGGTGCGCGACATTATTTTCTCAACGAGCTGTCAGCTGACCAGCTGGTCGAAGATATTACGCGCTCCCGCGAGCAGCTATTGGAACATTTGGGTATCCAGGCCCGGTTGCTCTGCTATCCATATGGCATGTGCAACGATCTCGTGGTCGAGGAAGTCAGGCAGGCGGGTTTCGAAGTCGGCTTGGAGTCTGAGTACAGTGGCCCATCTTCAGACCCATACCGGTTGGGGCGGATCGGCCTTGACGGGGCAGCAGGGGCAATCGATATCCGGTTGGCGACCTCTTCTGCCGTCTCATTGCAACGGCGTTTCAAACGCTGAGGTCGCCAGCAAGAGGCGATCTCTTGGCCTGTGAAAGAAGGCTGGGCAGGCGGCCTCTTTGGCTATAACCCGTTTATTGTACAGTAGCTGAAACTTATTATGCCTTCTAGAATATACCAATCAATCTGCGAATCCCTGCCATCGCGATAATTTTTAGATTTACTTCCTCTGATTCCCGATCGGAAAAGGCCTACTTCGTGGGAATAAACCAAGAAAATCCTTGCCAGTTTTCCATGTTACGTGTAGTATGGGACTTTGCAATATGCTCGCTACTCGCTGTTGAGTTCAAGTTTATATGGGTTTCTTAGAGGAAGGTGTTTTTAGTTGTGCGGTGGTGTGCCGTGACGAAGGAGGCACCTTTCTTATGGACACGGATCTGCTTGTCATTTTGGGACCGCGAACATCTCTCGGACAGGCGGTACTTGCCAACGGGTGGGCTAAGACAAAACAGTTGCTATTGATCGCTAGGACTATCGAGGAACAGGATTCCTTAAGCAGCTTATATCCTCGAGCCACGGTGGCGTTAGCCTCGGTTGCACAATGGCCTGAGTTGAAAAAATATAGTTCCGTTGCGGTGTGCTGTTGCGCTCTTGGGATAATACATCCCAAGGAACCGGAATGGGAAAACGATATTGCTGCAACGAGTAGAGATTTGCGTATCATCGAGCAGGTGCTGGAGAGTTGCGATGGGCAGTCGGTGGATGTGCTTTTTGTTTCTTCTGTCGTTGCTGTGACGAGCAAGAGAAGCGGTAGATATTACGCCGGCTGGAAGAGGTTGCTGGAAGGCGCTATGGCTGGCTTGGTTGGAAGGTATCCGAATGCGAAGCTTTCAGCAGTCAATCCTGGGCGTTTGACGGAAAGACGTCTGGTTTCTAGCCCGCAGACTTGGCTGCAAACGCCGTACGATACCCTGGCGGGAATCATGATCAGAATAATGGAGTCCAAGCGAGCAACCCAACGCGTGATTGGTATTGATTCGCGACTGTTATTGCTTGCTAGAGCTGTACGGCTGACTTTTTCAGCATTGACTGCGAGGGTCTAGTCCTTTCGAGAAAAAGTTCGCTCTGAACAATGGGAGACAAGAGAAGATGTTTCGAAAAAGAATAGTCGATGTGCTTGCTGCATTGGTGGCATCGTTGGCCTGGGCGCCGATCGTTACTATCAGTTTTTTTGTAGCTCTGGCAGTCAATGGTTGGCCTGTTTTTTACGTTTCCAAGCGACGCGTCCACAGGTCAAAATCGATCGGAGTTTTCAAGTTCCGGACCATGGAGCGTAATGCTGCCAGCGTAGCCAATCGCGAAACCATTCCAGTTACGAAGCAGCGATTCCTCAACATACCGTTCGATTCTCCGATATATACGCCGCTCGGTCGTCTCTTTGAGCGATGCTGCATTACGGAGTTGCCGCAGTTCGTTCATGTCCTGCTTGGGCAAATGAGCCTGATAGGCAACCGGCCGCTGCCGGAAAACGTCATCGAGTCGCTCCGGGAGGAATACCCGAATGTCGAGGACCGTTTCTTGAGCAAGGCCGGGATGACGGGGCCGGTTCAACTGGTTGGTCGAGACAACATCTCGGACGAACAGAGGTTGGCTATCGAAATTACTTATTGCAAACTCTGCCATGAGTCTTACTCTGTTCTGTTGGATCTGGTGATTTTCGTTCGTACAGTCGGCGTCGTGCTCCATGTTTTCAAGCCACAGACGTTAGATCAAGTGAAAAAAATGATGTTAAAAATCTGCAATCGCACCGAGGCTGATTTGTTCGGCCGCCAAGCTAGGCAGAGGTCTGGGGTCGGGCGGAGTTACGAACCAGGCCGGTCGGATCAATGGAGCTACGTTTCTGATAGACGCACCGCTACAGCGAAAGCAGCCAGCACGCAGAGGCAAAAATAGAGGTGACGAAAATTAAACGCAATAGGAAACCAAACGGATCTGGTTTTTTTGGTTGTTTAGCGATGCCGATTATGTGTTTGTTTATCGCTGTCTGTTTGCTTGCCCAATGTGTCGGCTGTGAGGGGGAGGAAGAGGTGGCCGCGCCGCGGAACATCCCCGCGTCCACATCAAATAGCTCTTCCACCCAATGGACTCAGTGGACTAAACGGTCGACCCCTGTTTTCTCCGGCCAGTACGGAGTGGCCTCCGATCCATGCATTATTCGGGATGGAAAAATCTACCGAATGTACCACACAGGCCTCGACGTAGTTAAAACGCGCACGATTGTATGCCAAGCCACTTCGAGTGACGGGATTTCATGGCAATACGTCTCCGCTGGCGGCAAACACAAGGGAATGATTCTTCGAGGCCGAAATGATCAATGGGATGAAAATCTCGAAAGCGTGGCCGTGGTAAAAAACCGCGATGGGTTCTTGCTGTACTTCTCTGGCTATCGCGATAAGGGTAATCCTATGAAGGGCTTCCCGGCAGCTCTCTTCGCAGCCAAGTCCAAAGACGGCGTGAATTTTTCGCGAGTTTCGACTGCGCCTGTCTTGAAGCCCACACCAGGCTGGTATGACAATGATGCCATCTACAGTCCCTGCGTCATTCGGCATGACGGCCAATACATTATGCTCTACGTGGGACATTGTTATACGCGATACGACAAGATAAAAGCTCCAGGGGTGTACTTGTTGGCCGCCACCTCTCCCGACGGGATCAAGTGGACCAAGCATCCGGAACCTCTCATGAGCCCCGGTAGTAGTATTTCTTGGATGGCTGAGGGAGCTGCCGAGCCTTCCATACTTGCCGGCTCGGACGGGAAGTTTTACCTGTTCTTCACTGGCCTGAGGGGCGAACAACGTGTTATCGGAGTTGCACGCAGCGATTCGCCACTTGGCCGTTGGCAAGTGAACCCCGACCCGATTCTAACCCCTACGCGAAAGAACTTTGATGAACATCAGGTTCTTGCACCTTTCGTTATTTTAGAGGGCGACAAGCTGCGGATGTGGTATCTCGGCGTAAACAAGAAGGAGCGAATGGTCACCGGCTATGCGGAGGCCGATTGGCCCATCTACCATCCGAGTAAATAGCTTCGCTAAATTGCGGGTTTGCATCAGACCGGGCCTGCGGCATCGAGACAATCATCCCGCCCAGGCATGGCCGGCACCGGCAAGTACCGACGACTGATGGCCGAGGAATGCGACAAAGAGACATATGGGCAGCGTTGGCACGTTGAGACGGTCTTCAGCATGATCAAACGGAACCTCGGCTCGATCCTTCGCGGGCGAAGCTACTGGTCGCAGTGCCGCTGATATGATGCTCCTGGTGTTGGTCCACAACATCACCATCCTCAGACAAAGAGCTTTTCTACAGAGCATTCCTGACCACTTTTCTGCTCCGGGACTTCGGCGTCGAACCCACGGGCGGTCCGTGCTTCGCACGTCCCGGTGGGTTCTCATGCAGCCTCGCTATTAAACAAAAAACCCAGGATAAACCTGGGTTTTCCGTTTAACGGAGAAGGTGGGATTCGATACGGCTGCATTTTGTAAAATTACCAAGCGGCTGTACTTGAATCTTACTTCTAGTAATGACAAAGGATTGGATGGTCTCGTTGCTTTACTGTTTCAGCACGGTTTCTTACTGTTTTAATGTGTGATTTGAGGACACCTTGAGGGCACTTTTCTGCTCGGACGATTGGTTGTCTCTTCGGATTCCCATGGAGAAAGATGTGCGGCTCATCGTGAGTTGCACATCTTGTAATTCCATCACGCGATCCCACATGTGTTC
>SDBV01001913.1_pt1 | contig 31234 bp, 29 predicted proteins | sample 2277081 | NCBI WGS metagenome assembly SDBV01 (sample SAMN10402039, study PRJNA504765) | marine sediment metagenome | isolation source: marine sediment core GS10_PC15, 223 cmbsf | place: Arctic Ocean: Southern Knipovich Ridge | collected 2010 | reverse complement strand
TAGAGCCGACGAGTGGAAATACCGGGATCGGACTTGCATTAATATCTGCTGTTAAGGGATACAGGCTCATTCTGACAATGTCTGAGGCCATGACGTTGGAAAGAAGACAGACATTCCAGGCATATGGAGCTGAGATGGTTTTAACGCCCGCCTCGAAAGGTATGATGGGGGCTGTAGAAGAAGCCGAGCTGATTTTTAAAAATAATCCCGACTATTTTATGCCCATGCAGTTTGAAAATCCGGCTAATCCTGAAATACACAGGAAGACGACTGCTGTTGAGATCATAGACGCCCTTGGTAGCGAAATCGACGGTTTTGTTGCCGGTGTCGGCACAGGAGGTACAATTACCGGGACCGGAGAAATTCTCAGATCCGGAAAATCCGATATATGGATAGCAGCAGTTGAGCCGGCAGGTTCGCCTGTACTTTCCGGCGGCGAGCCCGGTACACATAAAATTGCGGGCATTGGCGCCGGCTTTTACCCGGGGGTACTGAACACGAAAATTTTCGATGAGGTCATTACGGTTACCGATGAAGATGCCATGTCTATGACAAAACGCATCGCGAGGGAAGAGGGAATACTAGCTGGGATATCATCTGGCGCAGCAGCATGGGCAGCCCTGAAAGTTGCAAAAAGGCTTGGGAAGGGCAAGAAAATAGTTGTTATTTTCCCGGACCGCGGGGACAGGTATTTGAGTACAGGGCTTTTTGGGGCTTAATATCAGGAGAGAGTAAAGAAATGGCGGGATGGACGGGATTTGAACCCGCGACCTCCGGCTTGACAGGCCGGCGTTCTAACCAGCTGAACTACCACCCCATTTGAAGCTGCAGACATTAGCAATCAGCTGTCAGCTTATTGCTTTAAAAAATGGTAGGCGGAACAGGGCTCGAACCTGTGACCCCAGCCTTGTAAGGGCTGTGCTCTCCCAACTGAGCTATCCGCCCGGTCTTTACCTATAAACAGGAATAATACTATAACAGATAATTACAGAAAATTTAAAGAACTATAGTCTTGTTTGATAATAATATTAAATTTAAGATAAAATTAATCCGAATTAAAAAAATATAAGAAAAGGAATACCAGTTATGCAGACAATAAAGAAACTAAAATTTGCCATTAAATACCTGTTTCCCTGTATCGTGCTCTTTCTCGTACTTTCATGCAGTAAAACAGCAGTCAAACCCTCTTTTGAACCGGAAGCCTCTCTTGAGAAGGCCAATGAACTGATTAAAACAGGATATTACGAGGATGCAAGGGAAATTCTTGAAGAGGTCAAGGCAAAAGATGCTTCGCAAAAATATGCAACAATAGCAAAACTCCGTATAGCAGATTCATACCTTGATGATGCATTGTATGAAGAGGCGGCCGTTGAATACGAATCATTTCTGAATATACATCCATACCACAAATATTCTCCCTATGCCCAATATAAGCTGGCTCTGAGTTATTTCAGAAGAATTAAGACTGTCGACGTAAGTTCTTCCTGGGCACAAAAGGCATTGGAAGAATTTGAAAAGCTCCAGAGGAAATACCCGAGGAATCCTTACATGGATATTACTGACAGCAGGATTAAGGCATGTAGACGTATTCTGGCAGAATATCAATTCTATGTCGGCAAGTTCTATTTTAAGAAAGGCTCTTATAAAGCTGCATCCGGGCGTTTTAATAATCTGCTTGAAACCTATCCGGATTCAAAAAAAGAACCGGAAGCCCTGTACTTCCTGGGCCTTTCTTATAAAAATATGGGAGAAGAGAAAAAAGCGAAAAATACTATAAGCCTGCTCATTGAAAAATTTCCGACTATTGAGCTTTCTAAGAAAGCAAGAAAGCATCTGCCTAATTTAACAGTAAAAAGCAGCAAGTGAAATATTATCCTGCCTTTATAAATCTGAAGAATAAAAAAGTTGTTGTTGTGGGCGGCGGCCGTGTTGCGGAAAGAAAGACCCGCTCTCTGTTAAAAGCGGAAGCTGCCGTAAGCGTAATAAGTCCCGTTATTACGACCGGCCTGGCAAAACTAAAGGGAAAAGGGGCCATTAAGCACATAAAAAGAAATTATAAAAAAGGAGACCTCAAAGGTGCCTTTGTTGTAATCGCGGGGACTTCCTCTGAAGACATAAACAAAAAGATCGCAGAGGATGCTGAATCTCTTGTGAATGTCATTAACGTACCTTCCGGAGGGAATTTTATTGTTCCGTCACTTATTAAGCGCGGGCCTTTAACAATCGCTATATCCACTGAAGGATCCAGTCCCGCCGTCTCAAAGGCGGTAAGGAGAGAGATTGAAAATTTATATGGCGGCGAATTTGCCCGATATTTACGTTTCGTTGAACTGATACGAAAAAAGGCAATAAAAAAGATATTGAACAGCAGGAAAAGAGAACAATTTCTCAAATATCTTGCATCTGAAAAAATTATAAATATTCTCAGGGAAAAAGGATTTAATGAGGTCTCAAAAAAAATATTGACCGCACTGGACAATATTACCTGAACTATCTAATCCCCGATACAGATGCTATTTCTTCATGCAGTCTTTTTGCATCCTCGCGGTCACCCAGCATCCCGACTCTGACGGAAATTGTTGTAACACCCTGTCCCCTGTCCGTCAATCTTACGCCTATTTTTTTCCCGTCTCTCCTCACAGCATCTATTTTTCCTTTGGCGCCTTTATCAATACTATTTGAAACACTAATTTGTAGATTTGCCAGAGCACTGTTGGTTGCATCCCAGGCCCTTCCATATGCGAGGGGATACTCCCTTTCAACACGCCCTTCTACATATTTATATGCTCCTATCCCTACCCCTGCACCGACTCCCAACCAAACAGCTGCGCAGCCGGACAAAAAGAAAAGTAAAGATATTAAGACCGCTGCTTTTTTTATTTTTTCCATAAGCCCTCCAGTTTTTTAATTATAAAGGAATACCAGATATCCCAAGAAATTACAAGTAAAAAAATAAATACAAAGACCTTTGTCAGTATTCTATCCCCTTTCGTGCCATTATCCCGTTATTGGCAGGATGTTTAACCATTTTCATTTCAGTTACATAATCAGCTATTTCTCTTAATTCTTTCGGGGCGCCTCTTCCGGTAAATACAATTTCAAGATCTTCCGGTTTTGAATCAATAATCTTTTTTAGATCTGAAGCAGATGCATAACCATTACTGACAACGTTATTGAACTCTTCCATAATAATAAGGTCATGCTTTCCGCTTTTTATTTTCTCAATTGATGAGGCGATGGCTTTTTTAATCGATTTCGTCAGGTCTGAGCGTTTAACGGAAGGATCGAAAAGGGGGGATGTCTGATTTTTGAATTTTATGACCTGTACACCAATTTTCTTTGCACTTTTTATCTCTCCTGAATTTCCAATTCTACTCTTAAGGAACTGGAGAATAAGGACGTTTTTGCCATGTCCAGCCGCCCTTACGGCAAGCCCAAAGGCAGCCGTGGTCTTACCCTTCCCGTCGCCTGTATATACGTGTATTAGCCCTTTAGTCATTTCCTCTTTACTCCGTACTTAAATTGGAGCGGGCGACGGGAGTTGAACCCGCGACCCTCAGCTTGGGAAGCTGATACTCTACCACTGAGTTACGCCCGCTTTAAGGTAAATATTGTATATTGCCTTTAATATTTAATTCAAGAAACCGCCACAATTCATTTTTAACTTGCCATTTTTAAAAAATAATATATAATTTAACATATATTTATTTTTTCTAATTCATTCATGAAATTATCTAATGTTATAGCTGTCCTTTTAACATACTATATTTGCTGAAATGCCGGGTATTTATTAACGAAAGGAGGTTTAAGTTAAGATCGGAGGTAACTTATGGGTTTATCGGATGAAATTAAAAAGTTTTTAGCCCTGTTCACTAAAACATCGGGGCAGAAGGAGGCAACTATGTCAGATAAAATGACAGCAGAAGAAGCTAATGAATATATGATGAAACAGTGTGGTTTTGTTCCGAGGATGTTCAAGATTATAAACACCGTTACCCCGGAACCCGGAAGGACCTTTGCCGATTTCTATGCAAGCATTTTCGGTGACGGGGCGCTTTCAAAGAAGGTTAAAGAGCTGATGTTCATGTCAGGAGGTGTTGCCTACTGTTCCCCGAGATGTATAATCCATGTTATTCCTGCAATGAAAGAAGGTGCAACAACAGCTGAGATATTTGAAGCAGCCTCAGTAGGAATGATCCTTGCGGGTTTTGTACCCGGCGGCCCCGGTATTCCCTATGCATTTGAATATGCCCTGAAGTGTCTGGACATTGAAGCCAAGCACAAGAAGGGTGAGGACTGGGAATATCTGCCCGAGCCCAAATTTGACCACGGTATTTATTAAAAAAATTGTAGGGGCACCCCTTGCGGGTGCCCTTTATTGAATTATCATTTTGTATCAGAATCAGGGCACCCGCAAGGGGTGCCCCTACGGGCCATTGTCTGCATTCTAATAATATTTACGATCCCACCTTCTTGTAACTCATTGCAAATAAAACAAATAATATACCGCTGTCCATCTGAATTAAAATTGTAATTCTTATTAAATAATATAATAAAATCTTATAGTAATGATAAGTTTTTTTAAATTGACAATGAAGCCTGTTAATGCTATTTAACATGAATAAGTATCATTTTAAAATCTATATGGAGGGAAAATATGATGTCAGATAATAAAAGGAAATCTCATAGATTCGACAATTCTATTTTCGTGGAATTTAGGCCGGTAAATAAGTCAGACAGATATACTTTGGGCACTATAAGAAATTTTTCGAGTGCTGGATTCAGTTTTGAATCGCAGAACTATGATCTTGAGACCGGAGAAGACCTTGAGTTGAGGTTAAAGCATCCTCAGAGTGACCTGGTTGTCTCAGTTCTGGGTGAAACAGTCTGGAAAGAGAAATCTGATTTTGAATGTACAATGGGTATAAGATTAAAAGAAATGGACAAATCCTCCAAGAATAAGTTATTGGAAATAATATCCACTGCCGGGAATATATATACTGACTCCTTTCTTTATGGTGAAGATATTGGTGGTGTTCTGAAAAAGAAGGGCGAAGAAATATTTATGGAGAGCTCGTCGGAAAAAACTGAAGTTTCAGGCATTAATAAACAGTACATGGAGACAGCTGCTGCCTGCAAGGTTACTTTCAGGTTCCCAAGGGAAGCCGCACCGGAGGCAAAAAAAGTGACAATCGTAGGCGACTTTAACGGCTGGGACAAGGACAGAATATTAATGAAGAGAATTGAGAGCGGAGACTTTACTGTGACATTGGAACTGGAGTCAGGCAGGGAATACAGGTTCAAGTACCTCATAGACGGTGAACATTGGGAAAACGACTGGTCTGCTGACAAATATATTCCGAGTCCTCATGGATATGATGATTCGGTAGTGATTGTTTAGACATATTAGAATTTTCTGACTTGAATATTTTTTATTTCTTTTGAACCGGTTGATTGAAGGCCTGGTTTGCTGTTTAAGGAAATCATATATTTTCTGTTGGGCAAAGATAATTTTATATTAAAGAGGAGACCATCATGACAGAGCAGGGGACAAAAGAATTTATAACAAAGATAATTGAATACATTACGCAAACATACAAAAAAACGTTTGGGGGAAGGGGGAATATGCATATCAAAAAAAAGTATCTCAAATCCGGTCCCACTTGCAAGGTAACATTCAGGATGCCAAAAGAGGCGGTACATAAAGCTAAAAGTATCACAATTGTCGGTGATTTCAATAACTGGAGTGAAACAGATACACCGCTGAAAAAACTCAAAAACGGGACATTTTCCGTAACCATTGATCTTAAACGGGACAGAGAATATCAGTATCGTTACCTGATCGATTCTACAAGGTGGGAAAATGACTGGAATGCTGACAAATATGTATCGGCTCCCCATGGTGACAGTGAGAATTCAGTAGTGGTTGTTTGAAAACTCTTTTGATTGTTATTCCCGCGGCCTGTCTGCCGGGTAGGGGCATGGCGCGCCATGCCCCTACTCTGGATTCCCGCTTAAATAATTATTGCCACTCGTCTTAAACTGATATACCGTACTTTTTCAGTTTATGATAAAGCGTTTTTCTGTCCACACCGAGGAGCCTGCTTGTCTTTGTCTGGTTGCCGCCCGTCTGTTTCAGGACCGTCAGTATATAATCCTTCTCTATCTCCTGCAGCTGCGGAAATCCGTTCCTTTTTTCAGGCAGGACGCTTCTGGTGACTGCGAGATATTTATCTGTAATGACATCGGATTCACATAATATTACCGCCCTCTCAATTACATTCTCCAACTCCCTTACATTGCCGGGCCAGTCATACTCCATTAGTATTTTTTCCGCACTCGGTTCCAGGCCTTTAATCTCTTTAGAAATTTTTCTGCTGTATTTGCGGATAAAATATTTTGCAAGCGGCTTGATATCTTCCCTTCTTTCACGAAGAGGAGGGATTTCAATGTTGATCACATTTAATCTGTAAAAGAGGTCTTCCCGAAAATTCCCCCTTTTCATTTCTTCGTCCAGATTTCTGTTTGTGGCAGTAATTATTCTTACATCTGCCCGAAGGGCCTTATTGGCCCCCACCCTGCGGAACTCACCGGAATCAAGGAACCTGAGCAGTTTTGCCTGGAGGGCTACCGGCATTTCACCGACCTCATCAAGAAAGAGCGTGCCTCCGTCAGCAGTTTCAACCAGTCCGTTTTTTATATTGCAGGCATTTGTAAACGCCCCCTTTTCATGTCCGAAGAGTTCGCTTTCCATCAGGTTTTCCGACAGGGTGCAGCAATTAAGCGCTATAAATGACCGGCTGCTCCGGTTGCTCTTCTCCCAGATATAGTGGGCCGCAAGCTCTTTCCCTGTACCGCTTTCACCTGACACCATGACAGTTGAGTCACTCGGCGCGATCTTGTCCATAAACTCCAGCACCTCACGGAATTTAGGACTGGTCCCCACAAAATCATCAGGGGCTTCCCTCCTTGTCAGTTCCCTTTGGAGGAGCTGATTTTCAAGGCTGAGCTTTCTCTGTTCATGGGCCCTGTTAATAATAATTAAAAGTTCATCCAGCTTGTACGGTTTTGAAAGATAATCATATGCACCGTCCTTCATGGCCCCTACGGCCGTATCAACGGTTGCCTTACCCGTAATCACTATTATGGCAGGAGAAGCAGGATCGGTCTTCATTTTTTTCAACACGGACATGCCGTCCATACCGGGCATATCAATATCAAGAAGAATAATATCAAAGGAGGACTCCATGATCCTGGCGAGCGCAGCTTTACCGTCTTCAGCCGTATCAGTATAAAAACCCTTCCGGCCCAGTTCTTTTTTCAGAAGCCTCCTGAAAGGCTCCTCATCGTCGACTATTAAAATTCGAATATTCATAATTTATAAAACCGTTGTTCCCCTCTTTGGAAAAGTCGGATCGACCCTCGTAGACCCGACTCGGGAGGGGTTAGGGGAGATTTTATAAATCATAATTTTCTTCACGTGTCTTCAAATCCCACCTGGCCCCCCTTTTCTAAAGGGGGGGATTAATTGAGCCTTAATTTCTTTTTTTAACCGGCACCCTGATAACAAAAGTCGTCCCAACTCCTGCCTTGCTTTCCACATCTATCGTCCCGTCATGTTCCGACACTATCCTGTGGCAGATCGAAAGGCCAAGACCTGTCCCGTCTCCAACTGCCTTTGTGCTGAAGAAAGGGTCAAAAATTTTATCAATGATGCTTTTATCAATCCCGGTGCCGTTGTCCGAGATTGTAATGCGGATGTGGTCGTTATCAAAAGGCCTGCTTTCATGGGTCGTGCTGATGATGATTTTCCCTTCCGCTTCCATGAAATGAAAAGAATTCATAATTATATTCAGGAATACCTGCCTCATTGCCCCCGGGTCGGCCATTGTCTCCGGTATCTCTCTCTGCAGGTCAAGTTCTATGCTGTATTTTTGTGTCCTTGCCCCGTGCTTAACCAGAAGCATAACTTCTTTAATAAGTCCGTTAATGTCAATTTCCCTGAAAATACCGCCTGACGGCCTGGCAAAATCCAGAAGGGCCTGAAGTGTATCCTTGCATCGAAATATCTCGTTATTGATCGTTTCCAGATATTCAGGGAAGTCTTCAAATGAACTCAGTGCAATAAGCTCAGGGTCTTTTGCCCTGTCAAGCAATGCTTCTGAATAACCCGCAATAATTCCCAGGGGATTATTGATCTCATGTGCAACACCGGCAACAAGTATTCCGAGTGAGGCCAGTTTGTCTGAACGTACAAGCTGCTGTTCAAGTCTCTTATGCTCTGTCACTTCTCTCAGGTAATTGACAACGCCGTAAATATTGCCCTCGCTGTTAAGCAGCGGATATGTCCAGAAATAATATATTCTCCCGTCCAATCCCGTCACTTCTTTATATACTTGCTTCTTATGTTCTATTGATTTAAATGAAAGTTTTTCCGCGTCCTTTATCTGGAGGGTTTTGAAGATTTCATGTGAGCTTTTCTGTATTAAAGAGAGCTCCGCTCTGCCTGACTTTCCAATTACAGCCCTGTTGATCCTGAGGACCTTTCCTTTTAAATCCTCTATCCAGACCATATCGGTAATAGCATCAAATGTTTTTTCCCATTCCCGTTTTTCTTTTGTTATTTCTTCAAACAGGAGGGCATTCTCCAATGCTATCGAAAGGTGTTTTGCAATCGGGAGCAGGATTTCCAGGTCCTTTTCAGAATATTCTGCAGGATTGGTGCTGTCAAGATTCAATGCGCCCATGGGCCTGTCTTTATACAGGGGAACACTTACCGTAGAGCGTATCCCTTCATTCAGCAGTGCTGAATCATATTTGAAGGACATGTCTTCCCTGAGGTCCCGGTTTATCCAGGGTTTCTGATTTATCGTGACCCATCCGGCGCTTGTTTCATTTATGGGCGCGATAACGCCTTTTGTCAGCTTTGTAGGACGCCTGGTATCGATCGCGAATATCTCAAGGGCATCTTTACCTTCTTTGAGCAGGGTGATGCTCGCCCTGTCAAAACCGATCATCTGTTTGATCTCGGAAAAAACGAGCCCGAAAATATGCCCTATGCTGAGACTCGAATTAACGACATTGCTTATCTCGTTTATCAGCTTTATCTGCTTAACCTTCTCTTTAAGGTCGCTGCGGTCCTCTATAATTACAATGAACCCTTCAGAATGCTGCACAAATGTTATTTTTGCGGAAAAAGATTCTCTGTTTTTCTGAAGACAGCTCCCCTCCAGAACCGTAGTCTTTTTGGAAGAGAGGCCCTGCTGCATTGACGGCGGTATCCTGACAATATCAAAAACAGACAGGTTGACAATCTCATCTTTCTGAAAAAAAAGATTGTCTTTCACGGAGTTATTGCTATCTATGATCCGGTAGTCTGCATTCAGGGAAAAGGCGGGAAGATGCAGGCCGTCAAGCACTTCCCAGAGAAGCATGGTATTCTGTAACTCACCAATAAGCCGCTTCATATTTTCATTTTAGCATAATGGACGTACATACTTATCTTTTTAGCGCTATAATTGGGGAATTATTACACAGTGTGGGGCATATTTCCCCGATAATCTGTTGCCTCTAATTTCTTTTTCTGTTTTATTATCGTATGTTAGCGGCTATTTTGGTCTGGCACTGAAGTTGCTCAATATATATTGCATCAGTTCGGAAATATAGTAATCAACGTCTTGAATTAAACAACGAGAGAATCTTATTTAAGGTATTTTCAGAAATAAACCTGGCCGCAATGAAAAAGGAGGACCTTTTTTATGACATCCCGTGAAACAATTCTGAAAGCTTATGAGGGAGGAAAACCTGCTCGTGTCCCTGTTACTTTATTCGGAGGCGGCATGTGGAGCATCCGTGAATATGGTTCATCCTTTAAAGATTTATCCCTTGATGCCGGAAAAATGTCGGACATGCTTATATCAATGTCGGAAAAACTGCTTAGTGATATTGTTTACGCGGGTTCCGGTTACAATAATTTTCATGCTTCTGCTTTTGGAGGGGGGATAAAGTTCAGGGAGATGGGGGCCCCTGACCTTGAAGAGGCATTTATCTCGTCCGTAGATGACCTTCAAACTTTTGACCTGGGAAAACTGGACAGACATGAAGTTATCAAGACAGTCCTCACAGCACTGAAAGATACAAAATCCAGGATAAGTAACGAATATATTGTCACAATGACAGCATGGGGGCCTTATACCCTTGCTGCAAGAATGGTCGGCGAAGAAATAATGATGAAGGCCACCTTTAAAAAGCCTGACCTGGTCCATAAAGTCTCTGATTTTGCAACCGACCTGCTCATACATCTCTTTGAACCTCTTGTACTGGACGGCACTCTCGAAGTGATCAGCCTTGCCGATCCTACGGCATCAGGCGACCTCATTTCCAAAAAACAGTTTGAGACATTTGCACTTCCCTACCTGAAAAAATTTACCGACTGGGCCAAATCAAAAAACGCACACACACTTTTACATATATGCGGCAACACCACGGACAGGCTGGATATTTTCCCTGAAACCGGCGCCAGCTGCATAAGCCTTGACCATAAGGCAGACATTGCAAAGGCAAAGGAAGTGCTCCATGGGAAAATGTGCTTCGGCGGAAATGTTGATCCGGTCAATGTAATGCTCCAGGGGAGTGTTCAGGATGTGGAAGATGCATCTAAAAATGTCATAGAGACCGCAGGAACGGACGGCGGATTCGTGCTTATGCCCGGATGTGATATCCCTCCAACCGTTCCGTATGAAAATATCCGGAAATTTATCCAGGTCGCCAGGGAATGGAAATTATGACCACGGTATTCATTAAAAAATCGTAGGGGCACGGCGCGCCGTGCCCTTACAGGGGAGTGCATATGTTTCAATTTTCGAGAGAACAGAAGGTATTCACAATAGACGGAATAAAGATAGGCGGACAGCCGGGAGATAATCCGCCTCTCCAGATTGCGTCGATGTTCCATAACAAAGACAGGATACTTGAAGACAGAAAGGGTAATTTTGACCGGGACAGGGCAAAAGAGCTCATAAAAAAGCAGGAAGAACTTTCAGCCTCTACCGGTATTCCTTCAATGGTTGCGATAATGGCGAATACCGCTGAAGAGGCGCAGATCTATATAGATTTTTATCTCGAGACAACAGACATGCCCTTTGGCATTGACATGTGGGTTGCTGAAAAGAGGGCAAAGGCGACCGAATATATTTCAAAACTGGGAGTGCAGGACAAATTTCTTTATAACAGCATTACTCCATGGGACAAGGACATCAGGGGACAGGTAAGCAAATTAAAGGACCTCGGCATAAAACATGTCGTTGTCCAGGCGTTTGATGATAAAGACCAGTCCCCGGCCGGACGGCTGAACTCACTCGAAAACCTCCTTTCACAGGGAGCTGACGGCTTTGATACTATTATTGTCGATACATCCGTGATGAATCTTCCGGCGACATCGTTTTCATTAATAGCAAACAGGCTGATAAAAGAAAAGATGGGCCTTCCCTGTGGAGGCGCATATTCAAACGGTACGCATATGTGGAAGGAGTCAAAGGAGGCCTGGGGGCTTGAGGGCTTCAGGGCAATGGATGCGGTCGTACAGGGGATGTCGTCGGTGCTCTGGAGTGATTACAATTTTTACGGGCCGATAGTAACGGCGCCGCGTATTTTCCCGGCGGTTGCATCAGCCCATATGCTGCTTTCTACACTTGTATATGATGAGACAGGAATTATTCCTGAGAACAGTGATCTGCCCATAAGAAAATATTTTCCGGATTTCCTGGAAAAACTTTTAGCTGGAGAAGCAAGAAAATAATAACGAAAAAATAAAAGGTAAGGGCGGGGTCACCCCGCCCCTACAAAATAATTAAAGGAGGAGAAATGATAGATACTATGACGTCCAGGGAAAGGGTTCTGAAACTCTTTGCTGGAGAGGAGATCGATAGGCCGCCCTGTTTCAGCGGAATGGGAAATGTAACGACTGAAGGGCTTAAAAAATTCGGATACAAATTTGCTGCCGTACATTCAGACGCAAAAATGATGGCTGACGCAGCGGCTTCGTCATATAAGCTCTTCGGGTTTGAATGCGGGGTTGTTCCCTTTGACCTCTGTGTAGAAGCAGAAGCTCTTGGATGTGAAATAAACGTATATTCACATGTCGAGGACATCCTTTATCCTACGATTAAAACAAAGCTGATTAATAATGAAGACGAGATGGACATTGATCTGCCGAATGACCTTATAACACGAGGAAGAATCCCGATGATGAAAGAGGTTATCGGCCGTCTTAAAGATGATATAGGAAAGGATGTTGCGATAGGGGCACATGTACTGGGGCCGTTTACACTGGCAGGACAGATCATGGAATTGAACAGTCTCCTGAAACTCTCCTTCAAGAAACCTGACAAAGTCGGGCACCTGCTTGAAATGCTTGCATTTGCAATCGCAATAATTGCAAGTGAATACGAAGCCGCGGGCGCCGATTATATAACCGTCAGAGAGATGGGGGCAACATCCGACGTGCTTAGCCCCAGGGTATTCAAGAGCCTGATCCAGCCTTATCTCAAAACAATATTTGATAAGCTGTCACATAATAAAGTCCTTCATATCTGCGGGAAAACAAATGACATAGCGGTTTCCATGCTGGAATCAGGCGCTGACGCGATCAGTGTTGACCAGAAAAATGACGTTGTTGAAACAAGAAAAAAGATCGGCGATAATGCCCTGCTGTTCGGCAGCTACGACCCGTACAATATTCTTGTGTCCGGGACACCCGAACAGGTAAGGGAGGCCATGAAAGGATGTATGGACAACGGCGTAAGCGCTGTATGGCCGGGATGTGACATATGGCCTACGGTCCCGCCCGAAAACTTCCAGGCAATGATGGACGAGGTAAAAAAATACAGGAGGTAAGACATGGCTACAGAAGAAAAAACGCAGGAAATTCTCGAAAAATTAAAAAAAGCGGTCATAGAATACGATGAGGACGTTGCAAAAGAAACTGCGGAAGAGGCACTCAAAGAGGGAGTAAATCCAAATGACGCGATATTTAACGGTCTTGTGAGCGGTATGCAGGAAGTGGGAAGGCTTTTTGAGACCCAGGAATATTTTGTGCCGGAGCTGCTCATGTGTGCTGATGCGCTTTATGTGGGGCTGGATATTTTAAAACCGCATGTATCACAGCTCGACCTCGGGGTAAAAGGCTCTGTGGTCATCGGCACGGTTGAAGGAGACGTCCATGATATAGGCAAGAATATCGTAAAGATGATGTTTGACGTGGCAGGCTTTGAAGTATTTGACCTGGGCAAGGACGTTCCCCTCGATAAGTTTCTTGAAGAACAGATAAAGACCGACTCGGAACTTGTCTGTTTATCGGCCATGATGACTACAACAATGGTCGGTATGAAAAAGGTAATCGACGATCTGAAGGCAAAGAACCCGGACATAAAGATTATGATCGGCGGTGCCCCGGTCTCCCAGGACATAGCTGAAAAGTGGGGGGCGGACGGGTATTCCCCTGATGCAAACAATGCGCTCAAGGACGCCATTAACATGATAAGCTCGCTGAAAAAACTGAAAGAAGAGGCCGAGGGAAAGAAGGCTTAATGAATGATGTCCTTAAAAAGACGCTTCTGGAGTCCGGGGCCGACATTATTGGTTTTGCGAATATAGAAGACATCCTTGAGCCGGAGATCGCACACCTTAACAGGGCTGTTTCTATCGGGGTATCGAAGAACCTGAATGAGAGCACCGTAAGTTTGCTGAACATTCTGAAGCAAATGATTGTCCTTATATTAAGAAAAGAGGGGTATAGATATCTGAGCATTCCGGCTGACTCTGACCGGATAAAGAATGCGTTCATAGCAAAACTCTATCCCTTGTTTCCTCATAAAATAGCAGCCACGTCCGCCGGTCTCGGCTGGATCGGGAGAAACGGCCTCCTGATAAACCCTGAACATGGACCGCGCCTTTCCCTGGCAACAGTGCTTACGGATGCGCCGCTTAAAACAGGCCGGCCGATAGAAAAAAGCCAATGCGGCAAATGCAGGTTATGCGTTGAGCATTGCCCGTCAGAGGCGATTACCGGAGAGGAATGGTCAAGAAAAAAACCTTACATTGAGCTTGTTAAATTACAGAACTGCAAATCCCATAAGGAAGACAGTAAAGAAATAGATGGTAAACCCAATTGCGGATTGTGTATAAATATATGTCCGTATGGCAGAAAAATATTTAAAAAAAGGGGTCAAGGATTCGAGGGGTCAAGGATTCGAGTGAAAAAAGATATTAACAGGATTCACTTGAACCCTTGAATCCTGGAATCCTGGAAAAAAAATAATGAAAAAACACAGGGTAATTTTTCAGCCCGCCGGGAGGAGGGGGGAAGTTGCGGAGGGCAAGACACTCCTTGAGGCTGCCCAGTCTCTTGGGGTTGATATAGAAGGGCTCTGCGGGAACAAGAAGGTCTGTGGAAAGTGCAAGGTAAGAATAGAAGAAGGTTATTTTGAAAAAGACAACATTGAATCGAGCATGTCTCACCTGTCCCCTATCACGGACGATGAAAAAAAGCATATAAAACCAGAAGACGGGAAGGGCATACGTCTTTCCTGCTCCGCAGAGGTCCGGGGAGATGTGAAGGTCTTTGTGCCTGAACGCTCAAGGGCGGGGAAACAGGTCGTCCGTAAGACTGCAAAGGAGCTTTCCATTGCGATTGACCCGGCCGTGAAAAAATATAATGTTGATCTTGCTGCCCCGACCCTTCATGACATGACAACCGGTGACTGCGAAAGAGTCCTGAAGTTTCTTGAAGATGATTACGGTTTAAAGGGCCTCCGGTTCGATTTCGAAGTCTTAAGAAACCTTCAGGACATTTTAAGGAAAGATGACTGGAAAGCAACAGTTACCGTATGGATGGATAAAGAGATAATAAAAGTGGAGCCCGGCTTTGAGGAAAACTGTTACGGCCTTGCGGTGGACATTGGAACGACCACCTGTGTCGGATATCTTACGGACCTTACCACCGGTAAGGTTGTCAGCACGGAATCGATGATGAACCCCCAGGTACCGTACGGAGAGGATGTGATGTCACGCATTACTTATGCGATGACCAATGATGACGGGCTTGAGACTATGAACAGGGCAATTATAGACGGGCTCAACGAGATAATTGAAAGGGCTGTTTCTGAAATCAAAAAAGACGGCCCAGGCCCAGGGCATGTCATAGATGACCTGACCATAGTATTCAATACAGCCATGCACCATATTTTTCTCGGTCTTAATCCTATATATATAGGGCGCTCGCCGTTTATCCCGGCTGTACAGAATTCACTGGATATTAAGGCGCGTGACATAGGCCTGAAGATAAATCCTTCATCGTATATTCATGTCCTGCCCCTGGAAGCGGGATTTGTGGGCGCGGACAACGTAGGTGTGCTTATTGCGGAGGAACCCTATTCCCAGGATGAAATGGTCCTTGTAATTGATATTGGTACGAATGGTGAACTGCTGATGGGGAACAGGGAGAAGATATGTTCCACTTCCTGTGCAACGGGCCCGGCATTTGAAGGCGCGCAGATAAAGTTTGGGATGAGGGCCGCCCCGGGGGCTATTGAAGTAGTCCGGATCGACCCTGAAACAAAGGAGCCCAAATATAAGGTCATCGGTGAAACCGACTGGCATACGGACCTTAAGAAGATTGATGCAAAGGGCATCTGCGGGTCCGGGATCATAGAGGTTGTTGCCGAGATGTTCAAGGCAGACATAATAGATAAATCGGGCAGGTTCGCCAAGGACCTTGATATACCCAGGGTGAGAAAGGACTCCGACGGCAGGCCGGAGTATGTCCTTGCATGGGCCAAAGAGACTTCGATCAATGCGGACATTACCATTACACAGGGGGATGTCAGGGCGCTTCAACTGGCAAAGGGCGCCCTTTATGCCGGTGCTAAACTGATGATGAAGAGACTCGGGATTGATAAACTGGACAGGGTTATTCTTGCCGGTGCGTTCGGAAGCCATATCAGCAGGGAGGCCTCATTGACCCTCGGAATGTTTCCGGACTGTTCGATCGACAGCATATATGCAGTCGGTAACGCAGCTGGTGACGGCGCGAGGATGGCGCTGCTGAATAAAGGGAAGCGGGTTGAGGCCAATGAGAGGGCGAGGTGGGTTGAGTTTATTGAGATTGCGACTGACCCGACTTTTGAAAAAGAGTTCATGCAGGCAATGCATATACCTCATATGAAGGACGAGTTCCCGAACCTGAAAGAACTGCTCGACAAGTCGGGGACTAAAGTTGAGATAAAAGGGTAAAGGACCGTTCCAGCCGCTCAAGCGGATTTATACTATGACAAAAGTAAGTGTTAATTCAGGCAACTGCGGTTTTTCAGTTACCATTTCGGTAGAAAAAGTGGAAGGTAAAAAAGTCCGTGTCTCGCTTGATACTGAATGCGAAATGGTGGCTGAAATGCTTAAAGATATTTCTTTGCTTGATATGAGAGTTCTTTTTTCAAAACATTTTGCCAACCCTGTATATCGGTCCGCAGATAAATATTTAAAACATACAGCCTGCCCTGTCCCCTGTGCAATTTTAAAAGCAGCGGAAGTAGAGCTGGGACTATGTCTTCCAGAAGATGTTACTATAAGATTTGAAGAAAATGATCTCGACAATGAAACTGCTGAAGATTAGCAGGGGATAATGGGAACACTGTTAACATTCATTACATATATAGTATGTGCTGTTTTCCTGGGAAGATTTCTCTTCCATGTTATGTCGTGGCTAAGGGCAGTGAAGCAGCCTGAAGTCGACTCAATTTCAAAAAAAGTATCATCAGGCATGATCGCTGAAATGCTGCTGGACATAGTTTTTTTCAGGAGACTGATTAAGACCAATAAAATACTCTGGGCCGCCTCCTGGACATTCCATATATCCTTAATCCTTGTGATCGTCAGACATTTGAGATATTTTATGTACCCTGTCCCGGATTTTGTGATGTCCATGCAGACCACAGGAATTGCCGCCGGATATGTTTTACCTGTGTCCCTGCTGATTATATTTATAATAAGGGCAGCCGGCAACAGGGACAGATATCTCTCTTTTTATAATTTCTTTCTTTTAGCGGTGCTTTTGCTGACGGGCATGACCGGTATCTTACTGAAGCTGTTTTACAGGACCGGCCTGCTGGACATTAAGGCTCTTATGATGGGTATTGTTACATTTCATCCGGATGCCATGCCCGACAGTATTCTGTTTATTGTGCATTATATTCTGGTGCTTATCTTAATCCCTGCTCTCCCGTTCCATCTGATTGCGGCCCCGGTAATAACCGTGGAAGCAAGTAAACGCGATCGGGAACTTGGCCTGGTACTTCATGAAAAATAAAAAGCCATTTGGCAAAGAATTAACAAGAACACAGCTTATGGAGCTGGATGCATGCACTCAGTGCGGTGAATGCCTCAAGTACTGTCCTGTACAGGAAGTGACGGGCAATCCCGACATATCGCCCCCGGAGAAGATACGCATGTTCAGGCAGCTCATTAAAGAAACAGATGGAATTAAATCGAAGCTGTTCGGCCCCGGTGAGATCAGTAAAAAATTACTGGAAGACCTTACAAAAGCCGCCTATGAATGCACGGTATGCGGTGCATGCGGGCAGAGCTGTCCGGTCGGGCTCTTTAACCAGCGTCTATGGCCTGTTCTCAGGAAAGAAATGGTCAAAAGGGGCCTCGGCCCTATCGGGCCCCAGGCAAATATGCAGAAGTTTATAAAGGAAAACGGTAGTCCGTATGACAAACCCACGGAAGACAGGTACAGGCCGTGGTTCCCCGAAGGAGTAAATATTGCCGATACGGCGGAAATCGCATATTATGCAGGCTGTACCGGTGCATTCTTTGCAAAGCCTATGGTTAGAGGCGATGTTCTTGTGATGGACTCAATAGGTGAACCGTTTACAATGCTGCCGGAAGAAGAGGAAGTCTGCTGCGGATTTCCGTTGTTCATAACAGGCCAGCATGATATGCTGGAAGACCTGACCGTCAGGCTTGTTAATGCATATAAAGAAAGAGGGGTTAAATCGCTTATATGTTCCTGCCCCTGCTGTGTAAATATAATGGCAAGGGACTGGCCGCTCTTCTATGGGAAGGAACTGCCTTTTAAAATCAGGCATATAACACAGTTTGTTGAAGAAGCCCTGAAAAGCGGCAGGCTGGAATTTAAGAAGAGTCTAAAAGAGAGAATAATTTACCATGACCCCTGTTACCTGAGCAGGGGAGTTGGAATTATTAAAGAACCGAGGGCTATTCTCGGGAGCATTCCGGAAGTTGAGCTGCTGGAGTTTGACAGACATGGCGTTGATACGCGCTGCTGCGGTGCCGGAGGTGCTGCCAGAAAAGTTTTTCATGACAATGCAATTGCCATGGGCAGGCTTACCGTGGATGAGGCCGTAGAAAAAAAGGCCGATAAACTTGTATTAAGCTGTCCGGCCTGTTATGAAAAAGTTAACGAGGCAATGATAGACCATGATAAGAAGATCAAAATAGTTGATATCATGGAGCTGGTCGCGGAGCTGATATAACCCCCCCAGCCCCCCCTTGGTAAGGGGGGGATCAAAAATTCTCCCCTTACCAAGGGGAGACACAGAGGGGTTTTGGTAATTTTAATAATGGGTAACTACGAAATAAAATGCAGAAAATGCGGGCTGGTCCTGAAGGAAACCTACTGCGCTTTTTGCGAGCACTGCAGGGACGCCCTTCTTGTCACCGGCTATAAAGAGAGTCAGTTCAAAGTTAAAGATATAAACAGTATATGGAAGTTTAACTGGCTGCCTGTTCAGAGCCCTGAATTTCATCAGCCGGGCCCGGTTGTTTATAAATCTGAAGGATTGTCCGAAATGCTGGGACTCGAAGAACTGTATATAGCTTTTAATGGATACTGGCCTGAGAAGGGGGCGGAAATTACAAGCTGTACTTTCAAGGAATTTGAAGCAGCGGTTGTTCTGGAAAATGCCTTTGGGAACGACATTGAAGGGATGGTAGTTGCATCCGCCGGAAATACGGCAAGGGCCTTTGCGCATCTGTCGACGGTTACAGGTTTTCCTGTGATAATTGTGGTTCCCAAAATGTGCTTATTTGAAATGTGGTACCTTGAAGCTTCCCTGAAGGTACCTACCCTTGCCCTTGAAGACGGGGATTATTCAGACGCTATTGATCTTGCAAAGAGAATAGCATTGACACGGGGATACCCCTTTGAAGGGGGCGTAAAAAACATTGCTAAGAGAGACGGCCTCGGTATAGTCCTGCTTGAGGCAGTTTCAACAATGGGAAAACTTCCCGACCGCTACTTCCAGGCTGTCGGGAGCGGCACCGGGGCCATAGCCGTATGGGAAATGTCGGACAGGTTCCTCAATGACGGCAGGTTCGGTTCCCGTTTACCGGTACTTCATCTTGCACAGAACCTGCCGTTTGCACCGATGGTAAAGGCATGGAATAAGGGAAGTCGTGAGCTTTTTCCGGAAGATCTGAATCCCAAACTCATAGAAGAGATAACCACACGGGTCATATCTACACGCTACCCTGCTTATTCATTAATGGGCGGAGTTTTCGATGCCCTTACCGCAACCGGCGGGAGCATGTATGGTATTGTTAACGATGAGGTTTATGAAGCAATCGACTTCTTTGAAGAGGGAGAGGGGATAGATATTGTGCCTGCAGCCGGTGTAGCTGTTGCAGCTCTTCAAAAGGCTGTGAGGGAAAAACATGTAGATAAAAAAGATTCTATCCTGTTAAACATTACAGGCGGCGGTGAACGGCGGTTAAGAAAAGATATGGAGACATACAGGGTCAGACCTCATATGGTATCAAAAGACATATCAGACAAAGAAATAGAGGAATTAGTATGCAATCTCCCGAAGACAACCTCGTAGAGATACTGAAAGCCAACAGAATAGATTTTGTGTCCAGCCTCCCGTGTGACAGGATCAAGTTCCTGCTTGAGCGGATCAAAAAAGAATTCTTCCATATCCCGATAACACGGGAAGAAGAAGGCGTAGGCATTTCCGCCGGCATTTCACTTGCGGGAAAGAGGCCTGCCATGTTTGTCCAGAGCTCGGGCATCGGTAATATGATCAATGCCCTTCTATCTCTGACAGGGTTCTATGAACTGCCCCTTGCCATATTTATCAGCCAGCGGGGAATTTATAAAGAAGCGATTGAAGCCCAGCTGCCGATGGGACAAAGACTTCCCGGAATCCTGAAGGGTGCCGGCATTTCATATTCCTCGATCAGCACGCCGGATGACATAAATATTATAAAGAGGAAACTCCCGGCTGTTTACAAAGAAAACAAAATCCATGCATTTCTTCTCAATCCGGCTGTATTTGAGGGGATTTGCGATACCAGGACCCTTACACCCCCTACCTGTCCGGTAAAGGTCAAGCCGGCAAAAGAAGATACGGGAAAGATGGCCCCTGAATTTACCCGCTATGATATGCTGAAAGTAATAGCGCCGCATCTTGATTCCAAAGTTGTTGTATGCAATCTGGGGATCCCTTCAAAAGAGCTGTTTATAATTAAGCACCAGCCTTCAAATTTCTATATGCTGGGAAGTATGGGAATGGCTGCGCCGATCGGGCTTGGGATAAGACTTGCTTCAGATAAAGAAGTTATTGTAATAGACGGTGACGGAAGCCTTCTCATGAATCCGGGCACTCTTGCAACCGCCGCCCATTTTAATCCGTCCAGGCTCACTGTACTTGCTGTGGACAACAGTTCATACGGGTCCACAGGTGAACAGCCGACGCTTACGGGTTCATGTGTAGACCTTGCAGTTATGGCAAGAGGATTTGGTATTGGCCATGTTATAAAAGCAGCGGGGAAAAATCAGCTTCTTGATGCTTTCAGGAGTCCATATAAAGGCCTAAAGTTCATTCATGCATTGGCCCTGCCCGGAAATGCAAAGGTCCCGAATATCCCGGTCCATTATCTGGAAATTAAGAGGCAGGTTATGGAGTTTATAAGGTTTTAGAGGTTCATACAAGGGCAAGGCAGCGCCTGGCCCCTACAGATTCCCGGTCTTTTTATAGTCCTGAACGAACTTTTTCAATGCCCGGAAAAAGATCCAGTCCAGAGTGAGGTTGTTATCAGAGGCGATTTTCAGTAACTGTTCGATGACTTCCTTTTCAACAGCAATTTGACCAGGAGGGGCTGCGGAAGGTGCTTTTTTCTTTTTGGCAGTATCTGTTTTTTCCCCGGGGGAAAGTTTATCATGTTCCCTTTTCAGGAGGTTCACGAGGCCTTCTACGTCACCACCCTTAACAGCGTTAATGACATCCTCCGGAGGTTTTACGGAAGGGGATTTCCCGGACGGTGACGGGCCGGATTTTTTGGAAGCATCTCCCTTTTTCGGGCCGGGCTTGACTGAAAAACTTCCTGCGGGGAGCATTCCGGTCATCCCCATCATCATTTCCGCCAGTTTTCTGGCATGTTCATTGTCAGGCATTTCACGCTGAATAAAGTCTTCAAGCTTTCCCTCTGACATTGCCATTGCCATCTTGTCGGCCATCAGGGATTCCTGCTTTTCCCCTTCTTCAAAATTCCTTTTGCGTCCAAAAGGGGTGCCCGGCGGTTTTGGTAATGGTTTTTCTTTTTCAGACATCCTTATTATCCTTAAATGAAATTGTTTATTACTATAACATAATACTTGGGATATCATCCTGCAGAACCATTTTTTTCTTTTTACTTTTGCTCCTCTTCTGATATACTTTGATGAAGAAAAAATACAAAAGAGGGAGTTAACAACATGAAAAGAGTACTTCCTGTCAGAGTGCCTGTATACATAAAGGCCACACTCATATCGGGCAGCAAAAAACATAGTGCAGTAATCGGGAATCTTTCCGACAATGGTGCATTTGTCGAAACCGAGCCGACAAAGACAGCAACTCCATTTTTACCCGGGAAAAAGCTTAAGTTAGTATTTGAAGAATCCCCCAAAAATATTTTGAATCTGAATTGTGAAGTCATCTGGTTATACACAAAGAAATTAGCGCGGAGCAGCTTTACTAACTGCCTTGGCCTGGAAATTAAAAACCCTGCTTCAAAGTACAGTAAATATTTTGAATCTTTGTAAAATAATTTGCACTTATTCATAAACTGTAATATGAAAAAAAGATCAGGCAATGAGGGTAGCGTAAAAGGAGTAATCTATTTATTAATATTTGTATTGATGGTATTTCTTGCTGTAAAGTTTACCACGCCTTTTTATCACTATTATTTCTTTAAGATGCAGGCAGAAGGTGATCTGAAAATACAGACCAGAATGGTAAAGCAGCTTAAAGCAAAGGTCATGGAGACCATAAAAGAATTTAATGTCCCCCTGTCTGAAGAAAATCTATTAATTACAGTAGATGGAAAACATCGTACTCTTAAAACGAGCTGGACTGAAGAAGTAGATATCTTCGGCTACTATCAAAGAGAATTCCATTTTGATGTGGACATTGCAGTAACTACGTGGGATTAATTGTAAAAGTGTCTGCTTGCATCGGGTTCTTTCCTTGTTAGCGAGTTTTCTGGATTCCCGCTCAAAAGACCGCGGGAATGACGGACACATTCTTAAGGCACTACTTCTGTTTACAAATGCTGTAAACACTAATATTGACTTCTACAATTAAGTATCATCAATCCCGTCTTTATAATGGTCTTTTGAAGTATGTATCTTCCTGATCAACGCTGTATCAAATATTTCATCAAACGATATATCACGGTTAATGTATCCCAGTTTTTTCAGTACTTTCACGAATTCCATCGTTGAAGAAATATATTCATCAGTAAGGCAGGCACAGTACCTGGGAGATATTTTCAGGGTATCCAAAACAAAATTATTATCAACAACTCCAACGTAATCAGCAATAATATTTGCAGCTTCAGAAGGTCTTCCCCTGAGAAAAGCTGTTGCTTCTTCATGAAATATGAGGAAGCGCTCGACAGTTTCGCTCCCTTTAGCCAGGATATCATTTTTAACGAGAATACCGTAACTCGGGTTATCCGGCCAGAGTTTTGAAGGCGGGTAGAGCACTTTACAGTCAGCATAATTTTTCAGGGCAACAGCCAATGCAGGTGTCCCGGCAGCAGCGGATATCTCTCCCCTGTGCATCGCCTCCAAAACCTGATCAGCCCACTTGAAGTTAACAATTTCTATTTCTTTATCAAGTTTCCTGCTCTCCAGGCACCCTGAAATAATTACGTCATGAATTGAACCTTTACCGGGCACGCCTATTTTATGGCCGGATAACTGTTTAAGTATTTCATCAAGAGAACTCACCCCGGAATATCCTTTGAATTGATTTCTGCCGCTGATCACAGTCCCTTCTACATGGCCGCCTGCGATGCACTTGATATTGACTCCTCTGTCTATCCCGATTATTGCAGGAGGGAGGCCTATATATGCAAGGTCAATCTCCCCTTTTTCAAATGCATCAACAATTGCAGGCCCTGTTCCGAAGAGCTTCCATTCAGCCCCGGTACCCATAGTGTCCATGGCTATCATCAGAATCGAGGTGTGATAAAAAGTGGAGAGATGGCCTATCCTGAGTTTCATGCTAATAATTTATCAATATAGAAGTGGGGTTTGCAAGGGCAGAATTATTATTTTATCCGAATTATAACAGTATTAATATTTGTTCCTTGATAATAACAAAAAATCGGGTATAATTATTCGTAGCAAATATAGTATTCCTTTTCAGGTTATTCTATTAATAATTCGAATGAAAGACGACGATAAAATAAATACAGATACGGACTATACCTACACTGTCCGTATGGAAGCCGGGAAACCGGTCAGAACAACACACAGTGAGTCCTGCCTCGCCGTTACAGGGTACACCAGCCGGGAATTTGCTGAGAGCCCCTACCTGTGGATCCAGATGGTGCCGGCAGAAGACCGCGATCTTGTGCTGCAGCAGATAGAGCATACATATTCCCTGCTTTCTCCCAAACCCGTCGAGCACCGCATCAGACGCAAGGACGGTATAGTACTCTGGGTTGAAAGTATTGTACTGCCTAACCGGAATGAAAGCGGCAGCCTTGTTTCCTATACCGGGATAATCCGCGATATTAACGAACGCAGGAAGAAAAATGACGAACTTCGTGAAAGCGAGGAACGGTTTCGATTAGCTGCCACAGTCGCTAATGATCTGGTCTACGATTTTGATATTCAAAGCGAGACTATGCGGTTGTTTGGAGATATCAAGAGCTGTCTTGGATATGATCCCGATAAATTTCCTCAAACAATGAAAAGCTGGCTGGGAAGCATTCACCCTGATGATATCAGAAAGGTAATGGAGACTTACACGGGTTGCGTCAGGACCGGTGAGAACGGCCATTTCGATTATCGAATCCTGGGAAAAGACGGGGCTTACCGGCATTGGGAAGAACACGTAACACCCATATTCGCCCAAAAGGGACAGCTTTTAAAATGGATTGGTGCAATTACGGATATTACAGAGCACAAGAAGACTGAAAAAGAATTGCATGACAGGATAAAAAAACTTGAGAATATTGATAATGGGCAGGATACCCTTCATTCCTGACCTCTCTCATTTCCGCTTATGACGGCAGGTATTTGATAAATTGGTTCGTATCATCAACGAGAACCACTTTAGGACTTATGGGCTTGTCTGATAACTCAAAACCGATAATTATAATTTCCTCGCCTTTATTAATTAAATGGGCAGCGGCCCCATTGAGGCAGATGGTACCTGATCCCCTGGCACCCGTTATGACATAGGTTTCCAGCCTGACTCCTGTGGTATTGCTTGCAACGAGCACTTTTTCACCGGGCCATAACCCCGTCATTTCCATTAACTCTTCATCAACGGTAATGCTTCCTATATATTCAAGGTTGGCGTCAGTTACAGTTGCCTTATGTATTTTGGATCTCATTACCCAGCGCATACTTCTACTCCTGTATAAAATCTAATGCAGTTTCTCCCCAACCTGTCAGATAGGTTCATTGAGCACGACTGTCAGAGACGTGTGCATCAAGATATTCGCCTTCTGCTATCATTTCAAGCTGGTCCAACTTATCTATTTTACTACCTCGCTTGAAAAAAAGCTTCCCCCGGGTCAAGGACTTGTATTGCCCTGCAGGGAGATAGGTGAAGGCCTGCCTATTGCCATAAAAAGGCTTGAATTTAAAATGTTTTTACGATGTTACCGCCCTATCCCTTGTCAGGGCCGGGCCGCCTTCTTAACTGATTGAGATAGATCAGGCCGGTAATTGCCAGCCCCACGATATAGATATGGTTCTTATTGTCAAATCCCAGCCATTCCGCTGCCGTTGCCGGCTGCATCATGAGAAAGGTCACGACCAGCATAAAAGGAATTTCATACCAACGGTTTCTGGAGACAAACCACCCCTGTGTAGCTGCCGCAAAGGAAAAATTGCCGATGCAGGCCATGAAAAATATCAGGAGAGCCGCCCCCCAGCTGTTGATGTTGTGGAGAATCAGATCATGGTTGAATACGAACATAAACGCGATCATTGCCGTTCTTATATCATATAGGAAACCCTGTATACCTGTTTTTATGGGCGGGGACTTTGCAATTGCGGCGGCGGCATAGGCCGCAAGTCCCACAGGCGGTGTATCATCGGCCAGGATCCCGAAGTAAAAGCAGAACAGGTGCGCTGCCATGAGGGGGATGACAAATCCGTTTGCCATTCCCACCTCCATGATCACTGGTGCTATCAGTACGGCCATAACAATATACGTGGCTGTTGTAGGCAGTCCCATTCCCAGAAGAAGACTCGCTACAGCTGTAATGGTGATCAATAAAAAAATATTTCCACCCGAAAGAAACTCCACGAGTTCAGTGATAATGCTCCCGATACCCATTGTGATAATGCCCACAATAATTCCTGCGGCAGCGCATGCAATTGCTACGGTGACCATATTCCGTCCTCCTGCAACCGCAGCATCCAGCAGGCTCTTCCCCCCTGCCTTAAAGGCAGGGCCCAGCGGGTTTTTCTTCCTGAAAGACCTGACCAGTTCCTGCATAATCATAACTACTGCCATGACGACAATAGCCCTGAAGACGGATACTGCAGGGGAATGACGGAACACCACAAGTTCATAGACCAGCACCCCGATGGGAATAAGGAAATGGATGCCGGATTTCAGGATCTCCATGAAGTCCGGTGTTTCCGCCCTGCTGAGGCCGCGCAGCCCGGCCTTGGAAGCCTCTACATGGACAATAAAGAAGAGTGTCGCGTAGGAAACAAAGGCGGGGACGGCCGCCGCTTTTACAACCTCGAGGTAGGAGATCCCCAGGTACTCGGCAATAATAAACGCGGCAGCTCCCATAATGGGCGGGGCAAGCTGGCCGTCAGTGCTGGCAGCCACTTCCACGGCAGCGGCCTTTGTCGGTGAATAACCCACCTTTTTCATCAGGGGGATAGTAAATGTACCGGTAGTTACGATATTGGCAATAGACGATCCTGATACCATGCCAGTCAGTCCCGATCCAACTATGGCAGCCTTGGCCGGCCCCCCCTTGAACCTTCCGAGGACACTCAGGGAAAGCTCAATAAAAAACTTCCCTGCACCTGCGCGCTCCAGCATGGCGCCAAAGAGCACAAAAAGGAATACTACCGTTGCGGACACGTCAAGGGGAATCCCGTAGATCCCCTCTGTTGAGAGCGCGATTTTCCCAACATACTTACTCAGGGAAGTACTCCTGAAAGCAAAGGCTTCAGGCATCTGTTCCGCAAAAAAAGCATAGAACGTAAACAGGGTTGCAATCACGGTCAGAGCAGGTCCTATCACACGCCGTGCCGCCTCAAGGAGAAGAAGGACAAGGATCACCCCAATGATTATGTCCCTCTGCAGAGGAGCGCCGGATCTCATGGAAAGACCGGTGTAGTCAATTAAATAGTAGAGGGCAGCACCGGCTGCAGCAGTTCCCAGCAGCATGTCCATGAGCGGGATATGTGTCCTGGCAGAGAGAAAAGAAAAAAATCCTTTCACTGGACGCTTTACCGCAGGATAGCTGAAAAACGCGATGGAAATCGCGAACCCCAGATGAATACTCCGGATATAGGATGAGTTCAAAATGAGCCAGCTGGCCGTAGAGAGCTGGAATATGCACCAGGCAACGGCAAGTACAGGCACAAAAAAACGCTGGTAGTTTTCTGCATGGCGAGGGGCGGAAAACTCTTCTTCGGTAATCCGCCCCTCTGCTTCAGCAGCTTTTTCTATCTGTGAAAAGTCCTCAGGGCCGGAAGTCTTCTTATCCCTCCCTGCAGGATCATAGTTCCTCAAATCTCGAGCTATTTAAGAAGTCCCGCTTCTTTGTAATACTTCACCGCGCCGGGATGAAGCGGAGCAGACAGTCCCGTTAACATAGACTCTTTTGTGAGAATGCTGTATGCAGGATGCAGTTTTTTGAAACTTTCAAAGTTCTCAAAGATTTCCTTTACAACATGATATACATCTTCTTCAGAAATTCTGCTGTGCGTCACAAAGGTCGCCTTGACTCCGAAGGAAGGCACGTTATCCTTGTTTTCGGCATTGGGGTAAAAACTTATAGGCACTACACTGCGTGCATAGTAAGGGAACTTTTGATAAAAATTGTCAGGGAGCGTGATAGGCACGAAGCGTACTTTTCTCGTGCCCGCAGTAGCTTCCTTAAAAGCTCCCGACGGATGTCCGACTGTGTAGAAAAAAGCATCAATCCGTCCATCAAGCAGGACCCCCGGTGCCTCTGCAGCCTTCAGTCCTTCTGCATTTATATCACTTTCGATATTTATCCCGACTGCGGTCAGTGCGTCAATGGAGTTCTGCCGCTGGCCGGAACCGGGATTCCCGATATTGACATGTTTCCCTTTCAGGTCTTTTAATGCCTTGATACCCGTGTCAGTACCTGCAAGGAGTGTGATACTTTCGGGGTGAATGCTGAATACTGCCCTGAGGTCTTTTTGGGGCCCTTTGTCTTTCCACTCCGCAAGCCCTCTGATCGCCTGATACTGGCGGTCAGACTGAACAATACCGAAGTCAAGATCTCCTGACATAATGGCATTGACGTTGTATACCGAGCCTCCTGTGGATTCCACCGTAAGACGCATCTTGTATTCCTTTTTCTTTGCATTCACGATTCTCGATATGGCACCGCCGGTGGGATAATATACTCCGGTAACGCCCCCTGTACCGATCGTATAATACTTTGTCTGCGAAGCAGATATTGCAGGGCCGGACCCGCATAGGATAATTGCCAGTGCTAAACAAAATACAACAACCAATAATTTTTTTGTCATCTTTCCCTCCTTTTGATAAATTAGCATGTTAGCATTATATAATTGATGGCAGCAAAAAGAAAGAAAAATGCATGGCAAGCCTGAGCAGGTTTGAAATATTTGAAGATTAGTTATTAACGATATTCAGATTTATTTTAATATGCAAGAGAATCCTGCCCCTTTAACCCGTATATTGCATAAAGGATTAAATCTTTTACATGTTTTGACCGAGAAGAAGAGATAGTTTCTTAAAATTTCTGTTTTGTTATAATAGTGGATTATGCTTGGGTTTTTAACAAAAATATTAGGTACAAAGAATGACAGGGAGATCAAAAAGCTCTGGCCTCTGGTTGAGCAGATCAACGACCTTGAATCTTCCATATCGTCTCTGGATGATTCCGCGCTCAGGGCCAAGACGGATGAATTCCGTAAAAGGCTCGAATCAGGCGAAAGTATAGATGATATCCTCCCCGAGGCATTTGCTGTTGTTCGGGAAACATCTGTCCGGACTCTCGGTCTGAGGCACTTCGATGTCCAGATGATCGGCGGCATTGCCCTTCACCGCGGCATGATCTCAGAGATGAAGACCGGTGAAGGTAAGACCCTTATGGCGACCCTGGCTGTTTACCTTAATGCCATTGACGGATGGGGCGCCCATATAATTACAGTTAATGATTACCTGGCGAAAAGGGACGCCCAGTGGATGGGGCCTTTATATGATTTTCATGGTCTTTCTTTTGGCGTTATCCAGCATGACAGTTCTTTTATTTATGATACCTCACATCATTCGGAAGACAGCCGGCTCAAATATTTGAGGCCTGTGGAAAGGCAGGAAGCCTATAACGCGGACATAACCTACGGGACAAACAACGAGTTCGGCTTTGATTTTTTAAGAGATAATATGAAGTATCATATAAATGACTATGTGCAGAGAGAGCTGAATTTTGCCATTGTTGACGAGGTTGACAGTATCCTGATTGATGAAGCGAGAACCCCTTTAATAATATCGGGCCCGTCTGAAGAATCTACGGACAAATATTACAAAATAGACAAGCTGATACCAAAGCTGAAAAAGGAAGAGGATTTCACGATCGATGAAAAGGCAAAGAGCGCTATCCTGACTGAAGACGGGAATATTAAAGTCGAAAAACTGCTCGGTGTTGGCAATCTCTACGACCCTGCCAATGTGGAACTTGTCCACCATGTCAATCAGGGATTGAGGGCGCATTCACTTTTCAAAAGGGATGTGGATTATATTGTCAAAGACAATGAAGTAATAATAGTTGATGAGTTCACCGGACGTCTTATGCCCGGCAGGCGCTGGTCAGACGGACTGCACCAGGCGATCGAGGCAAAAGAGGGCGTAAAGATAGAAAGCGAAAATCAGACCCTTGCCACTATTACTTTTCAGAACTATTTCAGGATGTACAACAAATTATCCGGTATGACCGGTACAGCTGACACGGAAGCAGAGGAGTTCGGCAAGATATATAACCTTGAAGTCCTTGTCATCCCTACAAATCAGCCGATGATCAGGGCCGATAACGCGGATGTCATTTACAAGACCGTCAAGGCAAAATATAATGCGGCAATTAATGAAATGGTAGACTGTCATAAAAGGGGACAGCCGGTCCTGGTCGGGACCATATCAATCGAGGGGTCTGAAGTGCTCGGATCTCTGTTAAAAAAGAAAAAGATACCCCACTCTGTCCTTAATGCAAAATATCATGAACAGGAGGCCGAGATTGTAGCGCAGGCCGGAAGGTACGGTGCCGTTACCATAGCTACAAACATGGCAGGCCGTGGTACTGATATTGTACTCGGGGGCAATCCCGAAGGCATCGCAAAGGACAGGCTGAGGGAGAAAAAAGATTATACCGAGGAAGAGTATCAAAAAGCTCTTGAGAAGGCAAAAGAAACCTGCGAACAGGAGAAGGAAAAAGTCATCGCTGCCGGGGGGCTTCATATAATGGGTACGGAAAGACATGAGTCAAGAAGGATCGATAATCAGCTGAGGGGCCGTTCCGGGCGCCAGGGCGATCCCGGCTCATCGAGGTTTTACCTTTCCCTGGAAGACGACCTTATGAGAATATTCGGTTCGGACAGGGTCTCCGGCCTCATGGGGAAGCTTGGCATGGAAGAAGACCAGCCCATTGAGCATAAGTGGGTGACCAAGGCCATAGAGACTTCCCAGAAGAGAGTGGAGGGGCATAACTTCGATATAAGAAAACACCTCCTTGAATATGATGATGTCAACAACAAGCAGAGAACGGAAATTTACTCTTTCAGGCGTGAGATACTTGCTTCAGATAATCTGAAAGACAGGATTATGGAAATGACCGAGAATGTACTCGACGATATCCTCTCTATTCACTGCCCTGAAGACAAGCATCCGGAAGAATGGGATATGAAGGGCCTTAAGGATGCGCTTTACGGCCAGTTTACAATAAGTTCTGAAATTGAGGCTGCGAACTTTGAAGATATGCGCGATAAACTCCTGGGAGATATTAATCCGGCTTATGAGAACAAGGAGCAGGAGATCGGACTTGAGACATTCAGGTACCTTGAAAAAATGATCCTCCTCCAGGTTGTTGATGTTCAGTGGAAAGACCATCTCCTCAGCATGGACCACCTGAAAGAAGGCGTGGGCCTCAGGGGATACGGCCAGAGAGACCCGCTTGTTGAATACAAAAGAGAAGCATTTGAGATTTTTGCCGATCTGAGTGACAGGGTTTCAGCGGAAGTAGTTTCCAGATTGATGAAGATCCAGATAGCGCGGGAAGATACAATGGAGCAGAAGTTTACTCCAAGACCCTCAAGAATGACATACGGCCGCAGCAGCGAAGGAGGAGCAGGCAAGCCGCAGACTGTGGTCAAAGACAAAAAGGTAGGCAGAAACGACCCGTGCGTTTGCGGCAGCGGGAAAAAATACAAAAAGTGCTGTGGACAAAATGCGTAAAATTCTACTTATAGATA
>SDBV01001912.1_pt1 | contig 31262 bp, 31 predicted proteins | sample 2277081 | NCBI WGS metagenome assembly SDBV01 (sample SAMN10402039, study PRJNA504765) | marine sediment metagenome | isolation source: marine sediment core GS10_PC15, 223 cmbsf | place: Arctic Ocean: Southern Knipovich Ridge | collected 2010 | reverse complement strand
CGTAGAGGTTAATCTTGTCTCCAGTTTGGATAACCCCCTTTACTGGAGCCTCTGCCTTGGAAATGACCGTCGGCTCTCTTCCCTCTGCTCGGGTTGCTCTATAGACATCCCTGCCCAGCGTCTCATAGGTAGAATTACATATCCGGGCATACCTGTTACGGCTGGCGAGCACATTGGTTACTACTGGATATGCTGACTTGTTTCCCTCTGCATTTAATACATTATCAAAAATCAGGAGGGGATATTTATCCTGCGCCTCAAAACGTTCCGCTATCGCCGTTATTTCCTGATTCGTATCAACTTCTTTTTCGATGTGGATAACATCTTCAGGATAGCTTGCTTCGTACTCCTTGATAAAACTACGTAATTCTTTTGGCATATCTACATCTCCTTTCTAAAATCGAGTACTAGTGCTGCCTGTAGCCGCTCACTCACCTCCTTCCGACCCTGAGGCCATTGGTCTCTAAAAGCTCCAGTTGATATATCCACGGGCAGGCTTTCAACAATTAAAATCTGTTCGTTTTTTTGGGTTCCCAGGCTCATATATAAAGCATCAAAAGTAGGCCCCCAACTTTTAGGAACTCAACCTCACATGACCCAGATTAGTTCCGTTACCGGTATTACGTGAGCCGTCTGCTCATACACTGCTCATTTTTATCATGGGCGCTATGTTATTCTACATTCTCGTGTCCCCTGGTGTAACCCACTGAATGGCGTATTTTGCCTAGCATAATATTCTTACCGCCTGTAAGTCATATCAATTACTACTGGGTAGGGGAGCCGGTGTGGGGGCTGGTGCTGGTTGAGCACAAGCTCCTGCTAATGACAATACTAATATCGCAACCAGACTAATAATCGGTAAACTTTTCTTTTTTATCTTAAACTCCTCCATTTAGATTTTGGTCGGCGAAAATTACACTACTACCTCATTCTCACCTCCTGCGTTGTTTCAATCTCTTAAAAGCTATTTATCTGTGTTGATTGGTAGGCAGGATGCCACTTGCCCGATTATGCCCAAGGCTGCAACGGGAGGGGCCTCAGCACCAGTCAGTTCGCCTCGGTCTCCCCTGGCAGAGCCCGCCTACTCTCTAGACTTATCCCCAACTGACATAATAAAGCCGAAGGGTTTAAAAATACATCTACACTTGGGGCTCTGAGCCCTTTTGCTTGACTTACATCCAATATTGCTGAACCGCTAAAGAAGCTACATAAGACCGCTACTTGTTCCACTCCCCAGAAAGACCTGCGCCCACAGGTCTTTCTGGTTTTGGCTGTTTCCCCTTTTCCTCCCTTGCCTCTTCCCTCTAAAGAAACTCGTATACCGCTTTCCAAACAACTAGGGATATAGCTCAGTGCACGGTGTTTTCCATATTTCGCTTTGACATAATCCTTGATGGTCTTCTGATACGTTTATCGTATCAGTATATTAAAGACACAACTAGGTCGCATCATATAACACTGTTTAGGTCTTGTCAACCCCTTATACAAGAATTATTACGACTGGCCTGCCCCCTTTTTCTTTAATCGCCAGTCTAACACAAGAACTGGTGCCGTTTGAGGGGGGCAACCTCAAAACCCATAAGACTAACACTGTAGTTGGTACAGAAAAGGGGGCAACCTCAATGACGATTGGGACTAACTTAGAAAGTGGTATAGTGTATGGGGGCAGGTCAGAGGGTCTAAGAGGAAAAGCTGGCGGACTGCACCCGTTGCAACAGGCTTTCATGAAGCACTTTGCCATCGAATGCGGCTACTGCACCCCGGGAATGATACTGACAGGAGGTCGATAATGAAGCCCGAGTTTCCCAAATTCAAGGTGGCGGCCGTTCAAGCTAGCTCGATAATCAAAGATGCGCCGCAATGGTTTGATACCAGAGCCACGGTTGATAAGGCAACGAACCTCATTAGCGAGGCAGCTAGAAACGGAGCTAGGCTAATCGTATTTCCGGAATGCTGGCTCCCTTGTTATCCATACTGGGCACTTGACTTCACCGACCGGCGCGGCTTTGATGAAATCTGGGCAAATTTTCTCTGGAATTCAATTGAGGTACCTGGTCCGGAAACCGAGGCACTGGGCAAGGCTTCCAAAGAGGCTAATGCTTACTTGGTAATGGGTGTCAGCGAAAGGGACAGATATTATCCGGGCAGGATGTATAACTCCATCCTTTATATGAATCCCCGTGGGGAAGTGGTAGGAGTGCATCGCAAGATAGTCAATACGGTGCAGGAAAGGTTATTTCACACCGCAGGCGATGGTGGGGATAACCTAAAAACAGTATTTGATACGGAGCTGGGCAGGATAGGCGGCTCAATTTGTGGCGAACATTGCCAGCTTTTATTACTTTATAATTGGCTTATGCAGGGGATGCAAATACACTGCTCGCTGTGGTCAGGTGAGAAAGGGATAGAGAACTATACTGACTTGGTCAGCCGCTCATTCTGCCGCATTGGGCATGTTTTTGGGGTTCTGAGCGCAACCTTTATTGCCGAGACTGACATGCCGAAGAAGTTTTATCGGAACGCTTACTTCAATATCCCGGGAGCATTTCGCGGTGGTAGCGGCATAGTTGATCCGGCGGGACAATATATTGCCGGACCGGCCTACGATAGAGAAACTATAGTCTATGCAGATATTGTCCAACGCCTGCTGCGCTACTATTCGTTTCAGCCTGGCATTCTCCTCTTCCAGAGCCTTTAGCCGCTTGAACTCAGAAAGGGTCATCCCCCCATACTTGCTTTTCCAGCGATGGATGGTAGCCGGGGAAACCCCGTGCTCCCGGGCAGCATTAACCACTGGCACCCCCGACTCAACCTCTTTGAGGATGCGGAATATCTGCGCCTCCGAATACCTTCTTGTTTTCACTTATGCTCCCTCCTGTAGTTATTTTACAGGAGTCCCGCATTTCAAGTGGACCTAATTTCGGGGGGCAGGCCAGATGTATGAATCTCACTAACCGCTTTTTGCCTTCTTCTTTCTTTTAGGCTTTTTCCTAGCCTTCGTTTTCTTGGTTTTGGGGAGAAGTGCTGGATCGACTAAGGCATCTGCGAGAGCACCAAACCAATGAATATGCAACAGGTGGGCGGCCCGTGTAACCGCAATATATAATAATCTGCTGTGAAGAATAGAACCGGTGTAGTTATTCTTGCGAGCATTTGCTAGAATTACGGCATCGTATTCCAGCCCTTTATTTTCCTTCTTATTCGGATTATAGGTGCAACAAACAAAGCAAGGGCAGCTCCAATGATAGTCGTGTTCCACCCCGGGAAAGCGATTAAGAACCCAGCTACAACTAGGAGTGGACGCGCCCACAACCCGATCTTTCCTACCGTTACCAAATAGCCCTCCATCCCCGCGGCAATGAGCAGTATACCAAGTAGGCATAGGAAGAAAAGATAAAGCGTCTCGAAAATCGGGCCCTGTAGAATCAAGCTTGGGTTGAATATAAAGAAGAAGGGGATAAAGTATATTACCACCCCAAGGCGCATAGCTTGAAAAGCTGTCTTCATAGGGCTAGCTCCAGCTATACCTGCAGCGATGAAGGCACCACTAGCAACCGGGGGGGTTATAACCGCCAGCATCGCATAATAGATAATAAAAAGATGAACAGCTAACACGTTTAGCCCACCTGCCTGTATAATGGCCGGGGCAAGGGTTACGGCAAGGAAAATATAGGCCGCAGTCAGCAAGCCCGCCATTCCAAGAAAATAGCAAGTTACCACTCCCAGCACCAGAATCAGGAAGATATTTTCTGCGCCAAGATTAATAATCGCTGCCGTGAATGCAGGGGCGGTACCGGTTATGGTGAGGCCACCCGTAATAAGGCCTATGGGAAGCATGATAGCCATTGTCTGAGTTATCAACTTTCCTATTGTTGCGAGCGTTTCGATGATTCTCCTGGGGGTCAACATAGTTTCTCTGCGAGTGAAGGAAAGGAGGACTAGCAACCCTGAAGCGTAATATGGCGCTAACCTCTCCCATCTCATATAGAGAAGCCCCCACACAAGGAAGAGAAGGACGACTATAAATGGCCAGCCCTCAATAAGCGTTCTCTTAAGGGAAGGTATCTCTTCTTGGGGAAGCCCCCTAAGCCCAACCTTTGCCGCATAGGCATCAACTTGCATCAGCAGTCCAAAATAGTACAGGATAGCTGGTATAGCAGCAGCTATGATAACAACGGCGTAGTCAATGGCCAAAAGCATAGCCATAACAAATGCCACCGCCCCCATCACCGGGGGCATGAGCACTCCACCTGTTGATGAGCAAGCTTCTATCGCCGCGGCATAATGTTTAGGATATCCCGTCCGCTTCATAGCTGGGATGGTAATAGAGCCTGTAGCGACGATGTTTGCGAAAACACTCCCGCTAAGGCTGCCAAAGAACGCGCTGGATACCACGGCGACCTTGGCCGGTCCTCCCCTAAACCTGCCGAGGAGAGCCAGGGCGGTGTTGAGAAAGAATTTTCCTCCCCCTGAAGCTATCAGAATCCCGGCAAAAACGAGGAAACCTATAAGGATCTCCGCTACTACCTTTAGGGGTATCCCAATCAATGCCTCACTGCTGAAGATATTGAAACCTATTGTAGTGACAAAAGAATAACTAACCCCCCAAAGAATCCCAGGCATGTGGCTAGCAAATAACGCGTAGAGACCAAAAAATGCACACACGGCAAGGTAAACAAAGCCGCCCGCCCTTCTACCTCCTTCTAGAACCAAGAGAAAGAGAATAAATGCGATAGCAAAATTCAACCCGGATGGAGGGATCCAACCCACGTTTACTATCTCAAAAGCTTTTGAGAAGAGGTAAAGACCGATTCCAAGGGCCAGAGCGGCTTGCACAAGATCGTACCACGGCAATCGTTTGTCTTTCTTGCGCGCCGGCATCAATATGAAGACACAGGGAAGAAAAATGCCTACAAGGAGGTAATAGTAGGCAACGTCAAATAAAACCTTTCCTCCGATGACAAAGCCGAAGGTGTAGTAGACAGCCACACCTATTCCGCCGCCAAATGCAAAGAGTAAAAAAGCCCTTACCGCCTTGGGTAGACTTCCATACCTCGTGACTTCGACAGCAACAGGTTCTTCTGTGGAAGCCCCCTGTTGCTGTGAAGCCCTCATCTGTCTCATCGGCATCGGTAATTATTTCACACTCAGCGCATCATCAGAATCGGCTGAAGATTGACATCCTTCTTGTAATTCTCCCACAGCTGCACCCACTCCTCATTCATAGGGTCTACCTTTATCTTCCTTTGATCCGCCATGTCGATAGCAGCCTCATAACCCTCGACATACCTTGTGACCAGCTTCATGTTCTCCTCCTGTCGGGCATCATCATCTGCAGTCCACATCCCCTTTTCTTTGAAATATCTTACGGCTCCCTCATGGACTGGCAAGAAGATTGGCTCCATTCCGGCCTTAACAATGTCAATTTTCATTTCCGGAAGGAGGATATGTTTGTCTTTATAAGCATCATAGTTTTCATCAAACCATTTAGTCAGATGGTATATCAGCTCTGTGGAAATATCCGCTCGAACAACATACATTTGGCCCCCTGCAATCATGTTAAGGCCACGAGCTGACTCAACCCCCAGAGTCGCCGGTGAAAACACGTCAACAGGGGACATGCTTAACCATCTTTTTACGGCCTCTGGGTCTTCCGCCATTGTCGGGAGTGGTAACCAGCGTATTCCGTGGGGAGATGCCTCTAGTTCATAAACTACTCCGGTAGTGGGGGAAGTGAGAATAACGTCAACTTTTCCCTCCCCTAGGGCTCTTATAGAGGCCACGTGGCTAGCGGTAGGAACAATCGTTGCCTCACGTTCAAGCAGAGCAAGCAAGGCATCAACGGAACGTACAGTGAGTGCGAAGCCGGGAACAATGCCAATCTTCGTCTCTGGTTTTATGTCGTAAATAGTTTCTATGTCGGAATCCCCTCTAACCACGAAGCCCCAAGGACAAATATAGCTCTGCCAAAAGGCTCGCATCTGAAGCGGCCCACTGTCTCTCGCCTGGTATCCCAGTACCCCCATTATACCGTTAGCAGCCTCTTGTATCGAGTGCATCTGTATCTGAACCATCTCTTGCTTTAGCCATCTATGTCTTACTATCGAACTTGATTCAGGTATTACTCTTATCCTCATTCCGGTCGTTTGCTCCAGTACTGCCCCCCAAGCTATCATCATGGCATAGTTTGCCGTTCCCACACCGGGCGATGCCAACCTGAGGCTTTCTGGCCACTCCCATGCTGGTGCCGGTGCGGGTGCAGGAACCGGTGCGGGTGCCGGTGCTGGCGCTTGACAGCCAGCAGCAACCAAGCTCATGGCTAACAACAATGCCAGCGGGATTAACAGACTTTTCTTTCTCATTGAAAAACTCCTTCATTTAGATTTTGGTCGGCTAAAGATTCAATACTACCTCATATATCACCTCCTCCCCTGACTTCAGGGTCTCCTCGCTTACTCCTCACATCTCCCTACCCTGAGCCACTCTTGGTCAGAATATCCAATGCCGTTTAACACTCGTTTCCAATCACTCGATTACCGGCCTCGTCATTCACGCGGCATGTGTCAAAGTAACACCAGTCCATACTCAATCCATTGACCCAGCATCTTGCCCAACTCAATCGCCTTGTGACGTGCCCTCCGTAGAATGCTCGGTTTCATCTTGATACTCCTTGACTTTCTGGCGCTTACTCTTCACAATTTCCTTGGCCTTCCTGAGCCACTCCCTAAGAATTCTGCGGTTGTCTCAATCAGTCTGAAATCTCTCATTGACATTTAGTCTGCTTTTTATCTGTGTTGATTGGCAGGTGGGGTGCCACTTGCCCGATAAAAACCCCGGCACCCTAGTTTCCCCAGAACCCGCCGTGATGTTCACTCAGCATTTATTCGAAACCTACTTCTGTTAACCCCAAGGTCTGTATCTCTACTCTCTCTCCTTCTTCCCATAGTGCCGGTGAAACCCTTTCACCTCTCAGTGACTGTGGAGTGCGGGCTTGGTATCGCCAAGAATATTGGGCCTCATCGATAGGAACTATAGTAGTTGGTGGTACACGCCCGTTAAAAACCACTCTGCAAATATTTTCATACGCCGGCCATGTAGATGGGTGAATCAGGTAAACAGTCTGATGGAGTATGTGGCTTGCTTTGAACTCAGCAGCTTTCTCTAGCCAAAAATTATAACAATGCCACGCCCTTGCCATTGACAGCTGACTATCATCAATGCGACTTTGAGCTAAGAACCGCCCGTTATTGGTGAAATCGGCAAAGGAGACAATGTGTCGACGCTTCTCACGAACGATAGAAAGCGGAGTGGAGATGAAGAAAGGTCCTGCCTTCTGCAAGGTGGCGAGCACAGCATCTGTTTCAGTTGCGCCATATCCTCCCGTTTCTTTATAGTACTTTCCTGGCAGTAAGGCTATACCACCGATAATCGACTCGATCTCTCGAACGGCGCTTAGGTTATAGGAAACAAAGCTAGGCTGGCTCGGTGCATTTTTAGTCGACGGCCAGAGCTTTGCTCGTAAATAATCGCGGTCAGCAGACTGTCTCATGGCATGTCGCCAGAACCCGTTTACCTGTAGTAGGTCATTTATACCAGCACCTTGACTCTCCAGTATCTTTCTAAGGTGACCATAAGAAAGCCAGTATTGGGCCTTGAAAGCCTCTGCATCGCCGCTCTCATATAGTCCCTTTGTTCGTCGGAGGTCTTTTCCTTCAGTACCAAGCTCATCGAAAGTGGTCACTGGGCGTCCGGTCTTAGTGTCAACACCCCTTATGCCATCAAAAAACAAGAATTGCCCTACCTTGACTCCCTGGGGGTATGGCCCGTTTACCTTCTCAAGCTCCGGGAGGTAAATGGTTTCCTTTTTCAGACCACCCTTCTGCGGTATCAGAACGATGGCATCTACCCACATGCGAATGTCCTCATGTAATCCTCGGTTGGGTACTCCTAGGATTAGCGTAGATGGCTTCTCGTCAGGGAAAAAGGTGAGCATCACCTCCTCCATCCAGCCAGCACTCTCAATGTCACGAAGGTAGATGCGCTGCCGAACGATATCCTTCAGTGAAGCGCCATACTTTGCCAGAATCTTGGCTAGATTCTGATAGATCGTCCATGTTTGAGCCATAATAGGGCCATAATAAGTTTCAATAACAGGGTAAGCGGTAAACCTCTTTCGTGCCTCTGGTGGCAGGTCAATGAGGGCTCGAATTATCTCTCCAGTGTCCAGGTCTATAGATGTTTGAGCAGACAAAAAGAGAAATTGCCCCGCTTTAGTGCCAGTTGGAATACCGCCCACAGACTCAGCCTCAGTGTTATACCAAAAATCCTCTATTTCCATTTTGCTCCTTTCCAAATATTTCATCTTAAAATATATGCTACTTCGTTGCTCTTCCGAGATTTGAGCTAAGAATTCTGCGATTGTTTCAATTGTATAAAGATTTTCATAGGCATTACCTCCTTTCTGATTAGAAGCTGTTTAGTTTTGAAAAGTCCGATTTTAGCTTCAAGCCAGTGCTGGCTCCGACACTGCACCCCTGCATAATGGCCGACGATTTTCTTGGTATACCAGTCCAATAGCCTTGTGAACCCCAAACTATCAGGCAGTCAAGGCCTCGTTTCTTCATTTCCTCACGAATGTTTTTCCAGCGACGATCACGCTCCTCTAGGGTCAATATAGACTCCACTGGTAATATAGGCATTATCGTTTTCCTCCATTTTTAATTTTAGTTAATATAGCTGAAGGAGCCTTTCAGTATTCAAGTGGCCGATTTTCTCCTTGTCTTTGTCACATATTGGTATTCGCTCTATAAATTGCCCAGCTCGCTTACTGTCTTCAAAAGGATAATCCACGGCGAAGGCAATATTATCTGCACCAAGAGTTAAGTAAACACATAGGAATGCCGGTTCAAAAAACATGCCACTGGTGGTCATAACGAAGTTGGTCTTGATGTAGTCGGTAGGCTTTTTCATGCACTTCGGTCCGTTCTCTCCGAGAGTCGGCGGCTCTATCCAGCCTGAATTTAGACGATTCATCCAGAAGGGCAATGCTTCCCCAAGGTGACCCAGAATAATCTTGAGCCCGGGGTATTTATCAAAGACGCCGCTGCAAATCAGGCGCATCACACTCAGAGCCGACTCGATGCCATATCCTAAGCTTGCCCCTATCAAGGTATAACCATACGCTAAATAGGGTTTTAACGTAGAGGCTGACGGTATCATAGGGTGAATATTTATTGGCACACCGAGCTTTTCCGCCCTCTCAAATATAACCCAGTACTTCTGGTCATCAAGGTATTCACCCCTAACGTTTGAACCCAGCCAGGCGCCTCTGAAACCGAGTTCTTTGACGGTTCGCTCGAGTTCATCAGCGGCTTGCTTTGGGTCCTGAGGGGCAAGGGCAGCCAGTCCGATAAATCGGTCAGGGTGTTTTTGATTACCCGGGCAAGTTCATCATTGGTCTTCTTGACTAAGGCAGTGGCTTCTGCAGTATCAAACAACTGGCACCCTGGTTCATTTAGCGAAAGTACCTGCATATCAATGCCAGCCTCATCCATTTCCTTAAGTCTTGTTTCTTCTAGGTCAAGGAGCCTCTCGCTTATGCTTGGATGCTTCGGTCGGGCTAAGTCAGGGCTATACCATATCCTGTCGATTTTTCGGCGTTTTTCGTCTTCGATAGTCTCAAGTTTGGGAAACTCCTTTCTCCCACGAAAATACTTATTATACTCTTCGGTATAAAAATGGGCTTCAAGGTCAATCTTTCTCAAATTTGGTACTCCTTCTAGAGTGGTAAGAACCTACATCCTCTAAGCATTTCTTTACTACTTTGATTTCGTACAGATATCATAAGCCGTTAGAGCAAAGTTCTTTGAAACTCTCACCATGCTATCTATGTCAACGGATTGTTCCAATGAAGGACCCCACCGCTCTGCTACTGGTCCGCAAACAAACGAGGGGATCCCCGCTCTTGTCAAATGGGCATCATCATTTCCAGGATATGAGAGCCAATGGCGTGGGTCATCTACTGGTATAGCACCCACAAGCGGCTCCTTACCCGTTAAATATTTATAGTTTTGTGCATGAACTTTGACAATAAGTTCATCCGGGGATAGGTCTTGGGGAGGCATAGTGAGCCTGAAGTTTTTCCACGGCATACCTGGAAGGTCAAGATCGCCTGGAGTTGGTTTCATTTCGTACTCAAACTCTGGATCGTCTGTTTTAATTTTTTCTAGGACCTTTTCTATATCTTTGTCGGGGTGCATCCCAGGAAGGAATCTAACATCCACAACTATGCTGCAGAGGTCAGGCAGAAAGGAGGCTCCTTGTAAATTATATGTCTCTCCATGTCCACATATTGCGCTTCCGACTATTATTCTAGGCAATCCGGGGAATCTTGGATCTGGTATGTAAGTAAACTTCATCTTGGAAATAGCATCAATGACTTTAGACATTTTAGCAGCTAGGTTAATACCGTGCTCCATACTACTTATATGCCTAGACCGTCCCCTGATCGTTATCGCTGTCTGTTGTACGCCCGCATGTGTAAGACAAAAGAATTCACCGTAGGGTTCTGGAACTAAAGCAAAGTCAGCTATTATCCCTCTTTTTATGTTGGTTAAGGTTCCAACGCCTCCCTGCAATTCACCTACTACAGGTGTGACGATGAGGTCTCCATTAAGCTTTACCCCTGATTTCTTGATAGCTACAGCGGCCTCTACCATAGCTGTAAGGCCACCTTTCATATTATAGGCCCCGTGTCCGCACAGCTTGCGTCCTTCGATTCTTGGTACGCAGGGATCCTTTAATCCTAGAACCATGACATCTGTATCCATATGACCGTTGAAAATCAACGAATATCCTCCACCCATCCCCTTTACAATACCAACAGGTTGGAATCGACCAGCTTCGACTTCGATCAATTCAGTTCCAAGCCCGTTATCCCTCATATACTTCTCTAGAAATTTTGCTACCTCAGTTTCGCTTTCAGTTGGGCTTGGAATCTGAATCAAGTTCTTTGCTAACTCGACTACCCTCTCTTCAGTTACATATTGCAGAATTTTCTCTTTTTCAGGAACCCGCTCTTTCACTTATCCAGCTCCTTTTTGCAAAAAAATTTACTGTGAAACACTATTTCAGGTGGGATGCCACTTGCCCGATTATGCCCCACTCTATCTCTCGATACTCGGCTAAACGCCTTTGCACTTCAGCACTTAGGTAAACGTTAACTCGTGGCACTTAAACCTCTTTAAGCACACTAGCATAACTTATGCAAAATTTAACACAACTTAACACAACTTGTCAACATCTTTTCGCCCGATTTTTAATATATTTCTAGAAATTTGTCAACTCCTCGAATAAAATCATCTAATATGTAACCGAATATATATCATAAGAGGACATTTTTGTCAACATTCTGAACTTAACCAGTTCAGCCACCGTTGATAGAAAGCTGAAGCATCAAAGAGAGGTGTTGCACCTTTTGAGGTCAAAAGGTGGTTCTAAACCTGGCTCCCTATTGAAACACAAGATTCTATAAGGCTTACTGAATAGGAGATACCTCCCAAGTGGGCTATATAGAGGCTGATTTGGTTGTCCATTGCGGCTCGTCTGCTTCAGGGCAACATGCCAATACCGTAAGCACTACCGAGATTTCGTCCGGCTGGTGGGAAGGCGAGGCAATCATGGGTAAATCTCGAGAGCTTGCCTTTCAGGCTTTGAAGGGAATAAAGGAGAGGACTCCATTTCAGTGGAAGGGGATAGACTCGGATAACGGGGAGGAGTTCATTAACCATACTCTGTACAAATATTGCCAACAGGAGAGGATTCACTTTATTAGGTCACGACCAAATAGAAAGAATGATAATGCCCACATTGAGCAGAAGAACTGGACGCATGTGAGGAAGGTGTTGGGGTACCTCAGATATGATACTCTTGGGGAACTAACGATTATTAGCCAACTTTACCAAGGAGAGCTGAGATTATACAAGAACTTCTTTCAGCCGGTGATGAAGCTAACTGAGAAGATAAGGATTGGTGGTAGCGTTAAGAGGAAATACGATATCCCTAAAACTCCGTATCAGAGGCTGATGGAATCAAACCAGATTTCGGATAAGGCCAAGGCGGAGCTTGAGGCCCTCTATTTAAGTCTAAATCCAGCCCAACTGAAACGAGACATCAAGTCCAAGCTAGATAAGCTTTACCAAACTTATGAACAGAAAAGAAGAACCCACGAGCTCTGTCCTCATAGAAAGTTAGTACCTCATATGACTACATTTTTAATGAGGCAACAACCTAAGTTGGGCTACCTACTCAAATGATTTGACACGGATTATTTGCCCCTCTGTGGTCCAGCTCTTGCCTTTGCTCACACTGTTGCCTCTCTATACATACACCAATTCACAGCCCTTCTTCTTCACGCACAAAGTAGTCTCCTGGCAGGGCTGAAGACCTCCTTGTCTAAAGGCCAGATATAGCTATAGCCAGCTACTCGTTGCTGTCTTAACTTTTATCTAGAGAAGGTGATTACACCTCGCCGTATGGCAGGTATTGCCTGAACTAGTCTTTCTTGTCTCTCGTCGCTTCAGCTGTCACCGTCTCACTTTTCTGCTTCAAAACTTGGATGAGAAGCTCTCTGCCTGTACACCTCGCTGCCTCTCAGCACTGCTGCTCCGGGGCATTCACATCCCACCCGCGTCTGCTAAATTGATAGTTGCCAGGCATTCTAACTGCAAGGACTAGTATCTCACTATTCTAGAGTTTTGCTTGGGTCAACCAATCATATATGCCTTCGCCACGCTCTGGATCCCGGTTCACCGCACTCCAGAAATTGTGGCTCCATTCACGAGGCTACGCTCTCTCCCAACAAGATAAACATGGAACGGATCCCCTCAAATTAATGACACTGTGGCATAATCAGAGTGACCCGGTGGCATTCTGGCCGGGTAATCAAGCATATGGTACTGGCTTTTTCAAACTAGTTAATCATTAATGGATGTAATGGTTGCCGCATCGAGCACGATATGCTATAATTAGACCGAAGATGAGTATAGTAGATTCGGTGGATGAACAGATAGTTCGACTACTGGGACGAGACGCCCGGCAGAACAGCGAGACATTGGCAAAGCAGCTTAACCTAAGCGCAGCCACCGTCAGGCGTAGATTAAGAAAGCTCATCCGAAGCGATTTGCTACGTATTGTTGGAGTCATTGAACCTGACAAATTCGGTTTTCCACTGATGGTTGTGATTACCCTCGATGTAGTTCATGGCAAGGTAGAATTAGCCATGGAGGAGTTATCAAAACTGCCAGAGGTTAGATTTGTCTCAACTATCACCGGGCGGTATGATATCATAATCATAGCACGGTTTCGTTCTAATAAGTCCCTTTCTGACTTCGTGGTAAAAGAGCTGGCTAAGATGGAAGGAATTAGGGATAGCGAAACGCTCGTTTGCCTAGAAGTAAAGAAAGGGCTCCGAATACCACTCCCTGATCTGTGATTAAGATCCGCAGCACTATTATGCTATTTGTCAGATCAGATAATTGCGTAGGAAACTTGGATCAGACTGACCGGTTCGTCCCCAGAAAAGCAACCACCCAAATTAAGAACGCTACGGTATAATGAAAACGACTTACAACAAGCATTGCGGTCGTGGCAGTCTAAAAATGGGCTGAACTTTTGCCTAGATTGTCACCCCTTTGAACAAAAGTCCAGAATGTGAAGCGAAGGTCACAAAAGCTTAGAATGTGTGATAAAAAGAAAAGGGCCTGGGGGAATTTCCCCCAGGCCCCTTAGAGCGATTACCAGGTAATTCTAGAACTCAAACAGTGCTGGCTGCTCCTCTTCTCGCTGTGCTTTGGCTTCCTCTTTTTCTTGCCTCCGCTCTGCTCTGTCCTTCTCTTGCCTCGCTTTAACCCTCTGGTGATAGAGCCACGATTTGAGCCTGTTTAGCTCTCCCATCTGGTAGTCACTGATTGAGTCTACGGCAATATCAACGGGCATTTCGCCCTTATTCCAATGCCGATAAGTCATTGTAGCTACGTAAAGGTATATCTGGCTCCAGTCATGGTCCATAGGCGCGGTGAGGCCAGCAGTATAGAGATAGGCACAAGCTTCAGCATCAGTACCGGTTGGATCTTCACCTTTCAGCGCTTTCATGTCCCGCATCATCCTTTCCAGGGTAATGGCAGTCTTAAGCCAGTCTGGCAAGGTGTCTCCCCAGCCACCCGGAAAGACAATGACGGGGTCTGTAAGGCATCCCACGATATCGGAGATACCTTGTTCCGCAGTCTTATTCAAATTATAGTCAACCTCCTTTTTCTTAGTCCTTGAACCTGGTTATATGCAGGCAGGCGTAGTGCGACCGATAGTTGTCAATCGGGCTTTGCCAGAAGCCGTTACGGAAGTCCAGCAGGTAGTGCCAGTAGCCCTGGTACTCCTGCTCACGTACGGCTACCAGGTAATCGGTGAATATCCTGACACAAGCCGACTTGCTTCCCCAGAGCACAACGACGCTGGGAATGTAGGTCTGGTCGTTTTTGAGCCTGATGGGATGCCATTCCAACTGAAACCTGGGGAGCTTAAGGTTATCAAGCCAGAAGTGGCGTCCACCGGCGTCGTAGGAGCCGATGTAGATGTCCTTACCTTCCAGCTCTTCCAGTATCTCCATCAGACGCTTTATGGCTTCCCTACGCTTCTTCCGTAGTGGTATCTGGACGGTCTTTCGCCCTAGTCTCACTGTAGTGGTCGGCTCAGGCTCAGCAAGCTTCACCCCGTCAAACAAGTCAAGCTGACCTGTCATACTCGTACCCCCTTTCTTTCAGATTTTGAGCATAGTAACCCCTGCGAATATTGGTGGTTCTTAGGCTACCAGGCTTAGCTGGCTACCACTCTCTAGCCTCTTTCTTTCTTCGTCTACTAAACCATCGGGCATGGACTCGCGGACAGACTGTATTCCTGTCTTAAGCCGACCGACTGGTTCCCACTGGCTGCCGCCGATTGCCCGGTCTATCTCGCCGATAATTCGGAGCAGTTACTGGTCGACATACTGGGGCAGATTCGGTATATTCCTGGCTTCAGTGGCAACAATCCTGGCCTGCTCCAGCGGTTCAACGGCCTGGCCAACAAATTCCTCGACCATGTCCATTGCCTCATTGACCATGAGAGCGCTCCACTTGACTGGCATAGTTTTACCTCCTTTCCTTTAGTTTTTGGGCATACTCACCCCTACAAGAATGGGTAGGGGTGAGTTGGGCTAGTTCCTGAGAGCTATAGTAATGGCTTCCTTAACTACCTCAGACCAGCACTCCAGCCCATTGTCCACACCCTTCCTCACCATACGGAGAACATCATCGGTTATCGCTTCCTCAGGGATATCCATTTCCCTGGCGCACTCGATGACATCTTCCCTGGTGAGGACAAAGATAGTATCCTTGTCCAGCTCCATACTGGCTTCCCCCTTTCCAAAATGATTACGTGTAAGTTTTGGAGCACCTGCTCTCTTTGGTTGTTGTTCATACTGTGCACCTGTCCCATTGGACTTCCATTGAGTACGCAACCGCCAATAGTGTCCCTGCCATCGCGCCTCTCGCACTGCCATCGGGCATCGGCACTCCCTGCCCTCTTTAGCCACAAAAAGAGGGGGTCTTACTCCCACGCACTGGGGAGCAAAACCCCCTGAAAATAGCAAAAAAGCGGGGTCATCCCCCGCTTCTCTGCGTTGGCTGTTTTCTGAGTTCAAGCGTTCAATTTCAGACTATCAGGCTACGGCGACTGGTTCTTTCGCCTTGCTTCGTTTCCGCTTCGGCTTCTCGGTTTTGGCGATTGTCTCGGCTTCGGCTACCGCCTCGGCTACTTGCTCGGCTTCCGCTTCTGGCTCTGGCTCGGTTGCCTCGGTGTCCTCTGGCTTCGCTTCCGCTTCCGCCTTGCTTTCACCTGTCAGCATGGGCATGACCACAAGCTGATAACCGTCGGTAGTAAACAGGACTGGTGACTTACCGTCGGTCATGGTGAAGTCCACCATGCCCCCGCAAGCTCTCATAGCTGCTGCCAGGTAACCGCCCTCAATTCTCACCCTGCCAGGTATCCCCTCAATATCGGCTGGTATGGTAACTTGCCCCTTATCATCAGGGCTGGTCATGGTGATATACCCGCCATCAAGGGTGAGGTCTATCGGGTAAGACTTGCTGGCTGCCAGGGCTTTGAGTGAGGCAATCGCTTTGCTAGCCTCTACGGTGTCAAGGTGAGCGGTTGTGTTCGCCTCAGTCGGTATGAGCTTTTCATAATCAGGAAATTGACCGTCAGCACCCCGCCACTTGTAGCGAATTGCCTCAGTGTCAATTACAAGGCTCATGCCGTCAAGACTATCCCCGCTTTGCTCAAAGCTCAAGGCTACCCGTTGCGCTTTCCGCAAGGCGTTGGCTATACCCCGCAAGTCATCACGGTGTATCAGGGCTTGCCCCTCTACATCACAGTCCAACTTGACTACCGCTAGTCTGAAGCCGTCGGCACTTGACAGTGTGAGCTTACCTTCCCCCGCCTTAAACAGGACACACTGGAGAACTGGTCTGGTGTCCTCAGTGGCGGTAAAGGGTATCACCCTGTTCAGCGCTTCCGCTAGCTCCAGTCCGCCGATATTAGGCTGGACTATGCGTTTAGAGCTAACCCTGACCTCGCATAGAGTCATGGGGGTCTTATCCCCCACCCATGCCAGGTCGTCAAGGTAACTGGTATTGCTTCCGCAAACCACCTTAAGCCGTTTTCCGTTGACCTGCGATACGCTAGCGTCACCGTTCCCAGGGGTAACTTTCACGATGTTACTCCCCGAAAGGGCTTTGAGGTAACCTAGAAAGCCTTTACGCCCTACCGTAAAATCATTGACCATAACACGGTCTGCCAGTGCTCTACCCAGGGCGTTTACCAGCGTAGCCTTATGGGCTACGAAGCCGTCGCCTGAACGCTTGCCCCCGATATTCAGTTGTTCCACTTAACCCCCCTTTTGGCTATCTGGCTAGTGGGCAAGGCTGCCAGCTTCACCTAGTAGTAAGCTATCCGCATAGCTGCGATACGCTAGCCTATGCAGTGCTTCCACTATAGTAATCGTGGAAAGGGGCTTAAAACGTGTCATGCAAACAGGGTAATTTGTTCATTCTTACGAACACGCTTCAAGTAGCTTCTATCCCTATTGTCCAGTGGTATCCCCGCTTTCAGATTGTAGGCTATCGCTACCAGGCGTTTCGGATAGCCTATTTCCCAGGTGCTATCGCTGACCCAGGCGTCAAGGTCAATCGCCTTATCATCGGCTATCAGTTCCCCAAGCTCGGTCAGATTGCCTTCGCTGTCTATGATAGGCTTGTTTAGGCTCTCCATCTTGATAGCCTTTGGACACTGAGGATAGAGCCAGTTCTTTTGGCACTTTTGCCGTTGCGCCTTGCTACAGCTACAGCACGTTAAGCCATTATTGAGCTTGTATTGTGCTCTCCAGTAGTCGGCTACGGCTCGGCTTGCTATCCGATACATCACGGCTTTCGTAAACGGCTTGTGTCCATTATTCCGCTCCGCCATGTCCAGGGTCAGGATTATATCGTGGAGTAAGTCCTCGGTATCCTCTGCCTTCGCCTTGTGAGCAAAGCATGAGGCTACCTTATAATAGGTAAGCCATTCGCCTTCCAGGTGGTGATAGCCGTTACCGTTACCGTTGGCTTGCTTTCGCCTTCCGTTTGACCTAGACTTGATATGGCGGGGCTTTGTTTGTGATGACTGGCAAACTGCCAGGTGAGAGCACCACTGACAAACGCCCTGCCTTTCGTTTAGTGTCCAGACCTTACCGCATCGGCTACAATGCCCTTGCGGTGTTGGTGCTGCTGTTACCATCGCTTGACCCCCTTTGAGCTTATTTGCCCAGGTGAGGCAAGCGTTCAAGTCGGGCTTTCTACTATTCAATTGTTAAGGTGCGTTTTTGTGTTTCCAGTCTCATCATCACACAAAAAGCGCTTATGTGATACCTGTAAACATAGCGATATAGACATCTTCCTGACGGGTTAGGGACTGATTTGAAAAAACAGGGACTGCTGCTATGGGAACAGGACATAAGAGACTAGGGCAAGAATGAGGTATGATTGCAGTATCCTTCCGAAGGGGACAGGGCACAAAGGGGCAGCCGTAAGTCAGGGATAGCCCCAACAGTTGAGGCTCTGTAGTCAAAAATGAGACGGGTTTTGGGGCGGGTGAAGGGTTTCTCCCCCCCCCCCACAAGTAGGGGCTAATGTAACAAGAATAATGTGGTATGCGGGAAGATTACGCCCCGACAGACTTTCTGCCGCTTGGACTCGGCGGTTGCCAGCAGCACTTTAATCGGACGCTAGCCTCGACAGTCTATCGTGGGATTATTAACTGCAAGCGGGCTTTGGTATCTTCTAAGTTAGACCACGCGCTCTGCGGCTCAGGGTAGGAGCCTTCCTGGTGTAGTGATGCGCCTTTCTCTTTTCCCGGTAATACTCAAGGCCAAACTGGGGATAGAGGACGCGGTGAGGGTTCGACCATTCATCGTCGGGAGCTTCAATGCCTTTTCTGGTTAAGCGATAGTACCGTCTTGGCTCAAAGCCCTCATAGTAGTCCTGTGGGGTCGACACCTCTTCTTCACCGCTAGGCTCGACCCACTCCAGCTTCTTCAGCATGTTGAAATACATGACGAAGGAGTGGTACCGGCACTTAACCAGTTTGTAGGGAATACCACGCAGGTGCCAGTCTACCCTCTCCGCATACTCCAGCTCGGTATAGGGCTCAAGTCCGGCTTTAATGCGCCGGTCATTCTCCCAGGCGGTGGCGTCTTCAGCATAGGCGGTATGAAGGGCGAGTTTGTAGTGATAGAAGATGTCGGCCTGGGGAGCTCCGCGGTTCGGGTCAATTTTCGGTCTGCCCTCCGGACCGTGGCCGAAAAGAAACTCCCGGATGAACCACCCACAGCCGAAGGGACGTAAGAAACCACCCTTGATCGGCCTCAGCAGCTCAACCATTGCTCCCCTCCTTGCGAGACCATAGTTTCGCGTACCAGTCTTTCAACTCCTGGCCAGCGACTTTTCGGTAGCGCATGGTGGTGCCGATACTGGCGTGCCCGAGCCATTCCTGCAGCATCCTGATACTGTCGGTAGAGTCGTCCCGCTGGACAGCCATAACGGCAAATCCATCCCTCAAGCGGTGCGGGCTGATACCACGTAGCCTGCCTGTCTCCGGGTTTTGAAGGCTGCCGAGCCCTGCCTTTCTGGCGCACTCCCGAACGATCTGCCAAGCCCGGTGTCTGTTTATGCCGAAGATAAGCTGCTTCCCGCCGTGGGACACCGGCCCTCCCCGGTCAATGTAGCCCTTGAGCACCTCCAGCGTCTCCCCGTCCACCGGCAGCGTCCTCAGCCGACGGCGCTCGCTCTCTCGAGCCACCGCCTCCTTCACCTCGAACCCGCATTTGGGGCAGAACTTGTGTGAGCGACCGAGGCGGGATGAGCAGTGCGGACAGGAGAGCTTCAGTCGGGTCTTCAAGTGCTGGATTGTTACTGTACCCTGGTGGAAGTCAATGTCCTGCACGGTGAGACCCAGGGCTTCGGAGATGCGACAGCCAAGACGGTATAGCAGGCGAATCAACAACCTGTCTCTCAGGTTAGTTGTCGCCTTCTCCATCAGAGTTATCTCCTCTGGTTCAACGTAGACTTTCATTGCTTCTTGCTATTACCTCTCTGGCTTACCGGGACATTGATTAAATTGCCCATTCTGCCGGCTGCCGGTCGTTACCTTGATGACGACGCCCTGTTTTCGAAGTCCCATGTCTTGAAACCCTTTCCGATTAACTCCGAAACTCGGATACCGGTTCTCGAGGGAACGTGGACAAGCAAGGCATCCCTGGGATTGGTGGCAGCGGCAATCAGTCTCTCCACCTGCTCAGGCTCAAGATATCCTTTTAAGTTCTGGATCGGGGTAACCTGTGCCATTTTGAAACCTTATCTTCGGTCTTTCCTCACTATTTTCAAGTGGTTGCTTCTCATCACCATGCGGCTCCAAGTTCTCCGAGATTTCTTTTAATACCAGCGACAAACGCCAAAGTGCCCAGCTTGTGGGACTGTCAGCGGTGAGTGCTTGCTGAGCCTCGTGGGGCAGATTAGTCACACGGCCAGTTGCCCGTTTTCGCCCTTCGGCACCCACTTGATCAGGATTTTCAATGAACTCTTTCGGATTCATGTTTTCCCCGCATTTTGGGCATTTTGCGCGGCTTCCTCTACTTACCGGCAAAAAAGAAAGGGCGAGTGACCCTCTCAGTGAAGGTTGCTCGCCCTTTCTTTTATTTCGCTATAAAGAAGGGACAAGTCACCTTTTCAGCGAAGGTTGCTTGCCCCGTTCTTAATTTCGCTATTAAGTTTTTACTCTATCAGTCTACAATCCACCCGGGCATTTGTCAAGCCCTCGCCTTAACCCCGAAAAATTTGGTCGGAAAAGGAATTTTGGGCATCTAAAAATCGATTTCAGGGCTTCTCCGTTAATGGCTAAACGAGGATGCAGGGCAGATTGTTATCAGTTCTCCGTCATAGTTCTGGCGGGTCCGTCAATGGGAGCTTGCGCAAGCTTATGTTTCAGCCAGTTTCGTCTGAGGTCTTATGACGGCTAAGGTCCGCCGAATAGCCTCACGTGAGACACCGTATTCATCAGCAAGTTGCCGCAGGCTTCGCGTCCTATGCCTTGCCGCGATTTCAGACCAAAGGTGTGGCGATAATCTGCGACTCGGTCTGTAAGAAATGGTGAGATATAAAGGGGCTTCCACCGGATAGGTTTCATCGGAAGGTCTAACATGAGGTTGCGAAGCCCCCCGGGGTCGCTTATTCAAACTTTTTGTTGACACTGGGACGCTATCCGGTGCTAGTTCGACTTCCCATCCAAACCAACCACAAGGTGCCATTTTCTCTTCGGTCACAACTTGTCCAGTAGCCTACGACCACGAGCCTCAGGAGTTCGGCCAGAGAATACGGGGTATCAGATGAGGCGGTGAGGAGAGCGTTCAAGGCGAGAGGTCACTAGGTTGACACCCAAGGTAATATTGGCAGCCAACGGGAGGGAGCGCCCAACATCCAGAAGACACTTCGCCATGAGGCCCCACGCATGTCTCAAGGTAACCCGCGTAACAAGGGATGTCCTCTCTCTTGTGGTCAGCGAAGCAATCTCTGACATACTCCGGGGAAGCATGAGAATTGGGATCAACGAGGGATATGTCCTCTTAATGCGATGCAGCTCTCCTATCATTTGGTCCAGTTGTGGCTGATTCATTAACCTCAGGTCAACGGGAATAGCATTCTGCCAAGGGTGGGAGGTATCGAGGGGGGATAGCGAAAGCCCGATGCTCCACTGGCGACACAATTTGACAAGGGCAATTCAACTGGCTATAGTGTCCATTGCCAGGTTGTGCCTTAAACGCTGACAACACGCAATCGGAGCACGGTGCATTGTAAGGGAAAGCTTCAACAAAGGAACCAGTAAGCAGCGAGTTATATCTGCAGTTTAAAGTTGCCTTTTGAACGACCTTATTTTAAACTTAGTTTTGAAATCCAATGTCGTTCAACACGAGATAATTAAAAACCTTAGTGGGCGATATAAATGCCGAGAATAAGTGTCATCATTCCAACATATAACCGTCGGAATCTTTTGGGACGCGCTATCAATAGCGTACTCAACCAAACCTATCAGGACTTTGAGCTCATTATCGTTGATGATGGCTCAACAGACAATACGGTAAAGCTAGTGAAAAGCTTGAATAGTAAGAAGATTAGGTTCATACGGCACGACGAAAAAAGGGGCGGAGCTGCGGCTCTTAATACCGGACTGCAGTCAGCTGTCGGGGACTATATGGCATTTCTGGATAGCGATGATGCATGGGTGTCTGATAAATTAGAAAGCCAGATTAGGGCGTTTGAAACATCGAAGCCAGAAGTCGGCATAATGTGCACGGGCTACTGGTTGGCAACAAACGGTAGAAGAAGATATGTGCCCCCTATTAAAGTGAATGCGAAAGAGAAGAGCATCTTTAGTAATATCGTTAAAAGACATTTTGTGTGCACGCCGGTATTAATGGTAAAGCGCAAGTGCTTTGAAACAGATGGATTTTTCGATGAACAATTTCCTGCCCTTTCAGATTGGGAGCTATTCCTCAGGTTCTCAAGGCATTACCGCTTTCAAAGTATTAATAAGCCACTAGTGATCAGGTATCGTCAACCAGACAGCGTGTCATCAAATCTAAGTTACCTTACTAGCGGATTCAAGCTATTACTTGAAAAATATTATCATGATATCGAACAGGACAAGAAATTGCTTGCAAGCTGTTATTTTAAACTGGGACATTTACTATCTATTCAAGGGGAACTTACCCAGGGAAGGCGTTACTTTATCAGAAGCATAGAGACTTATCCGCTAACTTTGATGGCCTCTGTTGCTCTCCTTGTGTCCATGCTCGGGCAATCTTCATACAACGCAGTCACCAGAAGCTATCGACTAATCCTAGGGATTGCTCTCAGAAACCAGTTGTTTCACTAAAAAGGGAGCGTCAGCTTGTGTCGTATATTAACAATCTATCCTTGAATTCGCTAACACTTAGCAGATAACAAGATGGGGCGTATTTCCTATGATGAATATTAGTTGAGCTTAGCCGTCTCCACAGCCTGTTGGAAAGTTGGGAATACTTTTAAAGTGTCAACAAAAATCGACGAGCTTCCAAGTCCTTAGTATTCAGGAGGGTAAATGCTTAATGATGAAGTGCCAGTTGTAGAGGAGAAGCATTCGGCTGAACCCACTCTGGCCGCTATCGTGGTTGTTCCCGACACATATGACACTGTACGACGCACAATGAGCCATCTGCAGGCGCAGACCGCCGTTGAGCAAATTGAAATCATATTTGTCACGCCCTCGCATCAGCAACTCGGCCTAGTCGAATCTGAGTTGACGTGTTTTCATAGCCTGCACGTCGTTGAAGTTGGGGCAGTCACATCCATTGCTCGCGGGTTTGTGGCCGGCATACATTGCGCGCACGCCCCGATTGTTGCCCTGACCGAAGACCACTCCTTCCCCGATGCTAATTGGGCCGCACTACTGACTGCTACCCACCAGCAACCCTGGGCAGCCGTCGGCCCCAGCATGAGCAATGGCAATCCAAACACGATGCTTAGCTGGGCCGATTTCTATCAAGCCTATGGCGAGTGGACTCACCCTGTATCATCCGGGTCGGTTCGTCATCTGCCTGGACACAACAGTAGCTATAAGCGGGATATTCTGCTGGCATACGGGAACCAGCTGGAAGGCCTGATGCAGGCTGAGAGCGTTCTTCACCGTCATTTGAGGGCACAGGGATATGAACTCCAGCTTGAATCCGGGACCTGCACTTCACATCTTAATTTCGCCTCGTGGTCGTCCTGGATTCCGGCGCGGTATTATACAGGGCGCCAATTTGCCGCTACCTGGGCACAAGCATGGTCGTGGCCCCGTCGCTTGCTATTCACCGCTGCTTCCCCACTCATCCCGTGGATACGCCTGTGGCGAATACAGAAACATGTTCGTCGGCGGCAACCATGGGGTTTTTTTATTCGCTTTTTACCTATCATGTTTGCAGGGCTATTTATCGAGAGCCTTGGTCAGATGGTGGGTTATGCGGCAGGAGCCGGGAATTCCATCGAGAAGGTAGCAGAGTATGAGTTCCACCGCATTAAACATATTGAACCAATTGAGCATAAGACATCGCACCAATAAACCTGAAAGGCAGTCAACGTTTTTCAATATTGTTTGTCCCATCACTGCCATAAACCGGTGCAACATACGGTAAATGCGCTGTAGCTAAGCGATTGAATTGCAGACAACCTGTTCGGTAAACTCAATGGATGAAACCCATCGTCTGGTTAGATAGGTAAGTTAAATGAGAGCAAAGGACCGTTGGAATTACCTCAGGCAAGCACCGAAAATATCCTGGGACATCCTGTTTCGGGGGCACTACGATTTCACGTATGACCTTATGCCCGTTCACACATCCCAGATGACGATAAAGAAACGGCTGAACCTGCTTAAGACAGGTGTCAACCTACTATATCGGCGACCTCATACGTGGGGTTGGCCCATCCACATGCACATAGAACTGACGAATTACTGCAACCTCAGGTGCAGAGTCTGTCCGACAGGCATCGGCAGACTTGAGCGCCAGCCAGCAGCTATAGACCCGGCCCTGTTTGAACGTGTAATGAACGAAGTTGGACCTTATCTGTTGACTACAAGCCTGTGGGGGTGGGGCGAGTCGCTGCTGCATCCCAAATTAGCCGATATTCTGCGCATCACTCAAAACCGTGGCGTGACTACATTCCTTTCCACCAATGGGCAGAATCTGGACGATGAAAAGGTTTTGCAGGCGCTGGTCAGCTACCCGCCAACCTACCTGATTGTAGCCTTAGACGGCCTAACAGACGACATCAATTCTGTGTTTCGAGTCGGTGCCAAACTCGCCCCGGCCCTGACTGGCGTGCGGAGACTTGCTCGAATAAAACGCCAAAAAGGATTACATCTGCCCATACTCCATTTCCGCTACATAGCCATGAAGCACAACGAACATGAACTACCACAACTCCCGGAATTCGCTGCCGAGAACAGGTTCGATATGTTAACAATCCGCACCCTGTCCATCATAGACACCCCGGACGACATACATGATGCTCTGAAACCGAATGACGAAAAGTTCAGAGCCTACGGGTACAGAAATCATAAGCGCGTCACACGCACCGACTTCGTCTGTGAGAAAGCCTTCATCTTTCCTTCAGTGTTTGCCGATGGAACCGTCGTTGCCTGCGCCCAAGACTGCAATGCGCAGCAGCCATACGGCAGCCTTGCCGATGGTTCGTCATTTGCCGAAATCTGGTGGAGCAAACAGGCAGACAAAATCCGTAGAACCGTCCGAGACAATCCTGAGAACTTCAGTTTTTGCAACAACTGTCCGTTCAAGGACCGACCGGTCAGCACTTGCAGCATCCAGTATCTTAACCTGCAGGAGTAAGTCCGGCATTCTGCGCCTCAAATCTGACCAGTATGTGATTGCTCTTCTACCGCACTGGGAACTTGCTGAGGAAAACCTTCAGCCTCCACGGTATATTGCACCGCGTCATAACGCTCACCCTGATGAGCCCATACCTGAAGAACGCGCAGTTTGTTATTTTCCGAAGTATCCCGACCGGTTGTGGAGTGATTTGTCTGGACTCGGTTGCACTTATATAGTGGTTGATAGTTAGAAAGAAGCCCTTTTTAACCCGGCTACCTAACCGGAACAAATCCATTTCAAGCAGGTTGTCCTCAAATATCACCTCGCCATTCTTGAACTCATCGCACCTAAACTTAATCTCCTCCAGAACGCTCCTGGTGAGCATCACACATCCGGCTCCAGCAAGCCCTATTCCATAACGCTGTAACGGATACCCACTGAAGACAACATCGCAACCCTGTATTTCGCTCTCCATTATCTTTATCACCGATGGCTCGAAGGTCATATCCGCATCCAGAAAGAGAAGGTATCTCGCTTCAGTTTGAGACAGTGCGTATTTGCGTATTGATTCTCTGCCGCAGGCTATGTTCCATATGCTACTCCGTGCATGGGCCGGCTTCGCAACTTCATAGAGTAGAACGGTTCCCCTCAGCTTCCAAAAGCTGACGAGACTCTCCAATTCCTTGATGAAATCACGTTCACAGGTGGCCAGGATTAGCGCGGACGAGGGGTAACTTTGCTGAATCTGTTTTTGATTAGACAGGAACTTGTCTACCGCATATGCCTTCTCGCGGCAAACCGGAGTAGCAATCACAACATTCACTGCAATTCCCTCGATGGCACGAAGCTAGTGACAAGCATCAACAACATTCTGGACGACAGACTTTCTACGCCTGTTTCACATAAAGATAGGAATCCAATGCCTACACTGACCATAAAAGCTAGCAAGAAATTATTATCACTTCCGTTGCAGAGCTAGCCCCCAGAGGAACCCTAAAAGTAAAAAAGGCGCTGGCAGTCCCTCTAATTTCAATGGTTCCACTTCCCGGCTTGCTTCCCGGTAATCACTGCACCAGCACCACTATTTGGCCATCCTCAAGTCTATATCATATCCTGGAGTTCAAGTGTGGTCCGCTTTGGGCTCATTGTCAATATGCGAGGGTAGCGCGTGGAACAAATAGCTTTCATGGCGCAAGGCAGCTTATTAAGCGTCCATATTACCGAGGTGGAATCATAATGCTCATTAGGAAGGCGGGAAGGGTGGTTTGCGAACTACTCCAATCTCCTCGAACGCCTTGTCCCGCAATTTCCGTAAACACTCCCACATTTTCTGGCACTCATCTCCAGCCAGAGAAGACATTATCCGGTGGACAGACTCCCTCTTGCGGGACTGATTATACAACTGCTGTCCCTTTTCTGTTATAGCAACTCTTACCATATTCTTCCTCTCCAGGTCTTTCACCTTCCTGACCAACCCTTCCTTTACCATTCTGTCTATTAGGCCGGAGGTTGAGTGAGGTTCTCGTAAGAGCCACCGCGATATCTCGGCAGGCGTCGCCTGGCGGCCAATAGCATTGACAATGAACAAAACAGCAGCCTCCTCAGGTGTTATTCCGTATTGAAACAGCTCTTTCGCCCTGGCTTTATACATAGCGCGTCTCATGTGGACTATCAACCACCACAAATTATAATCTATATCCGTATCATATAAAGTATTACTCATCATCTACCTTCCATTTATCAGTTTAACTGACCATCCGGAGACCGGTGCCAGTACATACATTATTACACATAAACCCCCTCCGTGGCAAGGGATGCACATACTAAGGTCTATACCAGCCATCCGTCGTCATCAACAGTTGTAGTCTGCCATTTTTGACTAAATATCTCTTCATTAATAACATGGTCAATCGTGTTAGCTATTGTTACACAGGAAACATAAACAAAGCATAAAAATTCGCCCTGAATATCTAAATATTTCGTAAAGAAATGCCCGCTATTTTAGTTTTCATTATAGAGACTCTTCACCCTGGGGAAATGCGGTCAACATTATCCTGAGCGATTTGACTATTAGCATTAAAAGGGTTACTATTATGACTATAGGCACTTTTCAGAGGAATAGAGTGGGGGGTCAAAATGCAGGATATACGCGAATCAGAGTGCATGAAGACAGAATCTTTGTCCGCGGTTTGCCACAAGTCACACACACCACTGGCTGCTATCAATGGCTTTGTCACCATGCTTCTTGGGCTCTATGTCAGGTGGAATGAGCAAGGGACTGTTACATGATTAAGCTTTTCAGTGTTGACCGGTTGATACGTTAGGACGCGTTATTCGCAGGAGGGCGAAGGGAAAAGATGCATTGAACTCGTATTCTTATCGTTGATGACGATCTGGCGATATCAAAATTCCTCCGAGCCGGCCTGGAGGCTAGGGATTTCGAGACGCTAGTGGCTACAGACGGTGCTGAAGCCCTCCAAACCATTGGGAGTGTGCTACCTGACCTCGTAATTCTGGATATAATGTTGCCGGACATGGACGGTTTTGAGGTTTGCCATCGGCTTCGTGAGCGGTCACAAACCCCGATAATCATCCTCAGCGGCCGGGATGATGCCAAAGAAAAGGTGAAGTGCCTTAACATTGGTGCTGATGACTACATCACCAAGCCGTTTGACCTGAATGAACTGGTAGCTCGAATCAGCGCCGTGCTTCGCCGCACCGGGTCAGTTAGCGCCACAGCCGCCCAGCCCTTGTTTAGTAGTAGCGACCTCACGGTTAACTTTGTGGAAAGACGGGTAACTGTTGCCGGCATTGAGGTCAAATTGACACCAGTGGAATATAGTCTCCTGCAGGAGTTCGTGCTTAATGCGGGAAAGGTTCTTACTCACGCTTACCTTTTGAATAAAGTATGGGGTCTTGAGTACCGAGAGGAGACAGAGTATTTGCGTGTCTTCGTAGGTCGTTTGCGGGCTAAGCTTGAGCTTGACCATGTAAAACCCAGGTACATTATCACTGTACACGGCGTGGGCTATCGGTTTGATAGAGGAGCGCCCTGCCCATCCCCTATTCTTACAACTGGGAGGGGATAAAGGGGCGAGAAACCACGGCTACAAACTATCAGAGAAAATAGGACAGTTTATGGTCTAAGTATCATGGGCACTTGGAGAATATGGATAAGCTTTCCTTATGATAGTCAGCAGTCCGTCACCGGCAAATCTTGGCAGTTCTTCAGTATAAGCTTTCAGCGCTAATACCAAGAAGCAATTAAGCTCGGCTAACAAAGCTAGGCGACGTCTTACTCATCGAAAACCTGTACCTTTATGGCTTGTCCAGTACCCATTGCCGGGCAGGCACTAACGGCACAATAGCAGTTCATCTCTGCACGCAGGTCAATACGGTGGAATTTCCCCGGTTCGGGCTCGTTCTCTCTCAGGCGCCATATCAACTTGCCGCCAGGCATCTCAATTTCCATGCCCTGGAATATGTTTAGCGGACTGGGAATATTTTCCGGGGCAATATCGTAGCCCTTCAGAGCGTCCTGAATATTTTCCCAGCAGCCGTGGTCGGGCAGGTCTTCCCTTTTCTTAACGTTCAGCCAGCCCCATGTTTCCATAATAAACGGGGCTCCGGATTTGATGAGCTCCCAGAAGCGGTCATAGGCTACTGTGCTGCACATGCCATATTGCATGTCATGTGTGCCGGGGTAAGTATCATCAATAATGGTCATTATCGGATTGGCAAACTTGGTGTACAGTTTGTCACCGGTGCTGATAAAGATTTTGCCGTTGTGTGCCTTGGTCCTTCCTTGGTCAAATCTCTCTCTCATGTCATCCAGGTTAAATGGTATGAAGTCAATGTGCGAGCGCGCTAAAAAACGAATACGCTGTCCTTGCTTTGCCACAAACCCCTTCCCGGTATTATAGGGCATATCCGCTTCTTCAATTAGTTTCATCACACTTCTCCTTCCGTTAAAATGCTTTGTTTCAGGCAATTATTTTGTTTTTGGATTTTTTCCCCCTCTTTTAGACTTTACAGCTTTTTGCCTCCTGATGGCAAACAATCTAAAGAGATTACCATAGCGGAAATCATAAAAGTTGCCTTCTCACCGGTCTGATGGTTAATAAATATTAAGATAATCATCAATATTCATGGAATTCCAGAGTTCCTTTGGAGGAGTGATTCTGGTGGCGAAGGGCAGGGTTACCGGGCGAGTGGCATCTATGATAGTCCGTGTCGTAATCGGACCTCTTTTAAGGCGAGTTTCATCATAAGAGGTGGGATCCAAATGGGCACCTGTCATCCCGGGGATATTAACAATGTCCAAGTCGCCGGTCACTCTGGTAGCCATCGCCCATAATACTTCCTGCTCGTCATATACATCGATGTCTTCGTCTACCACCATGGCTATCTTTGCCCTATTGCAGGCAGCGAGAGCAGCCAAAGCGGTAAACTTTCCCTGACCCTGGACTTGTTTCTCGATAGAAACATGGATAACGGCATTACACCCTCCATAAGCGGGAAAATGAATAGCTTTCGTAGTCGGCACTGCTCTCTTCACAATATCATAAGTCTGGGATTCAAGAGCCAACACGGCTGACAGATTGTGCTCTCGATGTGCTGGGTCCAGGCCATGGTAAATTGCATCTCTACGCATGGTCATGGCCGTTATCTGAATGAGATAGCAAGGTTTATCGCCTTCGCCGTAGTAGCCGAGGTACTCAGCAAAGGGACCATCAGTGACCATATTTTGGGGGTCAATCACTCCCTCAATGGCTATTTCGGCATGAGCAGGAACAGGGATGTCTACTGTTTCTGCCGATGTCACCTGTAGCGGCTCTTCCAGAAGGCCGCCCATAATTTCAAGTTCATTCGTGTCTTGACTACCTCTAGAAAGTGCACCTAAAATGACCGCCGGATGATGGCCAATAAAAATTACCACCTCCATGGGCTTGCCAAGCTGAGCGTAACGCCGAGCGATATAGGCACCATGATTCATCGGGTTTATCATACAGCCCAGTTTGTCTTTCCCCTTCACCTCATGGCGATATACCCCAGCGTTTAGTATTCCTGTATCCGGGTCTTTACATATCATGGAGCCTATAGTGACATATTTCCCAGAGTCAAGTTCGGCATGGAAACAGACGGGTAAGAGACCCAAATCAACATCCTTGCCTTGCAGAATTATTTCTTTAACCGGAGCTCCTGAGGATGGTACCATCTGAGGTGGCTTAGGGTTAGCTTCCTTTCTTCGATATTCGTGGAGTATCTCACTTTTGGCTTGTTTATTAGGTGCCATGCCCAGTATCAGACCAAGCAACTCGTAGCTGCCAAATATATTAGTAACAAGTGGAAGCTTACCTCCTACCATTTCTGGACAGTAAATTACGGGGAAGCAGCCCTGCTTAGCCAGTTTTTGCTGGAGAACGCATACTTCAAGATGAGGGCCAATTGGTTTTGTAACCTCTACGTAAAAATCGGGGCCTGCCTCTTTTGCTGCTGCTAAAAAATACCTCAGGTCTTTGTTCATAGAGCCCTCCTCGCTAAACTTGACGCAGTAAGCACCCAGGCTTACTGCGTCAACGTCGGTTATTTTGGGCTTGTATTAATTCGCTCCATCGTTGTATTATATCTCGACCATGCGAATGGTGTCTATCACGGATGAAAGGATAATGGCCCTTTCGCAAATCAATTACAGGGTTCGTGTAGGGTCAGGAAGTCAGGGTTAAGTCCAGCTACAGTATGTGGTTCTACATCAATAAGTGTGAAAATTATAACCCTGCCCCTTTGAAATTAGCTGCCAATATCCTCAGCCGGAAGTTATCCATGTTCCGGTAGCCATAAGCCATCCTCTTTATGGTCTTAATTCTATGGTTCTGTCCCTCAACAAAGCCATTGGTTATCGGATAATCGAAGTAATTCAGCATCTCCTGTCGCCAGTTGTTTAATGTATGCAGTAGCTCTTTAAACTCAGGTAAATAGTCATTGGCTATTCTCCCCTCCAGCAAGCTAAGCCTTTCCTCATCTCTGCCCCGGTCTATCTCTTTAGGCCAAGCCTTCAGGTGCTATTCAACTACCCACTTTCACACCTATTTATGCAGAAACGGTCATATAGTAATTTTCCAATTACATACTATTGACATGTGGAATACCCTATGCTAGTATATGGCATATTATTGCTTGTCTATCTATAGTAGATGAGGAGGGAACCGAAATACCAAGCCAAAAACTGTTGTCA
>SDBV01001911.1_pt1 | contig 31277 bp, 20 predicted proteins | sample 2277081 | NCBI WGS metagenome assembly SDBV01 (sample SAMN10402039, study PRJNA504765) | marine sediment metagenome | isolation source: marine sediment core GS10_PC15, 223 cmbsf | place: Arctic Ocean: Southern Knipovich Ridge | collected 2010 | reverse complement strand
CAGGAAGGACACAGGTTCCTGCTAGCCTTCCTAAGCTTAGTGTGCTAAATTTAAGAAGTAATTTAAAGATACAAGGAATGACAATGGGTCATCCTGTGAAGCAAGAATCTCCGGCTTTTAAGCTGGGGAGTGTCAAAATAACCCTTCGTGCTTAAGTTGTTTTCTTAAAGCACGGTAATTCTTATGATTCAGCCGCAGGCCATGCATAGCGCATTGCTCTGCGGCTTTTATATTACCCTCTTGATCATCAATAAGATAACAGTCATCAGGATTAAGATGAAGCGTATCAAGAACATGCTTGAAACAAGCATGATGAGGTTTTGCAAGGCCAATATGCCCTGAGATAATAATATGATCAAAAAGGTTAAAAAGGTTCAAATAGCGATCATATAAGAGCTCAAATGAATAAGGATCCCAGTTAGATAGGACAATCAGGGTATGCCTATTTCCATTTTCATCTCTATAAGCAGCACAGTCTCGCAACAGTTGCACGCCAGCCTTAATGGGACGAGTATTATTGATAAGAATATAAGGATCGGCCATAGAGGTCACAACACTCCGCACTAAATCTTCTTCCCGATAGCTCACAAAATCGGGGAACATATCGATCTTCTTATGCGCCTTGCTAATAAAGTCACGCGGTGCTATGGTACCCGTAAGCCAATCACACATAACCTGAGGCAAAGGCTCGCCGTTAGGCGCACATATCATCTGATCAGGGTCGGAGTCACGTTGGGGAGAACAGGTGTCTAAAACATCGAAAAGTAACGGCTGAATATCTGGACTTTGATGATCGAGGAGCGAGTAGGAAAAAAATTTTAGTAAGCCTACAGAACGGGCAACCCCAAAGTGGCTTTGCTCAAAGAGAACATCTCCTAAATCGAACATAAGTACCTTAGAGCTGCAGGAGTAACAACAGAGCAGAAAAAACAGTATCTTTACAAGACGAATAACCATTAAGAATATCCCTCCAGCCATAATTACTATCTTTATTTTATAATAATGATGCATTTTGTCAAGAGCTTCCACCAAAAAAATCGAATCGGCATGTATATTTTGTGGACAAATTAATAAATAAATATTGCAATTTTAAATAATAAACATATAAGATAAGAGTAGATAGTAATAAAACAGGAGGTGGACAACTAACACCTTGAACAATCTATACAGGGGGATCCCATGAAACGGACGTTATTATTTGCATTGCTTTTCTCAGCACCACTTATGGCTCAAATGAGTTATGAAGAAGGAAAACAGAAAGTTGAGTCTGCCCAAGCTCGCTATGATGCAGCACTAAAAAGTGTAGAAAATCAAGGAGCCAATACTGAGAAAGAGGATCAAGCAACTGAATCGATCGCTGGCAAGCATGAATATGCTGACGATATTAAGAAACGAACAGCAGCTGCACGCGCCCAATGCGAGAGGTATAATCAAGCAATTAAGACAGAACTTGACACTGCCCTGAAGCATCTTCAAGCAGCTCTTAAAGAGGTAGGCCCTCATCATACCATCGTAAATAATGGCGATAAATATACGGTAATGCCTCCACAGCCAGCACCGAAGAAACCGGCACCAATCGTTGAAAGAGCAACACGCCGCCCCTATCAACCTCATCGCACCAGAAAGATATAATGCATGAATCTTAGAGTAGTGCCCCGGGATTACCGGGGTACTACTTTTAAAGATGCTTTCTTAGCTCAAACCACTCTTCTCTGAGCGCTATCGCTCTTTCAAAATCAAAATGCTCAGCAGCATCCTGCATACGCTTTTCAAGGTCGGCCACTTTGCTCTCAATCGTAACTTTATCAAGATCATGCCTTTTCCGCTTGATCTTCGAGGCGGCCGCAATTGCTTGTTGAAGTTTTGAAATACTTTTCGTTACGTCCCGCTTTACGCTTATGGGCGTAATATCATGCTCTTTATTAAATGCAATCTGTGTATCACGCCTCCGATTCGTTTCCTCGATCGCCCCCTGTATCGATTTCGTAATCTTATCAGTATACAGAATAACCTTCGACTCTGTATTACGCGCAGCTCTTCCAATAGTCTGTATTAATGAACGCTTATCACGCAAAAAGCTCTCTATATCAGCATCCATAATTGCCACCAAAGCAACTTCAGGAAGATCGAGACCTTCACGCAGTAAGTTTACTCCCACCATGCAATCAAACACCCCAAGGCGTAATTTATGTAAGAGCTCAGTTCTCTCAGGCGTCTTAATATCGCTATGCAAATAACAGACCTTGATACGCTGTTCCTCAAGAAAATGGGCCAGCTCCTCAGCAAGTTTTTTGGTAAGTACCGTCACAAGAGCTCTGAACCCTTTCTCCTTAGTGTCTTTGATCTGCTGTATTAGATGCTTAATCTGATTTTCTCTCGGATGGGTGATTATCACAGGATCCAATAGACCCGTTGGCCGAATAATCTGTTCTACAACCGGTTGGCTCTGCTCTAGCTCATAGTTACTAGGCGTAGCGGAGACAAAGATACAATCTTTAAAAGAGCGCTTAATTTCCTCAAACTGCAGAGGTCGGTTATCGGCAGCCGACGGCAATCTAAACCCAAAATCTATGAGCGTGCGCTTGCGTGTTCTATCCCCGGCATACATTCCCCTCAGCTGTGGAAGCGCAATATGGGATTCATCAATAACGAGTAAAAAATCATCACCGAAGAAATCAATGAGACAATAGGGAGCCTCTCCCGGCAAGCGGCCATCAAAATGGCGCGAATAATTTTCGATGCCAGGACAATGGCCCCGCTCCCTAATCATTTCAATATCATGGGTTACCCGCGCTTTCAATCGCTCTTGATAGAGCGGATTTTTTATTTCGGGCAACCAGCTATCGAGCTCCTGCTGAATACTGACCACAGCACGATCTTTTTTTTCTTGGGTCGTCACAAAATGTTTTGCCGGGAAAATAAGGGTATTATCAAGATCGAGCAGTACATTATTATTGTTACGATCAACCCACTCAAGCCTTTCTATAACATTACCAAAATGCTCAATGCGTAACTTCTCTTTTTGATAGGGAAGCTGTATCTCTATAGTATTACCGATTACTTGAAAAGTTCCTGCCGCTTTTTCTATATCATTACGCGCATACTGAATAAAAACGAGATTACGCAAAAGATCGGCCCGTGATATACGCTGTCCGACTGCAAGAGGAACAGCCAAATCACGATAATCAGCCGGATTACCGAGCCCATAGATACAGGAAACAGATGCTATAACAATCGTATCGGGCCTATTAATCAGAGATGCAGTTGCCTCAACACGCAATCGATCAAGCTCGCTATTAATCTTCGTTTCTTTCGCAATATAGATATCCTGCGCAGGTAGATAGGATTCCGGGTGATAATAGTCGTAATAACTGACAAAATAACAGACCTTATTGTCAGGGAAAAAGAGCGAAAACTCTTCATACAGCTGGGCCGCCAGCGTTTTATTAGGCGACAAAATAAGAACCGGCTTTCGTTGCCGAGCAATAACATTCGCAATCGTAAATGTTTTTCCTGATCCGGTTACCCCTAAAAGCGTTGATATGCCTTTTCTCTGCTTAACAAGCGCTTCAATGGCATCTGGCTGATCACCGGATGGCTTAAAGGGGGCCCGTAACTTAAATAAAGGTTCCATAGAATACAGTATACCAGTTCTCAAAAATTCTTCCACCTGTTTTGCTAATATAAATTATTAAAAAACAACTAACCCACTCGTACTGCTGGGAAGTAACCCACCATTCATCATGAAAGATCCTATACTCTGTTATCTGAGAGAACATTCATCTTCCGGTTTCTCAAGATTGGTATCCACATCATTGATGATCCGCATCTCGCACTACATCATGAGTAGTTTTGCCTTCCACATTTTCGATAGCACAATGAACACCCTATTACAAAGAGTGCTGCCAAGCAACCTTCTTGTGCAGCCACGTGAAGCGCTTTATGATAATATCCACCCTGATTACACAGAAGCTCATAAAAAACTGTAGCAGTTTCTTTTAAGATGCTGTACGCCAAGATTTTTTACGCCAAAAATGGCGCCGAAAAAATTATACGGGAAAAATTATATAGGATGGCATCATCATCTTGCCAAAGCATGTTTTAGGGTATATCATTAGTACTCTAGAAAACAATGTAGCATGAAGTGCCCTATGATATATCAACAAAAAATTTTCCTTGCATATTGCCTGCTAAGTGTACAGGTAGTCCACGCTGCGGAATGGACAAGAGCGAAACCGCACACTAAAGATTCTCCCAATACCACCACCAAGTCAGCTCTTGTCCGCAAATATATAAGAGCAGCTCAAGATGAGGTTCCTCAAGAAACCCCTGACGCTCAGAGAGCACCTAAAACAACCTCGCCGGTAAAGACGACCCCTCCAGGCGTACGAAGATATAGCCTAACAGACACTCATCCACCATTTCAAGTAAAAAGACCCAATCCAGCACCTGGTTCACTTCAAGAAACAACCTCGCCGGTAAAGACGACCCCTCAAGGCGTACGAAGATTTAGCCTAACAGATACTCGTCCACCATTTCAAGTAAAAAAACCCGATCCAGCACCTGGTTCACTTCAAGAAACAACCACGACTCAGGACGTACCAACGTCCCAACCAAGCAGTCCAACACCAAATGAAGGTGGTCTCATAAAAGCCATTCAAGGGAAACCTCCAAAAACTCAACCAGTAAAGACGGCCGCTCCAGGCTCCCAAAAACAGAGCCTATCCGACTCTCCTTCACCATCTACCGATCCAACTCCTGACGCATCGCAAGGAATAACCAGGACTTCGAAGGTACCACCACTTCCGACCGACCAACCCGCAACAAGCTTAGACAATTTTAAGCGTAGAAGCTCTGTTGAAGAAGGACTAGAACGCGTACAACAACTATCACCACCACGGTATAACCCAACAAATCCAGCCCTACCTAAGGCTAATGTGAGAAGAATTAAGGAAAATGACAAACTAAAAGGACCGACCATAGCTAGCAGTTCTCTAACATTAGGTCGACCACCGGCTAAACAAGAAAACCCAGAGGATGTAAAATCTGAGAGCACAGTGTATTCACACTCATCATCAACTCAAGAAATACCTGAAGATCAAAGATCTGAGAGGGGCATGGCTTCACCCCCATCATCTGAAAGTCTCGTCGCAGGACTTCCAAGAAAAATCACCCCCACCTTGCGCCGAACGACCAGCGCACCTGCAATGGAGACTGCAAAAAAACAAGCAGAGATGCTACCTACACCACCACACACTGCAAGACCAAGACACCATACCCAGGCTCAAAGATCTGCTACTCAAAAAACCCTTTATAGAGCAAGGCACGCTTCTACGCCTAGTTTGCCAAAATTATTTCTTAACGAGGTGACTCCTGATCATCGAAACGAGACACCACTCGCTCCTCGTGGAATTCATAGAAGTTATCCTCAAAAAGATGCCTCTCAACCTGCCAATGTAATGGGCGAAGGCTCTCTAAGCCGCAGCTCTGAAAAAAAGAAAAGACCAAGGGCCTTTGCCGTTTCTTCTCCTGCGGGCCAGGATGAAGCGCCGCTCGTCGGAAGAATGCGCAGCAGATCTTTACTGCCGAGCAGGAGCTACCAACATTTCCCTAATCTTCCACAACCTCTGTATGAATCGAAAAAAGACGTTCCAAGTCCTTCAACACCCGATAAACCTTCGAGTACATCAGCCACGAGACCCGTGCGAACTCAAAGTGTGTCAAATATCCATGCCTCCTTCCGGGTGAGCCCCAGAAGAAACAGAGAAACCGCTTTGCAAAGTTTTCAAAGAGGTACTGTCGTTTCAGCAACAGTAATAGGGCCTTCGCTCAAATACTTAAACCCATCCTTCCGTAACGCTTGGAAATCATTCAATAGCCGCATAGTAGTAACCCTCGAGAAATTACAGGATGAGTTAGACACCTATAAGAAAAGCCAAAGCGCTTCAGAAAAACGAATAGAAGCACTTAAACGAAGCTTGAAAAACCTTGAAAGCAAGCTTGCTGATGCTCAGGCAAGCGGAAAAACTGCAAAGAAAGATCTAGATGCTCTACTCAAGGCTCAAGAAGGCGACAGAGGACCCATAATAGCAGATATTGTACAACGCGAACATCGGGATCAACAATTAATCAAGCCATTGCACCAATTAGCGGAAAAAAACACTGAAATAGACCGGCTAAAAAAAGAACTGAAAAAAGCAGAAGAGCAGCTCATAATCCAAGAATCGAATGAGACAATAACGATGCTCATAAAAGCACAAGATCGGGTTGAGCATACAGAGAGTAAGGTCCTGCTTCTCAAGGCGAAAATGAACGATCAACAAATTGATTTGGACCAGCTCATAGAAGAAAACAACCTGCTGCAAAAAACGATGCAATTATTAGAAGCAGAAAAGGAAAAGGGGCAAACCAGCAAGCAGTCCCTATCTGCTCAATTGAGGCAACAGCAAGAAGAATATCGACAAGCAATTGAAGCAAGTCAAGCTGCTTTGAAAAGAAAAACTGAGCGAGAACAAGCCCTTGCTCTAACGCTCAAGCATGAAAAACCTGCACAAAAACAGCCACAAATCTCTCACACGCTTGAACCATCGCCAGAAGTAACGGCACTACAACAAAGCGTGGACGAAAGTGAATTGAAACTTCAAGCACTTAAAAAGTTGCGAGAAAATGCGCTCAACCGAAGAACAGAATCATTACGCAAGATAATGGATTCTGATGATTTTAACAAAATACGCCACGAAGCAGAAGCAGCAGTCCAAAACGAGAAAAAACTAGCTGAGGAGTTACACCAGTTAGAACAAGAGCTCAACAACATAGAACATGAGCTAGAAATCTCAAGTGAAAACGCTCCAATAGAAATCGGTGAAAAACTGCTAGAACAAAAAAAGTATTTACAGCAAACTATCGAGGCCAAGAAAGAGCAGCTGAAAAGAGACCATGCAAAAACTACTGCTTTAAGCAAATCCTATGATTTTCTGCAAAAAAATGCCGACGGGATTGAGCTCGATGAGGATGGAATAAGCTCGGACTATAGTGCCGACAATGTGACTGCAATTCCGGAGGATGAGCCGAGCATACTAGAGGACATAAGAACACAAATCGAGTCCCTGCAAAATGCTATTGATACTGAAGTGGCAGCCAGACAAAACGTCGATGAAGCTGTACGGCGAGCTGATGAGCTTAAAGAGCTCATCGAAAACCAGACAGACGACATACTTCAACAAAGTCAACAAGCGTCTCAATGGGCTCAAAAAGCTGAAGAGGATAATCGTGCAGCGAATAATCTAGAAGGATTTATTACACAAGAAAAGCGCGATGATAACTCAATGAAAATCGACGAAAACATAGAAACTGCAATCGAATGGATTGAAAAAAGTTCTCAGGATAAAGAAGAAGTAGGACGCCTCAGCAATACTATTAGGAAAGTAAACTTCCAGGTATTAGAAATACACCAAAGACACAAAAAGGAATTAGAAGCTGTAAAAAGCAGGGAGCGTGAAGCACACATACAGATGAAAAATTTTACCTCATCTCGGGCTCAAGCTGAGGAACATGTAAGAACATATGAAGAAAAACTGCCTGCTCATGTAGAAGAGATAGCAGCACAGAAGGTACTTTTAGCTGATGCACAATCGGAACTTGAAAGTTGCCGCATCAAGACAGAACAGGTAATAGAATCCTTGCAGGCCATACAGACTACACCAGAGATGCAAGAGCTTATTCAAGAAGAGCAGATCATAGCTATTCAAACTCTCGAAGAATTAGAGCAACGCCAACGCTTAACAGAAGATAGTAACAATAATCTACGAAAAATAGAGCCTCACTCTACCGAAAGAGAAAAAATTGGTGCTTTTCTTCTTAAGCAGCTCAAGAGCATGAAAAACTGGGAGAACAAGGAAATTCTCGCGCGGCATATACAAGACGCTATTCTCGATGTAGACAGATCAGGCAAAACCCCCGATTACCAACAAACGCCCTTCTCTGATGCTCATACGGCAGAAGAGCTTATCAGCTTGTGGGATACCATACCAAGCGTAAGTATACCTTCAGATGATCAGGATATGTTAATCTCTATAATGGAATCAACTACCGATCGGGTACTCTTACAAGCTTTTGCCGAAAGAGCAGATAGTACTTCCCTCATGATGTTATGCGATAATTCTCTTTTGTGGACGCTATCAGAAGCAAGAGAAACTCTATTTAAGGCTTATCCGTTCGCGCTAACCAAGTTCCTTATGGACAACCCAGATTTAATTAAGCCCTTTGCTCAGCAGGCATCTTCTGACCAATTTATTGAAACGATTAATGGCAAGGCCTACTTGCAAATGCATGAACCTGTTTTGCAGAGATTGTTCAGTCTTAACGAAAGAGAACAACTAACCATATTAACTTCTTCAATAGCTCCAGAAAGTCATCTATCTCAATTGCATGCAAGCCACAAAACATTCGACGAGACAATAAAGAAGCTGCAAAGCTTGAAGTCAAAATCTCCAAAAAAAATAAAGCCTGAGATCCCGATGGAAGATCGCATAGTACAGGCTACCAACCAGACAACAGTATCATCACTGTGCTACAGCTGCCCTGAAGAAGCCCTTCTAAGTGCACTTTCCCAAAGAGCGGATCTTCTTGATAATACGATTGTTCAAGTGCGCATTGCACAATCAACACCTCATCTCATAAAAAAATTCCTCCTCGATGAAGCTCACCGTAATCTTGCTGGTCCTCTCATTTCCCTCCTGAGCCCAAAAAGTTTTCTGACCGTTATTTCAGGTAATTCACTACAGATGCTACCAGAAGTACAAACAAGATTGGGCATGATGGAACCAGATCAAGTCCGCATGTTTATGAGTACTACGCATAACGCCCCCTTCATCAGTCACCATCTCGCACAGCCCATACTGAGATCGATACTCCTGAAACCATTTGATACATCCCTGCAAAAAAAGATTAAAAAGCTCATTAAAGAACCGAATGAGACTAAAAAGCCTTCCCTTAAAACCGATCGCCCACATCATCATACAGAACAGCTGCCTAGAGAATATGCCTTTCGCAGGAGCCATTATCAGTCAGCCCCACTCAAGGAGATCGGACACTATGACCTATATGTTCTTATAGATAAGATACGCTATAATTTTTCAGGCAAAAATCCTAGCAAAGAAAGCTCTCAATTGTTTGGGGAAGAGAAGCGGACGTTCTTTTATTCAAAGGATAATGAAGGCAATTATTGGATTAATATCGCCGATCCACGTAACGCACATATTGTGCACCATTTTGTAGATACCCATAACCATACAGCATGCATACAGCTTGCTGCTACATTCTCTATTGCCATGCAGCATCTCATAACTGTATTAGTAGAATCTAGCAGACCCACAGGATACGGTTTCGTCGGTGCATTAGGAGAATCTCGTAACCATACAGAAACAAGCTACCGTATAGATGATGACATGTTGGATAAGATTGCTCCCTACATCAGCTATGAAGATCTCGTGCTACTCCTCAAGAGTCCCCATGGTACCCAGTATCTTGACAATAGAAATCTGCGCACTAGAGTCCTATCAAAGGAATTTTTACAACATGAACTAAGGAGGTTACCCGAGGTAATACTCAAAAAATTGTCCTTCCTACAACCTCTTTCTTTTGGGAGCATTCTTCCATTGATGATTGATAGTATACACCCTGACAACACTATTTTCGACTATAGCCTTTGGGCGCTTCTTGAATTATTCAAGCATGCTAATAGCGGAGTGATTCGCTCTATTAAATCGATTGAAACTCCTCATGGAAAGTCAATAATAAGCAAGCTCATCGAAAAATTGATACACCATGATATGCCCCTTGATGATAACACAGTATCCTACGTGGTAAGTAACATCAATGATAAGGAACTTTTTGACATGCTTACCTCCTCGAGCTTTGACACATTATTTTTGAATAACACCGTACGAAAAAGAGCACTCTCTGCTAGTTTCGTTGGCAACTATCTTTGGCAATTGCCGAACACTAAAATCAAACGAATACTCCTTACTGATGGTCCACATTTTTTGCAATGCAAGCAGTTACTGTACAGTAAATCATTCAGCAATACACAGTTCTATCAATTATTGATGCTCAATACAACAGAGATTCTTCTTGTGGACAAGAATATCCGTGCCCATTGTTTATCAAAACATTTTGTCCGAAAACATCTCAGGAAATTTCCCGTAGCGAAACTGGTATTTTTATTTAACCATTATTTTGAAGAAACGAAATCGATTATTCCCGATTTTCTTGAAAAGTGTGATGACGAAAAATGCGCTTCTGTCATGGCGCTTTCAGACAACTTCTTTGATCATGAGCCCGTTAGGGCACACTGCTTAAGAGATGATTTTGTCACTAAACATCTATCACGACTACCTGATAACCATATCATACGCCTCTTAGAAGCTCATCCACAAGCATACCACAAACCCGCTTTCCAAGAAAGAATTCTGAGCATGCAGGATGAACAGTGTATCAAACAACTTGTAGTCTTCTCTACAAGAGAAACACTCTTGGAAAGAGTAAAGGATATGGTAGATAAGCACAATCTGTTTCAAATGATTTCACATCCCTTAAAAAACCCTCTGGTACAAAGGCGCTTTTTAAAGAAGGATTTGATTGAGAATTTTATCGAATTGGCTCCAACGAATGTTCTCCTAAGAGCGGTATTTCCACGCCCATCTCTCTGGCATAAGACATCACTTAAAGCCGAGATCTTCGATCTAAAGGAGAGAGCGGATAGAATCCCCGATATTACGGCCACAGAGAGAGAATGGTTGGAAATCATGAGTCATTATCTGGACTACATAGAACCTCTCGTTAGAGAACATCGTGCGTGTTTTGCTCAAAAAAAGTGTGATATTGATAACATAATGAATGAGCTTCAGGACGGTCCAAGATGGGATCAGTTTATGGAGATACTTACTTTATTTCATGGCACTATGCACTACGAAGATGCTTCACAAGATCTATCTGACCACCAGTCAAATCTTGAGGTGTTAGGAAACTTCGCCTGTCTCTGTCTCGAACTGTGCACCAAAACTGATTTTGCCCGAGCTGTTCTGTCTAAACAAAAATTTCATTACCTGTGTGCTATTTTAAAAAATACGAAGCAGGAGCAGCTTATAGACTTGGCGAAACTTTTCATCACCAATGATAACAATGAAACGGCCAAATTACTTGCCCCATTAGAGCCTGCATCTTCACAAATGGCCTATGTCGCGGGAATACTTGCATATGATGTATATAACCAAGATCGTACTCAATTTTTTGCCGATCTAGTTCATGTGCAAGAACAACTCGACCGGGAACAACAAGTGGAGGCCTCCACTCAAGCAATGCATGATCTACTTGGAGCACCTCCTAAAAAATATCAAGAAAAAGTTACTAAATTTCTTAGAGATCGCGATCATAAAGAGCAACAAGAGATACGCCAGGAACAGGAGACATGGACCTCCTCCTATAGAGAAAAAACCTCCTTATATATGATGCACGGTATTTATCATCTATTAGCTCATTCTAAAGAAGCTGATCAAACGAAAGAGATCATGCATGAAGGATGGAAGGCAGCTATAACTCTTTCAGGTAATGATGATGATATTGACAGCAACTTTAAGAACCTACTCTCTCATTTCCCAGAAAGCATAGATAAAGAATTTATGAAAAACGTCTGGAAAGACATGAGTAATGTGCCAGGTATTTTTTCAGAAAACAGCCCCTTGAGCAAACTTGCTGCCCTGAAAATGGCGGATCTACCACAGGCGGCCATTTCTGACAATAACTATGTGCTTCAAGTAGCCTATCAATTAGCTAAGCAAGGCTATCAAATTAGCTTGGACCAACCTTCTTATGACATAGTAACGTCAACTCTTGCTATCCTATGTAAAGGCTGGGACTGGGAGCTCCAATCCAAATCTACAATGAATACCTTTGAAGAGCAGCTAAAAGAATATCACCTCGATGCTCAAAAACAAAACAAGGTCTTTGTACTTTATTCGACCAACATCCCATGGGCAAGGATAAATTGGCTACATGAGAACAAAATACAATTTGTCCAATCGTCTTAGGATACAGAACATGAACAAGAAATGGTCTCTTACTATCATTATTCTTTGCTCTTATCACGCACTCTTAAGCATGGAAGAAACCAGGACAAAGGAATTTTGGTCTACTTGGAACTCTGAGTTGGCAGCTTCATCCGCAACTGCCACTCTTGTAGGAGCTCAAGTTAATACATTACGAAACGAAGTAGCACAATTAGAAAAAAAGGCCAAGGAAGCAGATACAAAAATACTGAGGCAAACGATAACTAATGTAACACTATCTCAGCAAAGAGATACTTTTGAAGACGATTATTACCAGCTAGAACAAGAGTATAAAGAGGCACGATTTCGTGCGACATCGGTATCGGCTGTGACAACGAACCTGATTAGTTCAAGTAACACTAGGGATCTTGATGACAAGCAATGTTTTCAGCTCATACAAGCTCTCCTGCAGAACAAATATGCAGCGTCCAGCAATATAGGAATAGCTCATGAGGCAATAATAAGGCAAACAACAACTCTCGCGAAAGAAACAAGTATTAGTGCGAGCACAGATGTTCCTACAAGTAATGATAGTGAAACAGGGAAGAAAAGAATTAATGCAAGCGCATTTTCAAACCTTACTAATCACATAAAAAAAGATCTCGATACGTCAAGAGTAATCGGTACCTTCCAACAATCCATTCAGCGCTGGACCGACGAAATCCGTGCAATAAATCGAGTTCTAGATACACTGCATAACAACTATCCGGCCCTGTTGGATACCAAGTTTATGCAGATCATTTTTTCCTCTTCCTAAACCATAAGGAGAGCTGTGGGTCCGCACTGATGGGCAATCACCTGCCAGTGCCATGAATACTCCAAGAAATTAGGCGAGGAGCATGTTTCTAAAACGAAACATGCTCCTCTGCTCAACGAAGGTCTAGAATTTATTTTTTCTGTCCGATCCCCGTTTTTTCAAGAAGTCCTTTACCCGTTTCCAAAAGCTCCTTGCCTTTCTCGAGCAGGGACTTCTCCTTGGACTTTTCTTCATCCGCCGCAGGTTTTTCTTCCTCGCCGTTATCCTTCTTTGGAGCAGCCGCCTCTTCAGGCTCAGCCGGTGCTTCGGTCGCACTCTCCTCTAGATCCTTTTGCGATTTAGCAGCCTTCAGCTTCTCGATCGATGCAACCAGTTTTTCAACATTCGCTTTGGTTCGTGCATCACCCTTCTTTTTAGCTTCCGCTTCCCTCGTTGCTAAAACGGTATAGATATCGAACGGAAATAAGTATGATTCTATTGTATCAGCTTTTTCGCTGATGATCATCTCATCGAACCAACTATACGGGCGGGATTCCAGACTTGCAAAATCTACTTTAAGTTGCCCCATAACGGGAAAAGTAACCGAAGGAGATTTAGGATCATCCGCACCAAACCTAAGACCACCCGGGTGAAAAATACCTTTAACGACACGATTTGGCAATACGGTTACCACCACATCTTGCAGTTTATTGATGTCTGTCACACAAAATGGTATTTCAAAGACGTTCGTTTGCTTAGCACCCACATAATAATAAAGATACAGCTTCCACGGCCCGGCTCTTCCTTCTACCTCACACCCTTCACCCTCTTTTGTCATCACTGCCATCAATGTAGCACGATGAAGAGGATACTGTTGCAAAGAAGCTTCGATCTTAAGCTTGTCACGCAGTACTGGAGCTACCGTTCTATCATATAAGTCTAGCAATTGTTGCCTCTTAGCTTCAGGAATCCCAAGAGGCCCTGCAGCACCCCTATATTTTTTATTATAAGTACGCAACGCCTCATTAAACTTCCGAGCAAGTGGTGTATACCGCTTTATAAGTACCCGATACTTTTTCAAATCGGCTTTAAAAGCGGGTGTCACATCTATCTCACCCGTACCTACGTTAACACGGTAGTATTTACCCGGCAAAATCTCGAGGAGCGTTATCGTCGTCGGATCGATATCATAGTGTTTATTAAGCTCATTACTTGCTATTTTCAAGCCCTCATCGATAATCGTATGAGCAGCCTGCGCCGCAACTCCTGCCTTAGGATTGATCGCTCCGGCGATATCTGCTATCGAGCCGGTTACAGCACTCACATTAAGATCGACCTCCAACTGAGGAACGGTCAGCTTAAATCCGACCGGAACAGGTCGTATCAACCCAGGACGGAGGCGACCAATTTCCGAACGCTGTACAATCGGTTTTGCATCCGTTTTTCCGGGATCTCGTGTAATGGTTGTCTGTACAATAGCATATTCATTAGGTACGGCACCCATAACCGAATCGATACGCACCGGCTTTTTCGGGGCGAGCATACTCGCACCATACAGGGCTATGAGGCCCACCAATACTAATTTCTTCATTACCTTCTCCTTAATCTATCATTTTGTTTATACTACCTTAGATTTTTTTTGGCACCTGTGTTATGTCAAGCGTGATACCGGTGTTTTCCTTTTCCGGCCTGGTATCCTTCTTGATAACAAGCTTGAAATAGTTCGGGGTACCAGCAGCCGTATAGGCCGGGGCATCGTAGCTTTTCACTACCGTGCATTCATCGGTACCTAACTTACACCGCTCAACATAGATGCGCTTTTCTTCTGCAACGGTATAGATCTTAAAATAGTACTTACTAATATAATAGTTCGCATAATTGTCCGAAATAAACGTATCAAGAGGTTCTTCTCCTAACAATTCTGCCGTTTGATCCGGATTACTGCTACTTAAGCTTTCTACAAAATCCTCTATTTCTTCTGTACTAATAGGCGCAGCACCAATCTCCTCGGTACCCGCTTTGAAAATATAGGCGAATGCCGTCGGTGCGGGCGGAACACGAAGCCCCACAGTAGGAGCACCCATCGCATGTATTTGCAGCGCCGATTTTTGTAGATTACCCTTGTCTTTAGCAGCAATTTTAGGTATCCAAGCCATGCCAAGGGGCACTGCACTCATCGGAGGAATAATCTCCTTAAAATTCTGCCCGGCAAATCTCTTGTCTAAATGGGCACGCTCCATAAGAATCACATAGGGTGAATCGTTATAAAAATGTGCTATACTACCATGGCCAAATCGAGGTACTGAACCCCCACCAAAAGCGGTATGCCCTTGTATGACACGCAAAGGTGTCGCAAATGATACCTGCTTATCGGCGGTAGCACTCACCTTGGTCCTATGCCATGGCTCTGTTGAGCTTGACCAGGCACTTAACCCAAATACGAAGGGATATTTCCCTTTGCCCATTTCTCCCGGTACATAGTCAGGATTATTGCCTAAGGCAAGCATTACATTTTGCCACCGATCTGCTCTGGTACCAAGAATATCGCTGACCGCTTTCGACACGCAGACCGTTTTGGCAGAATCTTGGTCTCCCTTGACCGCTACTTCAACGATCGATTTATTGCCGGGACAGTTGCCCGTTTTACCCGTATCTCGTATAACAACGGTAAACGGTTCACCTTGATTAATAGTTGTATCATAGGTAATATTCAAATAAGCGGGCAAAGCTACGTCTACCGGATGCACCATACCTGCTGCCGTTGGTGTAATATAATCTGCCTTCTGAATACGTGCAGGATCGTCAATAATCTCAACACGCGGTGCTTTTATTTTACCTTTTCGTGTCAAGTTATTATACATACCTAAGAGTCTCACCGCCTGGAGTTCTGGCACAACTGCCAGACCCAGACCGAGAAAACTTACCAATGAAATCAGTTGTTTCCTATTCATGTCAATCCTTTCTTACCACAAGGCTGTTTCGATTTTCCACTTCTGCTCACCCGTTTCAGGATCAGGGGAATAATAGATAGTGATACGTCGGTTGCCACCTTCACTAGTTTCTTTATTAATCACCTCTTGCCAGTGGGCATTAATTTTTGCCTTGATTATATAACGGGTCTTCGTATTCCATAATTCTCCCCCACGAGACTTCGTCTGTCCTCCTGGAATTTCATCAGGCCATGCAGCCTTATCGACCCATGCTTTACCAAGTCCCCAATAGGGAACCACACCTAACCAGTGCATCTCAAACTTTATTGGATAGGGAGTATGATTCCTCACTTGGACATCAGCAAACACCAACGACGAAATAAGGCAACTTAGTACAATAAATAACTTCTTCATAAGAGTATCCTTTCATAGAAAAAGTGACATATAGTTATATTTATTAAAACTCTTTTCTAGGCTAAAAAGCTCATAGCTGAGTTTTATATTCCTTCTTACTATATTAATCATACTAATTGCAACTTTTAAAAGTCAATAATTATTTATTATTTTCATGCATGAAAGATTGATGAGATAATTCGATGATCGGCAGATCACTCAAGGAGAAGGGGTTTAGAGGAGAAATGCACTCTTAATCAGCGTCTTACTGCTACGAATGTGAAGTTCCTTGGCTGCTATAAGGGCCCCTACTTTAATCTTTTGACCATAGCCATCGGCGTGAGAAAAGTCTTCTTTAAGCTGTGCAAGATCCTGATACAGTTTTTGCAGCCCTGTGAGCTGTTCAGTAAACTTTGCCCGCTCTCTTTTACTGTTGGGCAGCTCTTTGAGAAATTGAGCCACTTTTTGATAGTAGTGAAGACTCTGTTTTGCTGCCGTTAATTGCACCTGGTAGGTGCCTCCTCGTACGGTTGCCCAGAAGCCCCGCTCTTTTCTTTCAGCTATGGTTTTTTCAAGCTCTTCTATCTGACGCTTTTCTGCGTTAATAAGCTTTTGAATAATAACGCCCGCACGGTGCAGATCCAGCTTCTGCGTATCCTCTGTTAACTGGGCAAACTCATCAAGCCAATCAGCATAAACGCAAGGAACGGTTAGGATCAGTACCATCATCAGCTTTTTAACCATCGCTTTTCCTTTATCTTCTTCTACGACCACCACGACCACTTCTTAAAATGCGATCACGCATTCCCCGTCTATCCCCAATTAAACAGGTTACATTCACATGCACCTTACGTCCATCTAAAAGTTTGCCTCGTAATGATCTTACCAGGTCAGGGCTACAATCGGAGGACAGTTTCACAAAACTGCGCCGTTTAATAACCCGAATAGTCATAATCTGCTCCGGTTTGATAACCGGTGTTTGAAGTAAGAATTTTTTTACCGCATCGACCGTTACCCCATCATCGGATCCTACACTAATATAGATCTCCTGAAATTCACCCATTTCAGGACTTCCTACCTGAACGTACGGAATCTCTTCAAGATCTAGTGTGGCGAAAAATTTATCATAGAGCAACTGGCTCGCCATTTTTTTAAGATCCTCAGGCGTCAGATCCTGAACAAACTTTTCAAGCGTCTGCTGCTCAGGAACCTTCTTTTTCATAAGTTCTTGAATATAATCGGGAATAACCGCAAGCCGCTTTTCTGTAACAAGCTCCCGTGAAGGCACATCGATAGGCTCTATGCTAACATTGAACCTACGCTCAATATGCTGAATAGTCCTCAGTTCACTTCTACTTATGAAGGTTATCGCAATACCCTCTTTGCCCGCTCGGCCCGTTCTGCCAATTCTATGGACATAACTTTCTAGATCATCAGGAACCGAATAGTTAATAACGTGAGTAATATCGGGTACATCGATACCCCGCGCCGCAACATCGGTCGCCACTAAAATAGTATAGGCACGCTTCTTAAACTTTTTAATAACCGCATTACGTTGCGCCTGACTTAAATCACCATGAAGCGCTGCAACATTATAACCTCTTTTTGAAAGCTCTTCAGCCACTTCACTCGTCAGTATCTTCGTCTGGCAAAAAACGAATCCATAAAAATCTGATGTCGCTTGAATAAAACGGGTTATAGCATGAGTACGGGCCCTAAAAGGAACGATGCAAAAATACTGCTTTGTCTGCTGTGTAGCCACCATCTTAGGGGTCACACGCACCGCTACCGTATCGCGCATATGCTTTCTCATAATATCTGAAATACCCGCTTTAACCGTTGCAGAGAAGAGCCAAATTTGGCGATCCTTTTTGAGAAAACTCAAAATTTCATTAATATCTTGTTTAAACCCCATCTCGAGCATTATATCAGCTTCATCAAGCACAAGAGTCTCGATGTGAATAGGAGATAAGGTCTTTCTACGCAAATGATCATTGAGTCTGCCGGGAGTTCCTACGACGATATGCACCCCTTTTTTGAGTGTGCGAATCTGTTGCTCCATCGAAACACCCCCATAAATGACCGCCGATGATACCCCGATTTTATTGCCGATCTGCGCCAAACTCTCATAAAGTTGAACGGCAAGCTCCCGTGTTGGCGCTACAATAAGCGCTTGTGGAACCTTTTTTGATCGATCTATCATCTGTAGCAAGGGAATACCAAATGCCAAGGTCTTGCCGGTACCCGTTTGGGCCTGGCCATGGAAATCGATTTTTTTGGTCGATAGTAATAAGGGAATCGCTTTTCCTTGAATCTCGGTCGGCTGCGTAAAGCCAAGCTCATCAAGTACTGCGAGAATATCGCTCGCTAAGGGAAAATCTTTAAATGTTGACATGCCTACCTCTTAAAATCTTTCTATTATATAATTTTAGTATATTAATTTATTGGCCCACATGTCAATAAAAAATCCCGTCCGTTGCGTGACACCGTACCTCCTGCGAAAACCGGCTTATTCGGCATAGTACAACTTATCAATGCACCCCTGGCCATATTAAGTAACCACAAGCCCCTTTCGCATAATAGAATCGCTAAGAACAGGTATCCCTCATTGATTTTTTGAAACGTCACTATTACACTATTTAAAAGTATATGCTTAGCGATAAAGGATAATGATAAAAATTCACTTTTTCTACACGCTGCTTCTCTGCACACTACTGCTGGGCCTTTGCGCCTAGACTATTTTTGAGCTATTACGCTTAGCACTTCACTTTTATTAAGAATCTATTTTTTCGGAAAACAAGCATCATGCATGGTATGCAATCAGACATGATACGCCTGAATATACAAAAAATCAGTAACCGTAGTATACTAGTATGGTGTAGCCTTCTTTGGCAAAAGAGAAACACTCAATCCGTGAATGATACGTCTTTCATTATACAGATACCCTACACGAAGGACCTATATGCACTATAACGTACATGAGACAGAAAAGAAATGGCAGAATCGATGGGCTGAAAAACCGATAGGCCAAAGCAAACCTACCGGCACAGGAGAAAAATATTATTGCCTCGATATGTTTCCTTATCCTTCAGGCTCGGGTCTGCATGTTGGCCACTGGCGAGGATATGTTCTTTCTGATGTGTACACACGTATAAAATGGCTCCAGGGCTATAATATCTTACACCCCATGGGCTGGGATGCGTTTGGTCTTCCGGCTGAAAATGACGCGATCAAAAAAGGCATCAATCCGGCAGTCAGCACTGCAGCGAATATTGCCCATTTTAAAAAGCAGCTTCGGGAAGTCGCCGCCCTCTATGATTGGTCGAAAGAAATTAATACGACCGATCCTGAGTACTATAAATGGACGCAATGGATTTTTCTTCAGATGTTTAAAGCAGGTCTTGCCTATGAGGGGGTCCTACCGATTAACTGGTGCCCTTCTTGTTTAACAGGGCTTGCCAATGAAGAGGTCGTCGATGGCAGCTGCGAGCGCTGTGGAACGAAGGTTGAGCGCAAAGATGTTCGTCAATGGGTCTTAAAAATCACACAGTATGCGGACAAATTACTTGAAGGGCTCGATCGGCTTGAGTGGCCTGAAAAAGTCAAAACGATGCAAAGGAACTGGATCGGTAAAAGTGAAGGCGCCGACATTATCTTCTCAGTCGAAACCCCTCAGGGGAGCACCATCGATCTCCCTACCTATACAACCATTCCAGACACCTTGTACGGTGTAACTTTTCTTGCTATGGCTCCTGATCATGAGCTTGTTCCTCGCATCGTACATCCTGAGCATCTTGCAGCAGTCACCACTTATCAAGAGCAGTTCTTCTCAATGACCGGCACAGAACGGCTCATGGAGATGCAGGAGAAAACGGGCATTTTTACCGGAACCTATGCGCAGCATCCCTTTACCAACGAGCCTGTGCCGGTACTGCTTGCTAATTATGTTATTAAAGATTATGGTACCGGCATTGTTATGGGAGTCCCGGGCCATGATGAGCGGGATTTTGACTTTGCCCAGAAATATGACCTACCTATCAAACAGGTGGTCAGTGCTCCCGGTGTAGAATATGACGAACAAGGCAATCTGAAAAAGGCCTATCCTGGTGATGGCGTTCTTATCAATAGCGGCCCTTTTAATGGGCTTGAAGTCTTCACTGAAGCAAAAGAGGCTATGATTGATCAGCTGGTTAAAGAGGGAAAAGCGACGCGCAAGACCGTCTATAAACTACGCGATTGGATCTTTTCTCGCCAACGCTATTGGGGAGAGCCGATTCCCCTTATTCATTGTCTCGGCTGCGGTATAGTACCTGTCCCCGAAAAGGACTTGCCGGTCACCTTGCCCTATGTTGAGAAATATCAACCAACCGGTACGGGAGAATCTCCGCTTGCTAACCTTGATTGGGTAAACGTACCATGTCCCCAATGCGGTGGTCCGGCAAAGCGAGAAACGAATACTATGCCCCAATGGGCCGGTTCCTGCTGGTATTTCTTACGTTATCCGAATCCGAATCTTACTGATAAGCCATTTGATGACAAGGATATGAAATATTGGCTCCCTGTTGATCTTTACGTGGGGGGTGTTGAGCATGCCATTCTGCATTTACTGTATGCTCGTTTTTATGTAAAAGTCCTGTTCGATCTTGGATTTTTACCCTTTGATGAACCCTTTTCTCATCTTTTTAACCAGGGAATGATCACCAAATATTCGGAGGCATCAGGGGCCGTTGAAAAAATGTCTAAATCGAAGGGCAATGTGGTCAATCCGGATGAGATCGTACAACAGTATGGATCGGACGTACTACGTATGTATATCCTCTTCATGGGGCCACCAGCACTTGATTGCGAATGGCAAGATACAGGACTTGAAGGAATTAAACGCTTCTTGCACAGATTATGGAACTATCTCAATCAACCGGATACGATCCTAAGCGACGAACCGGAAGATATAACAACCACAAAACGGGTGCATCAGCTGATTAAAGCATTCCAGGAGCGTATTGATCATTTTAAGCCCAACACGGCAATTTCAGCATTCATGGAATTCTCCCATGATATGGTAGATAATAACATGAAATTGAGTAGAAACAGTGTCGAAATACTCTGTGCCATACTCTCGTCGATGGCACCCCATATGGCGAGCGAGCTCCTTGAACGTCTTCTTGATAAGACATTAGACACCTGCAGCTGGCCTTCCTACGATCCCGCTCTTACGGTGGCAGAATCGGTAACGATCGCTATTCAGGTCAATGGCAAGCTCCGGGGAACCATAGAGGTTCCAGCAGGATCCTCACAAAAAGAAATAGAACGGCTAGCGCGGTTAAAGGTAGCTTCATGGATTGAGAATAAACAGCTCATGAAAGTCATTTTTGTACCTGATAAGTTGATCAATTTGCTCGTTTCCTAATCGAAAAGATTTTTAGAGGATTAAGGTAAGCAACTGCTCGCCTTACCCTTCTCTGCACGGGACACCATCTTTTTCGCCCTGAGCGTCTTCGGTACTATCACAAGCTCTCGTACAATATCCGCTAACGAGCATTCTTAGGCCTAAACATTAATTGAAAAGCAAGAAAGTATGAATTCAAAATTTGTTCACCAACTCTTGATATAAGGAACTATTAATTGTTACACATGCTAATAAGGTTGCAAGTGCAGTAGTGTGGCTTATTTTGGCAGGACATGAAGCGTTGTACATAAAGAGCCACTACCAATAACAAAAAGGAGGAATCCATCATGCTTAAACTTACATTGTTCTTATTTTTTTTATTAGGGTTTATGCAGGGCCTTATAGCCTGTCCCTATACTATTATCAACGATAGTAAAGAACCTCTTTTTGTTACGAATCCTCATTCTGTACAGGCACTCTACCTTGAGCCCTCCAAGTCTGGTAGAATAAATCCGACTATCCCAGGCCGCGTAGCGAGGTATATAACGAAAGAAAAACTTAATTTTTATGTGCCTAGTGGGAAGAACGGTGGGGCGTTCTCTAAGCGTTTTGAATTCACGGAGCACGCATGCAGCGAGGATGAAACTACATTAAAACTTTCAGATATTGAAAAATTTGTTACGAAACCAACCAAAAGATGGACTATTAAGATGTTTAAGCCGACAGAGTGGCCTCCCTCGGCTTAAAAGCATAGGGTATGCAGGGCATTTAAATAATTTAGGGGTCTTTGTTATGCGTCTGCTGAAATTTTTACAATAAGGCCTCAAAAGAAAAACTGCATAACGTGCTACAAGCAGCGAAAGCCATGATTCTTATAGTATGGCAATCCACACTACAGGTAGCTAAGCATCTTCACTTTATCTTTCGCTCCAGTACCATCATAGATCTGTGCCAGCTCCTTCATAATGAACTATTGTATCCCAAGAGCCTTACTCCCAAGTTATCATTATCTTCATTCTTAAAGATTGCCAATTCTGAAAAACTCGGTATGCTTACATCAAAGGTATGAGTTTATTGAAAGGCCGAAGAAATGCAGATTGAGAAACCAAGATCACCATCGAAAACCCAAACACTCCTTGATCATGATGAACATATCATGGTAGTGAAACGGTCAATCCTGTTTAAAAATAGGGTGTGGCAAGGACTCAATAAAAATGCTTGTGATGAGTTGCTTCCTATCATAGACAAGGAACATAAATTTAAGCCCCGATCGATCATGGAAACGGATCCGAGATATAAACAGATTATTCCCTATCTTATTTTTACCCACGACAGTAGGTATTTTCTTATGCAACGACACGCTGAATCGAGCGAGCAACGCCTGAAAAATAAATACTCGCTCGGTATTGGAGGCCATATTCGTAAGGAAGACCATACGAGTGCCGATATTATCGATTGGGCCAGACGGGAATTTAATGAAGAAATTAACTATAAGGGAACATTTACCGTCAAGAATGTCGGTATACTCAATGACGATACCAATCCCGTAGGAGAAGTACATTTAGGCTGCGTGCTGCTGCTTGAAGGTACTATACCAACAATAAGCATAAAATCTGAGCTTAAAAGTGGTGAACTTGTATCACTGGCAGACTGCGACCTGTATTACAACCAGATGGAACGCTGGAGCCAAATTGTGCTCGATCATCTAAAAACTCTGTAAAATGCTTATTCTACGATAGATCGATTAGCATAGCACTGAGCAAACACGTATTCGCCATCCCAGTTCGTTTGAAAAATGAACGCTATCTGCTTAAAAGATTCAATTGTCATTTGGTAGCTCTTCGCGAATGAGGTTCCTCCAGAGAAAGATATCTTACAATAATGAGTATCATGCACCGATGTTCTGATCGGAAATGCATTGTGCACATGATCCTGGCCTGGTCTTACCGTACTGGTTAACTCCAGATGTCCGGTTGTATCAGCAAGCTCAATAGTATACTGCAAATCGATTTCGGTCCTATTAGAGACTTCCAATGCCACAAGAAGCGATGCACACGATATCATAACTGTTGCGAAAAATAAGAGTGTAATGATTTTCATAAACCCTCCCCGTTATACACGTAGATCAAAGATTCCCTTTACACCTCACCTGAGGTCCTTTTTTCAGTGTACCACAGACGAGTATGAAGTCAAATGCGTGATCGGTAAGGCCTATGCTGATGAGGCTGCTCCTCTGTGATAATACTCGCCCGCACCCTGCGGCCGCCCAAGGAACTATTACGTAGTGCACTGAGCAGAGGTCCCGCACATTCTCCAGGAAGCTGGATAAACGTGCGCCGCTTAATAACCCGCACTTTCTGAATCTGATCAACAGTTACACAGCCCGTTTTTGTTATATATTTAATCACATCATCCCGCATAATACCATCATCAGAGCCCACATTAAGAAATATCTCCTGCAACTCATCGGGCATAACCACCTTATGAGAAGGAGTGAAACTCACGTCATCGAGCTCAAAAGAACTCAAGAACTTATCATGGAGCATACGAGCAAGTATCGAACGCACCTCCTCTCCCGATAAATCATGTACAAGAGCTTCAAGTGCTTTTTCGGGTGCTTTGAGCTGATCGATAAATGAATGTTCTCCTAATTGGGCAACATACCGAGATGCCTCTTCAATACGGGCCTTAACAATACTATCTCTTGAGGGAACATCAATAGGATTAATAGTCACACCGAATTTACGTTGAACGTACTGCAAGGTACGCAGATCCTTTTTCGTGAGAAGCGTAATGGCAATACCCTGTTTCCCTGCCCGACCGGTCCGACCAATGCGATGAATATAACTATCATGGTCATCGGGAATGGAAAAATTAATCACATGGGTCAAGTTCGCCACATCAATGCCCCTTGCTGCAACGTCCGTTGCAACTAAAATATTCAAGTCACGATTTTTAAACTTTTTAATAACGATGTTACGTGATACCTGGCTCATATCCCCATGCAAAGATCCCACATTATAACCGCGTCTAAGGAGCTGTTCAGCTACATCACCGGTAAGAATCTTTGTTTGGCAGAAAATAAAGCCGTAAAAGTTGGGTGCACTCTCAATAAATCGACTCAGGACTTGCATGCGCGTACGAGACGGAATCAAACAAAAATACTGCTTCGTTCCGTCCGTGGCTACCTGCTTTCTGCTCACTCGCACCGAAAGAGGCTCACGCATATGAGTTCTCATAATATCTGAGATACCCGATCTTACCGTAGCGGAAAATAACCAAATTTCCCGATTTCGCGCAATATAGCTTAAAATCTGATCAACTTCCTCCTTAAAGCCCATATCAAGCATTATATCAGCTTCATCTAAAACGAGTGTTTGTACCAAATCGATCAAAAGTGTTTTGCGCCGCAAATGATCATTTAAGCGCCCTGGCGTTCCAACCACAATATGGCACCCACGTCGCAAGGCAGCGGTCTGTTCATCTATTGATACTCCCCCATAAATGACTTCTAAGCGCACGTTCATCGCACGAGCAAGAGGAACAATGCTGTCTTTTATTTGAATAGCAAGTTCACGCGTCGGAGCTACTATAAGAGCCTGGGGTTTTTTTTGGGTTGGGTCAATTCTATGAAGAAGGGGAATGCCAAACGCCATCGTTTTGCCGGTACCCGTCTGAGCTTGCCCATGAAAATCCACTTTTTTATGAGAAAGCAAAATAGGTATGGCTTTTTTTTGAATTTCGGTTGGCTCAACAAAACCAAGATCATCAAGAACTTGTTGCAAGGGAAGTGAAATATCGAAATCTTTAAAAGTATTTATCATGTGAAACTATATCCCGTTATGGCATGAAACAATTATGTCAAAATTAAGAGCTCTCTCCAGCAAGAGTAAATATCGTGGAAAGATCCTTTTAGAAGAGACAGTGAGCCATTGAGATACTCTAAAAAACCTGTTTCACGAAATAAACGTATATAGAGAAAGTATAACAAAGCTCAAAAAAGGCGCAATAGAAAAAGGAAAGAATTCTTATGTGCGCATTGCATGGCCCCAATGAAATTTCAGCAAGAAGCATGCTAGCATATACTCACAAGAACAGCCTAAGCAAGAGTCCTTAATTTTATACTAAGCCCAGGAAATATCACCACTCCTAGATTACGCCACGTCATAACAACACTCCCTCATCCAAAATTGATCAGGTCGCATTCCGAAACATTCCTGTCATGGATGAAGATCTGCAAGAGGGCATAGTCCCCACTCGCAGTACATTTTCACCGGTATCGAATAATGGCTATTTTCATTTCGGCTTTTTTTGCCTACACTTAAATAATAGGATCCTAACAGGGAAATTACGTATGCGCTATGTACATAAAATAATCCTACTCTGCGGACTTGCGACCTCCCCATTATTGGCCGTCAGTCCCGAATTGGCCGTCAGCCCCGAAAAGTCCGCCTCCCTGCTTTCTTCTGTTAAAAGACGCATAGGAGATTTATTATGCTTCTTAATCACATCAGATGAGGTATCTGAAGAAACAACAGCCTATGCGCATGATCTTATGCGTAAAATAGATCCTCACCAAACAATAACACGGGTACAAAAATTCAATGGTGTGGGAGAGTACCTCTTCGGCAGAAATAATGCGATCGCTCTTCCCTTTTTAAACTATGTTATCTTAAACACCAAGACACTCATGAAAATGCCTGAAGAAACGCAACGCTTTGTTATTGGCAGAAGCCTCTACACACTCGCTCATCCAAAAGCATATTTCAGCTACAAGATGCTGTTGCCTACGCTCTACAACCTCTTTTTTCAAATCCACGATAGCCCGGTGGTAGAAAATGCGATCACTCTCTTTACACCAGAAAGTCTTCTGCATACTACGTTCAATTATCTACAAAATCCCCAGAACCCGAGAAGGCTTTATGCAACGCAGTATGCTGTCAACATTGCTGGAAGAAACCTTCTATATCACACCCTTGCCGCGCTCCATATTGCCTATGCCTCACGCTTCATCGAAAGAGAGGCAGATAGTGAAACCGCAAGGATACTCAACTGCGCAAAAGGGGGTATCGAATTTTTTACGACCTACCAAGACTTTAAAGGTGATGGAACAATAATCGGAAGCACAAGCGCTCTTATCCCATTTTTTGAGCTCCTCAATTGGGGAAGCTTCTCTCTTCTTTCCAAAGTCATGACAGTACCTCAGCCGGCGATTGCCCTGAGCGACATTACCCTTGCTCGCCTGCAGGGACGGAGCGTTATATCTCAGGCTAAAGGCCTGATACCTGGGCAGCTTGTTCCTTACTCAAACTGGCTAGAGCATACCTACTGGAAACTGCCAATAATCAAATATTTCAGCCATTCTGCAAGCGCCCATGAGCGTATAGCCTCTCTTGAAAAACTGCGCACCCCTGCACTACGGACCCCTGTTTTAACGGGGAAAAAGCGGTATAAAGTCCGGTCTCATAGCAGAAAAACGTTGTAAAAATAATGTTTTTCTGCTATACTGGCTCTAATGTTATTTTGTATGTATAATCACTTTTACCCATTTTCTAGCGCCTCAGCGCACGTAAATACCAAGGAGCTATTGCATGTCTAAGGAACGATTAAGGCAGAGCCAGTTTTGTTCGGTCGAACAAGTTTTCGATGATTCATCACTCACCCTTAATGAAGAACAAACAAGGGAACTCTCCAGCCTTTATGAAGGCATGGCCAATAGATTTAAGCCCGGCACCATTATTCAGGGTAACATACTCAAAGTAAGCTCCGATGGCGTGCTTGTCGATATTGATTATAAATCGGACGGATTAATTCCTCTCTATGAATTTTCTGATCATGAACTAAAAAAGTTTGTGCTCGGCTCAACCATCGAAGTCATACTTGATCAGCTTGAGAACTTTGATGGCAACGTCATACTTTCGTATGAAAAAGCGAAAGCAATGAAGGCATGGGGCTCAATCATGAAACTCTTCGAGGAAAACAAGCCTGTCGAAGGTACCGTTACTCATAAAGTTAAGGGTGGATTGAGTGTTGATATTGGCATTCCAGCCTTTTTACCCGGTTCGCAAGTAGATACGCAGCGAGTAAGCGACTTTGATCAGTTTGTAGGCCAAGCCATAACTGCACATATCATTAAGATTAATCAAAAGCGGGGCAATGTTATCATTTCACGCCGCAAATACCTCAACGAGCAGCGCTCAGAAAGCCGTAAGAAGGTACTTGATACCCTTGACATGGGATTAGTCATTCAAGGTATCGTAAAGAATATCACCAAATACGGCGCATTTATCGACATTGGTGGTGTTGATGGGCTTTTGCATATCACCGATATGACCTGGGGCCGAATTGATCACCCAAGCGAACTGGTAAAAATCGGCGATACCATAACGGTCAAAGTACTGTCCTTCGATAAGGTCAATGAAAAAATCTCATTGGGCCTGAAGCAGCTTACAGAAAACCCATGGGATGCTTTAGATGCTTCAGTACAGGTAGGTTCCCGCATTAAAGGAACAATCTCCAGCATTAAGGATTATGGCCTTTTTGTTAAAGTTGCTCCTGGCGTAGAAGGGCTCGTTCATATATCTGAAGTTTCATGGACCGATCGTATTACCGATCTTCATAAATATTTCAAAGTGAACGATGAAATAGAGGCACTTATCGTTTCTCTCGACAAGGAAAATCGTCGTATGTCGCTCAGCATCAAGCAACTTGAGAAGAATCCATGGGATGCGATTAGCGAGCAATATGAAGTGGGTCAAAAGATCACAGGCACCATTAGTAACGTAACTGAATTTGGTATATTTATCCAGTTAGCCCCCGGAATTGATGGCCTTGTGCATATATCCGATTTTTCATGGACGGAGCATATAGAACATCCTACCGATCGGTATAAAAAAGGTGATGAAGTTGAGGCGGTTATTACCGGCATCAATCAACAGACAAAGAAAATATCATTAGGCGTTAAGCAATTGGCCACAAATCCGTGGGAAGAAATTGAAAAGAAGTACCCGGTTGGTTCAACCATTGAGGGTGCAGTGAGCAAAATCACCAACTTTGGTGCTTTTGTAAAACTTCCTTCCGGTATTGAAGGCCTTATACACATATCTGAACTGGGCGGCAACGCAGAGAAGGTTGAAGATATCCTTAAAGTGGGCCAAGAGGCTACCTTCAAAGTTATTAAGGTGAGTCAAGAAGAACATAAGCTTGGATTGAGCCTTAGAACAGAAGAAGAAGCTGCTGCCGAGAAAAAGAAAGTTAAAAAGGAAAAGCCGGCTCCTGCACGCAAGGAGAAAAAAGTTGAATCTCAAGCAGCTGCTCCTAAACAAAAAAGTCAGCTACAGATTGAGCTTGAAAAGCATGCTGCTCGCCAAAGCAATGATGCACCTAATGAAGCTTCAGAGTAAGGGATAATATGGTCGAAAAAACACTGGCAATCATAAAGCCCGATGCGGTTGCAGAAGGGCATAGCGGTCTTATTATCGTCCTTATAGAGCTCAACAAGTTCACCATCATACGCATGCAGAAACTCCATCTGACTGAACAGCAGGCAGAACATTTTTATGAGGTTCACAAAGAGCGCCCTTTTTTCAAAGAGCTCGTTGATGGTATGACGAAAGGACCGGTCATCGTTATGGCTCTTGAAAGGGAAAATGGGATCCTCGGGTGGCGTGAACTGATGGGTGCAACCGATCCTGAGAAGGCTGCTCTAGGAACTATTCGTAAGATGTTCGGAAAGGACATAGGGAGCAATGCTACTCATGGCTCAGATGCACCTGAGACGGCTCAGCAAGAACTGACGTTTTTCTTTTCTGATCTTTAATAGAATTTTAGGGGCATACCATGTGCCCCCTTTTTCTGACGCTGTTACTGGCAAAAAAGTAATCGTACTGTGCGATCAGGTGTCCTCAACAGGTGAGATATACTTATCAAGAACGCCATTGATAAATTTGAATGCATCTTTTTCAGCAAAGCATTTAGCGAGCTCAATAGCTTCATTAATAATGACGATCTGATCAGTTTTTGTATGCAGCAACTCCCACAAAGCATTACGGAGAATAAGCTTGGTAGGCACTCCCAGACGATCAAAACGCCAATTTTCTATAAAGGGAATAATGAGAGCATCCAGTTGATCCCTCTCTTGGATAACAGCAGCCGCTGTTTTATACACGTTACTGTCTAGGGGTATGATGATATTAAAGCCATAAGCAAAATTATCAACAACCGATTCTAATGAAATATCATAGTCGAAGGCATCGAGAGCATAGAGAAGATGAAAAACGAGTGAACGCTGCTCGGTAAGAGTAAGCGTATCACACACTATCTCATGCTCTGCCTGAAAAGATCCTTGCTCGCCTTCCATAGAAACTCATTATTTCTTTTTCTCAACACGCTCAATATATTTAGATTCACGTGTATCGACTTTAATAATATCTCCTTCATTGACAAAAAGTGGCACCTGAAGCACAAGACCTGTCTCGAGTGTTGCAGGCTTCGATCCACCTCCTTGGGCAGTATCACCCTTGACCCCAGGTGGCGTTTCTTTAACCTCAAGCTCAAGAAAGAGAGGAGGATTCACCGCAATCGGTTTATCATTAAAGTAAAGTACATTATAGACCGTTTGCTCCTTTAACAAATCGATCACATCAGCAACCTGCTTTTTATCAAAAGCAACCTGCTCATAACTCGCTTGATCGAGAAACTCATATAGGTCATCATGCTCATACACATAGAGCATTTCCTTGTACTGGAGATCGGGCGTTTCCAACTTCTCTTCAGATCTGAATGTCTCTTCGTGTGTTAAGCCACTCATTAAATTTTTCATTTTGGTACGCATAAACGCACCGCCCTTTCCGGGTTTCACATGCTGGTACTCAAGCACCGTATAGGGTGCCCCCTTGTAGAGAATTTTAGTACCGCGGCGCAAATCTCCTGCTAAAACCACACAATACCCTTTCTATTAAGGAATGTATCGTATCAACTGTAGTTTTAGTATACGGCCGTTGAGAAAAAAATCAATGAGAAAAAAATCGATTGCGCGTAAGAGGTAGCCAAGCAATGCTCTTGAGAAAAGGTAAACATTAATGATACTAGTTGATTACTATCTACTTCCAGAGTAGTCTGTGAACAAATTATAGATGTGGTACACTAGTTGCCATCATACAAAAAATACCCATAAGGAACTACCTCAACCTAACGCTCATTGAACTATGAAAATACTCAAACAGTTTGATCCTCGCATCGCCGCTATCATACAGAAGGAAGAAAACCGCCAAAGGGACGGCATTACACTCATTGCATCGGAAAATGAGGTGCATCCGGCAGTACGTGAAGCGCTCGGATCTGCACTCATCAATAAATATGCAGAAGGATACCCCGGCAAACGGTACTATGCGGGCTGCGAGTGGGCAGATGCAGCCGAACTGCTTGCCATTGAACGCTGCAAAACTCTTTTCCATGCCGAGCATGCAAATGTTCAGCCTCATGCCGGATCATCTGCCAATATGGCTGCCTACCTGGCATTCCTTAAGCCCGGTGATACGATCATGGGAATGAACCTCGCAAGCGGAGGTCATCTTACCCATGGCGCCCCGGTAAGCTTCTCGGGAATACTCTTTAAAGTCGGGTTCGGCCGCTAGCTTGAACGTAATAGCCTTTGCTGCAATGACATCCATAAAAGGGCCGCCCTGGAGGCCAGGAAATATGGCACGATCGACCTGTTCCTTATACCT
>SDBV01001910.1_pt1 | contig 31285 bp, 32 predicted proteins | sample 2277081 | NCBI WGS metagenome assembly SDBV01 (sample SAMN10402039, study PRJNA504765) | marine sediment metagenome | isolation source: marine sediment core GS10_PC15, 223 cmbsf | place: Arctic Ocean: Southern Knipovich Ridge | collected 2010 | reverse complement strand
GCGTAACAAATCAAACTGCCTCGAATGCGTGGTCTCGACTTGCATGGCCTTTGCACTTGCAGTTATCAATGGCGAAAAAAACATTGAAGACTGCCCGCATCTTGATGCAAAAATTATAAAGGAGCTTGCCGGCAGGATAGTTAAGAGAGACCGGGACATGGACTTTGAAACAGCAATAGGCCCGCTAAAGAAGGCAATATCAGACGTAGATTTCAGCGCCGCAGCAAAAGGCCTGGGGGCAAAGGCGGCCGGCGGCAGGCTGCAGATTAAATGTCTCGGCAAGGATTTCTTTATAGATGAAAAGGGTAATCTTGAGTCGGCTATTCACATTAACACATGGATAATGATGCCCCTGCTTAAATATATCAAGACAGGCGGGAACAGGAGGCTTTCCGGTAAGTGGGTCTCCTTCGAAGAATTGAAGAAAGGCAAGACGATGGAGAAGTACTTTATAAGGAGATGCGAGGAACCGCTGCAACGGCTCGCTGATTCACATACCAGTATCTTTTTTGATCTGCTTAATATATTCGGAGCAAAAAAGATGACAGGCTTTTCCGCTGATTATGCACGGATTATTCATCCGCTTCCGAAGGTGCCTTTTCTCATTCTTTACTGGAAACCGGAAGGACACTTCCCATCCAAACTCAAGGTCCTTCTGGACAGCAGCGCCGATGCATATCTCGATGCTCACTCGATCTACGTCCTGACAAGGGGCATAGTCGAAATGTTCAAGCAGATACTCTCAAGACATGAAGAACTTCTGCCGACGCTGTTATCTCTCTAGCCTGCAAACGTTATGGCACATGAGCAATCCGGGAGGGAGGGCTAAAAATAATTTTTGAGCGTCTTCATCGGCAGCAAATTCAAATTAATGTTATAAACATTTGTTAGTTATAGAAAATTGGACTTTTACCGTGATCGCGCTTTCAAAAATTATTTTTAGCCCTCCCTTCCGGATTGCTCTGACATTAATGGCTTCAAGACATATGCCCAGGTCTTTTTTTGCATTTTCATGCAAAATTATCTAATATAATAGAATCCTTTATGTCCTCGCAATAAATAAAAAACACGTAAGAAAAGAGGTTAACTCATGGTAAAAGTTGGAATAATCGGCGGGTCAGGACTTGATGACCCGGATATCTTAAAGGACGCCAAAGAGGTCTCTGTTGAAACGCCTTACGGCCCGCCAACATCAGTGCTTACCTGCGGAGCAATAAAAGGCATTGAAGTCGCAATAATAGCAAGGCATGGTAAAGACCATTCAATTTTCCCTTCAAAGGTGAACTTCAGGGCCAATATTCATGCACTGAAGGAACATGGCTGCACACATATTCTTGCCGCAACCGCTGTCGGTTCACTGAGGGAGGAAATAGCGCCGGGGCACCTGGTATTCCCGAACCAGTTTATAGACCATACCAGAAAAAGGGAAGCTACTTTTTTTGACGAAGAAGTCGTTGTGCATACATCGATGGCAGACCCTTTCTGCCAGGAACTGATCGATCTTCTCTCGTCGTCCGCACAGGAATTAAACCTCACATATCACAAGGACAAAACAGTTATCACAATAGAAGGACCGCGATTTTCCACAAAGTCCGAAAGCCGCATGTTCAGGAGCTGGAACGCGGATGTCATAAACATGAGCACTGTTCCCGAGGTTTGCCTTGCACGGGAGAAGAAGATACATTATGCAGCAGTAGCAATGTCAACGGATTACGACTGCTGGCACGAAGAAGAAGAGCCGGTAACATGGGAGATGATAAAGGCGACCATGGCGAAAAACGCGGGTAATGTTATTGATCTGTTTTTAAATGTAATACCAAAGATCAAAGAATTTGATGATATTTGTATTAAATAATATAAGTGATAAAGGAGGCCGAATATTATGCCAATCAAATCAAAAATCAGGACCATACCGGACCATCCCAAAAAAGGGATCAAGTTCAGGGACATAACCACACTGATCAAGGACCCTGTTGGTTTCAGGCTTGTAATTGATAACCTTACCCAGAGGTACATAAACGGCCATATCAGTTTTGATATTATTGTCGGGATAGAAGCACGCGGGTTTATTATCGGCGGGGCGCTTTCATATACCCTTGGAAGAGGATTTGTCCCGATAAGAAAACTCGGCAAACTGCCCGGAGAAGTGGAGCGGCATGAATATAAGCTGGAATACGGTACTGATACAGTTGAAATTCATAAAGATGCTATTGAGGAAGGCGCCAAAGTGCTTGTAATTGATGACCTCCTTGCAACAGGCGGAACTGCTGAGGCTGCTGCATCGCTTATCGAAAAGCTTGGGGGCAAGGTGGCTGAAATGGCCTTTATCGTAAACCTTCCCGATATAGGCGGTGAAAAGAGACTAAAAGACAAGGGATATAAAATTTTCTGTCTTACGGAGTTTGAAGGAGACTGAAGAAAGCGGGAAATGCAAACCCTCCCATTAAAAGAAAATAATCATACCGAAGTTTTCACAGAGGCTTTAAGGATACTTGAAAACGGCGGGATTGTAGCATACTCAACAGAAAGCTTTTATGCATTGGGTGTGATTGCAACAGACGGCGATGCGGTCAAGAGGCTTTTTGAACTAAAAAAAAGACCGGCGGACAAGCCGCTGCCGATAATTGCCGGCAGCATGGACATGCTTGGCTCCATTGTTAAAAGCATCCCGGAACAGGCAAAGAATTTAATGGACCGGTTCTGGCCCGGTCCATTGACCCTGATCTTTGAAGGATTAGACAGCATTCCCGGCCTCTTGACCGGCGGGACCGGCAAGGTTGCTGTAAGGGTCCCCGGGAAAAGCGCTGCCCTTTGTCTTGCGGAAGACATAAAAATACCTCTAACCGCTACAAGCGCCAACCTCTCTTCTCTGCCTCCAGCTGAATATCCTGATGCAATCATTAACTATTTTGGGGATAAAGTAGATTTAATTATTGACGCTGGAAAAGCTCCGGGCGGCAGACCTTCAACTATTATTGATGTAACTGTTAATCCGCCAAAGATTTTGAGAGAAGGAAGAATATATATCAGCTTAGCCCTATGAATACCAGGAAATGATATGTAAGCCATGCCATGATCATTGTCGTGGGTAATGTGAATATCCATGCCATAAGTATTTTCCCTGCGATTCCCCACCTTACCGCAGAAAGTCTCTTGGTAGCGCCGACACCCATTATGCATGTTGTGATTACATGTGTTGTGCTTACAGGAAGTCCCATGGAACTTGCACCGAGAATAATTATCGAAGCAGAAGTTTCAGCGGCAAAACCATGGACCGGCTGAAGTTTATGCATCTGAACACCCAGTGTCTTGATGACCCTCCATCCTCCGGCAGCGATACCAAAGCCCATAGCAAAGGCACAGAGTAGTATTACCCATAGAGGAACTTCAAAACTTGGTAAAAATCCGCCGGTCACAAGCGCCATGGTTATTATACCCATGACCTTCTGGGAATCGTTTGATCCATGACTGAATGCCATGATACCTGCCGAAATTATCTGTAGTCGTCCAAAATGTTTATTGACCGTCCCCGGAGACTTGTTGCAGAAAAGCCTGATAATTAATTTCATGAAAAGATAACCGAAAAAGATTCCGATAATCGGGGATGTAAGCAGGGCCGCAAAGATTTTGAAGATTCCGTCAGCATTGAATTTATCAAAGCTTCCAAGATGGGCAATCGCAGCTCCCATTATGCCTCCGATCATGGCATGAGAAGCGCTGACCGGCATACCGAAAAATGTCATTGCGCCATTCCATAAAAAACCGGCAAGAAGTGCTGCTGCTATAACCGCCAGGGTAATGTCTGTTGGGGCTATTATCCCCTTGCCTATTGTCTCGGATACTGATGCTTCAAAAACCTTTATTGTAATAATAGCGCCAGCCACGTTCATGATGGATGCCATAATAATGGCCTGCATAGGGGTCAGCACTCTTGTAGATACGACTGTGGCAATGGCATTGGCAGAGTCATTCCAGCCATTACTGATCTCAAACATGATTGCGAGGACTATGACGAGGACTATTATTAGATCAGGCATGCTTCAGGACAATACCTTCGAGAATATCTGCAACATCTTCACAGGTATCGGTAGCTTCTTCGAGGTGTTCATATACTTCCTTCCACTTAATAACCATTATGGGATCTTTTATATTGTCAAACAGCTTGACAAGCGCTTCCCTGAAGATTCTGTCTCCCCTGTTTTCGAGCCTGTTTATTTCAATGCAGTACTCCTGGATATATGAATATTTTTTATCTTTCAATGCCTCTATGGCCTTTGTTATATATTCCGTGGTTTCATGAAGGGTTTTTGAAAGGTCAACTGCTTCTGACGGAGCAGCCTCCAGCTTAAACAGTACTGCCCTGTCTGCAGAGGCCCAGATCAGGTCAAGTATATCATCAAGACCGTTTACGAGCGCATGAATATCTTCCCTGTCAACAGGAGTTAAAAAGGTTTTATTAAGGCTTCTCATTACCTCATGGGTAATCATGTCTCCTTCCTGCTCAGCCTCATATATTTCTTTTGACTTGATCTTTGCAATACTCAGATCTTCCATCATCTCAACTAGCATGACAGCAGCTTTATTCAGATTCAGGGCTGCCTTTTCAAACATTACGAAGAAATCGGTTTGTTTTGGAAGGAATTTTCTTAACATTATCTATATCTATCCACCTTTTTTTAAAGGAATTTTCGGTTTAAAGATTACAGGAATATCAGCTTAAAGTCAATCAAAACATGCTTATTAATTTATAACTTACCATGGTTGCTGGTTTTTATAGGAAATGCGTATAAACAATTAAATAATTGAAACCAGTGCCCTGTCAAGCAAGAAGCGAGGCGGCCCCCTCATCCAGCAGGAAAACGAGTTTCCCCCTTTCAGACCTGACCATTGCAGCAGGCAAAGCGCTGTTGTCTTCTATAATTTCCCTGATAACGCCTGCTTTATCTTCTCCGGCTGCCATAAATAAAATGCTGCCCGCATTATTAATTACCGGGAGTGTAAGAGATATTCTCTCTTTCATTGATTCATCAGGCGGTGTTACAGCAGCTGTCAGTCGCCTGGTTTCTTTCAGGACAGGAGTGCCCGGGAAAAGGGACGCGGTATGGCCGTCGCCGCCTATGCCGAGAAGCACAAGATCAAATTGAGGAGTCCCATTTTTTATTGTATTAAAAAAAGATTTTATTTCATTTTCATATCTCTCCGCTGAAAGTATTGGAGTGTTCTCATCTGTTATGACCGGATGTATATTTTTAGTTGGGATTTCAATCTGTTTTAATAATGTACTATTGATCATGCGGTAGTTACTGTCTTCATGGTCAAAAGGGACAAACCGTTCATCGACAATGAAAATATGTGTCCTGTCCCACGGCAGTCCTTTTTCTTCAGCCAGGGCCTTATAAAGATTTACAGGTGTCCTGCCGCCTGACAATGCCGCAGTAAAGCGCCCTCTTTCTCCAACCGCTTTCTCAGCAAGACCGGCCCATTTTTCAACAGCGCTCTCAATGATCTGTTCAATGCTGTTAAAAACCAGGATTTCCTTGTCTTTAAAGATCATTTAATAATTTCAAACCTTACCTGAAAGCATAAGAACGCCGATTATAATAAACAAAGATGCAGCACCGTACCGTATGATCTCCGGCCTTATGAATCTTGCCACAGTGTCGCCCAACACAACCGTAATTAACGTAACAACGGCATATGCAGAGACCGATCCCAGGAAAACCAGGAGCGGCATCTTGGATTTTGCAGCCAGGTTAAGCGATGCAAGCTGGGTCTTGTCGCCAAGCTCGGCCAGGAATACGACACCAAATGTAGAGAAAAATATTTTCCAGTCCATGTATTCTTCCTTTCAGTTTATATATTGTTAATGGCGTTTTTTTAGCCTTCCAGCCCCATCAGAAATTGATAGACACATTCAGGAAGGTCCTTGCTGTAGCCTCCCTCGAGCAATGAAAATGTCGGCCTCTTAAGCCCGGCAAGCATCCCGCCGATTTCATTGTAAGTTTCCAGTTCCAGCGTGAGGTTGGTAATAGGATCATGCTTATATGAATCAAACCCGGCAGAGACCGCGAGCAGGTCGGGATTGAACTTCTCCACTTCTTTAAGCCCTTCTGAAAGCGCTGCCAGAAACTCATCAGGACTTATGCCGGCAGGAAGGGGATAATTTATGCAGTTCCCCCTGCTTTTCAAACCGGTCCCGGGATACAGCGGACTTTGATGGAGAGAGAGGTACAGGAAATTTTCTCTGCCCAGCATTATATCTTCGGTGCCGTTTCCATGATGGCAGTCAAAATCCACAATCGCCACTTTACCGGCATTTTTCGCGGCTTTTATCGATGCGATGGCAATATTATTGAAATAACAGAAACCTCCAAGATCGTCTTTTGCAGCGTGATGCCCGGGAGGACGCATGAGTGAAAAAGTCTTTTCATCATTATTCAGACAATGCATTGCCGCATTGACCGTACTGCCGGCCGACAGCTTTGCAATGTCATATATCCCGGGATAGGCAGGAGTATCAAAGTCAAGGAAACTTCCTTTTTTAACGCTGTCAAGAAGGTCTTTTGTATGGGCCAGCAAAATATCTTCATCCGTGCATGGTTCAGGAGTGATAAATTCAAGGCCCTTTTTTTCAAGGTATTCAAATGTGTATTGCGCACGCGCCGGGGACTCGGGATGGCCAGGCTGGGAATATCCCAGGCATTCGGGCGAATAAAATATTTTCACTTTAAAGCACCGCCCCCTTTATATTATTATCTCCATCAAATCTTCAGCCAGCACGATTTCGCCGTCAAAAGCTTCTCTGCTTTCATTAATTCTCTCAGTGTCAGGCGAGTCAGCCGGATAAAGATGAGACAGCAGTAATTTTTTTACCCCTGCTTTTTTTGCAACCATACCGCATTCCTTTGCGCTCAGATGCCCCTTCACCTTATCTGCTTCAGGAAATGAACAATCAGCTACAAGAAGGTCAGCGGTTATTGAAATTTCAATAATTCCCTTGTTATAATCCGCATCACCAGTAAACACAACTGACTTATCGTTATGTTCAAACCTGTAAGCCATGCTGCTTGCGGAATGAACGGTTTTTTCCGTAAAGATACGCAAAGGCCCGAAGCTCAGTCTGTCATCAACAGCTATCAATTGAACAGAAAGGTCCCTCAGTTTCCCCAAAACAGGGGCAACAGCCTTGTCAAAATACTTTATGAAATCCTCCGGCCCGAATATGAAAAGATCATCTTCTCTCTTAGATCCAGGGGCAGCCAGAAGAGCATGGACCAGAGGCATAAGGTCAGCAAAGTGGTCAGGGTGTTTATGGGTAATAAAGACGGCATCTATGTTTTTATAGCTCCTGCCGGCTTTTTCCAGTTGACGGAGGGTCCCGCTTCCACAGTCGACAAGCACCCGGCAGTCGTCCGCCTCCAGATAGTAACCCGGGGCATTTCTTTTCAGCGACGGCACACATGTCCCGCTTCCCAGGACAATTAATTTCATCATAATAAGAGAAATTATACATCAAATTAATTTTTTAATTTCTTACTTGAATCCTTTTTTATTATAATATCCCATAAATGCATCCGGGAGGAAACTTATGATACTTGAAAACATCACAATGGCCGATTTCAAGAAACACCTGAAAAAGACAAAGACAATAATTTTTCCATTCGGGACAATTGAAGAGCACGGGACACACCTTCCGCTTAATACGGATACCCTGATAGTGTATGAAGTGCTTAAGCGCTTAATCAGGAAAAGGAAAGTCTTTCTTGCACCCCCTGTTTATTACGGGGTCTGCACAACCACAAAACAGCATCCGGGAACAATAAGCATTACCCCTGAAACGCTTAGAAAACTGACACTTGACCTGGTCACAGATGCTTACAAAAAAGGGCTTAGAAATTTTTTCCTCATATCAGGTCATGGCGGGGGCCTGCATATGTATGCATTAAAGGAAGTGGCAGAGATAGTTATAGAAGAACTTAAGGGGATAAAAATTGCCGTCATTTCCCCGTATGACATCCTGTATAAAGAGCTTTCCGAACTGGCCGAAACCCCGAATGATTTACATGCAGGAGAAATTGAGACATCACTTATCCTCGCCCTTGCCCCTGAACTTGTTAAGGGCCGCTCAAAAGAGGAATATCCAAAACTGCCTAAACCTTTTGTTGTAAAAGACAAGGTCCGCTACTGGCGCGGCGGAGTATGGGGAAACCCGGAGAAAGCAAGCAGGGAAAAAGGTGAAAAGGCGGTCAAATTAATCATAAATAAAATAATCGGCATTATTGATATGGTTGAGAAAAGATAGGGTTCGAGGATTCGAGGATTCAAGGGTTCAGGGGAAAATAATAAAAAATATATAACTGCAGAGCTAAAAAGTTTAATAATTCCAGATTTCATAATATTGCTTTCACTATTTTAATTCTTTCAGTTCACTCGAATCCTTGAATCCTCGACCCCTCGACCCCTGCTTTATGAACCAGTTCAATCACCGTCACCTCGGGCGGCGAGAGAAAGCGTATCGGCGGGCCCCATGTACCGGTCCCCCTGCTTATATACAGATGTGAATTATTGAGGAGTTTTAGATATCCGGAATGTTTCAGGAAATAAATTTTTGTGATAAGACTGAAAGGAAACAATTGCCCTTTATGGGTATGTCCGGAAAGCTGCAGATCAAAGAGGCCCTGGGAATCTTTCTCTACACGGGGCCTGTGCTTTAGGAGCAAAGTAAATTTCTCGTGATCAAGCCCTGAAAGAAGTTCTCTTTCAGCAGCACCTTTAAAAAGGCCGTATTGCCTGCCTGTCCTGTCATCAACACCGGCAATATTAATTATTCCCCCAACGTCGGCAGCTTCTCCCCTTAAGACCGTAAAACCTGCCATTCTTGTAAAACTCAGTGCCTGTTTAAGTCCGGCGTAGAATTCGTGATTACCTGTAATAGCAAACTTCCCGTATGCCGGTTTTATTTCCTGCAGCATTTCAGCAAGGCCATCAAGCCGGTCGATCTGTCCGTCTACCAGGTCTCCGGTGGAAACCAGAATATCAGGGTCTGTTTTTTTCACCTCATTGATGATTCTCCTCAGCCTCTCTTCCCTGATAATCAAACCTATATGCACGTCTGAGATCTGTACTATCTTAATTGTCCCGGCTTCCTCAGGAATCTTTGATGTTTTTATGCTGAGATGCTCAGTACGGATATCCCTTGCCTCAAAAAAACCATAGACACTCGCAGTAAAGGCAAACATGACACATATGTAAAATGACAGTCCCGCATCAGGAGTAATTATTGACAAGCTGCCACGAAAGACTAGACCGGATACATATATTATTAACCTGTAAATATCGATAAAAAAGGCGGCGGATATAAATAAGATTAAAAATCCCATCCACATGTATCCGGCATAAGACATTAGACGTGCAAGAAATTCGATGCCGCTTCTTTCCAGATAATAAATAATTGAGGGAGAAAACATCATAATGGCCATGAAGACAACAAGAGGGACAGCTGCCTTTCCGCCAAACGAAAGGGCTGATTTTGCCTTCAGAAAAGCATATAAATGCAGCAGACCGTATATTGAATAGAAAATAATAAAGAAACGCATTAATAACAGCTCCCGGTTATAATCATATTGAAGGAAGACGGATTAAACAACTGGATCGTTTACAAGCTTATATGCAATTATAACGAATATAGATACAGCTCGTATATGATAATTGCAATATAGACACTTATTGCAAGTGACAGGCAGTACTTTGTAATTTTGAGGTTCTTAAAGATGACCATAACAGTTAGTGCCAGGGCAGTGATGCTGAATTTAATTAAAGTAAAGGAAAGTGCTCCATAATCCATGAAATAGGCCATAACCGGATTTGCCTCTATGACACTTCCTTTTTCAATCAGAAATAGAGTCAAAAAACCATCAAAACAGCTTAAGAATATAAGAGACAAAACAGCTATAAGCAGCCGGGCACTGTATATATCTACAAAAAGATGTTTCTTTTCGTCCGTCCCGCGCCTGATTGTCTTCCTCTGGCCGCCCCAAAAGGTATATCTGCTGAAAATAGGCGTAGGGGCCCCTCTCCTGTCAGCACAAATCCTGTTATCTCTTTCTATTGCTATTCCCATTTAAAATTCCAGAAAAAATAATTAATCGAAAATATTATTGCAAACTTTATGCCTAACTATAACTCATTGATTTTACTTAATACTGCTTTTTGGTATTGTTATTAGTGTAAACTATACCGTCACTTTTATCAATATAAATGACAAAAGTGTCAAATAACGCATAAGAATACTTACATCCTCAAATATGTGATTTCCGCTCCTGGCGCTAACATAATTTTAGTGTTTATTCAATTTATGTTTTTTGATATACTTAGAAGGTCATGACAATAGAAAAAAGACGCGCTGAAAGAATAAACGGTGGTTTTGAGGCTAAGTTTACTTATGAGGGGAATACTTACAACGGAGTTATAGATAATCTGTCTGAAGGCGGACTAAATTTTTTGTCCGAACCAACTGATATCGAAGTAGATTTTAAGCCTGGAACATTGCTTGATTTGGAGTTTCAGCCGCTTCCCGGGGAAAAACTTGTATTGAACTGCAGGATTAAATGGTCAAAAAAAGTCCCTCCCCACGACTTAAAGTATGATATTGGCATGGAGGTCATAGATCCAACCTGGGGAGATTCCAAATATTTCTTGTAACATACCGAAAAATAGAAAATAACAATGCCGGCTATATCAATTCCGATTAAATATAGCCGGCGTTTTTTGTGGCAGGCCCACATTATTTTCCAGGCAAAAACTTCTTTGTATACGGACTCAAGTTTATAGAATATGAACTCGATATATATATACATACTTATGTGTATATAACAAGGAGGTTCCCATGAGAATATTATTAAGTTTGGTTATTTTGTTTATGGTGTCGGGTATTTCTCATGCCAGGCCGATTTCTGAGTTTTGCAGTGAAGTGCCAAAATGGCCGCGAGGCCAGCTTGTTCCGGAGCATAGTGAATACCTGGATGCAGATGTTGGAACACCGGTAAAAGCCGATTTTGCAAAGAAGCAATATCGAAAAAAAGGCTGGGTGATTATAGATGCCAGGGGACCAAAAGACAGGGCTGTCGGCAAAATTCCCAAGACTGTCTTAATGACCGCTGATTACACAGACCCTGCGCTGAATGAAATCACTCAGGAGAACTTTTTAAAAAAAATCACCAAATATTTAAAGAAGCAGGAGAAAATAGATCATCAGCCTTCGATGGATGAGCTCAGGAATGATTATAAATATGTCATCTTCTGCAACGGGAAGAAATGCCACCGCTCATCCTATGGGGCCTGTCTTTTAAGAATGGACATCGGCATACCCGAAGAAAACGTTTTTATCATGCTCGGAGGATATCCTGAATGGAAAGAAGCCGGCTATCCGGTCCGCTAAACAGGGGGCTTTTTAACCTCAATTCGATTTTCTTTAAGATCGCGGCTGTAATGATAATAGTTTCATTCTTTATCATTACAGCCGTGCCGTCGATACTTAAAGAACTGAAGGAAGTAACTACTTCGCTCATAATTGATACTCTTTCAGAAGAGCAGGAATATCTCTTTAGCGAGATACTGCATAACACCAGTGAATCAATATTTAATGGCGCTGCCCCGTTTGTTTTGAAACAGGAAGTTCTTTCCACCGGAGAACAGATTGAAGAGTGGGAAAGATTACTGCTGGGAATTGGAAATTCTTTAAACAGGCAGCACGGACTGATAAGAATAATGACTTTTGATCTGTCGGGAAAAATTATACATAATTACGCCATAGATGACAGAATGCCGCAGTTTGATTCTAAACAGGACCTGATACATGCAATCATAACCCAGTGTCTTGAATCAGAATCGAGTTCAGATAGAGTAGTATTTTCATTAAATAACAGGCCTTATTGGGGGACCTGCCTTCTCTCTGAAGACATGGATGAAGAAGTATCAAATGCCCACCTTTTTATACTTGATTATAAAAAAATATTGGAAAAGATGAAGAATGCCACTGGAAATGATATAGCGATACAGATTGGCAGCAGTATTATTCATAACAATTTAGACAGAGATATTATTCAAAGTATTTTCAAAGACAGGCAGACAGTAATGGCAGCTGATTCAGAGGGAATGGAGCAGCACTATATAATTTCGAAATCTGCACTGGTCAATAAACATATTCCGACTGACGACAAGGAACAGAACAGTCTGATCTTCCTTGTCAATAGCGAAAAGATCCATGCTTCTTTTGAGGCAATTACCGATGACCTTCAACGTATGATGATGCTGACTGGTGCTCTTTCCTCCATGTTCATCCTGTTTGCGATTTTCTATATTCTCCGTCCCATGAAAAACGTATCTAAAATTGCAGAGGCCGTATCAAAAGGAAACTATGACGTCCGGCTTAATTACAAGAGCAAGGACGAAATTGGAACTGTAATGGGCACAATTGACAATATGCTGGACAAAATCCAGCAAAACTATAAGACCATAAAGGGCGAGAAAGAAATTGCAGAGACCGCAGAGAAAATCAAATCGGAGTTTCTTGCAAATATGAGCCATGAAATCCGCACGCCCATGAATGGTATCATCGGATTTTCCGAGTTGATGGATAATACCGAGCTGTCAAAGGAACAGGGAGAATACCTTGATATGATCAGGTCGTCTGCAGATAACCTGCTGAGACTTATCAATGACATTCTTGATTTTTCCAAAATTGAGGCTGGGAAGCTTGACCTTGAGCCTATTGATTTCAATCTGCGTGACAGTCTCAGTGCAACTTTAAAAACCATTGCCGTAAAGGCACATGAAAAAGATCTTGAGCTGTTACATATGGTACAGCCCGATGTGCCGGATACATTGAAGGGGGACCCCTCAAGACTGCGGCAGATTATACTTAATCTTGTTGGGAATGCGATCAAGTTCACAGACAGCGGCGAAATATCGATCAATGTATCCTTAGAGTCCATTAATGAAAACGAAGTCTCCCTGCATTTTGAAGTCACTGACACCGGGATGGGCATTCCGGCGGAAAAGAAAGAAATTATATTTAAAGCCTTTTCCCAGGCTGACGGTACAACAACACGCAGATTTGGCGGAACAGGACTCGGCCTCTCCATATCCTCTCAACTTGTCAAAATGATGAATGGAAAGATATGGGTTGAAAGTGTACATGGAAAAGGCAGCGTGTTCCACTTCACAGCATATTTCAGACTGCAGGAAAATACAGAAGCGGGTCAAATTATGTTGAAACAGTTGAATCTGCAGGATGTACCAATACTTGCCGTTGATGACAATGATTCAAACAGGCGTATCCTTAATGACATGTTCACAAACTGGCATATGATACCGACAGTAGTTGAAAGCGGTCAATCGGCATTGAAAGTTCTAAATCATACCATGGAAAAGGGAGAAAATTTTGCTCTCATAGTCCTTGATCTAAACATGCCGGAGATGGATGGTTTTGAACTTGCTGAACGGATAAAAGAAAATCATAAATATACGGCCCCGCCGATCATAATATTAACATCATCCGGGCAGCACGGCGATGCAGACAGATGCAGGAAATTAGGCATATCCGCTTACATAACTAAACCTGTCAATCAGTCTGACCTTTTAAATGCTGTCCAAACAGCTCTCGGGGAAAAAATATCGCATGAACATAAGGATCAATCTCTAATTACGCGTCATTCATTAAGAGAAGAAAACAGTTCCCTGAAAATTCTCCTTGCTGAAGACAATGTGATCAACCAGACATTTGTAATCCGGGTGATGGAAAAGAAAGGACACAGAATTACAGTCGTAAATAATGGGAAAGAAGCGATTGCCGCTCTTGAGAAACAGCCTTTTGACTTGATCCTTATGGATGTACAGATGCCTGAGATGAACGGGATTGAAGCTTCGAAGTTAATACGCGAGAAAGAGAAGAATACAGATACACGCATACCCATTATAGCGATGACAGCCCATGCATTAAAAGGGGACAGGGAAAAGTTCCTCGAAGCCGGAATGGATGCCTATATCTCCAAACCTATTGATACAAAGACGCTGATTGAAACAATTGAAAAGATTACGACGAACGGCCGCACATTAAATGATAACCGGAAACCTGATACCTCAAGCGGGGAACCATCTAATAATCTTGTTGACAAAGAAGACGCCATTGAACGTGTAAACGGCGACATGGAACTCCTTAAAGAAATTGTAGAACTCTTTATTGATACATGCCCCAAGCTTCTTTTAAAAGTAAATACCGCAATATCTAAAGGCGACAATAAAACACTGGAACGTGGGGCCCACACTATTAAGAGCGTAATAGGCAACTTTTCAAAGCATGATGCCTACGACGCTGCGTTTAAACTGGAAAGAATGGGAGCAAGCGGAGAATTGTCAAAAGCAGAGGAGACATATAAAGAGCTGGAAGAAGAGATAGAACGTCTCACGCCGGCACTGAAAGAATTAATTGCATGACGGTTTAATTGCAAAGGCAAAACCCATGAAAATACTAATAGCAGAAGATGACCCCATTTCCCGGCGATTGCTTGAATCACAGCTTATCAAGTGGAATTACGAAGTAGTTATTACTTCTGACGGAAAAGCCGCATTAGAAGCGCTACAGTCAGAAGACCCTCCTTCAATAGCTATATTAGACTGGATGATGCCTGAGATGGACGGAGTAAAAGTATGTCAGGAAATTAGAAAGCAGGAAAATGAACATTATACCTACGTGCTTTTGCTTACAGCAAAAGATCGAAAAGAAGATTTGATAGAAGGTTTAGAAGCCGGCGCGGATGACTATGTTATCAAACCCTTCAATGCTCACGAATTAGATATGCGCATTAAAGCAGGCAAACGTATTATTGAATTAGAGAAAAAACTGCGTATTTTAACAATTAAAGATGAGCTGACAAATCTTTATAACCGACGGGGATTAATCGAACTAAGCAAACGGCAAATGAAAATAGCCAAACGTCAGAATATAGCAGTCTCCCTGCTTTTCGCCGATATAGATAACTTCAAAAAAATCAATGATACATTTGGCCATAAAGAAGGTGATTCAATTTTAATTGAAACTGCCAGGATACTCAATGAAACCTATCGAGAGACTGACATAATTACGCGAATTGGCGGGGATGAATTTGCGGTTCTTCTTATGGGTGCTTCTGAAAATGATATTGACGCAATCAAGAACCGATTACAGGAAAATATCGACGAATCTAACAAAAGAAATAACAAACATAAACTATCATTAAGTATTGGCATTGCAACATCTCATCCTGAATTAATTAATGATATAGAGCATCTGTTAACTCGTGCTGACAAATTGATGTATGAGCAGAAAAACAGCAAGAAGATGTCTTTACTTTAATCCCTGCCTACCGGACAGGCAGGCCCCTTTTCCAAAGGGGGAAATATTCCGGTAATGGCAAACAAAAGGCCTTCACATTAAAAGCGCTCAAGGTCAATTATTTCCATGCGATTATTTGAGTCCGGATTTTTTGTTGACGGGCCCTCGGTCATGACCGCGAACTTTCCCTTTAACCCATGGGAACTCAGCCACTGCCTTATAAAGCTGTTCCAGTCCTCAGGGTATTCAGGCATATGAACAGGAAAGACGCCGTATGAGAATTGAAGTCTCTGACATGCTGCGCTGCCGGGGCAGACCGCGATCAGCCAGACCGGGAGTTTGAAGCGTCCTATGCTTCTCGCTGTATCTCCGCTGACAGTAGGGATAATAATGGCTGCCGGTATGATGCGTTCAAGGGTAAGGTTAACATTCAATGCTATTATGTCCACCAGGTTCACGCTGTCATCCTCTCCGTAAGTCATGACGTTTTCTCTGCTGCGGTGCCTGGGGCGGTGGGGTTCAGTTGCTTCAGCTATCTTTGAAAGCATGGCAACAGCCTCAACCGGGTGCTTTCCCATTGCTGATTCACCTGACAGCATGACGCAGTCCGTACCGTCCATGATAGCATTGGCAACATCAGTGGCTTCAGAACGGTTGGGGCGGCGATTTACAATCATGGACTCAAGCATCTGTGTCGCGGTAATTACAGGCTTGCCGGCCTTATTGGCCTTTTTCATAAGGTCTTTTTGCACGACTGCCATCTGTTCAATGGGTATTTCAACTCCCAGATCACCACGGGCGATCATGATACCGTCGGCAGCCTCAAGGATTTCATCAATACAATTAAGTGCTCCTGCACGTTCAATCTTTGCTATGACAAAAGGGCTGCAGCCGAGAGAATCAGCAGCTTCCTTTACAGCCATAATGTCCGAGGCATCTGAAACAAATGACTGGCTGACTGCATCCACCCCGTTTTCGAGGGCAAATTTCAGAATATCATGATCCTTATGAGTAAACGCAGACATTCCAAGGTCAATACCCGGCAGATTAAGCCCCTTTTTGGAGCGCAGCTCTCCGCCCACAATTACACGGCATTCAACATCGCTGTCCTTGACCCCGGTCACCTCAAGCTGGATAATGCCGTCATTAATAAACAGCATGTCCCCGGGTTTAACAGCCCTGGGAAGTCGTGCAAAGCTTACCGAGACACGTTCCCTTGTCCCCTCAATATCGTCGGCCGTAAGGGTAAAGATGTCATCGGGGAACAGCTCAACCGACTCTTCTATTAAATTCCCAATACGAATTTTGGGCCCAGGAAGGTCCGCCATGATCGCCACACGCCTTCCGGTATCCTTTGCCGCAGAGCGAAGATTTTCGATGACGGTTTTGTGGCTTGAAAAATCCCCATGGGAGAAGTTAAGACGGGCAACATCCATACCGGCCATTATCATCCTCGCTATGGTCTCCGGAGAATCAGAAGCCGGCCCTATAGTGCAGACTATTTTAGTTTTATGTGACGGCAGCGTCATATAAGGTCCCTTTTCTTACATATAATAATTGAATCGGCTGCTGAATGAAAGCTTTAAGAAAACAGGAAATGCGGACTAATGTGTTGGATAACACTCCTGCGGGAAACCAATTGCACAAAAACTGCACAATTAAAAAAATAAGGAGCTAACCATAAATGGCTAACTCCTTCATTTTCAATGGTGAGCCTGGTAGGAATCGAACCTACGACCCGCTGATTAAGAGTCAGCTGCTCTGCCAGCTGAGCTACAGGCCCTATACAACATACCCTGTTTTTATGGCGCGCCTGGGAGGACTCGAACCTCCGACACCCGGCTTCGGAGGCCGGTGCTCTAATCCACTGAGCTACAGGCGCAGTATTATTTAACTTTTTTGGGGTGAGTGAGGGGATTCGAACCCCCGGCCCTCTGAGCCACAGTCAGATGCTCTAACCAGCTGAGCTACACTCACCATTTTTTGAGTTAAGAGTTAATAGGTTAAGCAACCTTTATTAACTCCAAACTCATAACTGGCGCGCCCGGGAGGATTTGAACCCCCGGCCTACTGATTAGAAGTCAGTTGCTCTATCCAGCTGAGCTACAGGCGCAACGCATATAATTCAATACTTTCGGGCACTTCCCATTATAGCACAAAAACTCATTTGGGTGCTTTTGGGTGCTTTTCATGCACTAAACTAGCTCACTTCTAGCTCACTGAGCTAATAAGATCAGTAGACGAAGAGGAAAAAATGATAGCAGATTTTGACAGAAAAGTACAAGCAGAAGTCGAGAAAAAATTGATGGAGAAAAAGGATGAATTGTTTTCTCGGGACGAGCTGGCGAACCATCCTATTGCCACTATGAATATCACGAGGATTTCAGTAATTGCAGGTGCAGTTGCATTGGAAATCTTAGACAAGGAGTCAGAATGACCCTCACGGCCTCCCGCCGAAAAAAGTGTTTAGAGGGTTCTGAGCCTGAGCGACCAAGAGCTTCTAGGGGGAAACTGCGAAGCAAATATTTAAGTCAGTTTCCTGGTCAGTTCCCCCCCGCTCAGGCAATTTTAAATGAAAAGCGAATTAGCAAAGGCACGTGATGAATGGGGGATGAGAAATGAACGATTTCGAGAGAGTCAAAGATGCTCTGAGTATCAAGGCGGTAATAGTAAATCAAACAGGCATGTCAATGAAGGGCAAGCATCTCTCGGAGTGTCCGTTCTGCAAAGGTCATGACTGTTTTAGCATAAAAGAAGATGAAGGGTTCTATAAATGTTTCCAATGTGATGAAGGCGGTGATGTCATCACATTCCTTGAAAAACATCTCGCGGTGGATAAATCCGAAGCCCTCCTCCAGGGCGCAAAAATAGCCGGAATTACGCTCACTCCGATAGAGAGTAAAAAGAAGAAAGAGGAGTTGAGCGTAAAAGATGTAATCTTCCTTAAAGCGATGAAGCATTATCACGGCCACCTGAAGGAAAACGGTGGCCGTGAATATTTTGAGAAAAGGAAGCACTCCTTTGACCTGCTCGATAAGATGAAGGTCGGATGGTCTGACGGGAAGCTCTTTAATGTTTTGCTGAAAGACCACAGCGAGGAGGACCTGATCGCCTCCGGACTCGTCAGGAAAAAGAAAGGTGAAAATGGTGACGGTGACAAATTCTACGACCTCTTCCCTGCAGGCCTGGCAGTATTTCCGCATTTCAACGGTAAGCGAGTTATTCATTTCACTCAGAAGGACCCTGAGAAAGCAAAAAAACATCAATTGCCTGCCAAGTATCGCAGCGACTGGCTTTTCTATAACCAGACTGCACTTTACAGACACGATGAGCTAATAGTGGTTGAAGGCGAAAATGATTTATTGAGTGTAATGGGTTCAGGAGTGAGTTATGTAATTGGCATTATCGGTCAGGTTTCTGATGACCAGATAAAGGCGCTGAAGAAGCATTGCGCAGGGAAGCACCTGTATCTCTGGTTTGATAATGATGAGGCTGGACACAAATATGTTCGGAAAGTATGTGATGCCCTCGTTAATGAGAATATACGAATTATTGTTCATGACAAAGGCGAGGACCCTGATGATTTCCTGCAAAGCCTGCCGACAAATAAAAGGCGGGAATCCGTAAAAAACCTGAAAGAAGAGTCTCTGACAGCGGTTGCGTGGGAGATCAGGCTCGCAGGACAGATTGAAGGTCTTGACAATCGTTACAAGGCTTTGAAAGACAGGGAAGTGTTCAGAGTAATTGCGGATATGGTAGAGATCGAGCAGAACATTTATTTTGAGAAATTGCAGAATCTCGGCTTTAAAGAGAGTGCCATTTTAGAGGAGCTAGATTCTTCTCAGGACCTCCTGCAGGAAATCGGTCAGTATAATGCTGTTCTGGTTAATCCACGTGACGCAGACCCGAATAAGATAGCTTCAATAATATTCAAGTCATTTGCGAGAGCAGGCAGGTTTTTTGTCGATAAGGCTGAAAATGTGTATCTGCTTTATCAGCATTATATTTATACGGTGGCCTTTAACAGGCCGTTCAATGCCCTGATAAAAAAGACTACTGGTTACCTGCCAACAAAAGAACCCGGGCGTTCTGTTTGGGAGAGCCTTGCATCAGAAGCATATAACAATGGTTCCAGAATTGACCTTGCATCCTGGTCGTTCACGAACAGGACGATTAATTCTATATATCTGAATCTGAATTCGCCTAATAATGTAATCTTGAAGATTTCCGAAAAGAGCGTAGATGAGATTCCAAACGGATTGAATGACGAAGGGGTGTTATTGAAATCCTCGCCGAGGATAATGCCGTTAAATTACCGCCCTGATTGTGGTATTCAGGAAGGTTTCAAAAAGTTACATGAGTTGTTGTTTGATTCGATGACCTGTGAAGTGGAGCAGAGGTATTTAATTTTGTCTTGGTTGATTGCCGGGTTTCTCCTTGAACTTTCGCCTTACACAGCTCTTATGAAATTCAGCGGTGCGTCCAGTGCCGGAAAGACAACAGCTGCAAAGTTCATGTCGATTTTACTATTTGGTACAGACCATCTAGGTGAGTTTTCGACCGCCGCGGCATATGCAGAGGCAAGTTCGAATCCTCTGGTGATAATTGACAATCTGGAGTCTATTGACATGAATAAGGGAATTGCGAAATTCCTACTTTTAAGTACCACCAGAGGAGGGAAAGTTAAGCGTACACAGGGAACCGAATCAGGTACCACAGAGGAACAGCCAAGGGCTCTTGTTCTGATTACTGCGATTGAGCCTTTTCTTAAGGCCGAGATGATAAATAGGACATTTGATGTTGATTTCAGTTTGAAATACAAAAGAGATGATTTTATCGAGGATGAGATTATTAGGCAGTTAATGAAACATAGAGACCTGATGTTAAGCGCAATCGTAAAATTCATACATAAAGAAATTCTGCCAAATCTTAACGAACGAAAAGAGTATATGTTGATTTTGAAGAAAGAATATAGAGGGCATTCAAAAGACAGGACAGATGAATTTTTATCGTTGATGATGGTGATTCTATCTCATATGCTCAAATACATTCCGTACTATGCTGAGAGCCATCCATTGCATGAAATAGAGACAGGAGATAAGGAAATACGTAAGGCGTGGATCGCATATCAGGATTCAAGGGCCAGAGATACAGAAGTTTCGAGCAACAGCATCATTAAACTGCTGGACGGTATTGTGAAAGATTATATGCAGGTAATGAACGAGAAAGACATAACGCCAGAACCCGGTGAAGAATTTGACCAGATATATAGATATACACATCCTGAATACATGCTTGAAATGGTCAAGACAGAACCGGAAATTAAGACAGACCCAGAATCAGGAGAACCATATACTGAATATTTTGTTGAGTTCGTAGCAACCTCAGGGGATGTTGTTCAGGCGTTTGACCGTTTGGCAAGGAATTACGGTTTTAAGAATCCATATCCTACTGCGAGCATTTTATCAGCGAGACTGCGGAACGATAAGGTCCCGATGAAAAAAGGTGGGTGGGTCACGTTGAAGAAAAATAATGACCCGACATACTGGAGAAAAGTAAAAGGCCAGAGATTTTATAAATTTCGGAAAATCGTTGTACGGTGATTCGACACAATATGACCGAAAAACGGGTTGCGTATTTAACGAGTATGAGCATATCTGGGGATACCGAATACCCTACTATGTTCAAAATCAATAAAGGAGAATCATGCAATTACTGACCAGAGAAAAGCTTGCATTGAGTGTATTGAAGTTATGCCGATTCCCTGCCGGCATAAACAATTGGGATTTACATTTCATTTTTGATAAAAAAATCTGCGGTGCCTCGGGTAGAGACTGGCAATGACCAATTGTCAGGGGCGGTTCGACTCCGCCTATCCGCTCCAAAAAAGAGGAGGCGATAAATTGTTCAATAGTCCGTTTACGAAAAAAGAGTTTCATCCTTCAATCCGTGAGCTTCAGGAGGAAGTCCACGTTGCGGCCAGGAAGAAGGGCTGCTGGCCGCAACGGCTTGTCATCACCTTTGGTCAACATGAACAGGTTACAGACCTCAAGCTCAGCATGATCATGGAGGACGTTATGAAAAGTCTTGACCATCATCATGTGACAGGTGAAATCAAAAGAGAAGGGAACCTCAAGGAGCAGCTTATGCTTACCGTGTCTGAGCTTGGAATAGCCGTTGAAGCGTTGAGGCATGGAGATAGTAAAGCATTTGGAGAAAAGCTCGCAGACTTGAATATAAGTATCATGAATATCGCTGAAGGCGCAGGCGTAGACCTTGAGAATACAATCTTGAAAATGATGGTCATCAATAAGAATCGGAAATAGTGTGACAAAATTTTCTAAACAACTAAAAGGCACAGGAATTCCGGAGGGTTGTTCGGCGCGATTTTTGCGATTTTACAAGCCTTCGGCCCGTTCCTGATCGCCAGGGAGAGCAGATTGGGTAGCAGGGTAGCAGTTGTAGCAGTTGATAAAGAGTTATTTATAAAAATAGAGGCATTTTTACCTCTATTTTTTTTATATAGCACTCAGGGAATATTCGAGGACACATATCAGAATCAACTGCTCAACTGCTACATATTAATATAAATACTTATTTTTAAATATATTTATTAGGTAGCAGTCGGGGTAGCAGTCGGGTAGCAGTGGGTAGCAGTTGGGTAGCAGTTGAGGTACGGAAAAATCAACTGCTACCCCAAAATAGGGTTTAAAAGCGCAGGGTTAGTTGAAGGGTAGCAGTGTAGCAGTTGAAAATATTGCCTTCAACAGTCCTGAAAACGGGTCAACTGCACCCAGACTGCTAAAAGAGTATTGAAAAAGTATCTTCTCATTACTCTTTTTAAAAGTTTATGAACTGTTGTAAGTGATTGAATGTACTGGAAGAACGGTTTGAATCTGTGCTACTTCTGTGTTGAATTGAAAGTGATAGCGTGAATCTCAAAGTCCGAAAAGACGAAAGAAAACGAGGTAATATGATGAAAAGTAGCTCAAAACTAGCCCATAAGATGTGTAACTATCTAATATCATTCATTTCAGCAACTTATAATAAATCATTTGTTGTTTTTGATACCCACCCCCCCTCTAAAAAACTCTATGGAGAGGAGGAGATCGGGCTGCCTATTACAATCCATAAAATGGAGAGAATTTTGATTTGCTTTCTTATTCAGTCTGTAATCTTTTTTTACAGTTTTAAAAGGGGGGTCCGGGGGGAAATTTTTGCGGCGGGGGGAGTGGAATGAAAAAATACATGGAAGCTTGGGTAGATCACGAATTAGTTATACGAGGCCGGCAGGCTTCTGGCGTAGAACGGTATCGCCGAACATTGAAGATTTTCATCAACTGGCTTGAGGGTAACGGTATGTCTACTGAGCCTCAAGCGATAGCCAGGGGCGATATTGATGAGTTTCAAAAATGGCTTTTTTATTCGGCAGGCAATTTGAAGAATTCATCCAGAGCGAATAAGCTGGCAGCGCTCCGGTCTTTTTTCAGGTATCTAAAATACATCAAAGCAATCGCCGAAGATCCGACTGAGAACGTTCCTTCTCCAAAAATCAGCGTCCCCTCAAAGAAGATTTTTACGGACGAGGACCTGAGGCTGATTTTCTCAATGCCTGACCGCAATACAGAAAAGGGGTTCAGGGATTTTGTGCTGCTTCTGGTCTTGTATGGGTCAGGCATGCGAGTTGCTGAATTATGCAGTTTGGCTATTGAGGATATCGTTGATAATGGCGGTCCGATAACTCTCAACATTCTCGGCAAAGGAGATAAGCAGAGGTTCAGAACATTGAAGGGCAAAATAGCGATACATCTGAGAAATTGGATTGCTATCAGGCTCTCCCAGGGGGCAAGGTCCTCAGACCATATTTTTATACGAGTACAAGGGAAAGACCGGAAGGCATTAGGAGAGCAGGCAGTGAATAACATTTTAAAAAAATATGCCGGCATGGTCGGCATAAAATCGGCCGATGCTTTTGTCCATAAAATGAGAACCACTTTCTGCACAGATTTAATCGATGCGCATGACGGCAAGTGTCCCCGTTGTGGAGCGAAGGTGGAAACAATAAATGTTTTTGAGGTTCAGTATGCGATGGGCCACGCGAATCCGAAGACGACTCAAGGCTATTATGTTATGAGCAAGAAGGGGCAAAAGAAAGCTATCCCGATTCGCAGGCTCAGCGAACTCGGGCTGAACGTGCTGGATGACAAGAGCGTTAAACCGAAGGACCCTGGGGCAGAGATGTTGGAAGCGCTCCGGGTGATTGCGTCCACTCATCATATAAGAGAATATCTTGAAGCGAACGATGGAAAGGTCCTGAAGCAGGTTGAAGCTGCGATCGGGGGATAGGAGGAAATTTGAACACCAGCCTCATAAGATTTGTCAATGCTGCAGAGATGTTACGTAAAGCGCTCGGATTTGAGATAGGGATGGATATCTTCTTGAGGGTTTTAGAGGACCTGATTCCGGGACGGCATATTTTCGTTCCGAAATTCAAGGTTAAAAGTATCCACAGCGCTGAATATTACTGGAACCATAACAGGTGTGAGACTTATCGATTTGAAAAAGTGCGTGACATGATGCGCCGGGAATTGGGAAAGTCAAGCGGAGTTGTTGTGTTCAACAGGCTGGTGATGGAGCTGGGTCCCGGTGACTGGTTGACAGTTCCCTTTTTTAAATGCAATGACGAGACCTGCAAGTGCAATAAATTATGTCTATGGCGGGAGAGACGTAATGAGTTGATCAGGGGAGAGTTTAACGGCCGTAATTTCACGGAACTGTCAATTCAATTCAGTCTCAGTGAGAGACAGATCAGGCGAATAGTCAATGAGGATTATATATAGGGAGGATGTATGCCATTTATTGGAGCGATAAACGATAAGCTGAGAAAGTTTTTTTCAACTCATGTAGTAGAAAAGCTGGAGGGGAAACAGATTTATGTGGGGTGCTCCGGTAACTTCACGGTCGAGCAGTTAATTTCCCGGAAATGCAAAGACGTTGAGATATTCAGCAATGATGTGTCTCTGTATTCCAGCTTAATAGGTTATACGTTGACAGACCGGCAGCTGAAGATGGAGGTTGTCAAAGACGAGATAAGGTGGGTCCAGAAGTATCTTGATCAGGGGGGAGCGGTTGCCATCGGCTCGTTGCTTCTGCTGATGGAATTATTCAAGTATGAGAAAAGGAATAACGCTTTTCAGGAACGGATGTGGCAGGCGTATCTGGTTCAATGGGAAGCCATGCTTGGCAAGACCAGGGAGAAGATAGAAAAGGCGCTTGAGAATACGAATATTAGCGATTATACGATGATTGACGTTTTTGACTACTTCCCGAAGCCGGGCGTTGCGATCGGGTTCCTGCCGACTTATGTCGGCGGGTATGAAAAGCTCTTTGCCAAACTGGAGGAGTATATCAATTGGGAATCTGCTACAGGGGAGCGTCCGCGCTATGAACTGCTTACCACAGAACGCAGAGAGGCAAGTGTTCAGAAGATGCAGGAGGGTGAATATATTTTGTATGACGATCAGGAGCGTGACCTTCCCTGCGTTGCGAGGGTAGATTTATTCGGTCACAAGACGGTTTTTATTTACAGCAATCTGGAATTCAACAAGGGCGTGTTCCGGAAAAAGATAAATGAGAAAGTGCCGAATTATGAGATATTGATGCCTGAAGATGAGATACCGAGAAAAGCCTCGATTAAGATGACTGAGGTTGATTTGTCCACTTTAAACCATTATCGGAATATGTATTTGAGCAAGTCGATACAGCCGGGCTCCGGAGGACCCTGCTACCTTCTGTTTGTCGATGATAAAGTATTCGGCTTTCTGATATTTCAGGCGTATTCAAAGAAGGGAGGCCCATCTGACGAGATATATCTGCTGTCAGATTTTGTAGTGCCGAGTAAGCGTTATAAGCGTCTTGCAAAGCTTTTGCTCATGTGCGTTAAGTGCAAGGAAGTGGAGGCGGCATTGAGCGAGAAGGTAATCAGGTATTACAAGAGTGTCATGACCACTGCGTTTACCAAGAAGCCAGTGAGCATGAAATACAGAGGGGTGTTTGAGCTGGCAAAGCGTGGCAAGGGTTTTTTGAACTATAGAGGAGATTTTGGAGAAACAACATTTAAGGAGGTATTGAAATTATGGATGAAAAAGTACGTGAAACAGTAGGCCAGTTAAATTCTTTACTCGGCAATATGCCGTACAAGCTTGATATTGCAGACCCGCGGAAAATTAAACTGCTTGATAAAAATGCGAGGTATATGCCTCATGATATGTTTGAGAATTTGGTCAAAAATATTAAGCGTGACGGTGCGCTGACATCGCTTCCGCTTTGCTATCGTGAGACTGATGAGTCGTTAACGGTTCTGAGCGGAAATCATCGTGTTCAGGCAGCCAAGCAGGCAGGGCTTGAGCAAGTTCTGGTACTGGTTATAGAGAGGAATTTGAGCCGTCAGGAGCAGGTGGCAATTCAGCTTTCGCACAATGCGATCGAGGGGAAGGATGACCCGGTTATCCTGAAGGAGTTATGGGGAGAGATAGAGGAGATCGATCTTAAGCTGTATGCAGGCCTGGACTCCGAGCTGATAAAAGAGCTTGAGAATATGGAGTATGTGACGATCTCCGAGACGGCTCCGGACTTCAAGCAAATTGTCCTTGCGTTTTTGCCCGAAGAAACCGAGCAGCTAAAGACAGTCGTTGAGAACATCGATATGCTTTTTTCAAGAGATGAAAATTTTGTCCTGTCGAGGAAGCATTACGAGGAAGTGTTCAGTCTCCTGGTCGATGTGAAAGATAAGTACAGCATCGTAAATAACCCGACAGCGTTTATGAAAATTGTAGAAATGGCGGAAAATTACATGGCTGAACATTACGAACAGTTTGAGTCTCCAGACGTTCGTGTCTAATCGGTGTTCAAAAAGATGCCAATCTAAACATTACTAATGTTTATAGTGAAATATTTGGAAGGATCTGGACATTCATAACATCATATCTTCAGCATAGAAACAGTTCGGAGGTGATTGATATATAGTTGACTGCTTGTGAATGATTTGAAATGAAGCTGAGATTGTTGATTAATAAATTATTTTCATGTTCAGCAGAAACATCAGCATTTAAGAGTTCCTACCAGAATGTGCACCTTAAAACTGTTTTCTAAAACAAGGATTTACGTTCGAAAGCTGCATTCATGCAAGAAACTCTGGAGCATTTATTGAACTCTCTAGATTCTGTATGTCTTTACTTCCACGTTTCCGCACTTCCGATCTTCCGCGCTTTTGTTCTTGACAAACCATTGATTTCGCGATATTCTTTAAAAATTAAAGGTTTTCCATCCGAATAAATACGTTTTATAGTTTTTATAGCTCTAAAAGAATGGGGGGTATTAGTCTTTTGGTCTTTTCACCAAAAAGCTATGGGATTTTCGTACTGCCGCACTTTTACTTTCAAGAAACACGACCTGATTTCTTTTTTTTCACGATGAAAAATCTGATCCCGAAGATTGCAGATTACGCCAACAATATCCAGAAGGGAAACTGTAGCAAATGAAAACCACAGATAACGATAACCTCAAACAAATTGATGAACTACTTGCTGCAAGCAAACAATCTTGGCTTTTCGGTGCAGGTACCTGTGTGAACTCAGGCATCCCTTTAATGGAGCCATTGACTTCGCGAGTATTTGCAAGAGCTGAGGCTGATAACGGAGAAGCACTTGACGTTCTGAAGGCTGTAAAGGAGGAACTGCCAGATAAATCAAATATCGAGCACATCTTGAGTCAACTAGGTGATTACGCGACCATTGCAGAGCGCTCCAAAGAGAATAAGTTCAAAGTGGGTGCTCAGGTTTTTAAGCTCGATAAGTTGCGTGAGTTGCACGAAAAGATACTGAGGTGGATTGCAGAAACGATTCACTGGGGATACGCCCCTGCTAATGGCGATGAGCCTGAGCGGATTGGAACCCGAGAAAAGCCAATCGTTAAAGTTGACGAGCAGAAAGAATTCGTTTCGGCACTGTTCAACCGGAGTCAGGCTGGTGTTGCAGAAAGACGGAGTGCCGTCAAGCTTTTCACCATTAATTACGACACACTTATCGAGGATGCTCTTGCTCTGGGTCGCTTTTCATACTGGGATGGCTTTTCAGGAGGCGCGGTTGCATATCGAAGTTATCATTATGGGGAGCAAGGGCCGGAATCTGGATTTCGCGCCCATGTGATAAAACTCCATGGATCTATTGATTGGTATCTTGGCGATGATGAGCGAGTGTGGAGGGTGCGGGATGGAGACTTATACCCAAGCACATCATCAAGGGTGCTGATTTACCCACAAGCAACCAAATATCTGGCAACACAAAGAGACCCCTTCTCTGCTCAATTTGATCTGTTCCGCCGAACTCTTGGTTCGGGAGCAGAGAACGTCCTGGCTATTTGCGGATATAGCTTTGGCGATGAACATATTAATAAGGAAATGGAACTAGCCCTACAGCACCCTGGAAACAAGACCACGATCTTAGTATTTTCCGAATATCTCAATCCAGTGTTGGAACGGTGGAGAAAATTGTCGTGGGCAAAACGTTTATACGTAATCACTAGTGAGGGGTTATACATCGGAAATGAAGGCCCATTCTTTCCTCCAGCTAATGGTGAGAAGTGGGAATGGTGGAAATTCGAAGGCGTAACAAGAGTCCTAAACAGTGGGGCGGAGGCGTGTGTGCTATGAGTGCATTTGATCTTATAAATGAACTAAAGATTGGCCACATTGTTGAAGTGGCTGGCACTACCATAAAGGTCGAGCTTTCGGGAGAAGTCACGGAATTGACCCGGACTTATGAGGGGCGCGTTTATCCGATAGGTCAAATCGGTAGTATCGTAAAGGTTCACTTTGGGCGCCGACTGGTTTTCGGATTTGTCACCCTTCTTCGGATGCGCTCCGAGGAATTGCCTGAAGTGGTGAACCCGATACCTCCAGATGCTGATCAGCGTATTATGGAGGTTGAACTCTTTGCGGAAGGTATATGGAATGCGGCCGACCAAAAACTACGTTTCGTTCGTGGCGTTACCACTTATCCGCTACCACGCCAAGGAGTCTTTCTTCTTACCAGGCAAGAAACAGTTCAGCTTTACATTGCAGCTGAGGGCCAACAACGCGCAGTCGACTATGATCCACTTGTCCCCTTTGCTCACTACGTTGGGGCTGATAATGCGCTCTGCCGGGCAAATATCGACAAAATGTTTGGGATGCATTGCGCCATTTTGGGCTCAACGGGATCAGGAAAGTCAGGTGCCGTTGCAGCTTTGATTCACAGCATGCTTGAGCACAAGGCCGTGGCTGAGCACAACTGCCGACCACGAATTGTTATCATTGATCCGCATGGTGAGTATGGTAATGCCTTTGGGGATCATGCTGTGGTGTATCGGGCATACGACCCACTTGGCACAGAAGAAACCCAGGGGATATCTATTGACCTTCCATATTGGTTAATGTCTGCAGATGAATTCCGGATGCTTGTCATTGGTAAAACGGAGCAGGAAGCCACATCGCAGAACAATATTGTTTACAAGGCAATCACTTATGCTCGTATGGTAGCAGATGGCCTCGTCGACCCATCGCCAACCAGATATGGCGGAACCGCGCCTACGGATGGACTGGATCACGATGAACCTCGGCCCAAAAACGGAGTGACCGTTGAGCAACTGACTCAGTTTGATCGCGACAAACCTCGGCCTTTCAGCTTGGAGGAATTCTATAATCATATCGTTTACTTGCAGGCTGCTAGGGAGCAGAACGGTACTCTGAATAAAGTCACAGCAACCGATTTCTCTAAGTACTTCAAATCGATATTGGATAAGCTGTCAGTGCTCCGGCGAGATCCGCGCATTCGTTTCCTGATGAATGAATGGACTGCGGAAAGTCCAACTCTTGGGAAAATTATTGAGCAATTAGTAGGAGTCCACGATGTTGAAGGCGAGGCAGGTTGCGATATTCGGATACTTAATATCTCTGGTCTCCCCAATGAGGTTGCTGGTCCACTATCGGCAATGTTGGCAAGGTTACTATTTCAATACAAAGTGTATCAAACCACGGAGGAACGGAAACATGATCCGGTTGTTTTGGTGTGCGAAGAGGCGCACCGCTATGTTCCAGATCGAGGAGAGGCTGAATATGCTGCCGCGCAATCCTCTATAAGGCGAATTGCACGGGAAGGACGAAAATATGGCATAGGGTTAATGCTAGTGAGCCAGCGCCCCGCTGATATCGAGAGCACGGTTATTTCTCAGTGCGGGACATGGTTGGTCTTGCGTCTGACAAACGCCGCAGACCAACAGCATGTGGCTCGTTTCCTTCCTGATGGGTTGTCAGGCATGACAAAAGCATTGCCGAATCTTGCACAACAGGAAGCTATATTTGTCGGTGAAGGAGCCGCGCTGCCAGCGCGTATTCGGATTAGAGATCTCACAGAAGATAAGTTACCAAAATCAGAGACTGCGAAATTTGCGCAAGGATGGTCAATTGATCGGCTGTCCGAAGTTGAGATTGAGGCCATTGCGAAACGGATGGCCACATAAACGATAGTGAGAAAGAAGTAGAATGGGTCATTTGATCGTAACAACCCATGTAAGCATGAATAGTTCCTATTCATGCTATGGATTGTATGTAAAATAACAAAATACCGTAAAATACAGCTGCCGTCTATTAATTGTTTTACGAAAATTTAAAACCAATGGCGTTAATATCATAAATTAGTAATAAGGCGTAACAGAAAAAATGGACATATTGCCAATCACAAAACTTTATGCAATATTCAGTGTAAATGGGTGGACTGGCAAAGATGGCAATGAAATTGTATTTGAAAATTTTTGTAAATTATTGGCAAATTTGTCAGAACCACAAAGAGATTTAATTATTGAATTGGCTGAGCGTTACACGTGGATTACATTTAGCGAATATAGTAATCAACTCATTAAAATTTTAGAAGGGATTGAAAATGAAAAGCTAAAATCACTGAAGAAGATTGTGTTATTCCCGATAATGAAACCTGAGGATGAGGGCAAAACCAAGAGTGGCCATATGGTTTTATATGCGGTGTATGCATTAAAACCGCTTCTGCATGGATACAAACATATAGAATTCAAAAAAATAGAAAAATTTAAAGAAATTACAGCAGATGGCTTTGCAATTAGTGACGATGAAGCAATTTTTTTATTAGATGACTATTTGGGATCTGGTGAAACTATTGAATCAACATTAACTGAGATCTTCAAAAATAAAAAAATAAAAAAAAGTGATTTATATATTATCTCAATTTCAGCTCAAAAAGAGTCCTTGGATTATATAATTAATTTAGGCATTTCAGTATATACAGAGCATTTATCAGAAAAAGGGATTTCAGATTATTATCCTACACCCATCCTTGAAAAGAAAACAGAAATTATGTTAGAAATTGAAAAATTAATACCGGGGAATCACTTTAGTTTTGGTTATAATAGTTCCGAGGCATTAATTACATTAATGAGAACTCCTGATAATACTTTCCCTATTTTTTGGAAAGAGTACAAAAAGAACGGTAAAAAATTTGAAGCGCCATTTTCAAGATATCAAATATAGCCTATGAACGAAAAACATTTATATAAGCTGCTAAAAGTTATTAATAAAAATGGAAATATTAATAATCTTATAAGAGAGGGATTATCATTTTCAAAAATAGCCGAGCTCACCAATAAAGCAATAATCGCTGAGTTAGTAATTAAATCGAATGACAAAATTGAACTTTCCCGAAAAGGTCTTGAAAAAATACAAAAATTGGAAGTAAGATATAAAAAAACTAATAAGGAGGAATGGATAGAAAAGGATATTAAGAGTATAATTCCGAAATTGGATAAGGATTTAATATATTTGCCCGATCAAAATGAGTTAACATTTTAGTC
>SDBV01001909.1_pt1 | contig 31313 bp, 40 predicted proteins | sample 2277081 | NCBI WGS metagenome assembly SDBV01 (sample SAMN10402039, study PRJNA504765) | marine sediment metagenome | isolation source: marine sediment core GS10_PC15, 223 cmbsf | place: Arctic Ocean: Southern Knipovich Ridge | collected 2010 | reverse complement strand
CCACAACACATATAAGAGGCAAGAAATTATTTTTAAATATTCAAATGAAAAAATATAAAGCAAAACATGAAGAAAATCTTATGTCTCATGAAGGAGATGTTGCTCATGCTAGAGAATCATATTATAAAAAAAAATTAAACAACCTTGTTTTCTTATATGATAAGAGATATAAATGGATGAATAAATATATTAAAAAAAATGATAAAGTTTTGGAGATTGGGTGTGGGACTGGAATTTCAAAAGATTTCATCAGAAATGATTGTGATCTTTTATTGACAGATTTTGCCACTCACCCTTGGGTTGGAAAAAAAGTTGATGCTCTTGATACAAAATTCAAAAAAAGTTCATTTGATGTTATTTACTGCAGTAATATGGTTCACCATGTTCCATTTCCAAAGAAATTCTTCATTGAGATGCACAGAATTTTAAAACCCGGGGGGTTTTTGCTTATCCAAGAAATTAATTGTTCTTTTATGATGAAAATTCTCTTGAGGATAAATAAGCACGAAGGCTTTGATTTTTCTTGTAATCCTTATGATATGAAAAACCCTGCAACAGATAAAAAAGACCTATGGTCTGCCAATTGTGCAATTCCAAACCTATTATTTGATGATTTAAAAAAATTTGAGAAAAAAATCCCTTTTTTTAAAACAAAAGAAAAAAAATTTTCGGAATTCTTTATTTTTCCTTTGTCTGGAGGGGTTATTGCAAAAAGAAAAGTCATTAATCTGCCTTATTTTATTTTAAAGGTCTTTGATGCAATAGATAAATTTTTAATAAAGATTGCTCCAAAAACGTTTGCCTTACAAAGAAGGATTGTCCTTGTAAAGGAAAAATAAGATGAAGCAAAATTATGAAAATTAGATAAATCTCCTTATGCCCACAAAACAAAATCTGATAAATTGCTTACTTATTTCTCTTTTCACAAGATCATCTGCAATGAATTGATGACCTAAAAATCATTTATAAATTAAATTATTCTCTAGGCTTTGTGTATTAAGTTAGCTCTGTGTAAAAAGTCTATTGAAATACTATCTCTAAATCTGGGTCATTTTTATTTAATTTATCCAATAATTTTTTTTAGAGCATTTTCTCTTGTATTATTTTCATAGATTACAATTTCATTTTTTATAATTATTATTGGTCTAACTTTAATAGAGAATGCACAATAAGAAATAAAATGAGAAAACCCTAGCATTTCTACTCGGACTGAAAAGTAACAAACTTATTACGTTCATGAGTTTTGTTCTGTTTTAGAATGAGGAAATTTTTTATTATAAGATTAATTGGGTTGATTTATCCTATAATTGTTATTAAAGCTTATAAAATCAATATTGTTAGATTTTAAATCTAAGATTGAGAAATAGAGTTGAAAGGAGGTGAAAAAATGAAAAAAATATTTGAAAACAAATTTTTTATTATAATTTCGTTGTTTTTGATCTTTGGAGCGGTTAGCGTTATTGCTGCAGAAATCATCATAGATGTCGAGGGTATAACCTCTTCAAAAGGAAATAGTGGAATGACTTTGAATATGACTATTTTAACAGATAACGGAGATATATGGTTCATGGTTTATGAGGATGGTCTCTTGGTAAATACTACAACTCTTATTCAAGAGTATCCAACATTTTCAAATTTGACAGATAATTCTGGAATAGGATATACAGAAGAAGCTAACTTTAATGTTACGGTTGCCGACTCAAATGGAACTGTTTATTTGAATATAGATAATACTAATCATTTAACTACAGGCCTAGGAAGCGATGTCCATGAAGTGAAATTGAATTTATCTGGAGGAGAATATGAGTATTATTGGTTTAGTTATGGTAATGACTCTTATGAAAAATATGGTGCATCGGAAGTTATGAATTTTAGTGTGATAGATAATTTTCCAGCTATAGGGTTGATTAGTTATTGGGATTTTGAAGAAAACAGCGGATCAATAATTGATAGATTAGGTATTAATAATGGGACGAATGTTGGAGCAACAAATACAACCGGAAAGATAGGTGATGCTTATTATTTTGATGGGTCAAATGACTATATTGAAATAGATGATGCTTCGGCTTTGACAACAAATTGGACTGTGTCATTATGGGTATTCCCAAATTCTTTAAATAATTATATGGGGGCTTTTGCCAAAATAGAAGATGATAGAGCAGGTGGAGAAGATTTTATGCTCATAACACATTCTACTGGAGAAATGGGGTCTGGTGATGGGGCTTGGGCTTTTAGTTCGACAGCATCAATAACAACTGGAACATGGTATAATTTAGTTTGGGTTTATGATAAGGTTAATACCCGGATGTCTTATTATGTTAATGGGGTTTCTAAAGGAACTGATGAAAATTTTAACCCTTCAGATACAGCTACTTATTCTTTCTTTATGGGAAGTTGGGTAGATGTTAGTGCATACGAGTTCAATGGTAAAATGGATGAAGTAGGAATCTGGAACAGAGCTCTAAATTCAACAGAAATTCAAAATTTGTACAACGGCGGAAATGGTTTAGCTTATCCGAATTAAATCCAAAAACTTTAATTTATATTTCTTTTTTTTTATTTTTTGTGTATAAATTCAAAGCTTATTAGGACTTCTTACACAAAGCCGAACAAAAGCTAAACTTTATAAGCACAATACTTTACATGAAATCCAAGTTATTCGGTCTTCTGTGGTTTAATTTTTTTCTTGCGTTTTTTATTAAATTCTTGAATTATCTTTTTTAATTTAAGGATTGTTTCCTTACTATATACAAAGGATATTAATTTTAAGTACAATTCAAATATAAATAATCCATAAATTATTATTATAATAAATAAAAATTGATACAAAAATATTGTAGGGTTATTTATTATATAATTCAATATTTCTTTTTCTTGAGATATGTCTTTAATTTTTATAAAGAAGGCATTATTAAAAATAAATGAGATTGTACCTAGAATTATGCTTTGAATTATTTTATCAAAAATAGGAAACTCCAGATAAAATTCCTTTATTTTTCCAATAAATAAATATCTCAATAATAAACCAACATAACCCAATCCAATTATAAGTGTTCCAAAGATGATTGTGAACAAATTCATCGGCATTTCACTCATTTTTTATCTACCCTATCTAAAATGATTGACAATATTCCAATAATAACTAAAAAGAATCCAGTGGTGTCTGTTCTTATTAGAACATCCCCTAAAATCAAATCTGCTTTTTTTATGAAATGAAAATATAAATTATAGATTCCTAAGAAAGTAAACACTATTCCAATAGAAATTAACAAATTTTCTGGAAGCCCCTTTTTCATTATTTTAAAATGATTTTCACATTTATAATCTTTTTTATCACCCCCTTCTAACTCTTTTGCTTCAGAAATCTCTTTTCCTTTGGCTTTGAGTTTCCGTGCAAAGCCGAGTTAAAGTAAGAATTAAATCTTCATTTTCTTATCTTTCTTAGTTCTTAAGTAAAAAACAATTAATTTCAAAGAATAAAAAATCTTTTGAAATATATTCAACCCCGATTTTAAATTTTTATGCAACTTTTGAGTTTTGTCTCTAAAAAATTCTTGTTTTTTCTTATTTGAGGAGTGGGCCGAATCTGGATAAAATCTATGTTTGGTTAAAAAAAAGGGCAAATTTGTTAAATTTTTTCCTTGGGACAATAAATCTAAATATAAATTATAATCGTGGGCTGATTTAAATTCTTCGTTATAGAAAATATTTCCTTCATTTCTAAACATCACAGAAGAATGAATTATTCCGCAACTTTTTGGGAGCCTCCATCTTAAAATCCTGTAATTATCAAATTTTTCAAATCTGCAAATTTCTTTGCCATATTCATTTATAAAAATTGTGGAGCTTCCAACCAAAAAAATTTTCGGATTTGCTTCAAGATAATTATATTGGATTTGAAATCTATTCTTACTAGAAATGTCATCAGAATCCAAAATTGTTATATAATTTCCGCTAGCTTTTTTTAGTCCCAAGTTTCTTGACTTAGCAGACCCAAAATTTTCTTCATTATCTATTAATTTAATTCTTCTATCTTTCTTCATATATTTTTTAACTATTTTTAACGAATTATCTCTTGATTTATCATTTATGATTATTAATTCAAAATCTTTGAAAGTTTGATTTAAAACGGAATTTATGCTTTCCTCCAAAAATTTTCCAGAATTATATATGGGCATTATGACAGATATTTTCTGTTTTTTCATTTTTTATAATTTATTATTTTATCTAGCATTTTTATTATTCTTTCTTCATGATTAAAGTCATACTGTTCTTTATTTTTGAAAATTGGCTCCCTTAAATATTTTTTATAAAGTTCGTCGTCTTTATCCACACTAATTATATGTTTAATTAGATCTTCAACATTTTTAAAATCAGAACTATTTATAAAACATTTTGTATTAAAATCTCTACCGACAAACTTATTCCCGAAATAAATGGGGATGCTATTGACTGCAAGAGGGTGGACTAATTTTTCGGTAGTATAACCGCCTACAATCTCATTTTCAAAAGCAATGGTAAATTTATATTTATTTATAAAATTTAATTTTTCTTCAGCCCAGTTCATAGCAAGCCTAGATCTTTTTGCATTGCTGTGACTTCCTATTGGGAGCATATTATTCATACATCTTCCAGGAGCATCTATTTTTTTATATTTGCTTAATTTCTTAAAAAAATTATTTCTTCGCATAATATCTTGGGCATAAATGAAATTACAAAATTTTGTTTTCTCTTTTTTTATTTTAGTAGAATTTATTTTCTTTTTCAAAGGTAATTTATCATTTTTTCCAACAGTAAAATCTGTAATTAAATGTGTTGGAATTCTCATGTAATTTGGATTATTTATTTCTTCTTCAAAAAATATTGAGAATGCAAAATCGCATTCCCCCATATCTGGTTTTGTTCTTTCTGCCCCATAAAAAATTCTCACATAATCCCCTTTCTCAGGAATAGGTCTTATGCTTTCTCCTTTTAAAAACGAAGAAAATTTGGAATACACTTTTCTTAAAAAAATATATAATCTTGGGGAAATTTTTCTTACAAAATCGCCCTTTCTTGATAAATCCCTCACGTTTGTAATCTCTGGATAAACAGAATAAAACAAATAATCAGGTTTGTCACTTATAATTATATTATATTTTTTCCTTAAAAGATTTATAAAAAAATTATTTTCTTTGTTAAAACCTTCAAAAAAATATTTGAAGTTTATTTTGATTGTTTTTTTCTCTTTCATTAAAAAATGTAAAAGAACTTATTTTATAAAATTATCTTTTAAATAAACTTTCCAAAATATTCCAATCCTCTTTTGTTATACCTTTTGTTAAAACCATGATTCCTAAATATATTCCAGCACCCAAAATTATTTCTATTATCCCATAAAATATATTTATATCTACAAAATTATTAAATGCAAATAAGAAGAATGCCATGATTATTGTTGCAAATAAAGGTCTTCTTAATCCAAGCCCTCTTGTTCTTAAATCAAATCTGCTTTTAGCATTAAAACTTAAAATTCCCAAATAAATAACTCTGCTTATTACTGTCGCAATTCCAACACCAACAATTACATGTTCTTGGCCAAAACTTAAAAGATATTTTATTGCGACATAATTTAAAACGATATTTGCAATCAAGGCTACAATGGCACTTTTTGCCAAAATTTTTGTTTTTTCTCTAGCTTTGAATATGGTTGTATATAGAGTGATTAAGGGCATTGTAATGATTAATACCGATAGAAAATACAGTGTTGAAATGGCCAATAAATATTCTTTTCCATAAATTGTAAAAATTAAATGTTTTCCTATGAAGAGAATTCCAACAATTGCGGGAATCACAAATATCATTAAATATCTAAATGTTTTTTGGAAGCCCCGAATAAATCTTTTTTTATGTATTTGTGTAAAAATTGGTAAAAGTACTCCTGACAAAGAAAATAGTGAAGCTACCGTTAAAACTAAACTAAGCGCAACCCTATAATAAGCAAGATATTCTGCGTCCACAAATCTACCGAGCATTAGGATGTCTATTGAGGTAAAAAATACTAAAGATAAGCTGGCTATGCTCATAAAACCCAAAAATCTTGAAATTTTTCTTTTTTCTATTGGCACTTTTTTTCCGACGAATATTAATTTGTCTTTTTTGTAAGAAATTAAAAATAGCAAGAACAAATGTATTAATCCCGCCAACGCAAAAGCCACCAACAGACCTGCAACTTTAAATTCTGTTGAAAGGATTAAAATTGCTAAAACTGAAAACGAAATCTTTATTATTTGGTGCAGGAGTTCCAAAGAAGGTAGGGGTCTTAAGTTTTTTGTTGCCAAAAAAATCATCCCGATAAAATTTTTAAATGATTCTACCAAAATGAATAATGAGGCGAAAATTAACGGATAAAATAAAAGTGGTTTATTGAATACATTATAAGATAAAAATTTTGATAATAATATAATTGCAAGCATTACAACTATAATTAAGATGGATTTCATCTTGACCAAATATTTAAAATAAGTTCTTGCTTTGTTCTTGTTTCTTTTTCCTAGACTTTCTGAAAGATATCTTAAGAAAGTATCGTCTATGCCTAAATTTGTAAATGTTACAAAAATTGTTGCGATTGATAAAACTAGGGCATAGATACCAAATAATTCTGGTAGCAAAAGCCGAGCAATTATTATTGTGAATATTAACCCACCCAATTTAAAAATTAATCCTGCGGCAAAACCATATGATGAATTCTTTAATGCTATTTTTGATAGATTTTGTTTTTTTATGTTTTCTTCCATATTTTATTAAGATAAATATGTTTTTTAAATTTGAAGGTTTGAATGGAGAATAATAATCTTTAAAAGGGATTAATTATTTTGAAATTGATGGATTTAACCTCAAAAATATACAATCTTTTCAATGGATTTTTAATAAAAAAATTCCATAGAGAAATAGTAAAATCAAGTCCAAAAGAAGCAGTATTATTTGCAAAAAAATATTTTAAAAATAAAAAAATAGTTGCCGCGGAAATAGGTGTCTTCTTTGGAGAAAATGCAAGAGATATGAATAGAGAATTAAATTTAGAAAAAATTTATTTAATTGATCCTTATTTGAGGTATGAAGAATATAAAAAAGATAAATCTGGTTTGAGATTGAAAAAAGCCAAGAAGAACTCTCATAAAATAAATAATTCTAAAAATATTGTTTGGATTGAAGAATTTTCAGAAAAGGCAGTAAAAGAAATTAAGGAAAACTTAGATTTTTTATATATTGATGGAAATCATGATTATCCCCATGTTAAGAAAGATTTAGAACTTTATTGGAACAAAATAAAGAAAGGGGGAATAATTTCTGGGCATGATATCCAAAGCGAAGGAGTTAGTAAAGCTTTAATAGAATTTGTAAAGAAAAAAAATTTGGAAATCTTTTTTGGGGATAGAAGAGATTGGTGGATAATCAAAAAATAAAAAAAAGTTCAGCTAGCTTTTAATATTTCAAACAAAAAGGACAGCATTTATTTTAAAGATATTTTTGGACGCCATAAATCTTAATAAGGGTTTATTGTTTAAGCCTCTAATGGAAAAAAAAGAACTTTTCACCAAAGTCGAAAAAATTTTATCAGAAAAACACAACGAAAAAATTTTTATTTTGGCAGGAATAATCTTTATTCTCTCCCTTGTTTTTCTAAAAATAAGGTTTGAAAATACCGAAGTAATTCTTTCTGTTTATAAGGTCTTAAATCCTTCTTTTTTACAAGGAGATTTTTATGCAGATTCACTTGTGAATTATCATTCACAATATTATTTTGCTATATTTGCTTCTTTTTTTGTTAATTTATTTAATTCTTCTCCAGAAATAATTTTAGGATTCTTTGGTTCTCTTTCTAAAGTATTTACACTTTTTACAATTTTTTACTTTGGTAAAAAAATCTCTGGTGGCTCAACAAAAATTGGTGTTCTAACTGCGATGCTCGCTACATTTACTTTGGTATCTTTAGGGGGGTGGTCTCTTTTGCTTGATTATTCTCGTCCATGGTCTTTGACGCATGCCTTTTTGATTCTAGGAATAACATTTATGCTTCTTGAAAAAATAAAACTATCTATGTTCTTTTGTGGAATAGCATCTATTTTTCATCCTCTTTTGGGAGGTGTTGTCGGTGCGTTGTGTTTTACCTCTTTATATTTGTCGCACTTGTTTTACAAAAAAGAAACTTTAATCAAGAAAATATTTAGCAAAAGGCATATAATTGCATTTCTTATTTTTCTATCTCTTTTTTTATTAAACCTTATTCCTGCTCTAAAATCTCTTATAGGCTTCTCGCTTCCAGTAGAAAGATTTGTTGAAATAATTGCTTACTTTAGACATCCAGCACATTATGTTCCTTCTTTATGGCCTTCAAAATTATTCTTTGATTTCGCATTAGTAATCTTTTCAGGATTTCTCATGGCCATAAAAATTAGAAATAAAAAGATTTTTTCTTATAAAACACGTATATTTTCATTATTAATTTTCATATTAATGATTGGAGGTTATCTTTTTGTAGAAATCTTTCCAATCAAAATATGGATTTCAATAATAGGTTTTAGATATTCTTTGTTTATTTATTTGATCTTTATTTTTATCTTGGCTGAGTTCCTCATTAAAGAAGTTTTTGCAAAAAAAGAAAATTTTGTTTGGGTAATCTTATTTTTGACATCTTATTTTGTCGTTGCTGAAGCATATGCTCTTTTTGCAACTTTGATTTGTTATTTATATTTTAATAATAAATTTTCTAAATGGTTTTTATCTATTTCTTTTATTACTATTTTTATTTTTGATTTTTATATTTTCAAATTTATTAGGGGTTTTTTACTAATATTTTTCTTAATTGCCATTTCTTTCCATGAAAAAATAAAAAAAATTGATTTGGTAAAAAGCTTTAAATTTTTAATTATGGTCTTGGTTGCACTAATTTTAATTGGATCTTATTTTATCCCAAAAATACATGAGAACTTTATGGCTAAAGAGGAATATGAGGCAATATATGCAATTTCAAAATTAACTCATGAAAATGCCACTCTTTTGATTCCAATAGGCCTTGAATTAATTCGAACAAAAGGTGAACGTAAATTATTTGTTGGGCAAGAATTTCCTTTTTTGGATAGAGATATGGAAGAATGGTACACTAGGGCCTCTCTTGCTTGGGGGGAATATCCTTGGAGCAAGATTGGGGATGGAGACAGAAAACTTAATAGGAATTACAAAAAAATGAATGATTCTAAAAGAATGTTTATTGCTGGAAATTACAATGTCACTCACGCTGTTTTATTTGTTGAAACAAAAACAAATTTTTCTGTTCTTTATGAAAATGAGAAATACAAATTAATAGAAATTTGATTATAATTTGATTCTCTTCAACTTCCTAAACTTAAAATAATCATAAATTATCGAAAGTTTATCAATTCTGCTTTTGTTCTGGATTTGTTCAATCACATCTAAGAATAAATGAAATGTTACTCCAAGGAAAATAGGTAAAAATATTTTATTTACAAAAAGTCCTAACGCGAATAATATAATTAAAAATTCAAATCCATGGAGAAAGCACCAACCAGAATAATAATTTTTTCTTTTCCTGATACTCGTTGTCATAGATTTCTTTCTTGCATCTTTAAAATATTTTACGGCTTTTATTGGATTTAAGTTTTTATTCTTGAAAACATAGTAGATATAATGATCTGTGTCAATCATGAAACTTGAAATAAATATAATTCCTGCAGATAACAAATTTATTCTATCGAATATTAGGAAAAATAATATCGAGAAAATTAATCCATATAAAATATACTCTTTTTCATGCAACAATCTTTTTAAACAGTTTTTAATTCTCTGCAATATGGAAATTGCAAATGGATTCGGTAAAGATAAATACCTTAAAGAAGAATTTCAAAAATTGATTAAAAAATTCAAGGTAAAAAACATTGTGGAAACAGGAACTTTCAAAGGTTATACAACTGAAGAATTCTCTAAAATGGTTGATAATGTTTATACAATTGAATCAAAAAAAGAATTTTATTTAGAAGCTAAATCAAAACTAAGCAAATTAAAAAATGTTAAAGGTTTTTTGGGAAGTTCTCCAGAAGTTATTGAAAAAATTTTGCCCTCTATTGAAGGTAAGACTCTTTTTTTCTTAGATGCTCATTGGGGATATCCTTGGCCAATTTTAGATGAACTAAAACAAATATCAAAACTTCCCCAATTCAAAGAGAGCATAATAATTATTCATGATTTTTACGTTCCATGTAAAGATTTTGGTTTTGATTCATATTACCACAACAATTCTTTCTTAACACTTTTTTTAAAAAGAGTTTTTGGCTTGTTAGGAAAAATTATTGGAAAGGAAATTGTGAAAAAACAAAAATTAGATTATCCATTTATTGAAAAAGCAATAAAAAGAATAAATCCAAATTATAAATATTATTATAACAGTAAAGTTGAAGGCGCTAAAAGAGGCGTTATTTTTATTCATCCTTAGTTCAAAGTCCAATAATTTATTACAACTACTCTTCAATCCTTCTAAGCATATCTGCAAATGCAGGACGGGTGATTAAAACGCCCACAGTAAGTCCTATGAATGTTGTTATTGCAAATCCTTTAAAGAAGCCTGCAGCGGCCCAGAATAGTGGTATGAGGGCTACAACGGCTGTGAGGTACGCTCCCATAATTATTGACATTGCTCGCTTTAGTTTTTGTTTTAGACTTAATGAGTCCCCTCTGCCTGATTCGTCTAATATGATTATTTGGCTATCTATTCCAACACCTATTGTTGCTAATATACCTGCAATTGCTGGAAGGTTGTAATTTACTCCGAAGAAAGTTGTTAGACCTAAAACGATTATAACTTCCGAAACACTTGTTATTAGTAGGGCTATAGATGATTTGAACTTTCTATATCTAAAGAAGACCACAATTGCAACTGCAAGTATTGCCACGAGTCCCGCGATTAAAATTGCTGTTGTGAATTCTTTTCCTAGTCGCGGAGAAATTGTATCTATTTTTACTATTTCTAATTTATAGGGTAAACTTCCTGTTATTAGGATTGTTTGTAGTTTATGCATTTCTTCATTTGCTGCGTCTTCCGCCTCGGCAAGTGTTTCTCCACTTTCGGAACCAGATATTGAAATCTGAGTTGTTACTTGTCCCTTTAATCCTTCGCTAATTAATAATGATTGAACAAGAGAATCATCTAAATACAAGTCTAAAGGTTTCTCCAAATATCCTGGATTTGTTTCATTCATTCCTATTTCTTCAGTTATTTCTGCATGTCTTTTTGCAGCCTCTTCGCTTAAATAAATCGTAAATCTGAAATTACAAAAGTATGCTCCTGATTCGCCTTGTTGACAAGTTTCTATCCCGGCGCATGTTGCATCGTTTCTACAAACTGATGCAATGTCTTTATCTCCTCCAATGAAAACTGTTTCGTTCCCTATTTTGGCTTCGAATTTTCCTTGTTTAGAAATTAGTTCTTCTAAGTCCGTTGGTGTTGCTCCCGCAATTTCAATACTTAATCTATTGTCTCCGAACAAATCAGTTATTGGAACCACTCGTATGTCAGATATTCCGAAGACATTTAATCTGTTTTCAATAATATCTGCTAAATCCTTTAACTCTGCCGATGAAAGTTTCCTGTCTTGCGCTTGTATTAATGCTCTTGCACTCCCTGCTAAATCAAGACCGAGTTTGATATTTGATTTTGGAATTTTTGAGACAGTCATTTTAGGTGTTTCTTTTGAAAAAAGAATTATTTCGGAGTTCTTTGTTGTAATTGTTGTTTTAATACTCTGATTTACCGGAAATTTATTGTGGATTATTTTGTTATATTCTTCCACAGATTCTATTAAAATGCCATCCATATGCGTTATTATTTGGCCTTGTCGAAGTCCTTGTTCAAATGCAGTTGAATCTGGATCTACACTTGTAATTAAAACTCCTTTTTCTAAAAATTTTGGTGGTATTCCAAAAACTGTGATTAATGATAATGCTACTAAAATGATTAATAGCCAAATTTTAAATGTTAATTTTTTCTTCATCTTTTTTTCTCCGAGTACCATTTAAGTATTGAAACATTCGTTATCCAAGTGTTTAACAAATCAAAGACGAGACCTATAACTAAGATTGAAAATATTTGAGTAAGTATTGGAGAAAATGATTTTACAACCAGTAATGCAAGAGTCATTGCTAAAATAGATGTTAATGTCATTGTCATCCCTGTTTTGAATGCACCGAAGATTCTGTTGTTGATTGTGCCATCGTGACGTTTCAATATTCTTGTTGTCAAAAGTATATCCGTGTCTACTGAATAACCAATAAGCATGAGGAATGCCACAATTCCAGCAGAGGACATTTTCATTCCTAAAATATTTACTAATACTAAAGTCATTAATATATCTGCAAAGGCCGAAATAATTACAGCTGCTGATGGAATTGCTGTTCTAAAAATTATGAAAACTACAATCGCCATAAATACAAAAGCGATTAGTATTGCTATCAATAATTGTTTGTAAAAACTTTTACTCAAGTTTGAACCAGTGAATTCGACAGTTGAATTGTCTATTGTTAATTCATAACCCAAATATTCTTCTAGAATTGGTTTTGTAGTCTCGACATCGGATTTGGTTTCTATTATTACTCCTATCCTTTTGTTTGTGATTATATCATAAATTTCTCTTGTGCTTATATCATCTAATTGTTCTTGTAATGCTTGTTCTAATTCTAAAGAATCCAGATCGTCATAAATTGTGATTGATGTCCCGCCAGTTAAGGAAATATCTTTGTTCATGAAATCCCCATTCTTAGAATAAAACACTCCTAAATAAATGACTGAAAAAAGTAGCATTGCTAATGGGATTAACAATAGATATTTATATGATTTATCGTGCCAGTTTTTATTTTCCATTTTTTGAATTGTGAATACGCTTTTGGGTCGAGGCCCTTAGGTCATCCCTTTAGGGAAACCCTGAGGGTGAAAACCTAATGCGCCGGCCGGGGGTCGAACCCGGGTCAACTGGTTGGAAGCCAGTTATACTACCACTATACTACCAACGCATATAATTAAACTATTTATTTTAGTTTTAAAAGTTTTGTTATGCGGTATCACGCCCGAGACAGTTCTCTCAACCCGTGAAATCTTCTTTAAACTCGCAAGCTCATTTATTTGAAATTCAGAGTTGTTCGTCGAACCAACGGTCCTCATCCGATTATCACGCCCGAGACAGGATTCGAACCTGCGACTTCTTCCTTTCTTCAAGACTATTTCTCGTAGGAGGGAAGCGCTCTAATCCAGACTGAGCTACCCGGGCATGTGGAGTAAAGTCTAATGCGGAGTAAAGGATTCGAACCCTCGTAAGCACTAAGCTAATACGCCCTTAACGTATCCCGTTTGACCACTCCGGCAACTCCGCATTCTTTGACGGAGGGGCTAGCCACTCGTTTGAGACTGAAATCTCGGACGAATGAAAATTGCATAACAATTTGCTTTCCGGCAACTCCGTATCTAACTTAAAATATCAAAAATTTAGGGTATAAAAAACTTTATAAATGGTTAATTTCTTGGAATATTGAGACGGCCATAGTAAGTTGGTAACACCTGTTCCCTTTCCGAACACAGAAGTGAAGCTTCTTACGTTGTTTCTGTTACTGTCCGACCAGATGGGAAAGTTGCAAGCTGTCTTATTTTCTTTTTTAACATTTATATAATATTAATTCTTAATTGATTTATGAAAATAAATATCTCAAAAACTGAAGCTGAAAACCAAATTGAAAATTTTTTTAGAAATATAAAAAGTAAAACTCCTAAGAAAATTAAGAAAATTAAAAGGCTTGCAATGAATAAAAAGATTTCTTTGAAAGATAAGAGAAAATTATTTTGTAAATATTGTTTCAAGCCTTATTCAGTGAAAGATAAGATTAGAATAAAAAATAAAATGAAAATTATTGAATGTTCTGGATGTGGGGGGGTTAGTCGGTGGGGGATTGGGAAATAAAATGAAGAGATTAGGAAATTTATATTTTCATGGAAGTAGAAAAGAAAACAAAATAGCTTTGACATTTGACGACGGCCCATCTTATGAAACTGGGAAAGTTTTAGATTTATTAAAAAAATATAATGCAAAGGCAACATTTTTTATTTGGGGGCAGAGAATAAAAGGAAGAGAAAAAACTATTGAAAGAATAATTAATGCTGGTCATGAAATTGGAAATCATTCTTATGAACATAAAAGATTGGCATTTAAATCAAAAAATTATATTTACGATGATTTAAAAAAATGTGATAGAGAACTAAATAAGTTTAAAATTAAAACAAATTTATTTAGACCTCCTGGACTATCTATGTTTTATAATCTATTTAGGGTTTGTAGAAAATTAGAAAAGAAAATAATCATTTGTGATACAATCTCTCATGATTGGAAAAAGAAAGGAGTTGAGTATGCAGTAAAAAGAGTCTTGAAAAAAACCAAAAATGGCTCAATAATTAATTTGCATGATTATCTTGAGGGTATTGGAAGTAATGAAGAAATTGTCCCTATTTTAGAAAAAATTTTACCTAAATTAAAAAAGAAATATAAATTTGTGACAATAAGTGAGTTGCTTAACTTTTCTTGATATCCCAATATTTATTTAGATTTTCTATCGTTAAGGTCTCTTCCATTTTTTGTTTATAATATTTTTTCGTTGTGCCTTTTATTCTCCATCTATAACACCCTGTTCTTTTCCATCTCTCTGAGATTATTGCTTTTACAACATCTTTCTTATTTGTGGTTATTTCTCCGAAATCAATTAAAAAGGCATTTCCCTTTTTATCTATTCCATTATTAACAGTAAAATTATAAATTTTATCAGCAAAGCCTTCTTTCCAACACTCGAAAATAAAATTTGAATAATTATCTATTATTTTTTTATCTTCATTAAAATCTTTCCCAAGAACATCAATTATTGGTGTGACCTTATTCTGGAAAATCTTTTCCTCCTTAAATTCTAAATTTGCCAGCAAATTTTTATGATTATTTTCTTTAAAATAATTAATAGAAAAATCTCTGTCTTTTACTGCGTTATTAATGTTCCTTCTCAAAATCAATGGAGCAAAAATTAAATATTGTTCCCAAAGAATATTTGTTAAATACATTTGAAATTTTGTTCTAAAAGTTTTCAAAACTTTTCCATTTTCTAAATCATAAATATTAAATTGTAGACCTGCTCCAATTTTTTTCATAAAATTATCTAGAATAAAAGGTATTTAACTTTTCTTAAACTTTCCAACTAATTCAATTGTATCTGTTTGTCCTAAGAATACAGATCTGCAACAGAATCTTTCAAGTCCGAGTTCGTCTAAGACTTTCTTTGAGTTTTCGCCTTCTGCCGTTCTTTTCTTGAATTCTTCCCAAAGGTGACCAATCGGTTTTCCACAAGAGAAACATCTTACTGGAATTATCATAATAATATTGCCCAGAATATTATTTATAAAACTTCCTATTAGATATTTTTTATCTGTTTTGAAGCACACAAAAACTTAAAAAGGAAAATGAATTTTTATTTTCTCAAAAGGGTGTAAAATGAAAAAATGTATTTATTGTAAAGTGGACGTTCCGGATAGTTCTGTTATTGATTTTTGTGACAGATGTGGCAAGGGCGTTTGGGGAGAAAAGATGTTTAATGCCATTGTTGAAAACATGGAAAAGGCACGTGCAAACGGAGATTTATGCCATACAGAAATGCTGTCTGAACATTCTAATCTTTGAAAAAATAAAGAGGGAAATTATCATAGATAGTTTTTTAAATGAAATCTTTCTTCAACTGTTTATGGTTAATAAGAAAAATGTTAGGACGAGGGGAAAATTGCAATTAAGTAGGTACTTTCAAGAGTTGAAGAAAGGCGATTCTGTTGCGGTTTTGAAGGAAAGAGCTGTTAGTTCTAGTTTTCCAGAAAGACTTCAAGGAAATACAGGAATTGTGGGGGAAAAGAAAGGAAAAGCCTATGTTGTAAGTATTAAAGATCAGAATAAAAAGAAGAGTTTTTTGATTGAGCCAATACATTTAAAAAAAATAAAGACTGTAAAATAAAATGATAAACGAAAGCAAACCAATAAGTATGGCAGAGAGTGCAGAATATCTTGACAAAGATTCAGAAGCACTTCAATTTATAAAAAAATTTGTTACACTCAAACCTAAAGAAGCTGGAGAATTAAGAAAAAAACTTGAAGGTTTGGATTTAATGAAATTGGATGAAAATCATATTTCAAAAATAATTGATTTGATGCCTAACAAAGCAGAAGAATTAAATAAGATTTTCATTGATATAGGTTTAAACGAGGATGAAACAAAACAAATACTTAACACAGTTAAAGAATTTAAATAAAGAAAATACTCTTGAAATTTTCAAAAGTAATTTTTCAAATAGAGAAACAAAAAATGCCCAAAGAAGAACATGCAATAATATTAGAATATCTTCCAAATGGTTATCCATTGGAAAACAAAATGATGCCCATAGCACAAGCTATTGGGGAAAATAATCTAACTCTTTTAGAACTTGCTCCAAGACGTGGAGTTGAGCTTGAAATTTTAGAAAAAGTTTACATTGGAGAAGGGAAAAGGGACAAAATATATTACATTCTTGGAAGGTTAAAACGAGAAAAATTGACAGAATCTGCTAAAAAACAATTAGAGGATTTTATTAAAGAAGTTGTTAAAAAGAGAGGAAAAGAATTTGTAGATTTTTTTAATAAATCTGGAGCAATTAATAAGAGAATACATCAAATCGAGCTTTTACCTGGACTTGGAAAGAAACATATGCAAGAAATTTTAAAACAAAGAGAAGAAAAGGATTTTGAGTCTTTTGAAGATATGAAAAAGAGAATACAGAATCTTCCTGATCCGGAAAGGGCTGTTGAAAAAAGAATATTTCAAGAATTGACAAATATGGAAAGATATAATTTATTTACTGGAACAAGATAAAAACAAAAAGAATAAAAACCCTAATTTTTGTTATTTTACAATAGAAAATGGAAAACGATAAACAAATGAAGCAAGAAGATAGAGTAGTTAGAATTCTATCAAAAGACATAGAAGGGAAAATGAAACTTTATCCTGGACTTACAAAAATTAAAGGTATATCTTGGGCGCTTTCAAATGCTGTTTGTAATAAATTAAAAATTGACAAAGATAAGACCATTGGTACTTTAAGTGAAGGTGAAATTAAGAAAGTGGAGGATTTTTTGAAGAATCCAGAGCTTCCAAAATATTTATTCAATAGACAAAAGGATTTGGAAACTGGAGAAGATAATCATTTAACTGGAGTAAATTTAGAACTTAGAAAAGATTTTGATATTAAAAAATTAAAGAAAATAAAAAGTTATAGGGGCTTTAGACATATGTCTGGACTTCCACTTAGAGGTCAAAGAACTAAATCAAACTTTAGAAAGAATAGATCTAAGGGTTCTGGAATAAAGAAGAAGAGCAAATAATAAAATGGGAAAAATAAAAAATTATATGTTAGCACTTTATGCTTCGGCTGTAGTTGGATTTGGAACTGTTGGATGGTTAGGATATGATTTTTTTGCAAAAAAAGAACTTTCAACAAAAAACGTAGCTAGGACGGCTATTGGATTGTCTGCCTATTTTGCTTTGTGGATTCCTGGAGCAAAAGGAGCATTTAAAGATAAAAATAAATTAGAGAATAAAGTAAAATGAAAAGAAAACATAAACAATATTCAAAACCAAAAAGACCTTTTGACAAGACAAGGATTGATGAAGAAGCAGAAATCAAAAAACAATATGGTCTAAAGAATAAGAGAGAAATTTGGAAAGCAGATGCTAAGATAAAATCAATGAGAGAAAAGGCTAAGAAATTGATTGGTAAGGGGGAGGAAGAGCAGAAAGCTTTGTTTGATATGTTGAATAAAATTGGGATGGATGTCCATTCAATTTCTGATGTTTTGGCGCTTAACAAGGAAAATTATTTAGAAAGGAGATTGCAAACGGTTATTGTTAAGAAAAAACTTGCAAAGTCAGTTAAAGGAGCTAGGCAATTAATTACCCATAAAAAAGTTTTAGTGAATGGTGCTGCAATTGATAGCCCCTCATATGTTGTTCCGATGGCATTTGAAAATAATATTACAATTAAAGAAATTAAAAAGATGAAAAAACCTGTTGAAAAAGTTGAAGAAAATCCTAAGACAGCACCTGACCAAGTAGGTCTAGAAGGTGTACACCAAATAGGTGCGAGTAGCTCTCCGAGCCCCTCTAAAGAGGGCAAAAAAGTTGGAGAAGAAGTTCCAGAAGAAGAAAAAGCAGAAGTTGCTGAAGAAGTTCAAAAAACTGAAAAAGAAGTTAAAGAAGTAAATGCCGAAGTAGAAGGTAGATAAAATGGCAGAAGAAAAAGAAACAAAAGAAAAAATTAAAGGAAAGGCACCTCAAGGTGTACCCCAAGAAGGGGGCAAAGTTAAGCCTGTGGAAGAGAAGAAAAAAGTAGATAAGAAAAAAGAAAGAAATGTTGAAGCAGTTATTCATATTTATACTTCTTTCAATAATACTATTGCTCATGTGACTGATATGTCTGGGAGAACAATAACAAAAGTTACTGGTGGAATGGTTACAAAACATAATAGATTGAAAGCAAATCCAACTATTGCTATGTTTATTGCTAAGAGGCTTGCAGAAGTTATGAAAGAAAAGGGTATCAAATCCGTTTATGTTAGAATTAGAGCGAAGACGGGAAACCCAACACCTGGACCGGGAGCTAATGCAATAATAAAAAGTTTATCAAGAGAAGGTTTTAGGGTATTGAATATATTAGATGCTACAAGGGTTCCTCGTGGAGGGCCAAAGAAGAAAGGAGGCAGAAGAGGTCGTAGGGTTTAAATACTCTATATTTTACAAAATAAAATGGAAGTAATAACTAAAAAAGATAACAAGATTGTTTTGAGAATAGGTGTGGATGATAGTCTTGCTAATTCAATTAGAAGGTATGTGAATAAAATACCTCTTGTTGCTGTTGATGAAGTTGAAATTTCAAGAAATGATTCTCCTTTGTATGATGAGACCATTGCACATAGAATAGGGCTTATTCCTTTGAAACAAAGTAAGAAAGAAGGAACTTTGAATTTAGAGGTTAAAAAAGCTGGAATGGTTTATTCTGGAGAATTAAAGGGAGATGTTGAACCAATCTATGATAAAATTCCAATTACTTTATTGAATGAAGGCCAGGAGTTGAAAATTTCTGCTCATGCAAAAGCTGGAACTGGAAGCGAACATGCGAAGTTTTCTCCGGGTTTTATTGGTTATAGAAATGTTGTTGAAATTATGCTTGATAATGGTGTTGCAAAAAAAATAGGACAAATTTTTCCAAATGTTGAATTTAAACAAAAGGGAAACAAGGCAGTTGTTTTTGATGATGGAGAAAAAGAAATTTATGATATTTGTGAGGGGATGAGTGAGAGAGATAGAAAGGAAATTGAAGTTAAGCCAACAAATGATATTGTAATGTTTATTGAATCTTTTGGGCAAATTAAAGCCCAGGATATTTTGAAGAAATCTATTGAGTTTTTGAAAAAGGATTTGAATGAATTTGCGAAAAAGATAAAGTGATTTTGCAAAAAAAATATTTTTTATAAAGAGAGTTTTTGACGAAGGAAGAAATTTTAAATTCAAAATGTAAGGGAGGTATTTCATTTTGGAAATTTTGCAAAAAAAATATCCTCGAGATGAAGAGAGAGGATATTTTTTTATTCTTTAAAATGTGAACAAACTATTTTTTTGTAAAATAAAACTTTCTTTTAATTCCCACCACAATAAAACCTATAAGACGAATAATCAACACGCATATTAGGTAAGATGAGAATAACGATAGCACGAACGAAATCAGCGTTGATTGAGAAATCGAGAGGAAAAATGAAAATGCCTGTGAAAACGCAATAGCCCCTATTTCCTCTATTTGTGTGGAAAAAACCCATAGGAAAAATAATCCCAAAAGTAACAACAATCCCAAAGACAAACATGTTTTATCTAAAGATTCTTTTTTCATGACATAAGATTTAAAGGTTTGAACATATAAAATTAATCTTGGCTACCAAACACTTCAAATTCTACAGACATAGCAGAAATCGATTTTCCGTTGACAATAAGTTTTACCGATGCCAAATATCTCCCGGGGTCAATATTAGATATTTCTAAATAAGGAAAAGAATTTGATGAACTTACAGGGGAATCTTCTGCCACTAAAACATTGCCAGTCATTGCATCCAACACCGCTATTTGTATATATGCATCTTTCTCATCTTCCCTAATTAAAGTTGGAGCGTATATTACTAATTTTTCGCCCACTTCAAAACTTCTTTTTATTCCATGGAATTCTCCTGGAAATTGAAGCCCATTGTTATCCATGTCCCTGCTCCAATTTGCAGTAAAGATTGTTTGCACTTTGCTCCCAAAGATTCTCTTAACTTTAAACCAAGAAGGAAAAGAGAAATATGCAAGATATCTTTTTCCATCTCTCATTTTTTGAGTGATACGTCCTTCCTTGAGAATCTTTAAATTTTCATCTTCTAAGGCTTTTTTATAATCGTCATACATTATTTTCCCTCTTTTGATAACAATAAATCTCTCATAATCCTCTTCCAATTCAGAATAATATTCCTCTTGAATTTGAGAGATATTATATCCTTGAAGACTACTTGATGCACCAGAAATCCCCTCAGCTTGATCTATGAACGATTGGGAAAAAGGAATTACTCTTCCATTTGATATGAAATATACCTCACCATTTGGACCACGACCAATTGTCACGCTTTGGTTTCCAGAATTCAAAACTATTTCTGTTTTTCCTGTTTCGGCCACGTTTAACTGGTGCTTTCTGTTTGCACTTGTTTTCAATAATCCGCTTAATATTCCCAAAGCTATAGATTCTGATTCATTCATCTTATTTGCTGTCTTTGGATTAGATAATAAAAAATCCAATACTCCAGAACCAACTGTTTCCACTGTTTGCGCGCTTACATTTATTGTAAATAATACTGTGATAATAATAATTAACTTTTTCATCGTTTTTTGATTTTAAAATTTGAATAATAAAATAAGAAAAAAATATCTCCAATAAAATAAATTATGGAGATATTTTTTGTTGATTTGTTTAAATATTAAAATAAGAAAAACCCTGTGCTAAGAGTCCAGCCTCCAAAATTATAGCTTTTGTTTGCTATACTTGATGTTCCTAACTCCCAGAAGAAGAATTTCATCTTCATGCCCAGGTTTATGTGAAACTCAAATCCCGTAAAGGAAACTTCGTCATAGTAACCTTTAACAAAAGACCTTACTATTCTATCTTCGACCCTTGCAACGCCACCTCCAACTTTGAAGTAATAAAAATTCTTTTTGCTGGCTTCTCCCAGGCAATAAGAAACTGTTGCTAACGACCTAGAAATATCATTTTTTGCAAAATAATGTTCCCAATTAGATTCTATGCCCATATTTGTCCACCAATAACCCGCCATAAGGCTCGCCCCAGGCAAAAATGCAAAATGGTTTTGATTAGATGTACAATATGCTTTCGCAGATGCACCGTAAATAAATTCAAGATTAGATTCATTTTTGTTCTGAGCATAACTGTTCATAGTAAATGCTGCAAATATTGTGGCAATTAAAATTAACTTTTTCATGTTTTCTATTTTTTAAAATTTAAAATAAGAAAAAATATCTCCTATAAAATAAATCAAAGGAGATATTTTTTATTGATAATTTATTAACCCAACTTAAAGGTTATGGGCAAAATCATTCTAACTTTTACTGCTCGTCCTCGTTGTTTTCCAGGCTTCCATTTTGGAGCACTCCTGATTACTTTTTCAGCTTCTCTATCACAACCTGCTCCGATTCCTTTGACAGCTTTTACATCTGTTATTGAACCATCCTTGTCAACGACAAATTCAACAAATACTTTGCCTTCAATTCCCATTCTGCGTGCTTGTGCAGGGTATTTGATTTTATCGTTAATATATTTGTAAAAAGCGGACATTCCACCCACTGGACTTGGTTGCTTTTCCACAATTGTGAAAATTTCATCGACTTCTTCCTCTTCAGGTAAAGTTGCTTCTTTGAAAATTATCTTTTCAATAACAGTCTCTTCAGTCATTTCCACATCAAGATCAATTTCTATCTCTTCTTCAATCTCCTCTTCATCCGGAACCTCGATAATTTCAGGCTGCACCTTTTTTGGTTTTGGCGGTGGAGGCTGTTTTGTTTTTGGGATATCCAAAAGTTCCTCAGAAATGTTATTGCTGTTAGATAAAGCAACTTCGCTTCCATTTACTTTGAAATTCAAATTGAACATAAAGATAACAATTCCAAGGGATATGCAAAGGCTTATCGGTTTGATAAGTCTAATCAGTTCTATGACTTTTCGTCCTCTTTTTTCTTTGACTTCAATTAAGCCAGGCACATGTTGATTTTTCATGATTTCTATTGTTTAAAAGATTTAAAATTTGATTGAAAATTATTTGTTTAAATATGAATAATTTAATTTGAATTTATTCTAAAGTGTGAAATTAAAAGCAAGGATCTAATTTTTCAAACGCTAATGCTAATTCCGCATAATTTTTCGAGACCACAAAACAGGAAGATGAAATTACTTTCTCCATAAATTCTTTACCTGTTTTATTGCTATGATAATAATATCCATTTTCCTTGTTCCATGGGATCCAAACTCCGCAGATATTCACCCCACAACTTTTTATTTCTTCTGAAATTTTAAGCGTTTCCCCCATATTATTTTCCCCTTCACTAGGTATGCCATCAGATATAAGGATTATTGTTTTTCGGGCATTTTCCCTATAAAATTCTGAAAACATAAGTTCCTCATATGCCACATTGAGAGCCTCTTTCATATTAGTATTGCCTTTAGCGGCATAATATTTGATCTTATCTATGCTCTTTTGAAGTTCTTTTTTGTTGGAACTCAAATGAGAAATAAAGATTGGATAATCATTAAAAATGATTATGCTTATTTTAACATTATCTTCTCCTAGTATGAATTTTTCTACAAAAACATTTAAGGCGCTAATTACATGGCCATGTTCCTCTTCCCCGTCCAAACTCCCAGAGAAATCTAGAAGCAAGACAAGATCCATCTTAAGGCAATTTACACTATTTGAAGATAGTGAACATAAACCCATCACTAAAATTAAAACTAACGTTTTCATTATTTCTACGATTTAAAAGATTTAAACGTAAGAAAAAATATCTCCGATAAAATAAATTAAGGGAGATATTTTTTAAAATTTTCTTATTTACTTTTTGTAAATGATTATAATGTTGTCAAATGCTATCCACCCCATTTGATCTTGGCCTTCCTCAAGATGAATGTATATGCGAATTCCGACTATTGCTTCTTCCGTGCTTTCAGGCACCACCCAAGACTTCCAATTCTTTTCTCCATTCTTGGAGACTTTTGAATCGGCAGCAACCTCGAGTATTCCAATCGGCTTCACAGTATTTGAACCATCTGGTAAAATCCCGTAGAAATTTATCACATAATCCCTATTTGCTGTGTATTGGCCAGAGAAATTTAAAAGTTCTTTCTCATCCATTATCCTTGGCATTTCTAGTGTTGCATTTTCGAAATCACGGGAGTTGTTCCATACCCCTTGACTTTGTTGGAAAATTGAACGACCGTGGCCATCATCCCCGCTATAAAATCCATTTTCTTCTAACTGGTCATATCCTTCAAATGTAAATGGTAATATCAGTCCTATTTGTTCTGGTTCACCTGCCTGCAAACAATTGGAAATAATAACAGGTTCTTTACCAGTTACTTCTGTTGTGATTACCAACCTTGCTCCGCCTGTACAATTTTCGTCATCGATAAACTCCGCAGTTATAATGGATGATGATCCATCTATGCCATCGATGCCATCTTTAGGGTGTTCAGAAAACACGCTTAAATGGAATTCATCCCCAGAATCATATTCGCCATTATAATTCAAATCTCTCCAATAAATCATTGTATGCCCGATAACATTTCCCTGCGCATCAATAACTTCTTCTTGAGTCATTACAAGTCCAATGCCATCAACCCCATTAGTACCATCCGTTCCGTCATTTCCATCTTGACCATTAATGCCATCAATTCCATCAATGCCAACCGTTCCATCTTTGCCATTTTCTAATTCTATCATGACGGAATCCATACATGATATGAAAATTAATGTAATTAGAATTGCGATAATTTTTATTCTATTCTTTTTCATGATTTTATTTGTTTAAATTATATTTCAGTTGTAAATAATCTGGACCAATATTTAACTTGGCATTTTTCATCCATTTGAAGCCATTTGTTATTTCATATGCTCCAATTAATCCAAGGACAAATGAACCTCCCCTCATCCACCGAAGTTTTTTTCTCAATTCTCTTTGTTCAATGTTTTGAGAGTAATGGCGATTGGCTTCATCAAAAACACCAATGTGGTTATCCTTTATGAATTTAGGAATTTCATAAAACACATGTGTGCTAAAATACAGCAAAACTCCTGCAGATGCAATTCCGCCTCCAATAAGAAAATGTTTTTTGGAATTTTGCAAATCGCCAAATGCCATTTCATTTCCAGCAGCTTTAAACCAAATGTAACTTTTGAAAGTGAGGGTATCCTTTCTCATGTTGTAATACTCAAAGAGTATTTTTGCGTCCCTCTCAGTCAAAAACATTTCTCCCAAATCTTCAATTTGGATTTTTTTTCCAAATTGTTTATGGAAAAAGGGCTCATTTAATGTTGTGTCTGCCTTAAACTGTAGGTTTGTGCTTGACACGTACTTTGCGATTCCAAGCTCATGCGAGGAGTTTTCCTGTGCTATTGTGTTATAACACATTAACAAAGTAAATAAAATTAAAATAATCTTTTTCATTTTTTTTGAAATTTAAAATGTTTAAAATAAAATTAAAATTGTTTTTTAATAGGCATTAAATTTAAAGGTTTAAAATAAAATATAAATAAAAAATCACAAATCCAAGAAATCTATTGTGATTGCTAGGAAAATAAAATACAATTCCCTTTGCATTTCAGGAGCGGTATTACTATAATCACATTCTCCATCCCCGTTGGAATCTGCCAAAATTAATTCTTTTCCAGATTGGGTAAACTTTACATAGAAATAAATTGACTCTGTCGTATTTGGCCAATCGTTATCTTCTATTGAAGATTTTCTTTGTACGTTCAAACTAATATTTGTTGGCTCGCCATTGTAACTTACTCTGAATGTTGTGTCCATGGATTCTCGTCTTTTAGGAAACTCTCTATAATGAATTGTATCCTTTCTTGAATTATATTCTGGTCTCAAAAGACAGGATATAATTTGTTTCGCCATCATATTGCAATAATTTTCTTGAGGCGATTGAGCATAACTCTTTGCGATTAAAACCGCAAATAAGCTGAAAACTAAAATAAACTTTTTCATGATTTCTATTTTTTAAAATATTTATATTGAATTTAATTATTTCTTTAATTCGGAATGAAGCCAACTATCTGATGTTTCAGAAGGTTTTATTATCCATCCTTTTACAAACCCTACAATGAAACCTCCCATTGAACTAAAAATTAAATCTCCTATTACTTCATTTTTTGATTTATTAAAAAACAAAATTATTATTGCTGTTGTGATTGACAAGAAAATGAATGAGAAAAACAATCCCTGAACCAACCCGTTAATTAGAATATATTTTGATTCATAATATCTAATCAAATTTATTCTTTTTTTTATGAATGCTGTTATAACATTCCGTTTAGAAAGGATTGAGAAAACCTTTCCTAATACAAGCGCGAAAAACATAATTCCCAATCCCAATATTTTTAATTTGGATATTTTAATTTGGGTTCTGCTATTAAATGATTTTATAAATTTCATGATTTTATGATTTAAACTTTTTTATTTTTAATTTTTAAATTCTACTTTTAATCCTAAAGCTAATTCCAACATGAACCAAAAGATTAATGTCGTAACGACCCATCCAAAAAGACTTACTGCGAAAAGAGTGTATGATGTTTGATTTGATAAACCAAGTAATTCTAAGAATTGTTCACTAAAGATTTTCTTGAATAAATCCAAGCCAAATCCCACCGCAAGCCCTTTTGCAGAACCAATAATCAACGCCCAAAATAATCCTCTTGGCAAATGCCACAAAAGTCCTTTTTGGGAATAATCTTTAATATTACTAAAACCTTCTTTGATAGAAGCAACCAAAGAAAGAAAGAATACGCTTGCTAAAATGTATTCTGCTATCAACAAAACCCCAAGAACTAATGAGATTTTTATGACTTCCTGATTACTCAAGTTTGAAAATATTAATTCGGCGAGCAATGAATATATCCAAAAACAAGCCCCAATTCCAGAAACAAAGCAAAATATCATAATTCTAAAGTTCTTGTAATGGTCTTTAGAATCTTTTCTGAACTTTTTACGGAATTTTTTAATTAAGTTCATGATTTCTAAAAATTTAATTGTGATTCAAAGAAAGCTTCAAAGTCCAATTCAGTCATTATTCCCGAAACAATCTTTTTCACTTCCATCCCCTTTTTCCTTTTTTCGTTGATGGATTTACTCTTTTCCCTTTTAACAATTTCTCCCCCTCTTTTTTCAAGATTTTTCATAACTTTTAAAATTTAATAGTTAAAACTTTTTTTCAAACAAGCACTTCATAGTCTTGTTCTTTTTCAACTTCACCTTTGTTTATTTTATTAAATGATTCCAAGAATTAATAATTGCTCTTCTAATTAATTTCCAGAATTCTTTAGGAAGCATTAATTTGATTAACCCAATTAATCTCGCGACTAATCCAAAAAAAATCCAGCCCTGAATCCAACAACTAATGCAATACCGAATGCGATGCCTAATGAAACACCTAATGAAACACCTAATCCATCAACGAATGGAACACCTAATGCAATGCCTAATGTAAAAAACAATCCAACAACTAATGCAATGCCTAATCCAACAACTAACCCCACAACTAAGGCAATGCCTAATCCAAAACCCAATGCAAAAAATAATGCAATGCCTAATGCATTACCTAATCCAAAATTGATTCCAACAAAGAATCCAACACAGAATGCAACAAATAATGCAATGCCTAATGCAAGGCCTAAATCGCTTTTACAAACATTGCCTTTTTCAACTTGATTGTTTAGGAATTTTAATGTTGAAAAAAAGCAGATTCCGGATAAAACTATTCCTATGAAGTTTGGACTTATGTTTATATATGAATTCCAGGGCAAAATAATTGTTTTTGTGATTTCCTCTGTAAATTTCAAATTCCAAACAATTTCTGATTTGGCTCCGAAAATCCAGATCCAAATTAAACTAAAACATGCATAAATTAATGCAACTTGTATTGACACCATCAAAGCTCTTTTGGCGTCCCAATTTTCGTTCATAAAACCTTCTTGATTTTTTGTCATGATTTCTAAGATTTAAATGTTAAACTAATAATTCTTAACAAGCACTTCATCGTCTTGTTCTTTTCTGCTTCAATATTAACTTAATATAAAGTTAAGTCTTTTCCTAGTTTTGTCATTAACCAGATAAAACCCCATGTGATGATTCCGGACATTCCGCCTAAAATTAGTCCTACAAAAGGTTCAATTTTTGTTCCAAATATTAATCCAACAAGGATTGTAACACAATATACAATTCCCCATGCGATTAACAAATTTATTTTGTCATAGTTTACTTTTTGATTTTCTTTCATGATTTTAAAATTTAATAATTAAAACTTTTTTTAAATGTAAATAAATAAATTTGATCATAATTTTATCTAAATATCATGCACTCGTTGAGCAACCATTTGCCCCCATAAAACTTTGCTGAGCCCTTGAACTTATATATTGATTTACTTTCAAAGGAGGATTTTTCTACTTTGCCTCTTATTTTTGCTGAATCTCCAATTTTTACATCAAAGACTTCTATTGATGAAAAGGTGTATCCCAGATAATCATACGTAAATGTATGATTCTCCCACTTTTTTGTTTCTATGTAAAATGAGCTTCCATTATATGTGAGTGATTCCATTTTTGCAAGATCTTTTTCTTTTGATGCCTGCGCCCATGAATCCAGAGCATTTTCTATTTCGGTTATTGCTTGAGCTTTTAATTCCTCGTACAACTCTTCTTTATTGCAAGAGGAGATAATAACAAGGAGTATTAAAAATAATATTAACTTTTTCATGATTTTTAATAATTTAAAGATGAATAATTTGATTTGATAATAATTCTTAACAAGCACTACTTAGTCTTGTTCTTTTTCAACTTCAATACTTAATCCGAATAGAGACTTAATTTGTTTCCAATCCGGGTAATTAACCAGATAAAAACTCCTGTGATGATTCCGGACATTACGCCTGAAATTAGTCCTATAGAAGGATTGATTTCTACTCCAAAAACTACTCCAAAAACAAGGGCAATACTTATGCCAAAACCTACTGCCATTGGTAAATTTTCTTTGTTCTTGTTTTCTTTTTTTGAATTTTTCACGATTTTAATTTTTAAAATGTAAATAATAATTTGATATAATTTAATAATTTAATAATACCAATCCAAAAGGATTAGATGAACATATGTTCTGAATCTTTGTAATCTTCGGACATATGAAATGATTCCTCTTTGTTACTTTGAACTTTTGCCTTTAGTTCATTGTAAAACCTTTTGAATAAAAAAATTGTTGTTTTTTTCATTGTTTTAAAATTTAAATTAATTGACTATTTTTGTTGTTGTTTTTTGTTGTTGTTTTTTCTTCTTTTTTTTCTTAGAAAAAATGTCTGATAACCAAAATACAAAATCAACTAAAAGATCAAATAAAGGATCTTCTTCAGGAATTTTTTCTTTTTCTCGTTTTAAAACATATAATGCCATTGTTCCGGACTCACAGACAATTGAATTATAGCCTGTTTTTTTCATTATGGCCATTATTTCTGATTCTGATTTTTTATCTAATCTTAGCGAATAACGTCCTGTTTTGCAGACATCTGAATCATATTTTGTTTTTTCCATGATGAAAAGAATTTTGGATTCTGATTTTAAATAAGATATTCCTATTCTACAAACCCTCAAATCATAATTTGTTTTTTCCATTATAGCAAGAATTTCTGATTCTGATTTTTTATCTAATCTTAGCCTATAAGTTCCTGCTTTGCAGACAGCTGAATCGTATTTTGTTTTTTCCATGATGAAAAGAATTTTGGATTCTGATTTTAAGTGAGGAATTCCTTCTTTACAAATATTCTGATCGTAATCTGTTTTTTCCATTATAGCAAGAATTTTGGATTCTGATTTTTTATCTAATTTCAACAAAGACATCCCTTTTTTACAAACACTCCAATCATAATCTGTTTTTGCCATCATATCAAGAATTTCTGATTCTGATTTGAGATGAGGTAAAATATCTAACGCGGTGTCAAATTCAATAGTTTTCATGATAATAAAATTTAAGTTAATTGATGATTTAATTTAATTGATGATTTAATAATTTGTTTAATATAAATTTGTATATTTGTTTCAATATAATTTGTATGTGAAATATGCTTCTTCCGAGGTTCTTTACAGGTATTTCACGAGTGAAATAACTGACCGTATTCTACTTAAAGAATTCTTTCTTAAACTCTCTATACGAGGGTTTTTGGTTTTTATCTTGTTTGTTTTGTCAACAAAATAAATTATCTCAAATGAGTCATAAAATCTATTTTCTATTTTGTATTCTTCAAAAAGAAGAAAGTAAAATGGAGTAGCGATGTTATGCTTATTTTTGAAATGGTGTTTGTGTTGTTTGTTTATTTGATAAATTTGAGTTTGATAATCTGATATATTTTTTCCAGCCGGTTTGATTCTTTTCTTCTTCAACTTTTATTAGTCCTAATTCAAATACTTCTTTCTTAATCTTATTTCCTTTTCTTGCTGAGAATCCCATTTGTCTGTATAATTCAACTGTGCTGTATTCGTGATTTGAATCATTTTCTAAGAATGAAATGAATGTTGTTTGTTCGTCATTGAGTCCTTTCAAAAATTCACTCGGGACTTTGATTGTTTCTTTTTCAATTTCAACTATTATTTTTTCTTTTGAATTGTCCTTTGATTCATTGTTTTCTGATTCATTATCCACAAAATGATTCATTACTCTTTGAATATCTAAAGAAGTGAAACAACCTTCATCAAGATTCTTTTCAAATAATATTTCTACATCCTTCAATTCTCTTCCCTTCTCCATTTGTTCTTCTAAGAAAGAGTGAAGTAATTCTTGAGTTTCTGTTAATGTAATTGGAATTTCAATAACTCCTTTTCCTATTTCAGGCGTATTGATTTTTTCTGAATGTTTTAATTTTGAAGGACCCCATTTTTCTGATTCAACTTCTCTTTCAAAAGTTATTTCTTCTATGAATTCTGGGTCGTTTTTTTGAGCTTCAAGTCCTTGAATCATGCAAGACATTCTTTTGGCTATTTTCTCATCATCAAATATGTTTTCTCTTAATTGAGTTTGTGGTACTTCAACTAAAAATGGCGAAGTGTATCTTTCTGCTAATTTTACTATTGCTGAACCAACTGGGAGTTTGGAGAACATTTCTTTTCTATCCCAAACTTGCATCAATAAACTAATCTCTTTTATGTCCTCTGGAAGCTGTTGCTGGAACGCTATATGACATGCGCTGTTTCCTTTCACTGTGTCGCTTAATTTTGAAATATGTTGGTCTAAACAAATTAAACTTACCCCATATTCTCTCATTTCTCTGTAAATCATATCTGTTACTGATTCTGATACGAAATGAGTTTTATCTTTTAAGAAAATATTATGTGCTTCGTCAACTAAAATCGCGTAGTCGAAACTAGCTTTTGCTTTAGTTTGTTTTGCTTTTTTTGATTTGTATATATATGTCAAAATGAATTCACAGAAGAATTTTTTCTCTATATTACTTAATGAGTTTAATTCTAATACAACTCTCTTGTCTTCTAAATCCTCTATTGAAATTGATTTTTTTCCGTCGTAATTTATTACATTGCCAAAGCTTCCAAAAGTCAAAACTGTTGCGATTCTTAATGCACTTTCGTACCAAGTTGATTCTCTTGATTTTGCATTCTTTGCTTTGTTCTCCAACATTTTTTTTACATGTTGCCAATTTGGATAATGAGTTTGCCCTTCATAAATTCCCCATCCTGCGAATATTTCGTCTAAAGTTTCTAAAAGAATTTTATGAACTCCAAATGAAACGCAAAAACTTTCTGTTAACAAATCACATAAAACATTTATCCATTCTTTTGGAGAAACGCCTTTTGGTGGAACATTTATAT
>SDBV01001908.1_pt1 | contig 31317 bp, 31 predicted proteins | sample 2277081 | NCBI WGS metagenome assembly SDBV01 (sample SAMN10402039, study PRJNA504765) | marine sediment metagenome | isolation source: marine sediment core GS10_PC15, 223 cmbsf | place: Arctic Ocean: Southern Knipovich Ridge | collected 2010 | reverse complement strand
GTCCGCTGGAATCCCGTGGCGCTGGAAGGAGGCAGGGTATCCAGCTGCGCCTCATACTCCTCCATCTCCCGGCTGAACAGACGCATGGTCAAGTTGCCGTCGGCCGGCCCCAGAAACAACTGCCCGGCGTAGGAGCCGCTGACCTGCAAGTCGTAGTAATCCAAATCATCTACCGGATTGATCACTCCCCAAATGGTGGTATCGATGGCCGCCAGCGGTAGTGGTATCGTGTCGTTGCAGCAGTACCCGTTCACCACTTCATTGGGATCTTCGGCCACATCCCGGACCAGCCAGTCACCCTCCTCATCAAGAATGAACGTATCTAAAATACCGGTACGGGTTTCATCGCAGCCGGCCAGGGCCAGGATCAGGATTGTGAGCGGCACGAATTTACGGCATAGCATCACTATCGTCCCGGGATGTGCAGCCCGGCTTCCATGAACAGGCCGCCGAAGTTCACCTTCGGACTCAGGAAATCCTGGCGCAGGCCTATATTGAACTTGAACCACCGCAGCAGGTTCACCTGCACCGCCACCTCAGCATAAACCGAGGGATTCCGGGTGGCGGAGAGGTGCGAACTGCCGAATTTGCCCAGAGTCAGCATATTATAGCTGGCCCCGCCCCCGATCTGAGGCAGAAGGATACCGAACACCGGCAACGGCGTATAGGACATCCCGAATGCGAAGCCGGCATAATTCAGAACCAGGTCCTCCCCATCGTACCGGGAGTCGCCATAGGCCAAATAGGTCAAGGCGTCGGCCTCTCCTGCCGGCAGGTGCAGGTCCCAGCTGGCATAGCGTCCCTCGATCCGGTAGATAATGGGAATGCTGGTGATCCGCAGGCCAACGCGATAATTGCCTCCCGCCACCAGCTTGCCATCATCGAGGTACCGGGCAAAGGCCTCGTGGGACGGTGTTTCCAGGCCGCCGTTGCCACCGTAAAAAGTCACTCCATTGCTGAGTCGCTTGGTGAAGCGGTTGGCCGGCCACTAAGGAAGTAAAAAAGCCGCCTACCGTTACCCGGGGGCGGCCCACTACCTTGATCACCAGGTTATCGGAGACCAGCGCCGGTAGATCGTCCAATACTTTCCACAACACGGACTTGCGGCCCCGGCCCCTCACCGGACCCACATCGCCGGTGACACTCTCAGCCTGGACCGGAAATGAGTATCCGCCGTCCAGGGAGGCGTATACCTCAATGTTATACATCCCGTTGACTTCGCTGTCCTGCAGGGTATAGATCACCTCGATCAGGTTGCCCGGCAGCACGTTGTACTCCACCTGGCTGATGGACTGGGCTGCCAGGCCGGCCCAGGATAAAGTGATAAACAGGATTAATATTCGCATTTCACCCTTATTGACCGACTGGAATGCACAATGGTTGCCCGAAATATAGATAATCGCATCGCCCAAGCCCACTGTTTTCGTACAATGTGAGATCGATCACACAAAATTGGTTCAATGGACCAACACCAGCTTCAGATGGGCGCTCTGATTGCCGGCCCGCAGCTCCGCCACGTACGGCCCGGAGGCTACCTGGCTGCCCTGGCTGTCCCGGCCGTCCCAGCTGACCGTGTACTGCCCGGCATACTGACGCTCTGAGATCAGGGTGCGCACCTTGCGGCCCATAGCGTCGAAAATGGTGATCACCACCTCGGAATAGCGGGGGACGATATACTGAATCCTGGTGCGCTCGCTAAAGGGATTGGGATAACTGGGCCCGATGTCCAGGACCAGCTGCTGGGGCACAAACTCCACCGGTGATCGCAATGATTCCAGCATCAGCGGCAGGGTATCGCCGGAGGTGGCTTGACCGTGGGCATCGCGGGCTATCACCGTCCAGAAGAAAACCCCGGTGGAATCGAAATCAATACTTAGCTGGCTGGTAAAACCGGCGGGCCGCTCCCTGAGCACCTGTTGCCGGGCTGCATCCAGCAGTTGCCAGGTATAGGTAATCCGGTCGCCCGGATCATGGTTGGCACTTGGTTGCCAATCGAATGCCAGCAGGGTGTCTTGGCCCGTGAATACCAGCCGGTGTTCCCATTCGGTGATAACCGGTCCGTTAAGAGTGAAGGCCCCGGGCGGATCGTCCGCCGGCTCCACCACCAGGTTGAATTCACCGCTCCCGGTGGCGCCCGAAAGGTCGGTAACCGTCAACCGGACGACCAGCTCTCCGGACCAGTTCCGGGCGGGAGTTATCAGTGCGCCCAGCCCGGTCTGCCGGAAGGTGAAGGGCAGCGCCCCGCCCCCTACAGCGGCAAACTGGAGAGTGAGGTTCTCCGGTGGGTCGTCCACATCGGTAATAAACGCCCGCCAGCTGATAAAGCGCTGTTGGTCCTCCACCAATTCCAAGCCGGGCAGGGTGGCCACTCGCGGGGAGTCGTTAACCGCCACCACGGTCACCTGGAACAGGTCGAAAACGGCGGCGCTGGTGTCAGCGGCGTCCCGAGCGGTTACCACGAAGGAGCGACTACCGAACCAATCGGGCTTTACTGACAGCAGCAGCTCCCCCCGGCGATCCTCCAGGCGGACAACATTGTCCCCGGTGGTATTATATATATGGTAGTAGGTGGTCACGGCCTGCAAAGTTTCATCCGGGTCATAGAAAAGATGCTCCAACCGGCCTAAAATCAACGCTGTCTGGTCTTCGCGGATGACCAGATCGGCCAAAGACATCACCAGCCGGGGCAGATCGTTCACGGCTGTGATCCGCAGGTGGAAGGTGTCGGCAACCGTCTGGCCGATTTCATTCACCGCCTCGACCACCACGTCACCCGCACCGTGGTAATTGGGGGTGGTAGCCACTGTCAGACGTTCATCCTCGGTTACCGTAAACACAACGGCGGGCCCGAATTGGTGAGAGTAACTGTAGGATACCTGGTGGTTGGGATCGCGGAAAATCTCATCCAGGTTGGCCACCGTTACCGGTCCGCGGAAATCTTCCTCCCGGGTGATGTCGGGCAACCGGCCCACCCGTAGCAGGGGGCGGTCCAGGCCCCGGCCGGCCAGAACTACCCCCGCGTGTTGGGGAAGGCCCGCCGGAGCGTAGCTGATCACTAGGGTGTCCCGATAGTCAACCATTTCCAGCGGCCGAAAATACAGGGGGATTGCCAGACGCCCTCCGGGACGGCACACCAACTGAAGGGGCGGCACGGAAAAGGTGGCCTTCCCGCTGGCCAGGTGCGGTTGCAGCTCCAGGGGGACCAAGCCGCGGTTGATCACCTGCACCGGCAACATGGTGGTTTCCTGCACCGGCTGATCCTGGAACCAGAGGGTATCCCCGACCGTGACCAGGGGCGATTCCACTTCAGCGGTGACAGTGATAGTAACACCGGGGATCCACTGCTCTACGCCTCGGGGGCGCCCGGCAACTGCCTGGCTGTACAGTATATCCCGGACCAGAGCTCCCGGCCGGCGGGCTAGTAATTGCACCGGTAGCACTATCTGTTGCCCGGACCCCAGTTTCACCTGAGCTGGTAGGGAGAGAATGCCAAGTGAATCGGCCCCGATTGGTGACGAGTCGGCCGGCTCAGCGGGTGTGCGTAACTGCAACGTCACCTCCTGCCGGGAGCGGTTGCGTAGCAGCACCCGGGCCGAATATTCGCTGCCGGCGTAGATGCGCCCCAGGCGCAGGGTGTCAGGTTGGGGAACTACCGGCGGCAGGGCCACACCCTGCATGTAAATATTCTCACGGCCTTCAATACCAGCTACCCGGAGCGGTAGGGTGATCGGCGTCGCCAGGGTGTCCGCTGTACGCGGCATCCAAGAGATGGTCAGGGCGGTGGATTTCCCCGGCGCCAGGACGGGGGGTGGCGAGGTGATCTCCATATCGGGCGGCAGTTCGGGCCGGTCAGGGAAAAATATGGCTTGCCGCCCCCGGTTTTTCAGCGAGATGCGTTGCGTGTACTTGAAACCGGTAAAAACCTGGGACCACTGCACCTCCGCCGGGACCAGCAGCAGCGGCGATTGCGGGATACAGAGCACCGACACCACCAGCGTATCCACCACCCCGAACAGGGGCGCTCGCCAGGGCAGAGTCAGTTGCAGCTGGTGAGTATCCAGATCGGCCTGAGTGAAGCTCACCGGGAAGCGCACGAACTGGCCCGGTAGCAGTTTCTGAGGGAGCAGCCCCACCTGGATTGCCTGCGGGGCCAGGGCGGCGCCCAAGTGAATGGTCCCATCACCAAGGTTGGCCAGATCCATGAATAGTGTGCGCGACTCACCAGGGAGCAGGTGCTCGAAATACAGCTGCTCCAGGCTGGGGCTCAATTCCGGCCCGGGTACGTAAGCCGCCGCCTCCCCGGTTACACCTAAAGAGTCCGGTTCGGCAATTGCCTGACCTGGGAGCTGCGTCAGCCAACAGGCCCACGCCGCCAAGAGGCTGATTTGATTTGTGATTCGCATTACTGAGCTAATTTACTTAAGTGGAGAGGCTACCCACGGCCACTCGGCTGCCAGTGTGCGACAGGGAACTTAACCGCCACAGGCTATCGGAGGCTAAATCTAATGATCAGACGCGGCTGCGGCTAGAACTTGTGACTCAAGCCCAGCCGGTAATGGGGGTGCATATCCAGGCGGCTGAAGCCCATGTCCAGGGCCAGCAGCTCGATGATCGGCAGGAAAATACGGGCGCCCAAGCCGAATCCCACCGCCGGTAAGGCGTCGGCCAGCGGCTCCCCGGGACCGTAAGCCCAACCGGCATCCACAAACAGCACTCCCGCCAGACCCGCTTCCACCTGCCAGATTAGCCGCCGCGGGAAAAGGGTCCGGCGCATTTCCAGACCGGCCACCAGCAGATTGTTGCCCTCCAGCCGACCCCGAACCGAGCCCGGATTATCATCGGGAGCAATATGGTAACCCCGCACCCAGGTACGACCGAGGAATTGCCGCAGGTAAAAAGGCGTGCGGTGATCATATCGGGACAGGGCCAACCCCAGGCCCAGGACCACCGGTCGTTGTCCTTGGGTCAGCGGCCGGAATGTAGCACCGCTGGCAAATATCCACAGGTAATCCGGAGATTTCCCGTTCAGGCCCAGCACTGGAGAAAGGTGCAAACGCATGACGATGCCCCTGGTGGGATCGCGCCAGATATCGGTGGTCCGCCACAGGACATCCAGCCCGGCGCGGAAAACCTCGTCCCGCCGATCGATAAATTCGTTACCGGGCGGCGCCCAACCGGTGGTGTCTTCTCGCCAGGTCACCACGTGCCGGCGCAGGCCTACAACCCCCTGGACGCTGAAGGTTTTCTGCGGTGAGGTTTTGCCCATTCCGAGCTCGAAGGACTCCACCCTGGAGCGATAGTTATACACCGGGTGGCTCCGATAGAGTCGTACCGCCCGGACCCGACCGCTGATTCGCTCGCCCAGCAGCCACGGGTCGGCGAATGTCAGACCGTAGGTTTTCTCGCCGCCGGCGGTGGCGCTCAGCAGCAGGCGCTGGTTCAAGCCGCGAAAGTTGTAGAAAGCCACACCACCGCCATACGACCAGCCCACGTCGTCCAGGTAATATAGTAAGGGGATGGGTACCGTCCGGATCGTCTCCACCACCTCGATAATCAGTTCCGCCTGCCCGGGGACCGTTTCGTGGGGATAGACCCGCACCGATTCGAAGATGCCCATATTATACAAGTTGTTTTGATCGCGCCGGGCCTGGAGCGAGTCATATGGCGCCGGCCGGGGATGGCTCACTTCCCGGCGGATGATATACTCCCGGGTGACCCTATTCCCTGTAACGATGATGCGCGTGATCAGGGGGGAGTCTGCGCCGGCTGAGAGGACCGGCAGCAGCAGCAGCATAAATAGGGCCATGCAGCGAGTCAAAGGTGGGCCGCGAAATTGATTAGGCGTCAAGGCAGTCTGTTTCGTCCCGCGCTGGAACAGTAATGGCCCGGAGCGGAGTGGCCCGACTCCCGGGCACTTTTCGGGAAGTGGGAACTTGCAACTCCCGGCGGTTGATATCAAGTAGTGAAAAGTGCCGGCGTTATCGGGACCATAATAAAGGCTCCACGGAACCGTGGAGCCTTTATTCAGATTCAAGTGGTTGTGGGTGCTTTCAGCGCCGACCGCGGGCCATCTTGGAGCGGGACACATCCCCCTGCTTGTCAATAAAATATAGATAGCCGGACTCACGTCTCACGCCGGCATCGGCCACCTTGGCAGCGCTACCGCCCTTCTGGCCTGCACGCGCCATCTTCGAGCGCCAGACATTACCGTCCTTGCCCAGGTAATAGAGGTAGCCAGATTCTTTTTTAACGCCTACAGTTTTGACTTTCTCTGCCATTACAAAGATCTCCTTTGATTGATTATGAACGAGAAATTTTAGCAGTCTTGGCTCGACTGGAAGTTTGAGTTTCTCGACGGGAATGTCAAGAAGTATTCAAAAAAAATTTCGAGGGGTGATTGCCCCATTAAAAAACGACTCTAACATTAGTAAATACAATATATTGCGAATAATATAAACGGCGGGTGGCCAGGATATTCTTATGGCAACTGCCCGAAATTGGCCTGGCCGGGTATCAGCTCCAAGACTTAAACGGCGTTTCTTTGGTCAGACCGCCCGGGACCTGTCAGGAGCCCCTCCGGCGGGTGCGCTCATAATGCGCCATCACCGACCGGAACTCGGCCTCATTTTCGCAGCGGAAGAAGTCATAACCTTGTTGGAGTTCGCCGATAGTGGCGGTGGGAGCGGGACCGTAATCGTGCCCGGGATAGACCCTGGTTTCCGGCGGCAGGGTCAATATGCGCTCGTAGACACTGCGATATAGCGCACCGGTGTCGCCGAGACCGCCGATAGTGCGGCCCGTGCGCCCTACGAACACCGTATCGCCGGTAAACAGGCTGCTGGTGGCCGGGGCGTACCAGCAGACACTGTCGGGGTAATGGCCCGCAGTCTCCATGAGCCGCAGCCGCCAGCCTCCGGCCGCTACCTCACCGCCGTTCGGAAGTCCCTGGTAGCGAGGCAGGTTGCGGCTGACCGGTTTTCTATGGCCCACCACCGTTACTTCCGGTAGCCTGGTAGTCCAGGCCTCGAGCCGCACCAGATGATCACTGTGCGTATGGGTCACGAGGATATGAGTCAGCTCGCGCCCCAGATCCTGCAAGATCGCGCGCACCGGGCCATCGTCAGTGGCCGGGTCAACCAGAACCGCACCATCCGCTTGGTCGGCCCAAAGGAGGTAACTGAAATTGCGGTCCAGGCCGCCCTGGAAGGTCTCAACATTCATCCGCGCCCCTCCACCGCCCGGAGAAACCGGCCCATAAACAGTAGCATGCCCAAACCGCTTTTCAGGCTATGCCAGATTCCCCGGCCGAGAGACAACTCCTTGTGACCATACAAATTGCTGATAAACAGCCTGACCTGCCTGGGCAGCAATCTTTTCAGGGCCAGGGCCTCCGTGTACGGTACCGCCACGTCGCTCCGGCCATGGAGCACCCACACCGGAAAATCGATCCGGTGATAGAAATGCGAGGGTGAATCCTCAATCAAAAGGGGCCGGACATTATCCAGCACCCGCTCAAACAGCTTCAGGGTTTCCGGATTGCCCGGATTGAGCATCAAGTCGGCCATCCGCTGTTCCGCTACGGGTAAGGCCTCCCGGGCAGCGGCGCCTTCATCCAGGCGATCGTACACATAGTGCACCAGCACCTCCCGGACCGCTTCCCGGTCAAAATCGCCCGGAAGGTGGTCGAGGTAATTGTAAAAGAAAATGATTTGCCCCCAAGGGTCCGGTTCCACCACAACCTCCCGCCCGTCGTCCGTGGTCCGCCCAGTGAGTACAAACTTCAGCGCCGTCTCCAGGTCGCAGTAGCTGCCGTAGGTGAGCACCGCCCGCGGCGCTATCTCCCGCATAGCCGGTTCCAGTCTCGCCCTGAGCAGCAGGCCACCGGCAAAACTGGTGCCCACCACGGTGATCCGTCCCGGCAAAACTCCCTGATAGTGGGTAACAAACTCGTAGAACGTGCTCATGGACCTGACGCTCGAACTGTCAATTATCACCTCTTTGAGTTTCGGCAATCGGGGCACGAAAACCAGGCAGCCCACCTTGGCCAGGGCCCGGGCCAGGGTGTCCAGGACTGCGTGGTTTTCGCCGTAGGAGGTGGCTCCGTGGTAGATCACCACCGCCGGCCCGGTGGTTCGGGACAGGGGCCGGTAAATATTGAAGGGCTGGAGGTCGCCGGGGGCGTGAGGGTATTCCTCCGTCGAGACTGTGATCCGATAGAGACCCCGCCGCCGGGACTGGTCCCCGCCCGGCAGCATCAGCCACAGCAAGGTCCCCGCCTGCAGGAAAGCCCTTAGCCATCGCCAGACCCAGATAGCCAGGACCAGGACTAACAGCAGTCGCAGGATAGGCAGCATAATAGTCCAGGAATTGCCGGCGGGCAGCACTTAACGCACCGGGCCGAGCTCACCAGGAACGGGCGATGATAGGCCGGCGCCATGAGTATATACCAACCGGCCGCCATAGTGACCCGTCACCAGCACCAGTCTCCCCGCTAGAACCGGTGCCAACAGGGTCAAGGCGATGGGATAATGAACCAGCCCGGCATGCCAGGGCATACACTATCCTCCTATCCAGATAAAGAGACTGTCCGATACCAGCACGCGCCCCTCAGGGTCCAGGAGCAAACCGTCCACACCGGGGAGCTCGTTCAATAACTGAATCCCTCTGACGGGACCAATGGGGAATATCCCCCGAGCCAAGGCGGCGGCCAGCTCGGTGGATGGCGCCACCACCGTCACACTTAGCAGCGAGTCCGCCAAGTGTCCGGTTTGGGGATCCAGGTGGTTATAATAGGTTACGTTGCGATAGGTGTAGGCCTGATCCAGGATAGAAGCCGTGGCCAGTCCGCAATTCTCCAGGAACAGCCGGGCCAGCACCGCGCCGGTGGCGGGATTGGTGATAGCATGCTCCCATCCCAGGCCATCGGGTGAACCGGCACAGGCCAGGTTGGCGCCCAGTTGCACCGCAGCTTCCCGGATACCGGACAACTCCAACATGGCCAAGGCCTGGTCTGCCGCGTATCCTTCCTGGATACCGGTCAATGATACGGCATAGGCGTCGTTGGGAATCTCCACCCGGGAACGCACGGGAGACAGGTTTATTCGGGCCCGGTGAATAGGGAGGATGATCTCCCGGATCAAGGACCCCTGCGGGGGCTGCGACGCGATGCGGAAGAACCCATAGGCCCGCTCCATGTGCCCCATGAACAGGTTCAAACCGCCGCCGGTGATCTCGGACACCTCCAGGGCCTGCTCCAGCAGTTGGTACAGTTCCGGGTCGTCCGAGCTGTGGGTCTGGTTAAGATGATAAAGGATGCCGGCAGTGTTTACCGGGTCCAGGGTTTCTTCGATTCGGCGCACCTCGGCCAGTGCCAATCCGGTGGCCAACTTGAGCAACTCCGCACTACGGATCGCCAGGTTCAGCACCAGCGGCTGCTCGAAGGCTAGAGTCTCCACTGTGGTAACGGGGGTGAACCGTGATCGGCAGCCTCCGCCCAGCGCCAGGCAGAGCATCAGTAACGGCGCCAGACTCCCGGACCAGCACCGGTTGGTGACGACGCTTAACTGCCCGAAAGTGCTTAGGCGCGGCATAATCAACGGGGGTGTGTCACCAGGCTTGATCGTCCCGGCCGCCGCGATTCAGTCCTCCTGGTCCATGACTTCGTTCGCCAGAGCACGGTAATCCAGGGCGCCTTTGCTACGGGTATCGTAAAGATTGATGGGCAGACCGGCGGCCGGTGCTTCCGCCAGGCGCACATTCTCGCGTACTTCGGTAGCGAACACCAGGTTTCCGTAGCGGCTGCGCAATTCCTTTACTACCTCCCGGGAATGGCGGGTGCGGGGGTCCACCCGGCAGGCCAGGATACCGGTGACCTCCAGCTCTTCGTTCAGGTGCTTCTTGAGGGTTTCCACCGACGTCAATACGCGATCTACGCCGGGCAGAGCCATGTGGTGGGCCTCCACCGGGATCAGCACCTCGGTCACCCCGATCAGGGCATTGGCGGTGAGGATTCCCAGGGTGGGGGGACAATCGACCAGCATATAGTCCCATTGTCCCCGGGGCAGTCCCCGCACACTGCGCTGGAACAAGGTCAGCGAGGCGCCGTTCCATTCCAGGGCTTTTTCCGCCCCCGCCAGCCAGGCCGAGGCGGGCACGATGGCCACCCCCATCACTTCGGTGGCCCGTACCAGGTCCAGCAACCGCCGTTCGTTGATTATAATGTCGGTGATACCCCGGCCCGGGTCCCGGATGCCGAACCAATTGGTGGCCGAAGCCTGGGGATCTATATCCACAACCAGCACCCGCCGGTCATTCTCGCCCAGCGCCGCCGCCAGGTTCACACTGGTGGTGGTCTTGCCACTGCCGCCCTTCTGGTTTATTATCGCGATGGATCGCATTAATGCCCGATCGGCTCCACCGCCGGTTGGACCATCCCGAACCGATCAGTCTTTATTAACCACAGGTCGCTCCCGCCGGCCCCAAAAGAGTGGGTTTTGCCGGCGATAACGAACCCCCCGTCACTCGTTGGTTGCACGGCGGTCCCGAAGTCCAGATCCTGGCCGCCGTAAGTCCGGTCCCACAACTTAACCCCCTGGGTATCGGTGCGGATCAGCCAGACGTCACTGGCTCCGGCCCCGAATGAGAGGGTCGATCCCACAATCACGTAACCGTCGTCGCCTATCTGATGGACAGCCTGGCCCCAGTCCCGGTGGGGGCCGCCGAAAACCCGGCTCCAGGACAGCTCGCCGTCCGGCGTGAGTTTAATCAGCCACACATCAGTCTCGCCGGTTCCCCGGGAGGAGGTGGAACCGGCCACGATATAGCCCCCGTCCCGGGTCTGCTCCACATACCGGCCTTCATCGTATCCGGCGCCGCCGAAGGTCCGCGTCCACTGCAGCCCACCGGCACCATCGGTCTTGATCAACCACAAGTCCTCCTCGCCAATGCTGTAGGAGGCGGTTATACCAGTCGCGATGAATCCGCCGTCAGTCGTAGCCTGAACACAGAATCCTTCTTCGTGATCGAAGCCTCCGTAGGAGCGGCTCCATTGCCTGTCCCCACCCTTGTCGGTCTTGATCAACCACAGATCGCCGCCGGCCGCGCCGCGGGAATCGGTCCAGCCGGTGATAATATAACCGCCATCGCCACTGCCGCTGACGAAATTACTCCAATCCCAGCCGTCGCCGCCGAACCGCCGGTCCCAGAGCTGCTCCCCCTGCTGATCGGTGCGCAGCAGGCGCACGTCGAAGTTGGCCGGGGCAGCGGTGAGGGTGACTCCTACCATGGTAAACCCGCCGTCATCCGCCACCAGCAAACATTCACCGCTGTAGTACTCGCCCTGGGGAAACAGTTGGCTCCATTGCCGTTTCCCGCCGGCATCGACTTTCAACAGCCACAGAGAGGGCCGTCCCGTGTCCCCCGAAGCATTAGTCCCGGTGACGATGAAGCCACCGTCACTGGTCTGCCACACGCAGTTGCCCTCATCAGCACCCGGGCCGCCAAAAGTCCAACCAAGAGAGCCTGATTCATCGGCCCTGGCGCCCCCGCAAATCAGCAATAACACCAGCAATCCTAGCGGGTAATTTCGCACCGGCATGGTGGAAATTACATCCAGCCCAGCGGCCCGGCGGGAGCTTTATCCCACCAAGCGTGCTGCCGCGCGGCCTTCAGCCAATGATTTTACTATCAAGAAGTAGTGGTACTGGAAGGAGCCGGGCCGGGTTGCTAGCGGATGAGCTGCTCACTCAGGTTGGTATTATTGCTGGTCCCGGGTTCGGTGGTGCGTGAATTCCGCTGCTGGGCTTCGTAGGCTGTGCTGGCCCTGTTGGTCAGTTCCGCCTGGAGAGCAGCGGCTCGTTGCTGTTCGGCATTTTCCTCCGCCGATACAGGGGCTGCGACCGGTCCGGCCTCTTCCGCAGGTGCCGGCGCCTCTTCGGGAGCGGCGGTTTCAGCCGGTCCGGCTTCCGGTTCCGGGACGGCCTCTGCCCCGGTGCCCTGCGGCGCTGGAACTATGGGGGCGGGCCCCGCCAGCCGTTCCGGAGTAGTTATCTCCACCGGAGTAGCCGTTGCTTCCACGGCGGGCACTGGGGCGGTCAAATTTTGCTCGTCCGGAACAGGCGCGGCTGTCGGTGGCGCCGGCCTAGCGTTGCGCAGCTCATTATTAGCTAATGTCGCGGGGGGGGTTCGCACTCCGGCTACCTCCGCCGGGTTTGCGGGCAACGGTTCTTCCGCCGGGGCTGGGGCGACGGGAACGGCCACAGGTTCGGCCGGCTCAGGGGTAGGAGCCGGGACCGGGGCAGCCGCTACCGGCTCGGCCGGGGCGGCGGGAGCGGCTAAAGGTTCGGGCGGCTCAGGGGCAGGAACAGGTTCCGCCGGGGCCGCCAATGCTGCGGCCGGCTCAACTGCCGGGGCTGCTTCTGCGGGAGCCGGGGCTGCCGCTGCCGGCTCGGCCGGTGCGGCGGGAGCGGCTAAAGGTTCGGGCGGCTCAGGGGCAGGAGCAGGTTCCGCCGGGGCCGCCAATGCTTCCGCCGGGTTAGGCGGCGCCGGTAAGTCGGCGGGCCCAGCTACAGCCGGGGCAGGAGCCGGGGCTGGCCCGGCCGGTTCTACCGCGGCAGCGGGAGCGGCTAAAGGTTCGGGCGGCTCAGGGGCAGGAACAGGTTCTGCCGGAGCTGGCGCGGGAGCCGGGGCTGCCGCTACTGGCTCGGCCGGAGCTGCCAACGCTGCGGCCGGCTCAACTGCCGGAGCTACTTCTGTCGGAGCCGGGGCTGCCGCTGCCGGCTCAACTGCCGGAGCTACTTCTGTCGGAGCCGGGGCTGCCGCTGCCGGCTCAACTGCCGGTGCTACTTCTGCCGGGACCGGGGCTGCCGCTGCCGGCTCGGCCGGGGCCGCCAAGGCCTCAGCCGGAGTGGGCGGTGCCAGTAGGTCTGGAGGTTCGGGTACCGCCGGTGCAGCTGGTGCCGGAGTGGGGGCTGCCGCTGCCGGCTCGGCTGGGGTCGCTGGGCCTGCGGCTAGGTCTGGCAGTGCTAAAAGATCAGGGGGCTCGGGCACTGCCGGGCCAGCTGGAGCGCGCAACCGGGTATTATCGATCCCGGTATTGGCTGGATCGAAGCGATCCGCTGTCCGGGCCGCTGGGCCGAAAGCCGCCGGAGCGTTCAAATTATTGCCACCCCCCAGCTGGTTGGCCAGGGTGAAGCGGTCCGCCACTCTGCCGGCTGGCCCGAACGCCGGTGTTCCACCGGGATTTGCTCCACCAGCTAGCCGGTTAGTGGGATCTGCATTCCCAGGCGCGGTGAAATTGCCAAGTCCCCCGCTGAGTATATTGGGACTAAAGCCGGCCTGGGGATTGGTCAAGCGACCCTGAACTCGGGCCAGGGGTCCGAACTGCTGTTGAGCACCGGCGGCGGCTCGGGGAGTGGTCGGTAGATTGCCACCAGCGGGCCGAGTGTCCTGGTTTGCAGCCGTGCCAGGTCGCCGGGCGCCCAGAGCGGTGCCCAGAGCAGTATTTTCAAAGCTGCCTGCCAGCTGGGAAATAGGTAAATCATTGTCGGTGGTAATGGCCTGCAAGCCGGGCGTAAACGGCGCTCCTTGCAAGGTCCCGGCCTGTGCTATCCCTTCTTCCAGACCGACCGGGATGGCGACCACACCCCCGCCTCGGCCAGTGGCCGTGTCGGGGGCATTGGCTGTCAGAAAAGTAGTGGCCGCCCGGGCGATTTGCGCCCCCAGGGCCGCGCGGGTGGGCTGAGCCTCGGTGGTTTCGGCCGCGGCAGCGGTCGGTTCGGTGAGATTGACTATCACAGCCGGCGTGGCTGCCCTGGCGTTGCGGGCTGTGGTTACGGCGTCGGTGCGTCCGTTGCCCTCGCGCCCGTTGCCCGCCTGGTCCGCCCGGTTGGCTGCCCCCTGGGCCTGACCGAACGCGGCATTACCCCGGATGAGAAAGTCGTTTATGTTGATGCTGTCCGACATACGCTCAAGTTCTCGCCTTTGCGGCCGACAATGAAAGCACCGGCCGTTTAGCTTTTGCTTACAGATTCAACGGCGGTCGTTGATTCTGTAACACTTGTGCGCTATAGCACAACTCAAATAGGCGTTGCGCCCTATTACTCTTCCGGTGCTATAATATATTCGATTCTGGACTTAAAAGCAAGTCCTATTCGTACCTCGAAAATAGCGCCGGCCGTCATTATAAAACACCGGCTCACCCCGGGCGGATGAAACTCCCGCTAGCTGGATCTCAAATATAATAAGTGGACCTCAATATTCAGGACCGGTTTCCCATTGAGATTATTCACATGTTGTCTACGTCCCGTTGTACGCTGATCGCTGAAAAATTCCCTTGAATATAAAAATTACCACCTCCAAATTCAGCCCATGGATGGACGCCTGCCAACTGGAAATCAATCCAACGGCCGAACCTTCCGGGTCGCCCTGCGCATGCCCATGAGACTTTTTCAGTGCCTCCACCGCCTCGCCCTGGAGGAAGGTCGCTCCACTGAGCAGCAGGTCATCCTGGCCCTGGAGGACTGGCTGGCCGCCCGTGAAAAGGATCCCGATCAACTCTAGCCGCTACGACCTGGGCCGGATTTCGGCCGGGTCAATACCCAAAATGCAACCGGGAAGTATCCAGAAATGGAACCGGTGACTGCCGGCCAAATGGCTTCATCTTCCAGCCGGGCGCAGAAAGTACTGCGGTTTTTCCTGGTGCGGCTGGCGTTTGCGGCGCACGGGCACATTCAGACCAGCCCCCTGGACGGCCCGCCAGACAGCCCCGGAGGCCACGTGAATTGCAATTATGCCTGCCAATAAACTATGGCACTGGCGCCCCCTAACTCCCGCGCTGTGGGGTGATTTCGAGCGGCTGTTCGGGCCCAAAGGGGCCTACGGCGGCTGCTGGTGTATGTGGTGGCGCATCACGCGCGGACAGTTCGAGCAGCTGCAGGGCGAGGGTAACCGGCAAGCCATGCAGAACATCGTAGAGAGCGGCGAAGTACCCGGTATCCTGCTCTATGATGACGGCGACCCGGTGGGCTGGTGCTCAGTGGCGCCGCGGGACAGGTTTGCTGCACTCCAACGCTCGCGGGTACTGAAACCGATCGACGATACCCCCGTCTGGTCTATCGTTTGTGTCTTTGTGGCCCGTGGGCAACGCCAGCAGGGTGTGATGCCAAGGTTGATTGCCGCCGCAGTGGAATACGCCGGCGAAAACGGCGCCACTGTGATCGAGGCCTATCCTACACAGTCCAGGGAGGGCCGCCTGCCGCCGGTGTCCAGTTTCATGGGCATACCGGCGGTGTTCGAGCAGCTGGGCTTCGCGGAATGCCGGCGGCCTTCGACGGCCAAGGTGATTATGCGCTGTCGCCTTAACACTGACGGTTAACTGGAAAAAAATATAGGGGATGTCCTAGTTAAAGGTAGTTGCATGTTCATTGATTGAGAATGGCGCTCTATTTGAAATCATTTGCTATTGCCTTATTATTGGGGCAAGATATGCCGTTGTCTGCTTTAACTAAAATCAATCATGGGGGGTTTTATGAGCATGGGGTTTGCAGAGCTATTAGTTGGTGTCCTAGTTTTACTAGTGGTGTTCCTTGCATTGCGAGAGTTCTTCTGCTGGTATTGGAAAATCAATCGCATTGTGGCATTGTTGGAGAGGTTTGAGGCGACGCTCTCCGCGAATAGCGACAATTCAAACACGGCATCGGCGGGGGATTAGCGGATTTTATTACTTCTCTGGCTCGTTTAGGTCTAGCGAGAGGGTATCGCCATACTTCGGCAGCGCCCTGTTTAGCATATCCATAAATTTTCTCCAGGCTTTATCTGGGGCAACCTTTATTTTCAGGCCAATGATGGGCTCCTGGGCACCGAGCTCTGGCGCAGCGATGGCACGTCAGCCGGCACGGCGATGGTCAGGGATATCAATCCTTACCGGGGTGCATTCCCTAAGGCGCCCCATGGGCGGGAGTGGGATGCAGGAAGGTAAGGGGGCCGGCTAGTTCCCACCAGGCAGGCCCATAGTTACCCGCTTCCCTGGCCAGGCGCAATCGGGGGGTGGCGGAGTCAGCGGCTGACAATTCACTCCTCACCGTACCAGTAATCCACCGGCTGATCGGTGCGCAGGTACAGGTCCAGCGTTCGCCGGGAACGGTCGGCGCCGGGTGCCGACCCGGCGAACACGGCAACCTTGTCCGAGTCGGGGTAACCGTTGATTTCGGGATCGATCATGGTGGATATCACCAGCAGTCGCAAGGGTGCGTCGGGACCTGCGGTCACCAGATGAGCCCCTTCGGGACCGCGGAGAAAAGAGAGGAAGTCACCTTGACGAATGGGATATTCTCCGTCCGGCAGCCTCACCACCCCGGTGCCTTCCAGGATGTAGAAGGCCTCTTCATTGGCGCAGTGGTAATGATAAGTCCACAGGCGTTCGCCTGGCGGCACCTCGTACAGGCTGGCGCCCAGCTGCTTCCCACCGGTGGCCTGGGCCAGGGCTTTGCGCTGGAAAAGCAGCCGGTTCTTCCTGGTATGATCAGTCCATTCCAGGCTGTCAACATTCACCAATTGACTTGGTCGCTGCATGTTATTCCCTTTCTAATTATGGTGATTGTATATTCAAAATTAACCGCCCAGATGCTGTGTAGAAGCGTCGCAATACGCCCCTACAAGGAGATGACCGCCAGGCGTTGCACCAGGCGCACCACCAACTGCCCCACCAGCTGCATCCCCTCCGGGTTGAGCCGTTGGACATCGTCGTCGGGATGGTGATACTGCTCGTGGCGGCCGGTGGATAAGGACAGCACCGGCTTTTTCAGCCGCAGGTACGACTGGTGATCGCCGACACCCGAGGCGCGATATTGCAGGCGCAGACCGGCGTGATTCAGGGCCGAAAGAAGCTCCCGCCACAGGGGCGAGCTATTTGCACCGCTAAGTAGCAGGCCGGCGCTGTCCAGGCGGCCCACCATATCCAGGTTGAGCATGGCCACCACATCGTCCATCGGTACCGGCAGGTTCGCCGCGGCGTGGACCGAGCCATATCGGCCGGGCTCCTTAGCCCCGAAGGCCTGGAACATGATGGATCGCCGGCCGTCATCACCTGGGGGATGCTCCGCCAGGTAGCGAGCCACCTCCAACATGACGGCCACACCCGAGGCGTTATCGTCGGCGCCGTTGTGCACAGCCAGCGTCTCGGGCACAGCCGAGCCGGAACCCGGCCCCCCCAATCCCAGGTGATCGTAATGGGCCCCCAGCAGCACCCATTGCCGACGCAGCTGCCCCACGCCCGGCAACACGGCCAGCACGTTTCGCGAGGTGGCCTGCTCCTGGCGCAGATCGGTGGTGAGATTCACCACTACCCCGGTCACCACATGGCTCAACGGCAGGCGGCTGCGGTTGATCTCCTGCTGCAACTGGGCGATGGTGAGATGCTCAGCCGCCAGCAAGCTATCCACCGACCGGCGTGTTAAGTGCACCATGGGCAACCCGGCGTCCAGGCCGGTGGGCTCCGGCCGCAGGGGCGGCAGCTGGTCCTGTGGGTCATCCGCTGATCCGGTCACCACCAGCACCGCCACAGCCCCCCGCAACCGGGCGGCAAAGGCCTTCCTGGACAGATCGCGGTGCTCACTAAATGGACTGGTGGCGCTGGACCCGGCCGGGGTTTCGGTGAGCATCAGCACTAGCTTTCCACTCACGTTGACCCCCGCGAAATCGTTATAGGCCGGATCGGTCGAATGTATGCCGTAGCCCACAAAAACCAGGGGGCCACTCACCTCTGCGGAGGTGGAAATCCCCAGGGGCCGGAAATCGCGATTGGGGGCCAGCGCTACCGGAGAATGGTGGTCCGGGGTGGTGAACTTTAGGGCGTTACCATCACCCGGCGTCACAAAATCGGGAAAACTGAACGGCTGGAAATACCCCCCCGGCGCAGGTTCCAGTCCGTAGTAGTGAAATGTATCCCGGATGTATACGGCGGCCCGCATTTCTCCCTCGGTACCGGCCCGCCGGCCGGCCAGGGAATCAGCCGCCAGATACTGGGCGTGAACCAGCAGTGCCTGAGGGGACAAGGCGGCTAAAGCCGGTCTGGTGATCTGGGGTGCAGGTTCCCGTCGCGAAGCACAACCGGCCAGCAGTAACAGGCCCAAAATACCGTATAGCAGCGGAATAGGTTTGATCACAGTCATCAGCCGGCCAGTTTTAAGGCTTCCAGGTCGGCATCCCGATTCACCTCGGCCACCAGTTCGGGGAAATCGGTAAAAATGCCGTCCACCCCGATAGAGCGCAAGTACTCGATCATGGGCCGATTGTTCACTGTCCAGACATTCACCCGCATTCCCCGGCGGTGAGCCCGGGCCACCACCTGGGGGGTGACCACCGCCTGGCTGGGGTGCAGGCAATCGGGCCGCACCAGACCCAACAGGCGCGGCTTACGCAATAGCCAGGGGACATCCACGTCCCACCAGTTGAGCCCCAGGGCCAGCTGGGGTTCCAGGCGGCGCACCTTTAAGAGCACTAAAGGATTGAAACTGGAGATCATAGTCCGCTCGACCAGATTATGTTTACGTACCAGATCAACCACCTTGGCTTCGATCCCGGTGGGGCGCCAGTGCCAGGATTTGATCTCGATGTCTATCAGCATATCGCCCGGAATCAGAGCCAGCACCTCGTCCAGGCGGGGCACGGGAGTGGGCGGGTAACCCTCCGGCTGGCGGTGGGCGGCGTTCAGCCGGGATATTTCATCCCAGGTCCGTTCCCACACGTAACCCTGGCCGTCGGTTGTGCGTTCTAAGTCAAAGTCATGGCGCACTATAACCACTCCGTCAGACGTTTCCTGCACATCCAGTTCGATGCCGTCCACCCCGGCCTTAATCGCTTCCGTGAAAGCCGGCAGGGTGTTCTCCGGCGCCTTTGTGGGTATACCGCGATGGGCCAGGCAAAACAGCTCCCCGGATCGATAAAAAGGCAACTCCCGCGCTTGCCAGCGCCGGAAGCGCCGAACCGCCAAGGCTGCAAATACCCCCAGTGCAACGATAACCACCCACAGGAAGAGTCCCGGTCCCGGCACAACGGCTACGGCTTGAGCACCAGGCGCGGGAAACTGTACAGGCCCAACAGCAGGGCAACGATCACTGCCATCACCAACCAGATCAGCTTACGCATGGAGACTCCTGTAATCGGGTACAATCAAAGCTGGGGGGTGCCGTCCTGCGGCCAGCCGCGAAATGAAGTTAAGTCCCGCCAGGCGGGGGAACAAGACGGGCCCTGCCTGGGACCGGTAATGTAACCAACGGTCCAAATATCCGTCTAATAACCAGGAAGGAACGAATAAACAACAAACTTAAATCAGGAGAAACAGAATGCCGATTCACTTAACAGACGACAATTGGAACGAGGAGATCGATCAGTACAAAGGGGTAGTCTTGGTAGACATCTGGGCACCCTGGTGCGGTCCCTGCCGCATGGTCGGTCCTATCATTGAGGAGCTGGCGCAGGAATACGACGGCCGGGCTAAGGTCGGAAAACTCAACGCCGATGAAAACCGTAAACCCGGGGAGTTTGGTGTGAGTGGTATTCCCACTCTACTGTTCTTCCGCGATGGCAAGGTTGTGGACCAGATCGTAGGTGCCGTCCCCAAACAGACGATTACCGAGCGGTTGGATTACCATCTTTCAAACGTACCCGTCCAGTCGTAGCTTCAGCCGGGTGACGGCAATGCAGCCCGCCTATTCAGACAGGGAATCGGCGCTAAGTGAGCAATTCGGCAGTCCCGGACATAAGCGATTTAGTGCGGGAGTATTCCGGCCGGATTTATGGCCTGGCCCTGCGCCTGACTCAAAATCGGGAAGATGCGGAGGACGTCCTTCAGGAGACTTTCCTGAAAGTGATGCAGAAACTGGACACTTTCCAGGGACGTAGCGCCATTTATACCTGGATCCACCGAATTGCCGCCAACATCGCCCTGAGCAAGCTGCGCCGCTTGCGAAGCATTCCGGACGTAGACATCGCGCCGGAGGATTTCGAAGAGCTGGCTGCCGGGGTTTCAGCGGCCAGTTCCAATTATTTTCACGACCTGGAGGATAGCCAATTTCTTAGAGAGACCGTGGATCGGGCCATCGCCAGGGTGCCGGAACCATTGCGGGTGGTGTTTATTCTCCGCGATGTGGAAGGCCTGAGCACCAAAGAAACGGCCGACTTGCTGGAGATCACCCCCGCCAACGTGAAGGTTCGCTTGATGCGCGCCCGCATCCAACTGCGTAACCGCTTGGCCCACTTACATCCCTCGGAAGGAGCCTCGTCGTGAGCGGTCACGATCAAGAATTCAAACGGACGGTCTGCGAGGAACTGGGCCAGGACCTGGACGCGGAACTTTGCGAGGAGGTCCAGCGCCACCTGGATGACTGCCCCGACTGCCGGGCTCAGTTCGACAGCATCAGGCAGACGGTTTACATCTACCGCAAGACACACCCCGACCCGGAGCAGCTGCCCGGGGCCGTTGAGGAGCGCCTATATAAAGTGCTTTCTCTAGCGCCGTCGGCCGGCAACGATCCGCCCCCAGGCACAGCCGATTCTATGTAGTACTGACTATCTGCTCAATCACTTACCTATGGTGGAGAACCAATGACTGAAGTTGAAGTACGCCGCGTCGAAGGCAGCACCTTTTTAGCCAAAGGACCCTCTAGCCATTGGGTAACGATGGACGCCAAACCGGCGAACCATGGCCAGGACGGCGCCGCCCGCCCCATGGAACTGGTACTGATGGCCATGGGTGGCTGCAGTGGGATCGACATCGAGCTGATGCTGCGGAAAATGCGCATAAAGGTGAGTGATTTCCGCATTCAACTCAAGGGCGAGCGGGCTGATAGCGAGCCACGGGTCTATACCAGGATTCACGCCGAATACCATTTCTGGGGTCGTGATTTGCCCCGGGAAAAGCTGGAGCGGGCGGTGAAGCTTTCCGATGAGAAATACTGTTCCGTGAGCAATATGCTCAACAAAGTGGCTGCCGTCACTACCAACGTTATCCTCCACCCCGGGGATTGATCGCCGGTCTGCGGCTACATCCCCATGCCCTACCCTTGATTATCCTTATATACTATTGGCCCTAATTCAGTAACCTGCTTCGCTGAGCACCGATACTTCTTTTTCAAGGCAGCCTTCAAGCCGTTCCTTCTCGATCTCCAGATCATATCTGATTTGCAGGTTAAGCCAGAAGCGCTCGGAGGTACCAAAATATCGCGAGAGCCGCAAAGCCGTATCAGCCGTAATAGTCCGTTTGCCGTGGACGATTTCATTTATGCGGCGGGGCGAAACACTGATGTCCTTTGCTAAACGGTATTGGCTGATCTGCATTGGCTTCAGGTACTCTTCAAGCAATATCTCACCGGGACAAACCGGCGGAAGTTTTTCATTAGTCATTGCCATCTCCTAGTGATAATCAGCGATTTCCACGTCGAAGGCATCCCCCCCGGCTCCAACGGAAGCAAATACTGTGTAGCCCAGCCGTTCACGGCTGGGAGAAAGGAAAAATGATTAAAATGGGGCCGGAGGGCGTTCACGCCCTTTTATAAGCCAGAAAATAACGCCCTGAACGGTCTGATATTACCAATATCGGTGGCTAAACTGAGACTTTGCCCTTATTAAATTGAACCGCTTTCCGTCCACCAGGTTAAGCGCAATAGTTGTGCCTAGCCCACCAATTAATACTGACTACGGAGGTATACATGTTGCGTCGATTCCTGATTGCCGGTCTTTCGCTGGCACTGCTGACCTGCGCCGGGCCCGGGGCCTTCTTAAAGAAACCGGCCGTTGATGAGGTTGCCGCCTACAATCAGGAATGGCAGGCAGGCCTGGCCCGAGCCCAGGAAATGTTTGACTCGCTGCAAGTGCTGGCAGGCCCACAGACAGTAGCCACCGTGCTGGAACCTCTCAATGACCTGGCCTTCGTGCTCTACCAGGGCCAGGCCTGGGCTCAATTGATGAACAATGTCCACCCTGATCCGGAATATCGCGCCGCGGCTGAAAAGGCAGAACAGGCCTTCTCCAGCATGGGCACCGAAATTGATCTTTCCCGGCCGCTATACAAGGCTGTGGTGGCGGTAGACGTATCCGAAGAAGACGAGGCCACTCGCTATTATCACCAAACCACCGTGCAGGATTTTCAGCGCGCCGGGGTCGATCGTGATTCAGTGGCCATGGCCCGCATTAAGATGTTGCAGGAGGAGCTGGTGCTCATCGGGCAACAATTCGGCCGGAATATCCGCGAAGATGTGCGGTCCATCAAACTTAATTCGGTGGATGAGCTGGCCGGGCTGCCGGCGGACTACGTCGCAACCCACCAGCCTGGTGACGACGGCAAGATCACCATCACTACCGATTATCCCGACTACCTGCCATTCAATACCTACGCCCAGTCGGACACCCGGCGGCTGGAACTCTATATGGAGTTCCGCAACCGGGGCTATCCCCAGAACATTGAGGTGCTGGACCGGATGATTGCCAGGCGGCACGAGCTGGCCAACCTGCTGGGCTTTGAGACCTGGGCAGACTACATCACCGCCGACAAGATGATCGGCAGCGCCCAGGCCGCCGGTGAGTTCATCGACCGGGTGACTGCGGTGGCCGCTCCGGCCGCCGATAGCGACTACGCCGCCCTGCTGGAGCGCCTGAAGCTCATCGATCCAGCCTCGATCCTCGTGGGCGATTGGCAGAAGGGCTATCTGGCGGAGCTGGTGCAAAGGGAGCAGTATAGCTTCGACTCGCAGGAGGCCCGGCAGTACTTCCCCTATGAAAAGGTGCGCGAGGGCCTCTTCGCCCTCACCGGGAGCCTGTTCGGGCTGACTTACCGTCCGGTGGTGGCCCAGCTCTGGCATCCCGGCGTCGAGAGTTACGAGGTCTACGGCGGCGACGAGCTGCTGGGCCGTTTCCACCTGGATATGCATCCGCGGGAGGGCAAGTACAAGCATGCCGCCGCCTTCGAGATAATGCCCGGTGTCGCCGGCCGGCAGGTGCCGGAGGCGGCCCTGATCTGCAACTTCCCCGGCGGTGACGGAACGCCGGGACTGATGGGCCACGGCCAGGTGGGTACCTTTTTCCATGAGTTCGGCCACCTGCTGCACCATATCCTGGGGGGCCACAATCAGCGCTGGGTGGCACAGTCGGGTATCGAGACCGAGCGGGACTTCGTGGAGGCTCCCTCACAGCTGTTGGAGGAGTGGACCTGGGACCTGACTGCCCTGCAGGCCTTTGCCCGGAACGAATCCGGCGATACAATCCCGGCGGACCTGGTAGCTAAAATGAACGCCGCCCGCAATTTCGGCAACGGCCTAAATACGCAGCACCAGATGTACTATGCCGCGGTATCGTTGAATTTCTATACCCGTGACCCGCAAGGACTGAACACCAGTGAGCTGCAGGCCGATTTGATGAACCGTTACAGTCCCTTCGATTACGTTGAGGACACCAACCTGCACTGCAACTTCGGCCATCTGGACGGCTATTCGGCCATTTACTACACCTATATGTGGTCGTTGGTGATCGCCAAGGATATGTTCAGCCGGTTCGAGGAGTCCGGGCTGATGGACAATGAGGTTACCATGCGCTACCGCCGGACGGTCCTGGAGCCGGGGGGCACCAAACCGGCGGCCCAGCTGGTGCGCGATTTCCTGGGGCGGGACTATAGTTTCGAAGCCTTCGCTAATTGGCTGAGTGGCGAGTAGGGATCATTACCGAGATAATATAAACCCCCTCACGCGGGTCGGGTGAGGGGTAGGGGGAGGTTCTTTGAACAACAGGTGATCATTACGGTTTTTACGGCGCTTACCTATATGCATCCTTTCTATGGCGGATACGAAAGACGGTAACCATTCTGGCGTCAGTATCAACTTCGAACAAGATGCGGTATGGTCCACTACGGAGGCGGTAACTTTTTTTTGAACCCTGTATCTTCCTGCAATTTGCTGGGAAGGGGTCGCCGGCAAGGGCATGAAGGACATCGAGAATATTGGGAAGGTATCTTTTCTCGACTTTCCTTATATCTTTCTCTACAGATTTAACAAGTTCAACTTTATAGGAGGCCATCAGCCTTCAGACTTCTTTCGAGCACCTCCAAGCTGATGCGGGGCTCATTCCTGCACTCCGCGATGGCGGCGAGGTCTTTAATGTCCTCCAGGAGCTGCTTGTAATCCTTGACCGATAAAACAACGAACGTTTTTTTTCCGGATTCGTTCACAATATATTGTCGTTTAACGCGGGTTTCTTCCATACCAGATCACCTCCAGGTATGTCTCTTTCAAAGGGAAGTTAAGGACACCGTAAATGTTAAGTCCAGTTGGGCACATCTGATGACAAGCCTTCAAATCTTTACTTAACCAGGATCACCGGGCAGTTGGCCTTTAGCAGCGTATCGCCCGGCTTGGTGCCCATCAGCCAGGCTTTCAAGGGGTGCATCTTGGACTTACCCATGATAATGATATGGTCGCTGCCCGCTTCCTCGACGAACACCGCAGCCGGGTCGCCGGTTATGAAATACTGGCTGTGGGGGATTTTCAGCCGCTGCAGGTAGCGCCGGGCCCACTCGGCGGCGGCGCGATATTCGGAACCGAACCGCCTGGTTTTACTGGCAGTGACCAGCTTGACGTGAGTATTTAAGTGCCGGGCCACCGTGCCGCAGAAGATGACCGCCCGGCGGGTGGCCTGGGAATTGTCAACACACAGCAGGAGCTTATATTGCCCCTCGGGATCGAAGTTCTTGACAAACAACAGGCTGGTGTCGATGAACTGGATCAGCTGCCGGGTAAGGCGCCTGCGCGAGCCGCCCCCCACGATGGTCAACTGGTAATCGCGAAACTCGGTTTCCTGCTTCAACTGATCAACGGGGTCACCCTCGCGCATGATCAGGCGGATTTTCTCCCCGTGGGTGTGGGGCACCACCACCCTGACCCGGCCGGTATCGGCTACCAGGTTGTTGGGATCGATCTGTTCCTCTGCCGGGTCGATAAACTCATATTCCTGCAGTCGTTGGTAGGCCCAGCGGAGTACATCCACGCCGGGGTGATGGATTTCCCAGTTGAGCATGGCGTCCCGGGCCAGGCTCACACCGCTCTCGAGGAGCGCCTTGGGCGGATCACCCACGTAAACCACCGACAGGTCGGCGGAAAACGCATTGGCTATACCGCTGCCGATTTGCAAAGTGCGCTCAGAATAGGTGGTGCTACTGACTGCTACCAGGAAGCGCAAGGTTCAATCCTCTTGTATTTGCTGCATAATATCATCCCTACACCAGCAGGGGCCAGTAAAACATGAGTGCCAATAGTAGGCAGGCGATGGACATGAGTGTGAACCGCCAGCCGGCCCTCAGAAAATCCCTCGGTTTCAGGAGCCCGGTGGAGGCGATGATCATACCGGCCGGCGAGCCCACCGCCGTCAGGTAGCCGAATGCCGAGGCGATGGCGGTAGTCATTCCCAACAGCACCGGATGCCCGCCGAAGTTGATGAACATGGGTCCCAGTACCGCTACCGTGGCGCTGGGGCTCATGATGTTTACCACCAGGGTAGACAGCCCGATCACTAGTGTATACTGCACCACCGCGTACTGCTCCATCAGACCGCCGGCCAACTGCACCAGGTTCTGGGCTACCCACATGGCCGCGCCGGTGTCCTTGAGCTGCAGCCCCAACGAAATGGCGCCGGCATACAGCAGTACTACGCCCCAATTGGTGCGCTGGTTGAGATCGGACCACTGCACCAAACCGGTGGCCAGGTAGAGAAACACCCCGGCCAGAGCCACTATGCCGATGCCGATGAAATCGCTCAAGAAAATCCACGCCAGGAAGATAAGGACGAACAAGGCCACAGCCAAGATTTGTTGGGGCGTGAGGGGTCCGGTGCGGGCCACCTGTACTTTGAGCTTGCGCACCGCCCGGTCTAAGTATACCATTTCCGGCTTGAAGGTTCGCATCAGTAGCCAGCCCCCCAAGGGAATCTGGATCAACAGGACCGGATAGGCGAAAATAATCCAGCGCAGGTAGCTCATCCGGGCAACACCGGAATCCGCGAGGTACTCGATCATGATGGCATTGCGGGCACCACCCGAGGGTGTGCCGAACGATCCAATCACGCTGCCGTAAGCCAGGGCAAAAAGGAGCAGGCTCATCAACCCTCGTACTTCGCGATCATCCAGACCGGTGTTTCTCACCAGGATCAAGACCACCGGGAGCAACATGGCCACAATGGTGTGCTCACCCATGAAAGAGGTGAGCAGCAGTGAGATCACAAAGAAACCCCACATGATGGAAGTGACCCGGTTCCCGGTCAGCCGGAGTATCCCCAGAGTCAAGCGAGCGTCCAGCCCCTGCCGTACAATCGCCACAGCCAGCATCAGGGAGCCCATGATAAAGAAGACCGCGTCACTGGCATACGACTGGGCCACAGTGGAGGGTGCTCCCAGGCCGAAGACCACTTGCAGCACAGCGATAAGCAGCCCGGTAGCCGGCAGGGGCACCGCCTCGGAGATGATGAGAATCACCACCATTACGGTGATGATCAAGGCGCGATAGCCCTCGGGGGTAATTTCACCGGGATACGGTAGATAGAACAGCAAGGCCCCCAGCAGGAAAGCAAACAGCAACCAGCGCTTTTGATAGGACCAGTATAAAACCGATTTGATCATGGCTGCCGGGCTGCAGACAGGGACCCAACCCGGCGCTAAACTTAATGCCGCCCGGTCGTGATGGCCGCATATTAGTGCGGTGATATCAGTTCAGGAATATATCGGTGTCGGGATCGTAGGATTTGTTGTCGAATCCGGTATGTACCTGGCACCTGTCGGGTGGTTCGGTGCCCCGGATGAATATTTCCTTTTCGCGGGGGCAGAACTTGGTGGGACGATCCTTTGTAACGCGACAGATATCCAACTGCACAATATCCTCCGGCATCTCCCAATTCCGTACCGGCAGGTCGAAGGTCTGGTGGATCTCCCGCATGACCCGGGCCCAGATAGGTAAGGCGACCACATTACCAAAACGGTCCTCGCCCAGGCTTACCTGGGGATCATCCACCCCTATCCAGACACCGGCCGAGAGTTGGGGCGTAAAGCCCACAAACCAGGCATCGCTCCAGTTGTCGGTGGTCCCGGTCTTGCCGGCCGCCGGCCGGTTAAACTGGTACATCCACCGGGTGCGGGCGCCGGTGCCCCGGTCCATAACGCCCTTCATCAGATCCAGGAGCAGGTAAGCCTTGTCAGCCCTGATAATCTCCTTACGCTCCGGTATAAAATCACGCAACACCTTGCCGCGGCGATCCACGATCTCCGATACGGCAATAGGTTCCACCCAAACGCCGCCGTTGGCGATCGACGCATAGGCGGCTGTGATTTCCAGCGGCAAGACCTCGCTGGTACCCAGGGAGATGGCCCTCACAGCCCGCATCGGGGTGGTGAGCTGGAACCGCTTGGCTATTTCCACTACCTGACGGGGGGTAACCAACTCCTGGATCATCCGGGCCGAGACGATATTGATGGAATGGCGCAGGGCCACCCGCAGGGTCACCAGGCCGGAAGAGGACCCATCATCATTGCGGGGATCATAAAAACTGGTGTCGAGCTGGGCGTCGCCCGTGCTGGAAAGGGATTGGTTCAGCAGCTGGGTGGACACCGGGTATCCCTGGTCGATGGCCGTCATATATAGAATCGGCTTGAAGACCGAACCGGGTTGGCGTTGGGCCTGGGTGGAACGGTTCCAATAGTCCGGGTGATCGGCCCGGCCGCCGATCATCGCCAGGATGTGGCCGCTATCGTTCTCCAGCAGCACGAAGGCCCCTTGCACCAACAGCTTATCCTTAAGCCGGTTATCGATGGGGATATCACCTTCAATCATGGCCTTCACTGAATCCAAAGGGAAAAGCAGGGTGTCGATAACGGTGTAGATCAACGAATCATTCTGGAGGAGAGTCTCATTGAGCACCCGCTGATTGTCCAGGATCTCTTCCATGAACACCTTCTGGGCGATAGCCTGCATGCGCGAATCGAGGGTGGTATGGATTTCCAACCCGTCCCGATACAGATTAATGCCCAGACGTTCATCCTCCAGTTCCATCTGGCGCCGGACATACTCGGTGAAATAAGGTGCAAAGCCGGTACTGCTCTCCAGGCGTTTAACTTCAATCGGTTTGTAGCGCAGCCCCTCGTATTCGTAATCCTCCAGGTAGCCCCTATCTACCATGGCAGTCAGCACCAGATTTCGACGGCGAAAGGCTCGTTCCGGATGGGCCTTGGGACTGAACCGGGCTGGCGACGGTAGCACGCTGATAAGCATGGCCGACTGCTCCAGATTCAGATCCCGGGCATCGACACCGAAAAACTCCTGGGCGGCGGCCTGGATGCCATAGGTCCCATGACCAAAATAGATGGAGTTGAGGTACATCTCCATGACTTCGTTCTTGGTATAGGTGCGCTCGATCTGAATCGCGGTAAGCATCTCTTTGAGCTTGCGGGTGATGGTTTTCTTAAAGCCGATAGTATCGTACAGGTTGCGGGCCAGCTGCTGGGTGAGGGAGCTGAAACCTTCCGCGTAGCTCAGGCTGGCCAAGTTCACCACCACCGCCCGGGCGAAGTCCCGCATGCTTACCCCCCAATGATCGTAGAACCGCGAATCCTCCACAGCAATCAGGGCCTGCCTTACGTCCAGAGGCATTTGGATAAAGGGGATCAGTACCCGTTGCTGGGTAAACAGCTCGGCGATCACCTTGCCGTCCCGGGAGATTATTTTGGTGGCTACCGCCGGGTTGAAGTCCTGTAACTGGCGGATGGAAGGTAGATCGCGAGAAAGGTAGAACAGATAGGTTACCAGCGCGGCGCCCAGAACTACGATGGTGATGAAGGCGTTACGAAAGGCGACCCACCAGCCTTCCAGGAGCCGGGAGGGCGCTGGGGGGTTCTCACCGTCGAGATGATCCACCTCAGCCCCGGCGGGGGCGCTTACTTTTTCCTCATCATCCATGGCTCGTCCCGGGATCATTTTGAGTAATTTACGCCTGTAATGATAAAAGGTTCAGCAAATTCTCGCCGGTACTTCCCGGCAAAGTGCAGCTGAGTAGACCGGGGCCCCACCACCGATAGCTAAAAAGAACATTGGTCTATCGATGGGAGCAGGTTGCAAGTGGGCAGTAAATAAGCAGTGGTTTCAATACCGGTTACTTTGATACCGGGGTTATATTACGGGCTGAGCACTTCAGCAGAGTTTATCCTGAGCAAAGCGAAGGGCTCAGCACATGCCTTGTTTACGGAATCGCAACCGAACTATGGGGAGAGCGTGATATGAAACGGCTGCTTGTAGTGTTTCAGATCATCATGGCAGTGGTTAGCGCCCAGGATATTATCGACGTGGGCGTGCGGGGGATCAGCGACGCGAACCGCGACGGCGTTCAGCAGGACCGGCTGGAGGCCATCATGGACGCCAAACGACAGGCCTGTGAGAAGGCCGGTATACGCATTGAGTCGACCACTACGGTGGAGAACTTCCAGACGGTGTACGACCTGGTGGAGAGTCAGGCGGCGGCGGTGCTGCTGCCCGGATTTCAGATCATCGATAACGGCTACGGGGAAGACGGCACCTATTCGGTGGTGCTCGTGGGTCGGATCAAGACGGCCACCGCCGAAAACAGCGACCAGGCCAGGTTTACCATTATCGTGTGGTTTTACGAGACCGGGGAGACGCTGGAGCAGCCGTACCAGCTGCTGGACAAGCTCTACAACTGGCTGCTGAAGGCCAGCGGCGAGTTCACCCTGGACGGCACCGCCATCGAGGAGTGGGAGGACCAGCTGGTGGCGGTCTCCCGCTCCGACTCACTGTTCAACGGCCAGCGCTATTACGCCTTTTCCTACCAGCTGCCCGCCGGTACCGTCCAGTACACGCAGAAGACGGCCAACATCGGCGCTGCCGGCAAGGTCCAAAAAATCAGGCTGCGGCCCAACCTGAGCTACAGCATGGAAGTGGCCGGTTGGAACGCCATCTACTTCCAGGACCCGGCCGAGTTCAGCGGCACGCTGGCCAACCCCCGCCTGTACGGCACATACCCCGCCGATTTTTCAGAGGTCTACGGGAAGGAGTAGGGGGGGAAAACAGGCACTATAAAATGCTGTAATCATCTACGGCCAACGCAGCTTGTATCCAGGCTCCTTAATTAAATTATCTGAACTGTTAAATTTAATGGGATGATTATCAGATTCACATTTTCTGATGATCTGATCGAGAGTAATCTTTGCAATCGATGGCTCCTGTGCAGGCCCGAAGTGAATCGAAGCAACGGGCATAGTAGGGGCATTTTCCTCACTAGTGTCAATTAGATATGCTACCCTATAGGGTGACAGGATATGCTCATGACTCCTATATACCTAAATTTTCAGGTAGATGGCCGGGCTGAGTTACCCATAGCAACCGCCATTCTCTTTCTTCTCCGTATTCGTGGCGCTTAAAACAGAGAACCATGTCGATTAGGTGATTAACTGCTTGAGCCGCCATGACCGATACGACATCCATCCAGTGTGCCGTTCGATGTGTACCGCCATTTCGCGATGCTCTGACAGCATCAATTACAGTCTCGAGATACTCGTAAGCCAACTTGCGTTGGTCGTCCTCTCTATAGATAACCTGCCTTAAGGTTGGCCTTCGTTCTGGGGACAAGTCTTCCAAGTTATCTGCATGGTGAATCGCATCTGAAAAATTGAATCCGATACAATAGCCCATTCCTCCATCAGCATAACTTCTCCATTGGCTTAGCATTGTGCTTGGTTCACAAAAACATACCATAAAGGGGTTATAATCTAATCCCTTGAAAGTCCAACCCAACTGTTCACTTAGCTTCTCAAGGAATGTTTGAATTTCTCTGTTAGCCTCTCTCGCACGGATATCGATAAGAATATCATGAATTAAATCCGTCCCATATTTTATCTCGTTCGGATCGTTAAAGTAGAAAGCATGCCCGCACCATAGAGACCTACTTTCAAGGATTCCTTTTAACCCAGGAGGTGTGGTATAGTGATAGAGAAGTAGATCATCGGTTCTAGAATGACGATTTCTCCATCCAACATCAAATTGGCCAATCGCTTCACTCAGCTCAACGGTAGGATTTGCTGGCTCGATCAGATAATAACCTGGAGCAGTGTATGCCATTAGTTTCTCTCTATGGTTGTTGGCAATATTATCGCACGAATCTATAAAATAAACGTCAACTGCTATAAAGTAGGCATTAAATAAAGGCAAGACAACAGATTATAACACTGGCATAATGGATTACACCCCGCAAAGCCTGCCCTGAGCGAGCCGAAGGGGTGCGGGGTTC
>SDBV01001907.1_pt1 | contig 31318 bp, 50 predicted proteins | sample 2277081 | NCBI WGS metagenome assembly SDBV01 (sample SAMN10402039, study PRJNA504765) | marine sediment metagenome | isolation source: marine sediment core GS10_PC15, 223 cmbsf | place: Arctic Ocean: Southern Knipovich Ridge | collected 2010 | reverse complement strand
CTGGCACGAACAACGCAGGATGAATAACCTCATAGTAGTCAATACTCACGAGATTGTCATTGCTTGGATGTGGATCAAAGATGACCACACCGTTACACGCGACACATGAATGGTCAAACCCGCGAGGACCTGGACCAGAAGCGATTGAATATCCAAACGGCACTAGTCCATGTGGATTCCAACTAAATCCAGGATCAATTGTCAGAGCTATCCATCCCATTCGACCAAGAACTTCAATGTACTTGGTCCGCAGTTTATAATCAGGCTCCTCTTCTTCACACGAATCTGCCCAAAGACCATATGCTTCTTCGAACTCTGCAAAGTCAGCGATTGGCCTACCGACGATAGAGGCGATACATGCAGTATAACAATTCCCTTTTACGCCATTCTCGGGACCATGAAGCTTCGTCTGTTTCTGTAGCTTGATCATTGCGCCTCTCCTAATGCTTTGAACGTTCTGCACGGCCAGACTTCCCTGCAACAGACGCACATAGCGCCCGGACCGACAGAAGTTACTACTTCAATCTCTTGATGGATTGCGAGAACTCTAGAAACGAGTTCATGCTCCTGAGCCTGATAACATGGAACACAAAGCGTTATCCAAGCCTGACCCTCGCCATGTTTCTCACAGACTAGCGGCATCATCTTTCTCCTCCAACTTTTGAAGCAATGACTCAGCAACATCTACTAATCGGTTGACTGATTGTGAACATTCATCGATTCGAGCTACGAGCTGCCTCATACTCTCACCAAGATGAGAAGCTGAGTGTCCGAATGTTTCTGAAGCCTGCCGCATCGTTGAAGCTGCACGGGTAACTTCTTCAGCTCCGATCAGGTAGATCGTCTCCATGATGGATTTATCTCCATGTTCATGCCAGCGTTCAATTTCTTAGTAAGCTGACGATGAGTCTCTAAATATAGCTTATTCTTGCGCTTCTTTCGTGAGTTCGGCCTCGGGCGATTACGAAGGCGAATCTCTTTCGGCGGATTCTTCTCTTTCTCAGCATCCTGCTGCGCTCTTTCCATTCGCCACTTGATCAATGTGATCCCATTGATCGTTGCACCAGATTTCTTGTGGGTGTATTTCTTCCCTGGGTCAATCTGATTCGACACTTCTTCCCCAATCCCTTACCCATTCCGGGTGAGCTCGATTAGTCCAAACCATCTCCATCCCATCGTCAAATTTCTTCTTGTAGTACTCACGATAGAGTTCAACAGCTTCATGCGGTGGAACTTGATATCGTGGGCGACCACCGGCAACAACATTAAACGCCTCTATGGAACTAATTCGAATTTCTTCTGGTGGATCCTTTAAGGCTGTGATAAGCTTTCGCTCAGTGAGATGAATTTTCCCGTATCGATGATGGTACTCAATACAAAGCGCAACGAAATGCGCGTAAAGCCATGAGTAATTTCCGAACGAAGAGCGAACCCATTTGCAACACGGGTGATAAACGGAATATGCTTTGTAGAGAACATTCTCCATCTCAGGAATCGGATGGTCATACACCGTGATCATCTGATACGCGGCGTTCAATGTCACACGCCGTTCACCGTCTACGACTCGGTGAGCCGTGGAAAGAAGTTGTGCAGATTCGACAATCATCTTTATGACATGTTTGTCACAAAGATATCGTGCTGCGTTTTTTGCGTCAACGTCAAGGACGAAGATGTTCATTGTAATTTACCTCCATGATGGATATATGCCTGCATAGAAAGAATATGCTTATACATAATTTTGATTACTCCTTTCACTTCTTCTAAACGTTCTATTCTAATCTTCCCATGCGTTTCCGACATTGCAAACTCTTGCTCCTCAGTGAGCATCCCAAGAACAACAGCCACTCTGCGATCTTCGATCTCTTCAATGTTCCCAATAACGCCTTCGAATCTCTTGACCGAAGCGCTGAGCCTTGTCATGCTCGAAAGCATACGAATAGAAGACCCTTCGCTGTGTATGACTTCAAGCACGCGAAGGATCTCCTGACGCATAATCTCGCCAGACCTGGCTAATTCATTCTCGCGATCCATCAAAGGATTTCCACCGAGATCCGAATCTCACCGTCAAACATTTCTTTTGCAGTGTTTATCGCATCTTCAATGTCGTCGGTGTAGTAAGTGCCCTCCTCTGATCCGTCCGGCGAAGGAACGAGCCACTCGTTTTCACAGGTGTCGTATCTCAAGGTTACGGTGATGATGTTTTCATCTATTGAAATAATTTCTTCTTGCTTCTTGACCTTGCCGTCGATGAGCGCTATCTCGAAATAGAACTTCGTATAATCAGCCGCAAGAAGCTCTCCCTCCAGCATCTGGACCAGTCGTTCGCAAAGAACGAAAAACGAATGATTCTTCGTCCCAAATCTTTCACCGTCATCAAGCTTCCTTCTCAACGCAGCGATCGTATGAAGTGGTTCGATCATACGTCCTCCCACGGAAACACGATCCAGCGCGTTGAGCCGATGAACTGCTCGCCGATGTAAATCCCGTCCTCAAGTTTCTTCGCGGTCAAGAATGCGAACGTTGCTCGTGGCCAACGATAGCGAAGTGTTTCAAACGTTGCGCCAGAGTCAAGGATATCGTCAACGATAATCCAACCGTTGCCATCGCTTTGATGGAGCTTCTGGTCAACGCGACCAGTCCGTGCCTCAAACAGCCCATCCTCAATCTTGCGCCGACTCGCAGGGATAGAAACGACATCGTGCCGATCCATGTGGTGAGCAAGCATCGTCGCCGGAACCAACCCACCACGCGAAACACCAGCGATCCGTGCATGTCCATACATGTGACACGAAAGCTTGAGCATGTGATCAAGGCGATGAACGAACTGCGAGATGTGATCCCAAGTGAGGTAGATATGCGAACTTTCATTCTCAAATTTACACGAACTACACAAAAGGCGACCATCCACATTCGTAAGAACTTCGCTCATCGTTGGTCCACACTCCATGCAGATCAACATATTGCTTTCTTGATTAGAATTCATTTCAACTCCACACCAGCCAGCCCATGAAAAATCCGACTGACCATGCCAAAATTTGCGCGCAGATAATACGCAAACCGAATTTGATAATGACGATGTCGTTCGCCATCTTTTGGTCTGGATCAGCCACTTGGGATCTTCGCGAACGTGTCCACGAACTCCTTCTTTGTCAATGACTCAACCATCGCAATTTCGCACGGAGTGCAGACTACTCCCTCTCCCATTGATTTCAGTATCCTGCCAGCTCTCTTGCATACGTCGCACTTGATGTTGGAACGGTTGATCGTTGAATGCCGTTCGTAGTGTTGAATGTGGCTCACGTCGTTGGTCCTTCAGTTTCATCAAATTCGATTTTTGAAAACTCTTCGTCAACGTTCTCTTCACAATCGTCGCACATGGTCTCACCGTTCGGATTCTTATCGCAGCACTCGCTACACCTCGGCATCAGGTCAACACAAAACTCACAGCAAGAGATTGACTTGACCTGGATCAATAGCTTCTTGTCCGTTTCGTTACCGCAAGTATCACAGAAACTCATTTTCAAACTCCCCCTTGAGCAATTTGATTGCCTTCCGAGCACGTTCATCAAGACGAACAAACCGCTGAATCGACTCGCTACGATTTGCGTTAACTTCCTTGATCTGCTGCCTTTGATTCAATACCTTCATCAGCAAATCTGGATTGGAATTCGCGCATGGAGCACAAACCCAATACGGCTGAAAGAAAAGCAATGGCTTGATGAACTCAACGCCTTCTTTCTTCATGCAGAGTTGACATTTCATGAGTAGTACCACTCAAAGAAATAAGCGCATCCCATTCCAAAGCAAATGATTCCGGGAATGAATAGGAGAGGGAAGAGACTCGGCTTTGGTACTGGAATGCAATTAGAGCAACGCCATCCGTTGAGAGCGCGACGAGCTTCCCATCTTACACAGCGTTGCGTCACTCCACAAAGTCCGCACGTCCGCAAATATCTCGTCATGATGGGTTGATCTCCCCGACTGCACTCTCGGTTCGGCACTCTGCAAGGTGCATCTTTGCTTTTGAGCGACGGAGGTGTTCGTTCATCTCACGGAGATAACCCAATTGATCTTCAATCGATCCAGACGAAGTATACAGCGTTGCAAAGACCAATGCGATATCCCTGTCAGCTTGTGCATTTTCAAGGAACTGGGAGCGCTGAAGAAGAAGTGCTCTTACTACGGGAGTTCTTCTCATTATTTCCCCCAAGTTTTCAAGTTTTCGTCAATGGTTGCCTGGAATTTCTCGAACTCTTTGAATTCCTCATCCGCAAGAAATGCTGAATAACTCAATGTGTCTACATCATGCTCAACGCACGGTTTAAGTCCATCGCAAGTGCAGGCGTCATAATTTGTTCCATCAGCATTCTTCCGCACTCCACCAGCATTGAAATAGAATCCAAGCCTGGCGAGTTGTCGTTCTTTCTCTTTTCGATTGAAGAGCGCATTGCGCTCCTCATCATTCATGTCAAAGTGGCCGTCTATGTCTTTGAAACGGCGTGGAAACATGAACAATTCGTCTGGATGATTTAGCCTGAAAATGAATCCAGACGGCTGCCATCCTTGTAGCTGGGGAGATGAAGGCATCCCGATCTTGATGTAACATGTCATGCAAGTGAAGAGGTGATTTTCGTGATTGAAAGTCCCGTCTTCTATCGCAAGGCTGATTGGATCTGTTTTTTGATAATTTGCCTCGCTGATTTGAGCAGGAATCGTTTCAGGTTTATTTCGGCAGACTGCGCATCGTATGATGTGTTCGCTAGACATTAGAAGAGCCCCCTAATCAATGACTCGATATAGTTGATTGCGAGGAGCAAGGCCATCGCGAGTAGTGCCGCTCTACATTGCATTATAATTCTCCATCGTTCCAGAAGCGCAACTCAACGAATTCGCTGAAATGCGACATCCGATCAGTTCAACCCCTTGAACTATTGTGATCATTGATCTCTGTCTAAGTTTTGTTTAGTTTCACTTCTATTGTTGCACAAGCAGGACGAATTTCTTCCAGTTTTACGAAAACTTGGAGCGCGTTTCGATCAACTTCTACAAGGACGCGCCCCATTCCTTGCTCAGTAACTCGCACCGTCTTCGCACCACAGTCAAATGCAATGCTGATTATATCTCTCTGAGTGAACGCATTGTACGTAGCTTCATAGTCGGGTAGATCTAGAAGTTCTACATGGCTAAAATCGATTTTCTCAATCGATGGGCGGGCCGCAGAGGGAAGGAGCAACGCACTGAGCGAAACGAATAGAACCTGGATAAATCCTCTGCGGCCCGTTTTTATCATCGATTTTTCATCCTGACTTCTCCCGGTAATTTAAGAAAGCTATGTTCTCCGAACCAGTTATATGTACCATAGCACACCATAGCCTTCGATGCAAACTGACAGTGTCAGTTCGAGAAACTTTTTTATTCCTAACACACTAAATTGTCAAACTGGCATGTCAGATGAGCATTGAACACCGTAATGTGCTATGGTGTGTGTAAGCGGGTGAACTTTTCTCTCTCAACCCCGAGATAAGTTCTTAATCCTGCGCTGGCGCTTCTGGAGAAAGGGAGTCGAGAACCCTATCTACTCTCCAGGAGCGCCAGCATGTCTTCGGGAGTTGAAAGGGGTGAGGGGTTGAACCGCGAAGTCACACGTGAGTTTTTAGAACACTTTCCTGGAAAGCATGTCTTCTGCTTAGCGGACGACAAGAAGCGAACTAATAATCTCACTCATCTCCATACAGGCTTTGACCTTTCTGAAGATGCGATTTTGGGGAGGCTTGCGGATGCGAACGATAACGGCTACGGTGCCTTCTTCTGTGTCAATGAACTCGATCGTTCCTTCGCTCCCACGAGACACAGAATTACTGAAATGCTGGTTCGTCTCAGGGCAGTTTTCGCAGACGACGATTCTCACGGTTCCCTCAGGGATGATTGGTCCATTGAACCATCAATTGTCGTTGAATCATCTCACAACAAGTTCCACTATTATTGGATCATAGACCAAGGCTATGAATTCACGGAGGCAATGTATGAGCAATGGGGCGGCGTACAAAATCATATCTGCAAGTCATACGGAACTGATCCTCAAGCACGAGATGCGGTGCGGGTTCTACGCTTGCCAGGAACTGATCATCAGAAAGGCGAACCTTTTCCTGTTTCGTTTTTTGGTGAGGGTAGACAATACACTTGGAAGGAGATTCTTCAAGCCTTCCCGCCGGATTTTGATGCGGTTCCATTGGAATCGTCGTCTGAGTCGGGGGATGGGGATCGTTCCGAGGAAGGGTGCCTTTCCGCCATTCGAGAAGGAACAGATTATCACGGATCGATCATGTGGCTCCTTAACCATTGGGCTAACAAAGGGATCCTCGAAAACGAAACGCTGAAAGAAAAGATCATGGCCGCTATGCAGACGGCCAAAACGAAAGACGAACGATGGGAGATGCGAACTAGGCCGGAATATATAGAAGCTAACGTCCGTGACGCAATAGAGTTCGTAACGAAACATCCCCTCACAACCGAAGAAATAGGCGCTCAGTTCAAAGTCGCTCATGCAGCGGGACTTCCACAATATCCATACGGTTGGATGATGAAACTGCCTGAACCGTGGCCTATGATCTTTGAGAATTTCAGTCGCTTACCCCGTACGCTTGACGAAATTCTCCTCGTACCCACCATCCTCGGTGCTTGCGGATACTCACTCAGATCCCGTTATCTCACAGTCGCTGGTCGTCGGCCGAATATGATCTATTTGAACCTAGCTCCTTCGGCAGCATACAAAGATGTCAATTCTTCGGACGTAATTCGCCAGTTGAACTCAGCGTTCACAAGGCGCGGCGCGCTTATGAACCCATTCACTCAGATGGTCTGTAAGGAAAGCTCAATTACAAGTGACACAGCATTCCTTAAGACAGTAGAGGATCATAATGGCAATTTGTTCTGGATCAATACGGAAGCGACTCGTATTTTTCAACAAATCTCTGCGAAACAACGCACCGCACCGCCTTCCGTACTGGCACTTTCGGATAAGCTCATTGATGTTGTTAACGGGCATAGCATCGAAGGTAAGCGGAAGGCAAATGAGACTGTCCGCGCGATTAGTGATCCGAACATCCAAGTCATATTCTATGCTCAGCCTGACACAATCATGGAACACATTGATTCTTCAATGGTCTCATCAGGATTACTCGGAAGAGTCGCAGTCTCATTAAGCAAACCTAAGAAAATCTCCAAAGAAGACTACATGCTTTTCGGTGGCGCTGGGATAGAGCATATAGACGAGAATGTAGACGACGATTTCTATAGCTTTTTCATGTCACCAGCGTTCGCACCAGAAGAAGCCAAGAAAAAACGTTCTGTGTTTACAGACTCAGATCGAGCAGCGTTAAATCATTGGGGCAGAGAAACCATCCACTCATATCGATTCGGGGATAGTGATATGATTGCTTCTGTGGTTGAACGTGTCGCGATTACTGCTGAGCAGTTATATGCGATCGTTCTTGGAATTTGCCAAACGTGGGATGCTCACACTGGCAATGATATTCGTAATTCCATTGATGCTAAATCTTTATTACCGATCGTACAATATTTCCACGAATCTAAACTCTATACCCTGGGCGAGTATGTCCATGCCAAGGGCGATGAATTTGCTGATCTCATTATTGAGACGATCGGGAAGATGCTCACGCAAGAGAATAAAATGCGAACCGCCTATTCTGAGTGTATTCGAAAAGAACAGAATCTCATTAAAGTGTCGGCGTTACTCAATAGAGTCAAGAAACTCCCAAGAGCACATACAATGATCCAGCAAGGAGGAAGCTTGACTGGTCGTTTCAATGCCACTGTAGAAGCATTGGCTAGATCAGGAACTTTGTTTAGGAAGGAAATCAAGGGTCAGAGGGGTTACGGAGCCGATTTCATAGGCTTCAAAGGAGAATGAAATGCAAGAACAGCATGTCGAAGTAAAGAAACACTTGACACCATCACAGCGCATCGTTCAATATTTCAAATACGAACATCTTCCGCCGAAACTTAAAGATGCTTCGAAACCATTTTGTGTTCTAGCACATCAGCTTGAAGAAACATTGCCTGATGGACCAGAGAAAACATTTTGCCTTCGTCAACTTCTCATTGCGAAGGACGCCGGAGTTCGTTCTGCAATGGAAGGCGAGTAATATGGATCAAGGAATGACGAGATGCATGCATATATGTATTCGAGACCCAATTACAAGGAGAATTATCCATGATGAAGAATGTCCTGGATATATTGAAGCAAGACAGACAGCGGAAGAAAGAATCGTTTCGCAAGTAGCTATACTTAAGGAAGAAAACCTTTCGTTGATGAATTCTGCCACTCTGTGGTGCGAACGAGCATTGCAGTATTCTACCCAGGGCCAGAAAAAGAACTGGGAACTAGAGGACTCCAGCCATGAGTGAGAAAAGCAAGCCGACTATACGTGAACTTGAAGAGATCCTAGAAGGTCCCGGCGATCAGGCAGTGACCCTGAACCCCGACGGGAGTGTATCGGTTGAAAGCGACAGCTTCGCTGAATTTGAACGCCGACTCGCCAAGCTTGATGCGGAGGTAGAGAAGCAAGCTGAAGCGATTGAGAAATGGTCCAGTACCGCTCGGCTTGCGCTCCAACTTGACGATCAACAGAAGACAGACATCAAGGCCCTGCGCGCCGATCGGGATCGGCTGGAGGAGATCAAGAAAAAGTATGCCTGGATACTCAATGACATGGCTTACAAGGCACCAGAACAGTTGACAGCCGAGTTTTTTATCCAACGTCTCGACATGCTGGGCCAAGCCATCGACGCCGCCCGCACGGACGAGGAGCAGTAGATGAGAGATAAGATTCTAATTAGCATAGCAATACTCTGCTCAATCATTGTCTTCGTTATGACTCAGATTGCGGCACAGCAGTGTATCCAAATCGACGACTTTACGTGGACTGGCGTTGCTCTACAGCAACGTGAAGGTATTGACGCAGCTCGCACTGGCGAGGGAGTAGATGATTAGTATAGATGAGTTCTGGCGCTTGTTCATGATCTGTAGAGAGAAAGATGAAAGCGAAGAAGATTACAAGAAACGATTGATAAAAGAAATAGAAAAGGGGTTGAAATGATCAAACTATTCTTCGAACGAGAACCAACGAGCGCAAGGTGTTTCATACACATTGTTGATCAAGATGAGAATCGCCAATTCACTCACCGTGGTCAACCTGTGGTTATGGTTCCAGTCACAGAAGAAAATCGGTATTTAGCTTCTCAACCTGCAATCTCATTGCACTATGAAGAAGTTCAATCGCTGATGGACGAACTGTGGAATTCTGGATTCCGGCCTAGCAGCACAAGTTCAGAAACAGATCTCCTTGGAGCTAAGGATCAGCATATTCAGGACCTCAGAAATTCACAAAATACGCTTCTTGCATTGATAGGAACGAATAAGTTTCCAGGGAGAGAGCAATGAACGAAGAGCAATACCTACTTCAGTGTCTCCAGGAAGAAGCTGCAGAAGTTATTCATGCCGCTTCCAAATGTAATCGCTTTGGACTGGAAAGTACTAATCCAGAATATCAGATTGACAATCGTCAACATCTGGAGAATGAGGTTGGTGATTTAATGGGAGTTTTGAAGATTCTTTACAAGCGAACGATCATTAGAATGCCTCCATCGTACATTGAACTGTTCAAGGAGAAGAAAGTTCTTGATAGTATTGAACTTGCACGTGAGTTGGGAACTGTCGATGGACCGAAACACGAATAAGCGTCCCGTTGATGGGGGAGTTGGGGACACCTAGGGTGCACTAATTTCCCGAGTAAAAACAAGGGGTTACGGGTGCTAGTTGCTAGTGTCCCCACATTTGGGGGCAAAAATATACACACACCCATATATACACAAAAGAATACTACTCGTGACACTTTAACAAAACACCCTTACTTATACCTAAGTATATGTTATATATAGGGTTTTAGTAGCCCCGGTTAGTGTCGCCAAAGTAGCCCTTGGACGGGACATCTAGGTAGGAGCATAGCATGGATTCGAAGGTTATACGCAGGAATAGGGATGAAATCACAATTGAGATCAATGGGAAGGAATACACATATTCGTTAGTTAAAGAAGAGGATAAATTGACTCCAGTGGTCTTTACTGAGATCCTGATAATGGAGGGATTGTTAAGTAATGAAACTCCTCGCGCAACACAGGAAGACATCAGCGTCTATAAGCAGACTGGAGCTGTCTCGGTGCTCGTACTGAGAGACAGGGTCATAAAGGCGATTCAGTTCCATCCCAAGCTGAAAAAGTTTCTGAGACATAGATCGGATTTTGTTGATTCGTACAATCGACAGATAAAGCACTTGGTGAGAGATAAGATGTTAGTAGCAGCAAGAATTCAACATCGGGATTATGTATCCAGACCAGAAAAAGGATTGACACATGAACAATGAATATTTTGTTAGACAAGGAATACTGAGAATTCTTGAATATGAAGAAATTCGATATTGCTCAGATTACAAACCTGGAACATTGATGGAGGCAATTCTTGAACCAGGGAATGTGATTCACACTCATGACGGGAATGTCTTCGTAAACAATGTTCTAGCGGCAAGATTTGAGCTTAGGGTTAGCGATACTCAAATAATAGATCGAATTACCAATGGTGGTGATTCTCTTTGTGAAATTCTTGAGAATTGGATTAGTAATGAGCTTGTTGATTTCCGAAAGTTGATGGTGAAATTTATTCGTTCAGAGCGTGGAAAAGATGAGTGATATTGGGACCAAATATTCAAGGGGGAATGGGATGGGGAACAAATGGGGGAAGAACTGGCCGAAGAAGGCTGCTGTGAAAGGGAAGCTGAAGAATAGAATCAACAGTAGAGCGAAGGGCATTCGTGGGGAGAATATGTTTTGTGAATGGCTGATAATGAGGCTTGACCTGCACAAAGCGCCAGAATCACAGAAGCCACGGCGAAACCTTGACCAGTTCAAATTCGGTCGCACAGACGTTATCTACCCACCTTTCATATTTGAGATAAAGAATTGCGAAAAACGCGATCTTCAATCATTTTGGAATCAAGCTGTATTTGCTTCGCGAGATCTCTCATTGGAACCGATAGTTGCGATATATGAAGGGCGTGGTAATTGGAGCTTCCTCATTACAGCGACGTTAATCGGAAATGAGCGTGGATTCATGCATTTGAATGAGATCACTTTCGTCCCTTACATGGAAAGACGTTTCGCTTCGTCGACAACTTTGGGCTTGCATTAAAGCTGGTAATATGCTATACTTGAAGAGTATTCTTTATTCGAAAGATTTCGATATGATGGAACGAATAGTTGAATTTGATCAGACAATCGCTGATCACATTCTCACTCTCATGACTGAGGGATTGACTACTTCCAAGATTGTTCGTCAATATCACTACAAAGGTTATCCAACTCTTAGGACGATGAGAGAATGGAGAAGTGGGCTTCATGGAGCTCCTGGTGACTTCGCTGTCGAATTTCACGAGGCTCGAGGAGACCAATCACATGCGCTCGCGCATAGATGTGTCGATATCGCTGACACCGCAGTAGAAGACGCGATGGAAGAAACTATCGCTGCGGTTCAGATGGCTGACGACGAGTGCAGTCACATTACGAATTTAGACAAGTTCGCGAACACCGTATTCACCGCAGCTTGTCGAGCTCGAGGACTTCAGATCGAGACACGGAAATTCCTCGCTCAGCATTACAATCCGAACGAGTTCGGAGAACGAGTGGCGATTCAGCACGAAACACCGAAGCCAATTCAGCACGTTGACCTCAGCGAGCTTTCCGTTGAACAGCTTGAACAGTTCGAATCGCTCAGTGAATCTATCGCTGAGAATGAGCCTCGAGAAACCTCTAACGCGGGCGCATAGCACGAGCGTGCGCGCGTGCAATAAATAGGCGAAGCAAAATTGAGGATGGGTGTCATATGGGCGGGGAGGAAACAAGCGATCCTCAATAGCCGACCATTAGCATATTCGTTTCGAGACATAGCGATTGGGTGTACTTGTAATTTCTGCAATTCGCGACCACATCTCACAGTGATAGAGGGCGGAAGATGCAAGGAGAAATCATCGGTGAATTCACAACGATCCACGAAGGTAGGGAAAAACGGGTAAAGATGGGTTTCTCTCCTACTAGCGAAATGTCGGTCGATATGCGAAGGCATAATCTCGATGTTTTGCGATCGCAGCATAGAGCGAAATCGGAACAGATCACAAGGATTCAGAAAGAGCTCCTCTCAATCGCTGATGAAATCAATCGTGCCAAACACGAACTAGGGGTTGACAATAATGCAGATTGAAATTCCGGAAGGGTTCATGGAACTACCTCGACCGAAGATGATTCCCCTGAAGAACGAACGAGAGCTTCTGGAGGAAGCCTTCTATGGATTGAAGACCGACTACAATCCGACGATGCTCGTTCACACGGACGTCGTTGAGAAACTTGATTTTCCGAATCACGACGCTACTCTCCTGACCGGATGCGGCGGACGACTTGCGAATGAGGCTGGAGAAGTCGTGCTTCTGGAACCGAAATGAATAGACGCAGCTTCGTAAAGAGAGCTCTTGCGTTCCTTGCGATTCCGATTGTCGCGAAAGAAGCTAGCGTCTTTCCACAGACCGCCTCTGTCGCCGACATCAAGAAGATGGCGCATCCGCCTTCGTTCCCTTGCTCAACGCAGCTTCTTCCTGACGCTGAATTTGACCTGGAAGCGGTGATCAGGGGAGACTTCGCAGAATCATTCGATCGCGCTGTTGCCAAGATCTCGGTTCATGGCGATGGCGGATTCCTTGTTCCATCCCATATCGCTGATGCGATTGAAGGGAAAATCTTCGGCAATGATGTGATCAGGACGAGGAAAGTTTCGTAGTGGGTAAGCTTCTGTAGAAGAGGTTCTCAGAAGTTGTAAGCAGACAGATAGATAAATAGGAGATAGACATGGCAACGTTGAAGATTTGCACGCATGATCAAACACACTGGTTAACGGAAGTTTCAGAGATTCAGCAGATAAGTAGTTTCTCAATTCCTGAATCTGTGAATGATGAGAATGACATTGTTTCTGCTGCCAAAGCTAATGGATATTCAAAGTGGCCGAATTGTTTCATTATGACTGATTTCAAGGGTCAACCGAAACAAGGCGTTGGAAATGTACTTGCCATTACTCGCGGGAAAGAGATTGAGTGGTGGATCGTCCCAGAAAGAGCTTGTTTTCTGATGTCTGACTCTGGAAAGACAATCGATAGGATTTAGCTCATTGAGCGCAGCACTTGACATTGTCAGTGACCAGTTCGCGATTAAGGCGGAGCTTTCTAAGAAGAAGCTCCGCCATTTCGTTAAGAATCATTGGCACGTCATTGAGCCCGCTACGAAGTTTATTGGCGGATGGCACATTGATGCGAAGTGTGAGCACATTGAAGCAGCAATCAAAGGGGAACTTCGACGACTAGTTATCAACGAACCTCCGAGAATGAGCAAGTCTACTGTCTCAACTGTGATGGCTCCAGTGTGGTCATGGATTGAGAAGCCGTCCCTCCGGTGGCTTTGTGGAAGCTACCATCAACCACTCTCCACACGAGACGCGAGAAAGTCAAGGCAGATCCTTGAGAGCGATTACTTCTCATCGATGCAAGGTTACTGGGGGACTGATATCAAACTAGCGTCCGACCAAAACCAAAAGCAGCGTTATGAGAACACAGACTCAGGTTATCGATTGGCGATCTCAACCAGAGGGGCGGCAACAGGGGAAGGCGGAGACATCATAGCATTTGATGATCCGCATAACGTAGCAGATGGCGAATCAGAACCGAGGCGGAAGGAAACGATTGAGTATTGCCGAGAGGTGCTTCCCACTCGTTTGAATGATCGCGAGACTGGTGCGATTATCTACATCATGCAGCGTGTTCACTTTGATGATGCCACGAACGAAGCCCTGACAGAGATGGGTTATGAACACCTGAACCTTGCGATGGAGTATGACCCGAAGTGCATCGTTGACTTCGCTCATAAGTGCTCATTGAAGGTTGTCGCGACAGGCTCTGAGAATGCAGAAGACGAGGTGGTAGACGAAGGAACATCACTTGGTTTCAAGGATCCTCGCACAGTGGAAGGCGAGCTCCTCTGCCCCGAACGGTTCAGCGCGAGAGCAGTAGTGGAGATTCAGGGAGAGATAACCGATTACGCATGGTCCTCCCAGTTCCAGCAGCAACCGCAAGCTCGTGCTGGAGGGATGTTCAAGAAAGAAAGCTTCTTGGTCGTAGACGTTCTACCTTCGCCGATCAAGAAGGCATGGAGAGCATGGGATAAAGCTGGCACCGTTGGCGGAGGAGCTCGAACCGCTGGAGTGTTGATGGCGAATCTCCAGAATGGGATGGTTGCTGTTATTGATTGCGATGCGTTCCAAGAGGAAGCGCCTAAGCGAGAAAAGCGAATCAAGAAGAACGCCGAGTGTGATGGAAGAAAAGTATGGGTTTCGATTGAGCAGGAGCCAGGCTCAGGCGGGAAAGAATCTGCTCAGGCTACCGTTCGGAACCTCCGTGGATTCAAAGTCAAGATTGATCGAGTGACAGGCGATAAGGTGACTCGTGCAGAACCGTGGGCAACGACCGTAGAGAATGGAGACGTCGTAGTTCTGCGAAGACCGTGGACTGCAGCGTATATCAAGGAACATACTAGATTCCCAAGAGGGAAGTTCAAGGATATGGTCGACGCATCCTCTCAAGCGCATATGTTCTTGTCTGCGAAACTTGGAGCCCAGATATGAACGACGTTGAGAATCGATTTACGTATTATGAAACGACTCGCGAAGGTGCCGCTCGCAAGGAAGATATTACCGACAAGTTCATTGAGCTTGCGGAAGATTTGAATAGGCTCATGCCTGATTGTAGGGAGAAGTCTATTATGATGACGAAACTTGAAGAAGCGAAGATGTGGGCTACTTCTGCTATCTCTAGAAATCTAGTGACGCGATGAATCCAATCGCCGAATGGTTCTCGAATGATTTAGAGATTGGTTCTATCCCAGTCCAAGAGCAGAAATCATACGATGTGAACCTGAGTCAGGGAGCGTCTGACTTTATAAAGTATGGATATACGAACGCCCATTCAGCTCAGGCTGCGATGGGTCTCTATGACCAGTCTTCGTTCGTCAGCATTCCAATAAACAAGATTTCGAAACCGTTCTCTTGCATTGAGCCAGTGCTCTTCAACATCAAGGAAGGGAAGGTTATTCGCGACCATCCTCTCCTTGATCTCATGCGAAATCCCTCACCAGGTTTCTCACAGCAGTTGTTTCTCAAGACGATGGCGAATCACTACCTCATCACAGGCGAAACGACTATGGTCGCTTCTGGCAATCCGACACGCCCCCCGTTGGAGTTGAGCCCGATTAGTCCATCGGATGTTTCTCCGGTTGAGGGTGGAAACGGATTACCTTCGATCTATCAAGTTGGCGGCCTTTTCTTCAACGACGTTTACTCGCAGCAGGTCATTGAGCGCCAACTACGTTTCTTTGATCGAGACAATGTTCGTGAGTTCAAGATGATCCGCGACTATGCTACGGACCGGGGTTCCAGGATTCGTGGTCAGTCGCTTTTGAAGTCTGCTTCTCGTGACATTCGTCAAGCGATTCTCGGGACAGAGCATAACGTATCCATCCTTGAGAAGGGCGGTCGCATGTCACTTCATTTCGCCTTTGAAGAAGATATGGATGAAGACGATTTCAGAGAGACGAAGCTCCGTACGAAGCAGCAATACGGGGGAGCAGCGAGGGCTGGTACTGTAGGGGTCAGCGCAGGAAGTAAGCTCCAGATCATTCAGGCTGGCGCGACGAATCAGGAGATGGATTTCGCTAACCTCCACGAAATGATTAAGCAGACGCTTGCTCTCGTTTACGGAGTACCACTTCCTCTAGTTTCGCTTTCAGCGAGCACGATGAATAATTATGAAGTCGCAATCCTAGCGCTTTATGACGATGGAGTTCTTCCTCTCGCTAAGGTCTTGTTAGGTGGGCTCGCTGAGTTCCTATTCCCGCGATACGGGATGGACATGGGGGAATGGCGACTAACAGTTGATCAAGAGCAGATTACGACATTAAAGATGCGGACTCTTGGAGAGATCGAGATTCGTAAGAAAATCGGCATCGAATCTCGCAATGAGTTGCGTGGGATCCTTGGTCGTGAGGACACAGAGGGTGGTGATATTCTCTATGTCCAAAGTTCAATGGTCCCTGATGGTTCAGACGTCTTTGACGAAGACGCAGATCTATTTGATCTCACTGAGACTACACCAGACCCCATCGAGGAGGTTGATGACGATGACGCCGAATCGCTAGGGGATCCATCAGCCCTATTGAACGGCGCGCAAGTTACTTCCATGATTGGGCTAGTCACTTCCGTTGGCTCTGGCGATCTTTCGAAGCAGAGTGCAGTTCTGATCATGTCGAAAGCTTTCGGTATGAGTATGAACGAAGCTTCTGATATCATCGGCGATCCACCGGAACCCACGAAACCTCTTCCACCAGCACCTCTATTTGGAGGTGATGAATAATGAATCTTCGCCCTTTTGGTTCTGCTGTACGAATTGTGTTGGCTTCTATTGATAATAATGCTGTCGGAGCCAGTGCTGGAATTTCTTTCTTTGCTCCGAGCGATTCGCGTGGGATACTTGTTTATCATTACGATTTCACCGATATCGTAGACGTAGTCGTTAAGCTAACGAGCAGTGCATTTCTTACTAACACGATCAGTGGCTCACCGAAGTTTAAGTCAGATCCTAATTTCGATACTGCTGGAATATTTGGTCATGGTCGTGTCATCGGTGGATATACAAGACTTGAAGGTGATCGCCCTTTTAGGCATAATAATACATCAATCTCCCCTTCTATAATGGGTCCGCGCACACCGATGTATGTTCCGCCGACGTATTATCTCATGTTCATTAAAACTACTGTCACTGACGAGCTTGAAGGTAGTTTTATCATAGACGTATTGACGAAGGATTAACATGTCTTACCCTCTTGGAAATCTTGCGAGATTCTTTTTCAGTTCTGAGGAGCCTGCAACTATCGCAGAGACTTCTGCATGTTCAATTGAGGCCCATGTTGACGGAAAGGGTCTCTTCGTAAGTCGGTTCGATAATGCTGACATTTCGTTGGGAATGACACTAACGGCTAATGCTTCTCCATTGATTAATGCGAACATTACTGTTATCACTCCTGTGTTCGTTTCGCTTCCGGGCCATACGTTGCAAACGATTATTCGTCAAGGTAGAATTTCTGCTGGGACATTGCCTGGGGCAAGTGACTATATTATTCGCTCAAATCAAGGCAGGGTGTTTGATGGGTCTTTGGTCCCGTTATTCATTGCACCAGGATGGACATTGACGTTTTTGCGCAGCAGCGTAAATTCCGCAATGTCTTATTCAGCCATTATTGACGAGGTTGCCTCATGAATCGCCCTTTCGGAAACCTTATTCGTATTTTTGGCGGGATTGATCTTACTGGGATTGTTGGTCGGCTTGCAGGTCTGGACATCGCGTCACATGCTAGCTCCCGTGGAGTAATGATCCATACGCTTGATATGGATTCGTTCGATTACGCTTGGTATGTCTCTGCTTCTCCTGACATGGACGAACCGGACGCAGCGATTACGCCACTCGTAATTTCGGAGCCCGGAGTCGCGCTACAGACAATTATTCGACCAGGGCATCTATTGATTATTAATGCCCCGACAAGCCCTAAGCACTTTTTTATGCGAGCAAATCAAAGTCGTGGTGTAGCCACTCTTCGTGGGATTTTCGTTCCACCTGGAGCATTCTTCAGTATGTGGAAAACTACCAACGGGGCTGACGTTAAGGTTAGCTTTGGCATTGACGAGCTTCTGTGAAATATGGCCGCGCCACGAAGACAAACTCAGATCGACGTTCGGAGGAAACGGACAGCTGAACTTCAACTTCATACTAAGTTGGTGAGATTCAATACGAAGGTGGTGCGTTCGGTTGAAGCAAGGTATAGAGAAAGCGGATCGGTACTTGATGTCACAGGGACAGACGATATCCCACAGATGCTCGCTCCGCATTATCGGAAAGTCGGAAACATTTTCAAGGACGATATTCGGGGTGTGCTTCCGAAAGCGGTAGGGATAACGAGAGAAGAATCGGCGATCGTAAATCGCACGTTGAGCTTCCATTACGGGGAACGGGTAGATGATCAGAGTCAGAGAATTCTTCGCACGACTCAAAAGAACATTGAGCAAGCGATCGGACGTGCGCAACGAGATCACCCCACTGCTTCACGTGGACAGGTTGCTGGAGTTGCAGGTGCAAACCTTGAACGTATGCTTGCAGGTCGCTCTCACGGAATCTCTATCTATGAGACGCAATGGTCAGCGGAATTTGCGAAGCTCGTGGAAGCAGCCGTCCTTCTCGGTGACGAAACCGATCTGGAGCTAAAGGCAGCAGGCGAAAAGAAGATCAAGATATGGGACTCACTTGGAGACAGTCGTGTTAGAGTTGGAGCATTCAATCATCTCAGAGCAGATGGACAAGCTCGTCTTCCGGATAAGCCATTTGACGTCAGCGGAGAAAAGCTACTTTTTCCAGGGGATCTCTCCCTCGGAGCTTCGCAGGGCAACATCCAGCGATGTCGTTGCTCTGCCTACTATGATCGAGTTGCGATCGCGAAGATCAGGAAGGGACGGGTCAAGAGGGAGGACCTTGGTGCAATCGCTCCAGAGGGAGCAGAAACGGTCGGCGCAACCATCACAGTTCCATTGCCGCCGGGCTTCACTTTTCCTCGACCGAAAGGGCGAACTAAGAAGGGTATAAAGAAAGGATTTCAGACTCGTAAGGTTCCAATTGACAAACTTGATAAGGAACTGGCGAATTCACAACGGAAGATCGACAGTGTTGAAAAACAGTTCTCCTCAGCGTTCAAGCGAAAAGACACTGGTGGTCAAAGAGCTTTACAGACCCAGCTTGAGAGATTGAAGAAGAGGCACCAATCGTTACTTTCGCAAACGCCTAATAGGATCATCAACAAGATTAAAAAGAAATGAATAGGTCGATCAACAAGTTTGGAGAGACTGATAATCTTGACGCAGCTCCAACTGACGTTCATGATGGGGCTTCAGTCGCCATCATTGCGCTAGGCGGAACAATTGTTTGGGTCGCTCCGACTGCGGCGCGTATTCATTCTCTCGTTTCTACTAGTCCTTCTGATGATTCTCCGGGCCTAGGGTTACAGGAAGTTTTCATTCGAGGATTGACATCTTGGGACTCGCGTTTTGACACATATGAAACGGTTATCCTTAACGGAGTAACTCCAGTCAATACTGTGAACGAGTATGTGATGATCTACAGGATGAAAGGATTGGTTTGGGGTGCGACTGGATTCAATGTGGGTCATATCACTGCGACTGCTGCCGCACCAGACTCTACGATTACCGCAGCAATAATCGCTGGAAATAGTCAAATTCAAATGACGATCTTTGGGATCTCAAGTCGTATGATCTTGCATATCAATCAACTCAGGGCGGCGTTGATCAAGACTGCTGGAGTGGCGTTGCGCGCGACTGGGAAAGTTCTGTGGATGGAAGATCCAGCGGTCAACGCCGTGTTCGGTACCGCATGGACGAATAAGGAAAGTTTCGAAGTGACTACAGACGAGCGGTGGATACGGGAGTATAATCCGCCAAAGGTTTTCCATGGTCCAGGCATATTGAAGGTGCAATTAATCGGAAGTACTACGAACATTGATTTAATATCTTCATTCGATGGATTTATCACAGAGGCACGTTAGGATTATGAATATGATTGAGTATAAGTTTTCATCTGATGTACTTGAGACCGGGGCTCAGGTTACTCGTAATGGTGTTCCTGTCGGGATCGTTCGTGGTTATCTTGCTTCTTGGAAGCCCGATATCCAGCCCGGTCGATATGGGAAGCCAGACCGATTCATGCCTGGTGCGTTCAAGGAGTCGATCCTTGAACATAAGCAACGTGGCGATCGCCAGATTCGACTCTGTGACAATCATGGAGAATCCGTTGGTGGATTCCCCATCGACAAGGTCAAGGAAGACGCCATCGGTCTGTGGGTTGAGGGCGAGGTGAACCTCGAGACGAAGCGTGGTCGCGAGCTGTACTCGATGGTGAAGCAGGGGGTGTTGACTGACTTCTCTATTGGTTTCCGTACGGTTAGAGATCGAGTCAATGCGGCGACTCGTGATATCTACAAAGCGATTATCGGCGAAGGCAGTATTGTAGATGAGCCGAAGAACAGGCACGCGCCAATCACAGAGGTGAAGGGGCTAGTTCATGATTTCATCGAACTTGATATCGCACCCGCAGACTTTGAGTTCAAGTCTGCTGAGGCCAGGAAACGGATTGACGAGATGCCTTTCCGCATTGGCAATGGAGCTCATGCTTTTCTTTGCGGTGACGAGCGATTTCTTATCGGCGATGTTCTTGACGGCAAGCTCGTGGCTGTTCCTCAAGCAGTCAGAGACGCATCACTTGAACTCAAGGAGCTGGACGAGAGCGAAGAAACGAAGGCGTTGATTGTTCAGGCTGAACGATATCTCGCCAAGATGAATATTGACTCTCCATTCGAGACGGCTCATTTCTATGGGCTTGACGAAGTGAAGAGTTGGGAAGACGGCGACTTGGAGCAAAGGCTTCGAGCGACTGGCTTGTTTAGCAAGGCAGCCGTGAGATACTTGGTTCGAAGTCGTGAGCCACTGAAGCCTGCAAAGGAAGAGGTGGACGAAACGAAAGCCTTGATGGATGCTCTGGAAAAGGGATTTTCAGAAATCCGTGAGGTACTTTAGGGCAGGGCGACTGACCTATTAACTCGAAAGAAGGAAACTCAAAAATGGAACCGCATGAAATTGGTGCAGCGTTCGAGGAGCTGAAGAAGGAAGTCGCCTCGAGCCGCATGGACCCTGAGAAGGTAGAGCGACTGAATGTCGTTCTCGATGGTTGGGAAACGAAGAGCGCTGAGGTCACGGCTGCGAATTCGGAAATTACGAAGCAGTCGCTCGAGCTCAAGTCCCTGACCGAAGAGCTCGAGAAGAAGGGCGTCGAGAATGGCGAAATCAACAAGCGTGTTGATGAGCTGGAAGCGACATTCGCTCGGAACAAGAACGCAGGTCTTCCGCCCGAAGCATTCAGTACGACGGAAGAGTACAAGGCCATGACGGATTGGTGCCGTGAAGGTACCGAGGGAATTTCGATGGAGCAGAAGGCTTTGCTCCGGACTGACTCCGCCGTTGATGGTGGTGTTCTGACGACCTCCGAGATGGATCCGGTGATCACGAAGAAGATCACAGAAATTGATCCATTCCGCTCTGTCGCACGCATTCGTACCATCTCCAACAAGTCGATGGAAATGTCGATTCGTAGCACGATCCCGACGGCGACGTACGAAGGCGAGACGGGCTCTGCTGCGGAAAGTGCTTCGACCTACGAGAACGTCACGGTGACTCCGTATCGCCAGACGTTCCAGACTCCGATCACGAAGGACATGCTGATGGACAGCGTGTTCAACATGGAGGCTGAAATTACCCTGGACTCCAGCGAAGCTTTCGGCTTCGGTGAAGGTAACGGGTTCATCGTTGGTAATGGAGTGAAGCAGCCTGTCGGTATCGTACAGGATGCAACCCTTCAGGCGGATGCTTTGGCCGGTGACACTTCGGCTTTGGTTTCTGTTTCTGACATGATCAAGCTGACTGGCGAATTGAAGACTGGGTACAACCCCGTCTATGTTCTCAATCGCCGGGTCCTCGCCTCACTTCGTGGGAAGCGTGAGGATGCCATCACTGCTGGCGACGAGCAGGGTGCGTTCCTTTGGCAGCCCGGTATGAACGGTGCGACCCCGAACACGATCAATGGGTTCCCGTACATCATTGCGAACTCGATGCCCGATGAAGCGGCGAACGCCTATGCCGTCGCATTCGGTGATTTCGCACGTGGTTACACCATCATCGATCGTACTGGCTTCAGCATCATCCGTGACGAGTTTACTCGTGCTGGTGACGGCATCGTGATCTTCACGATGGCGCGCTGGAACACAGGCATCATCGTGCTCCACGAAGCGATCAAGCTTCTCAAGTGCGCCGCATGATCACCTGAGGGGGTGAACCAGGCCGGTCAGTTACTCAGGTCATGTTAGCTGACCGGCCACATTTATCATCGTTAGATTTTCTAACGATATCAAAGGAAGAGGTAATCGTAAGATGGAATATGATCTGACGACGCAAGTGAAAGAATTCACTGCAATTGAGCCTGCTGTATATGCAGCGATCAATGTCGGTTCAGAAATCAGTACGAAGGGTTTCGAATCAGCGGTAGTGATTGTGAATGCAGGTGTTCTTGGAACTGGTACTGCGGACTTTCAGCTTGATGAAGCTGATGACGACGGTAGCGGCTCACCCGATACGTTCTCTGCTGTCGCAGATGCGGATTTGATTGGTGTCGAGCTGGACCTCAGGTTGCTCGCTGCAACTGACGACGGTGCAACGAAGCGCATGGGATACATCGGTAAGAAGGAATGGATCCGCCTCAGTTCGATTGAGACGGTCGGTTTCACTTCCATGATCTTTGGTGCGGTCATCGTTCTCGGCAACCCGAAACGAGTCCCGACTACCTGATAGTTTGTGTCGGTTGTGTGGCGTCCGTTTGACCGTGATTGGGCTCCGCACGTTAGGGCGTCACACTTCCGACATTTAAGGAGACCAAATGAAGGTTATACCGCTGAGACCTTTCCGAGAGGCGAACCCGAATGTGGCATGTCCGCATTTTATTGCGACAAATCAAGACGTTGAGGAATCAACAATCATGAACGTCCCTGAAGAAGTAAGGAAAGAATTGCTTCGTAAGGGGGCGGCTGTAGACGTGACTAACGGCGAAGAACAGGTGCTGAAAGAACGTGAATCAAAAAGTAACTCGGAAACGAATTCTGATGACAACGCTGACGATAAGAAGGTGAGCGAAGGCAAGCATCAGAACGGATGGGGCAATAAGTAATGTTCTATGAACGAACCTCTGAGGGTGATCCACCGATCGATATTGCTGTTGTGAAGCAGCATCTGAAGGTTCGTTCTGGAGCTGAGAATGAGTTGCTCGCGATCTATCTAAAAGCTGCTGTCACGGCTGGTGAGAAATACACCAGTCGTGACTTCAGCGTCGGTACATGGAAAGTAACTGTTGACGAGTTTGTGGAACTTCAATGCTTGTATCGTTCCCCGATTGTCACAGTTACTTCAATCACACACCTTGTCGACGATTCAGCAGTCGCCGTAGCAACATCAATTTGGTATTTCAATCGTGGTCATCAATGGTCAGAAGTACGCCTGAAGGAATCACAGGAATGGCCTACTGATACCGATGTCAGGAACGGAGCGATTGTGGCGACGTTTACGACTGATCCAGGGAAAAGGTACATTGGAGGAATGAAATTGGGGTTGCTGAAGCACATCGCATTCTTGTATGAGAATCGTGGGGACTTCCAGCCTGGAAAGAACGACATCAAAGATTCTGGAGCTTCAATTCATTACGATCAATTTAGGATTTCTCGTGTCTAGCGGAGCAGCTTTCGACATTCCTGAGATGAAGTGTCGCCTCGTTGACATATCAAGAGCGCCCACTGAAGACCGGAGACTAGCGATTTTTCGAATGCAAGAGTTCCTTCTGAAGGAGATTGCAGATAAACGACCTGGAGTGACTATGTGTCATCGCTCTAGCGGGAGCGATGTTATAACCTATGTCGTATATCATGAAGGTAGGGTTCAAGGTATCTTTTCAATATACGAGCTACAGAAAGTCAAAGATAGATTCATCGCTATGCCGATGCCGGGGTTTGCTCCATGGGGTGAAACTAGAAAGCAAAGGCTCTGGGGCAGAATGATGAATCACTTCATTGAGAATGAAATTGTGCTGCTAAACGGTGATAAGATTGAGTTGGCTCAATGGAATTTTCCGGATACCGAAGAGCATAGATGGAAGGCAAATGATCGAGAGCATCTTGAAGATTTATTCGAAGAAATGAGTTCGCATAAAATTGAAAAGAATAAACATGGTGTTCCAGTAAAGGTTTCACGAGTTGTCGATATTCATACATAGAGCTCTTCTCGGCATAGATGATTCTAGTGCTGGAACTACTACCGGTGTTCCTGTTCCGGAATCTGTTCGGCTTGAGGTAGGTAGGCAGTTTAAACTCGATTTTGTCCAATTCGCCTATCTGAAATTTACTCCAGGGGCTGTCCCTGCTGGTATTTTCAACGGGATCAAACTCAAGATTAGAACTAACGCTGATATTGGGGTATGGAATCAAACATGGACAATGGCGGTAGGACTTTTGGTTCCTGACGGACTATGGGATTCGATTGGTGCGTTCTCACTTGCTAATTATCCGACCTGGCCTGATTACCCGCGACCCACTGATGATTCGCACAACATTATCAACGGGGTTCTTTTCGGGGACGCATGGTTAGGAACAGCAGCGATGCCAGCATACGCTGATCAAGGACATTTTGAACCATACGACGGCGAAGGTTTCTTTGGTCAATTGATGGTTGGGCTTTTGTCAGGAACGAAAGCGTATATGGCGGCACACGCAGAGTCTCCGCTATGCTATGTGGTTGTAGTATACCTTGATGAAGTCGCTGGTCGAGAGCGTGCATTCGCATCAAAAGAAACTTTTTTCTTTACTATTATTCCAGAACTTTTGTACAACGTCGATGCGTTTACAGATCCATTTTTCACGAGCACTCCAATCACGATAGGTGAAACTTTTGTCCTGTATGTCTACAATGCGACTGCAGATGATATAGAGTCAGAGATTACTGGGTTCTTCTTAGATGTAGCCCCGGCTGGAATGACCATTGTTGAAGCGACAGGCGTAATCACTTGGACACCAACGGAATTACAATTCGGAGAACATGCAGTAACCGTAAGAGTTACAGACGAACATGGTGGTTCTGCTACTCAATCGTATGTAATCAATGTCCGTTTTATTCCTGCGCTGAGAGACCCACATGACATTCATGGTGACTTGTTCTCAGAGGAAGCAGTTCATGGACACCTTTCAGAACACGAGGCTGTGGAAGGGAGACTATTTGCTTCTGATTCAGTCGAGGGAGATTTGGATAGTGAGGAGTCAGTTACTGGGAAGTTCTCCTCAGCTGATTCGATAGAAGGCAAGCTGAGAGTTTCTGATTCAGTTGAAGGAAATCTCACAGAAGATGTTTCAGTATCTGGGAGCCTTTCAAGTTCTGATTCTGTAGAGGGTGAGTTATCTTCAATGAGTCCAATTGATGGAGCTCTTAAAGAAGAGTTATCCGTTGAAGGGAGATTCTACATTGAGGATTCAACAGGCGGTGACATGAAATCATTTTCGCGTGAGGGAAGCTAATGGGATTTCCAATAAATAAAAGTCGCAACATCGTATGGGAGAAACCTGTTGATCGCCTTACGGACAACGCGATTGACTTCACCAACGATGGAGCTACCTGTAGTTTCAAGGTCTACAGCACCAACGAAGAATCTGTGTTGATAGCAGTTGTTTCTTCTGGCGTAACTTTGAGTGTTGCTGACGCAGGGAAGTTTACTATCGGTGAGATATGTGAGATTGAGCAAGACGATTCAATCATGCATGACGGGGGAGCGATAACCGCAATTGACACCACTGCGAACACTGTTGGGATAACGAACGCGATCACTGCGACATGCGGAATTGATAGGCGGGTTCGTACTCGGCTCGGCAATTCAATCAATATGCTTGAGTTCGGAGAAGCAAAGATTGGTAGTGCCAGGTATGGGTTCCTTGGAATACTTGCTTGGAATCATCCAGGGCTAAAGGTCGGGAAAGAGATTGAGATAAGAAAGATATTTATTTTCGGTGCCATTCATATCACTGATTCACTATGCGGCATAGTCGTGGACAATTGCATTGATGTCTAGAAATAGGATCAACTCCCCTAGAAGGAAAGTTTCAATTGGTGATTTGAAGACGATCGTTAGTCTTCGATATCGTGAGCTTGCAGAGCCTTCATTTGGTGATGTTGATATTGACGAAGCGTTTTCTGATCATATTGATGTCTGGGCGAAGGTCGTTTCAAGGTCTGGCACTGAGATGTTTGGTGGTGTGACAAGTGATATTCCAATTACTCATACCGTATACATTCGTTATGAATCCGCAGTGAACACTACGATGTGGGTTGAGCTTGGTGACGGAACATTGCTTGACATACTTGATACCGAAGACCTTGACGAAGAGAATGAGTTCCTCAAGCTTGTGTGTTCAAAGCGTGGAAGTAGAGAGAACGTGGCTGCAAGAATATGATGTTTGAAGTTAAAGAGAGCCCGAACGAAACCATCATGAAGGGGATTAACCTTATTGGTGCGAAGTCTACTCGTGCAGTTCGTCAGATGTGGTTCTCATTGATGCAGGATCTTAAGCGGTCGACTGACCGTGAGATTCTATATGGTTCTAAGTCCGGTCGTCTATATAGGTTCAAAGGCAGAGTACATAAGTCTTCTGCCCCAGGAGAAACGCACGCAGACCTCACAGGGAAGGCTCGTCGTTCATTGAGTTGGAAAGTTCATGGCTCTAAAGGTGCAGATTTCGGGTACGGAGTTTCAGTGAGCGCGCGTAACGCTGCACCGGATTACGTTGATGATCTTGAGTTTGGGACTCCAGGTGGTCAGATGGCTCCTCGCCCTACGCTGGGAAATGCAGTAGATTCAATCGGTTCAAAAGCGCAATCGCATTTTGATGATGCGCTCAGGGATGAAGGTCTATGACTCTCGAAGATCTCATTATTCAGCTCGCAGTTTATCTGCCACACAACTCTGAGTTTTTTACGGATACATATTCCATTCGTGTAATGAAACGGTTGGGAGATGAATTTGAAATAGAACTGGACAGACCACACAATCTTTCCGACGGGAAGGTGGTCACCATCGTCGAGACGCAATCACGGATCCCAATATCATCGTTCACGAGAATAGACACAGTAGGCACGGTCGTTACTTCGATTGATCATGATTTAACAAAGCCGATATCGCCAAAGGTCACGGTCCTTGGTTCAGCGAACTTTGAGTTCAATGGTGAGTTTACAGTATTGAATATTCAAGACAAGAACACTATCACTGTATTGATGTCTGACTCAATACCCTCAGACTCTGGTGGCGGGAGTGTTCTGCTAAATGCTGGTGGGGTAGGTTCTGATTACAACAATACGTATGAAGTTTCAAGAACTACTTCTGATACTTCTTTCGCAGTCAATGACGGTCGCTCTACTACCGGACAGCCGTTCTTTGACTCAGAATCACAAATCCGTGCCCGCCCTCGCATTGGTGGTGGTGTTGACCTTGAAGGATTCATAAAGGGATACAAGAACGACAAGCAAGTTGATTGGTGGATGTTTTGCTTTCTTGAAGATGTATTCGCTTCCAAGGATCGAAATCTTAGAACTGATTCAATTCAAGACTCAAGCGCAGGCGAGTTCTTTCGCCAAATTACAATCCAGCCGTTTACTCTGTATGTTATGAAAAACGTTTCAGGCGATGCACTCGCTAGGCAGGCTCGTGACGATTGCGAGACAATGTTTCAAGGCATCTGTAAGTCTATTCTCATGCACCGATTCGATTCTCAATTCGGTGTTGGAGAGCAGGGTCATGTTCATTTTATGAATCATGGCAGGGCACATTTTGATGGAGCGATTTATGTTCATGCATTCTCGTTCCAACAAACATGCGATCTTTCTGACCGAGATACGGTCAGGCAATCACCGGATGTTGCATTCAAGCAATTCTCGCTAGAACTAGCGATCAAGGATGGGACTGAAGTAGAAACAATGCAAACTGCGAACGTTCAAATAATCGTTCCGCAATGATTGGATGGAGATGAAATGAGAAAGGACGCACAAGAGCTTGAGTTCACTGTGCTCGCGGACATCCGGGATCCCAGTAACTCAAACAAAATTATTCATTCACAAGGTGAAGTACTGACTCTATGGTGCAGTCGGACGGGCATCCCCCTTGAGTATGCGAACAGGGAACGGGTCCGAGACGGATTCCTTGGGGCTCCGGAAGTTGAGCCTACGGAAGAAGTAATGGAAGCCACTCCCGAGCTGGAGGAAAGTGAATAATGGGTCAGGTAGTTCGAGAGCCTACCGCCGATTTCACCCTAGTTTCTGCTGATACAGTTGTTCCTAATGCTGATCATAAGGTGCTGATTACTGGGCTAGTCGATGCGGCGACATACGATAGTGTAAAGGTCCATACGGACAAAATGGTTTTCCAGAATTATGCTGGCGTAGAGAACACGGATTTCGGTCCACGCTCTCAACTCGCGAACATGGTTCGGGAATTCAAGAAGTCAAACTCGAAGAGCGGGTTCCCAGAAGAACACGTGACGAAGTTCGATGTCAAGCCAATCCTTGAAGCTGTTGCCGGAACTGCTGGAACGATTGTTGCGACTATCGCTGGGAGTTCAACTGCTGCCGGGACGATCGACGTTACGATCTCTTCATTGGATCGTAAGGTGACGGTTGCTATCCCTGATGCGACCGCAGCCGCAGACGCCGCCGGGCTGATTAAGACTGCATGGGATCTTGAAGATCTCACGAGTCCGTATATCCTTGCAGCTCCCACCGCTGTAATGACATGGACATGTGTTCACAAGGGTCAGGATATTGACGTTGGGTTCATGCTCGACGTTAGCAATTGTCCTGGGATCACGTTGACCTCGTTTGTTGACGGTGTCGCCGGTGCTGTTAATCCTGATCTTACTGACGTGTTTGACAACGTCACGAACATCAGGTACAACACGATAGCGTGGCCATTCGATGAGTCTGGAGCTGCAGACATTGACGACATCAGTGAACCTGCTGATTTCCTTGATGCTCGGTTCAACGCTGAGGCTGAAGTGCTTGACGGTGTGGCGATCTGCACAATGGTCGACGTCGTTGCAGGTCACAGCACCAAGCTCGCGCTGTTGAACTCTAAGTCACTCGTTACGTTCCTTCAGCAAGAAAACGGCGGGGAAGTTCGTGGCGAAATCGTGACACCATTCGCTACGAGTTATGAGCTGACTGCTCGATTCTGTGGGGTTCGTGCTCGGCGCTTTACTGCCGATCACAATATCTCCGATATCGTTGTTGCGAATGCTGCATTGGATCAGCGTGGTGGGCCTGGATCAGCTTCACTTCCATACCACAACACGCCGATCGATAGTGAGCTTTCGTTCGACGGTCTCGGATTCACACGTGCGAACATTAAAGCGCTTGAGGCTCTTGGCGGTTCTATCATCGGCGAGAATGTCGTTGGTAACGCAACGATTCTTGGTGCTGTTCGGACAACGTACAAGAATGATTCGGCTGGTAATCCTGATCCGACTTGGGGTTTTCTGAATTACATTGACACTTCGAGTCAAGTTCGTGAGTACATGGTCAACAACGTTCGTGATAGATACGCCCAGTCTCGTTTGACTGAGGGTATCTTGGTTCGTGACCGTGAGCAAGAAAACGCTGAAAGTATCAGTGCGTTCATGGACAAGTTGTATAGTGATCTTTCTGGCAGGTCGTTTGCTTTGACACAGGCTGGTGAAGGTCCATTGAACTTCTTCAAGGACAATAAGACAGTTGACCTTAATTTGCTTACCGGTGCGGTCATCATCTTCATGAGGGTGCCAATCGTGACGCAGATCAGGAACGTGATTGCTACTATTCAAATCGCGTTCACAGTCGGGGAGGGATAATCGATGATCCAGATCAACGATTGTCGCGCCATTGTGAATAACAAAGACCTTGAGTTCATGCCGAATACGTTCAGGTATACTGAAGGTCTGGGGGAGCAGCAGATGACTGCCGTTTCTTCTGGTGGCGGCACGAGTGAGCAGCTTTACGCAGAAGATGTTTCTACCGAGATCAGTAAAGTGATGATGGACGTTCCCGTAACGGTTGACACCGTGAAGAAAGTTCGGGCAATGAAGAAGAACAAGAACCGAAATGTTATTCAGGCTGTCGCGAAAAACGACGAAGGAGAGGTCCTGAAGACATTCACTCGAGCTGCTTTGCTGGGGGATTACGAGGTCGCTTTTGGATCCGACACTGTGATCACGCTCGAGTTTTCATCTGATCCTGCCGTTTAGAAAGTGAGGGAGCCCAATGGCAATTCGAAGAGAAATTGAGTTTGAGCTTGAAGAACCAATTCAGTATGCAGTTGACGGGGGAACTTCAGAAGCAACGCTCGTGATCCTGAAAGCGCCAACTACGAGGAACCGAAGAGACTGTCTGTTCTTGAAACAGCAGTTTCTTCGAGCCTTGCATGAGGTTAGCGGTGAGCAGGATTCCAAGAAAAAGAAGGCTGAAGAACCTGAGGACGAAACGGATACAAAGGAAGAGGAGCCGGACCCGGAGGAAGTCGCAATCCTGATTGGTTCTTCAAGCGTTGACCTTGGAGAGTTTTTCGATCGTGCACGCGCCTTGATGTGTAGAGGTTCAGCATTTATCGAAGGCAAGGTGGAGATGACCACAGAGCTATTTGACAGAATGAGCATGGAAGATTCCGAACGAATGATTGGTTCATACATGGTGAATTTTATCGTTCGATCGGTATTGATGAAACAGAAGAAAGCCTCATCGAAAACGTAGTCGAGATGGCTGCTCTGTTCAAGGGGTTTTCGTACGAGGATCTACTTGATATGCCGATCGAAGAACTTTATTTCGTACGCAACAAGATGGTCAAGATTCAACAGAAGCAGAAACAAGAAGCAGAAAGGCATAGATCATGGGGTTCAAAGCGGTAGTTAATTTCGTTGCTGGCGATCATTACTCCCGAGTAGTGAATAAGGCGAGAAACGCAACCAAGAAATTCTCCAAATCCGTGAGGGCTTCTGCCAAGAACGCAAAAGAAGCTTCAAAGAGTTACAAGGCTCTCGGCTCCTCAATATCTGGTGCTGGCGCGAAAGTCAGTTTGTTGGGGGCCGGGATCCTTGCGTTTGGGATACTCGCGCTGAAGAAGTCCGGGGAGATTGAACAGATAGGTGTTGCGTTTGAGACGATGACGGGAAGTGCTAAAGCGGGTCAGCAGGCTTTGAAATCAGTTATCGCTTTTACCGCAAGCACGCCGTTCCAACTTGAAGGAGTCTCTGGCGTAGCGACTGGTCTGCTAAGTGTCGGATTCAAGGCAAGTGAACTTACAGCTCGACTTAAGACTCTAGGAGATATCGCGGCTGGAGTTAATAAGTCGATAGCAGAAGTAGCCCAGCCTTTCTTGAAAGGTAAGTCAAGCAA